>JAAUYD010065153.1_pt1 | contig 27355 bp, 20 predicted proteins | sample 7278101 | NCBI WGS metagenome assembly JAAUYD01 (sample SAMN14350128, study PRJNA611818) | marine sediment metagenome | isolation source: surface marine sediment (0.6m) | place: French Polynesia: Moorea | collected 2018-08
GAGTTGATCGATCACCGGCGAGATGACGTCCCAACCCAATGCCTGAACCAGAATGGCAGCTTTCAGCGATCCGATTAGATTTCTAGGGTCCATCGCAATTGGTTTTTGGTTTCGGCTCTATGGTTCAAGGTTCTGGGTTCAAGGTTCTGGGTTCCTATCGACTATCAGCTATGCGCCATGAGCAATCAGCTAACTAGGTTTCTTTGAGCCAGTCTTTCATCAGTTGGGTCGATCCGGAGCGATTTTCGCTGATCAGGTTCTCGATTTGCTTGGTATAACTGTTCTCCTTCTCCGATTCCGCATAGCGGCGTTCCAGTTCCTTGATGGTCTGAGGAAGCTGTTCCAGCATCTGAATCTCCTCGATGGGTGTCGATGTCAGCCAGCGGGCCAGCGGCTTGATGACCATCAGATAGGAGAACAGGAAGAACAGGGCCGCTGCCGAATACTTGATCAAGGTCTGGTGGCTCCTGAGCAGATCGATCCATCCCATCGGTTGCGGCGCGGCCGCCATATCGGCCGGCAAGTCCACTTCAAAGGGAATGTTCACCACTTCGATCTTGTCTCCCCGGTCGCTGTCATAATCCACAGCGCTTTTAACGAGGTTTTCGAGCTTGGTCATCTCTTCGGCGGTTCGCGGCACATACTGGGCCTGCTCGCCCTCACCACCCTCTTCCGCCGCCTGGTAGGTGCCGTCGACGACGACGGCCACGGATAACCGCTGGATACTGCCAATGGGCATCACCTGGCGGTTGACCAATTTTCCGACCTCGTAGTTTTTGGTAAATTGTCGGTTCTGGTTGTTGCGGGCACTGCCGGTGCCGGTCGTGCCGGTGTTCTTGGGAACGACATTGGCTTGCAGGCCGGGAATACCGGCCGGCGCTGCGTCTGCATTATTGGAAACCGAACTGGAAGCCTGTTCGCTGCGGATGACCGTGTTGTCGGGAAGAAAAAGCTCTTCGGTGGTTTCCTGCTGGGTAAAATTGAGCAGGCAGGACACCCGCACGATGGCCTTGTCCATACCCAGCACGCTTTCGAGCATGGTCTTCACCCGGTTTTCCAGCAGACGTTCCTTTTTCTCCTGAAAGGCCAATTGGTTGGAAGTAATTTGGCTGACTGTGGATTTTTCCTTGAAACCGGCCAGCATCTTGCCGCTGTTGTCGATAATGGTGACATCATCAGGATTCAGTCGCGATACGCTGGAGGAGATCAGGTGGACAATCCCCTGTATCTGGCTTTTGCTCAGTAACTTGCCTCGTCGCAACTTGAGGATGACCGATGCCGTGGCCGGCTCCTCCTCTTCGATGAAAAGCGATCGCGCGGGCATGACGATGTGAACCCTGGAACTTTCCACCTCCATGAGGGTATTGATGGTGCGGCTCAGTTCACCTTGCAGTGCGCGCTGGTAATTCACGTTCTGAACGAACTCGGTCATGCCCAGTTTGGTATCGTCGAACACTTCGAAACCGATACCGGTTCCGCGCGGCATGCCCAAGGACGCCAGCTCCAATCGGGTTTCATAGATTTTCTCATAAGGGATTCGCACCCCGCTGCCATCCATGGTCAATTGGTAAGGGATCTGATCTTCCTTCAGTTTGGCCACAATTTCAGCCGCATCTTCCGGTGCCAGATTGCTATAAAGCGGGTGCATGTCTCCGCTATCCGACCAGGTCAATAGAAAGGCGAACCCGGCGATGGTGCCGCCAACCAAAATGGCCATGGCGATCAATTTACCTGCGGAAAGCCCCTTGAAAGCCAGTTTGGCCTGCTGCGGCAGGGTAGCTAGTGAAAAGGCCATTGCGACTCCTCAGATCCTCTTTTAGATCGACATCCGACGAATTTCGTCGTAAGCGGAAACCAGTTTATTGCGTATCTGTAGGACCAACTCCAGAGAGATTGAGGCCTTCTGCATGGCAATCATGGTATTGTGAATATCCTGATTTTTACCGGTAGCCAGATCGTTCACCGCCCGGTCGGCATCCAGCACCTGCCGATTGACATCTGCCAGCGAACGGGTGACAAGCTCACTGAAAGATGGCGATGTGGCGTCTGGGGTCTGCTTACGGGCCGTATCGATCTGCGGCAGCAGATTCTGCAAATTGGAAATTGTCAGATCACTCATCAGCTTCTCCCTATCTCCAGGGCCGTGCCAGCCATATCCTTGGTCGCACGGATTGCAGTGGCATTGGCCTCAAAGCTTCTACTGGCCGAAATCATATTCACCATCTCTTCGACGATGTTGACGTTCGGCAGCTGGATATAGCCGTTGGCATCGGCATCCGGATGACCGGGGTCGTATTTTTGAACAAAGGGCCTGTCGTCCTCGATGATGCCGGCCACCTTGACGCCGTGGCCGTCTTTGTCCAGTTCAGCTGCCAGCGTATCCTTGAAGGCTGTATTCGGTGCGGCTTCGAAGACAACGTCTTTACGTCTGTAGGGTTCACCGGTCTCCGTGCGTGTCGTGTTGGCATTGGCCATGTTGCTCGAAATCAGATTCATTCTAAGCCGTTGGGCGCTCAATCCGGTGGCACTGATCGAAAGACTGTCTAAAAAGTTCATTCTATTTGTTTCCTCCGGTAATGACATTTTTCAATCCCGTGAATTTCGAAGAGACAATCTGGGCAGAGACTTTGTAAAGCAGACTGTTTTTGGCCAACGCGGCCATTTCGGCATCAATGTCGACACCGTTGCGATCCCCACGAAACAGGAGCGGGTCTTCGGCTTCAGCAACGGCCTCGGCGGACAACGTGGGGTCCAACGGCTGGCCCGGCAGGTGACGGTCATCGGTTTGCGCCAAGCGCCCCGGAGAAGGTGCGTGTTGCTGCTTTTGAAGGGCCGCTTCAACGTTCAAGGCAAACGGTTTGTAATCCGGCGTGTCCGCATTGGCCACGTTGTTGAGGATCATCTCATGTTTTCTGGCCCGCAGGTCCAAGGCATGCGAGAGTGTCTCGACGGTTCCCTTGAACAAATTGACTGGATAATTGCTCATCATTGACTCCAATCGTAAGCTGTTGTCATTACCTCAGCAAGTTGTGTACCATTGTCTTGCCTGAAGCGGATTCGATCCGCCCGCACCTGCCGGAAGCCCGGCAATCAACGCTTTTTTCGAATAGACGCCGGCGTGAACAGGCCCGTAGGACGAAGATGCCGCTATCCAGCTGCTTTCATTTCGTCGCGGTATTCATTGAGCTTGTTGCGCAGGGTTCGAATACTGATGCCCAGCATCTTGGCAGCATGGGTGCGATTATCGTTAACCGCATCCAAGGTATTGTATATTAATTCTTTTTCCATTTCACGGACTGTCATTCCGGCAGCGGCTGTCGGTTGTGGCGGGGTGGTCGCTGCGCTTTCTTCCAATATTAAATGTTCTGGTTGCAAACTGACGCCGCTGCCGATCAGGACCCCCCGCTGGATGGTGTTTTCCAATTCGCGAACATTTCCCGGCCATGGATTGTTAACTAACAATTCCAATGTTTTATCATCAATAAGAGACATCTCGCAGGCGTTCAGGCGGCTGAAGCGCTTGAGAAAAAAGTCAGCCAACAGGGGGATGTCGTTTTTTCGTTCCCGCAACGGTGGAATCGTCAAAGGAATGACGTTCAAGCGATAGTACAGATCCTCGCGAAAGGTGCCGGCAGCGACGGCCGCCTTCATGCTCTGGTTGCTGATGGCAATGACACGCGCATCGACCTTTACAGGCTGATTGCTGCCCAGTCTCACAATTTCCCGCTCCTGCAGGGCACGCAACAATTTGGCCTGCAGGGGCAGACTCATTTCCGTAATTTCATCCAACACCAGGGTGCCTTTTCCAGCAACCTCGAACTTACCGATTTTTCTGGAAAGCGCTCCGGTAAACGCCCCTTTTTCATGGCCGAACAGTTCGCTCTCGGCGAGCTGCTCGGGAAGCGCCGCACAGTTGATGGCCACGAAAGGCGCGCTGCTGCGATTGCTGTTGGCATGGACGAAGGATGCCAGCAGCTCCTTGCCGGTCCCGCTTTCACCGCTGATCATCACCGTGGCCGTGCTGGGCGCCACCTTCTTGGCGATGGCGAGGACCCCTATCATGGCTTTGTCCTGGGTGATGACGGAGCGGGTCGACAACGCTTTGCCGGCAGCATCGATGCCTGGCGTTGCGATATCTCGCACCGCTTTTCGAAAGGCATGCCGGATCAGATCTTGATCCGTCGGGTCGATGATGAAGTCGGCTGCGCCGGCCTGCATGGCTGCAATCACATCCCTTGCGGTGCCGGTCGATGAACCGGTCAGCAGGCGAATGTGGCCGGACGCCTGTTTGACCTGTTCAATCAAAGTGATCCCACTCATGTCCGGCAGTTTCAGATCCGTGTAGAGCAGTTGGAATGAACTGGCCTTTAGACGAATGAGTGCTTCTTTTCCGCTGCCACAAGCATCGATGTTAAATTGGTCCTCTTTCTCCAGGACGTCGCATATACACGTTAGCGTCGGTGCATCTTCGACAACCAGAAGCGTAGACAAGGATGGGTTCATTCCAAGACTCGGTTTGACGTGACCAGACGGCACAATCGATTCACCGCTCCAGAATCATGATCGTGCAGGATTATCCCAATGGGAAGAATTGCAAATAGATTGCCATGATCATCATATCGATCGTCGGATGACCACCGGAACAAATATATCCAATTGAATATATTTATTATATTTTAGTTTTTAGGCAATTTCTGTCGGCGCTTGGCTATTTAGGCGGGTACCAATCGAAGTGGTTCCTGGCGGGGTTCTGTCAGCAACTTGACACCGTGATGGCGGCGGGCGAACCGGTCAGGCCCGCCAATGGAGGAATGGATTGCTGGTCAGGCACATTTTTGCAATTCGTAGCGTTTAATTTTCTCAACCAGGGTGGTTCGTTTGACCTGTAACAGCTTGGCTGCCCGGTTCTTGACCCATTTGGTTTTTTCCAAACTCTGATAGATCAGCCGTTTTTCAAACTCACTGACGGCGGTACTCAGGCAAAGTCCATCTGCAGTGAGTTCAGGCGACACGATTGCGGTTGGCGGTGCGCCGTTGAGCATCTTGGGCGGTAAATCACTGACGCCGATCTCTCCGTCGCCTTTGATCACCACGATACGTTCGATCGTATTGGCCAACTCTCTGATATTTCCAGGCCAAGCGTGTTGCGTGAGAACATCGATGGCTTCTTCGGAAATGGCAGCGATCTTGGTGTTTTTGTTCTGGTTGTGGCCATTGATGAAATGGTTGACCAGATGGGAAATATCCGACCGTCGCTCTCTCAGGGCAGGCAGCTTGATGGGGATGACGTATAATCGGTAAAATAGATCTTCTCGAAAGTTGCCCTTCTGGACCTCTTCTTCCAGATCGCGATGGGTGGCGGCCAAAATGCGAACGTTCACCTTGACTGTCTTACAACCGCCAACCGGTTCAAAGGATTGCTCTTCCAGAACTTTTAGAATCTTCACCTGAAGGTCATGGCTCATATCACCGATCTCATCTAAAAATATGGTGCCACCATCAGCCGCTTCAAATTTGCCGACTTTGTTGCCTGTGGCCCCGGTGAATGCGCCTTTGACGTGTCCAAAGAGTTCGCTCTCCAACAGGTTTTCCGGGATGGCACCGCAGTTGATCGACACAAAAGCACGGTCACAGCGATAGGACTGCTTATGGATGGCATGGGCGATGAGGCCCTTGCCGGTGCCGGTTTCACCGGTGATCAAGATGGTGCTGTCGCTATCCGCCACCCGCTCGACCAGCCGAAAGATATCCTGCATTGGCGCGCTTTCACCAACGATACCGTCAAAGGCATTCGGCTTGTCCGCTTCCGCATTCATGTCCGCTTGAGTCGCATCCACTGCCTTGTGGGTTGTCGTGGGATCGAGACGCATGGATATCCTCCTGGTGATTATTTCAAAAATGGGAAATTGGTGACTAAGGATGCTACTGATGTAGCAATTATTTTGCCGATCCTTGTAATGAGGGGCGTATTTTTAAGATCGTGCCAAGCAGGCCTGTAGTTACAGGCTGACAAAAACTACCATATATGGTTGATGTAAAATTCGACCTACATAGGGGTTGTTATGAACCCTCACAAAATTGAGCCAACGAATTTTTTAGTTAGCGAGGCAGCGGGGACGGTTTCTTCGCTAACAATGACCAGCATCGCTTCGGTTTTTTTTTGCAATTTGCAACTCCATTTTTTTCTGTTCTTGTACCTCCATTCAATTATTCATCTACATATAGTGTTGCTGACAGTGGCGGATAACCTTCATTATTTTATAACCTTTTGTTTATTATATTTTTTCAGTGTTTTCGAATCGATCCCTCCCCAGATTTTTGCAATTTGCAATATTTTTCATTCTGAAATTGGTGCTTCGACATGTGACACCATCATCCAAGCAAACGCAAAAAAATCTTAAGTCTGTCGAAGCGCTATCCGATAATGAACTCACCAAGTGACCTGACTCGGTCGTTACGCCGACAGGCAACGACCAAGGATAAGTAAGATGGATTTTTCCGAAATAGCCCAAGCCAATGCCGACCTGCTCTTTTCGGCTACCGTCCGGCAACAGGACCAGTTGGATGCCCTATCCAACCAGGCGCTGACCAACGGTATCGATTTGTACATGAGTGAACAGTACGAGGACGCGGCCGATGAGTTTCAGCGGGCCATCGGCCTCTCGCCCCAAGGGCTGTATGCCTCAGACGCCGCCAATTACCTTTCCAATGCATACCTGAAAATGGGCAAGACGGAAAAGGCCATTGATGCCTACCAGCAGTCGATCCGTTTCAACCCTTACCGAGACGATACGCACATCAGCTTAGGCAACCTTTATTATTCCATGGATCGCTACAAAGAAGCCGAAGCTGAATATCTGGAGGCGTATCGAATCAACCCCAGTGGCACCAGTCAATATTCATTGGGACAGGTTTACCTTGAACTGGAACGATACAGCGACGCTCAACAAGCATTCAACAAAGTCAAACAGCTTGATCCCGATTCGATCAACGGCGATTTCGGGATCGGCTTGTCATTCAGCGCGCAAGGACGATACGAAGATGCCATCGGCCGTTTTGAAGCCGTCATCGCCAAAGATAACCGCTTTTTCGATGCCTATGCGGAAATGGGATTTGCATATGCCGATCTGGGGAAGATGGATGAGGCTCAGGGTATTGTCGATTTTCTTGAGAACCAGGATGAGTCGTCTCTTGCCGATACGCTGAGCCGTTACATGTATAAGGTAGATCCTCCAAAGATCATGTTTGCCCATGCCAGCAGCAGCTTCGCCTACGGTTTGTCCGTCAAGACACCGGTAGCCGCCCTGGATGCTTATCTGGTCAATGCCGATGCCTCAACAGCTTTTACGATGACGTTCCAATTCGATAAAAAAATGGACCGTAGTTCCGTTGAAAATATATTAAACTGGGAAATCAGCAGGTCCAAGGGTGTAGGCGGCCAACACTACAATTTTGGTCTGCCCGTTCCTTCGACGGAAGTCAATATCCGGCCATTTCCAGATTCGGTCTACTATGACGAGGAGAACTTAACAGCTACGTTGAGATTTTCCATTCGCCAGAATGCGACGGCAGATGGCACGATCGATCCCTCGCATATCGAATTCACTTTCAAGGGATCGGATGAATATGGGCACAAAATGGATCCGAAGGCCGATCAGTTTACCGGCTTTTCGGGAGTTGCATGAGCGGATGGACCGCAAGGCCACAAAAAATCTAAAGTTCATCGGCGCACAACCGATATAGTTGTTGAAGTTCATAGTCCTGGAAAGGAGGTGACGTTCCGCAAGGACGGCATCAAAAAGAATCACAACTCACCAACGCATCCGGCAAGAAATGCCGGATCAACACACCCTAGAAAAGGAGAATGACAATGGCATCAGGAATCGTATTAACCCAAGGAATGAGAGAGAATCTGGTTGCCCTGCAGAAGACCAACACTCTCATGGAAACCACTCAGAAGCGTCTGTCCACCGGTAAACGTGTTAACAGCGCCCTGGATGATCCGATCAACTTTTTCGCGGCCCAGTCTCACACCCAGCGCGCCAGCGACCTCACACTGCGCAAGGACGGCATGAGCGAGGCCATCCAGACATTGAAGGCCGCCGATAACGGTATCGGCGCCATCAGTAGTCTGGTCGAGCAGGCCAAATCGGTCATCACCGCGGCCCGTAGTGTAACCACCACTACCGACGCAGCCACCCTGGAGGCCCAATACGACGAAATTCTGTCCCAGATCGATTTTACTGCCGCCGATTCCGGTTATAAAGGGACCAACCTGATCAATGATGCTACTGGGTCACTGGTTGTCGATTTTGACGAGAACGGCGACAGCAGCCTCTCCATTGCGGGTGTCGATGCCTCTCAGTCCGGCTTGAGCCTGAGCGCTTCTACTGGTTTGGCAGGATCTGGTTTTGAGGATGCAACTACTCTGGATGACGCGGTTGCCGAATTGGATTCGGCAATCAACACCTTGCGAACCAGTTCAGCCTCACTATCTTCAAACTTGTCCATCGTGACCAACCGGCAGGATTTTACCACCAACATGATTAACACCCTCGAAGACGGTGCCGCCAAACTGACGGATGCCGACCTGAACGAAGAGGGTGCCAACATGCTGATGCTGCAGACACGTCAGCAGTTGGGTACCAGCTCATTGAGCATGGCCTCCCAGGCAGCACAGTCCATCCTGAGGCTGTTCTAACCAATCTGGCACACTCAATGACCATTAATGTAACCACGTGCAAGGGGCGCTTTAGCCCCTTGCACAGCATTGATCCCCGATACATATTAAAACAGCGCACCTTGAACCACGATCCACGCAATCTGAATCCTTAAGACTGTGTAGCTGAGCATGGCCCTAAAAATAACATTGAAGCCCAAAGAACGCATGATCATCGGTGGCGCCGTTATTCAAAACGGCGATGCCAAGTGCGAATTGTTGATCGAGAACACTGTTCCTCTGCTCCGTGACAAGGACATCATCAAGGAAGAGGAAGCGGACTCCCCATCACGCTGCATCTATTTCACCATCCAGCTCATGTATATCGATGGGGACAATCTGGCCACCTATCACAATACCTATTGGAAACTGGTAAGGGAACTGATCGACGCCGCACCCACGACGCTTGGCCTGATCGATCGAATCAATGAAAAAATCGTTTCGAACCAGTACTACCAAGCCCTTAAAATTGCAAAAGAATTGATCGAGTACGAACAGGAGGTTATCAGCGGTGTATAACTCCCCCCTTGCGGCTTATCAGCAGATTGAAAAGACAACCGTTTCGGGGCGTGAAACCGAAGCGCGTGTGCTTACCACGGCAGCCGACAAACTGAAAGACTGTCAACGAAATTGGGGTGCCGACACAAACCACAACCAGTTGAACGAGGCCCTGTTGTTCAACCAGAAGATCTGGAGCATTTTTCAAACCGAACTGGTTAAACCAGATAATCCCCTTCCCGATGATCTCAAACAGAATCTGCTTCAGTTGAGCGTTTTCATCGATAAACGCATTTTCGAAATCATGGCCTACCCCTCTCCGGAGAAACTGACCATCATCATCAACATCAATCAGAATATCGCCGCCGGGCTGCGAGGTTCACCTTCCGACCCCGGGTAGCCGTTCCCGTAGGAAAACCATTAAACCTGCCGTCAACGGCAGGTTTTTTTGTTTTGGACCAGTCAGTATGGTAGATGGCGCTCAGGTTGGATCGGAGGGTGCCAGATTGAACGGTTGCGGTGGATTTCCGTCTACGTAATGCTGCCACATGGATCCGTAGGCCGCTTCCAGAGCGTTCGTAAATCCGGTTGTGTCGAACAGGGGAGACGTGTTGCGGTTGCGGCAGAGTTCTTGTCGAACCGTTGCCAATTCATCCGGATGGTTGGCCAGACGCGTAGCTGTGGTTTCATATTCCAGCAAGTCACCCGTTACCAGGTTGTCAAGGCCAATGGCCGACAGGATGCTGGCAGACATGCGTGATGCAAAATGCCGGCCCCGAACGGTCAGGACCGGGCACCCGGACCACAGGGCGTCACTGGTCGTTGCCGCACCATTGACCATTCTGGTATCCAGCGCCAAATCAGCCAACTGCAGTCGCTGCAGGTGTTGCGGCCTTGAAAGACGCTCGGCAAAGATGATTCGATCCGCCGGGATGCCCCTTTTTTCGGCCTCAGCCGACAAATTGTTTTCTACCGCGGCCTGCCCCCCCTGCAGCCACAGTACGCTGCCGGGAACGTTTTTCAAGATGCGCATCCAGCTGTCGTACATCAGCGAATCGATCTTATAGGCTTGATTGAAGGAACAGAATACGAACCCGTCATCCGGCAGACCCATATCGCTGCGGCGAATTGATTTTTCGGTTATTGTCTGCTCGTCATCATTCACTTGATAGCAATGCGGCAGATAGACGACACACTCGCTGTAGTGTCGCCGATGCTCAGGCGGTATGATCCTTCGATCGGCAATGATATAGTCAAAACAGTCAGCACCACATGTTCCGGCCATACCAAGGTAACGGACCTGAATGGGTGCCGGCCTGAGGATGCTGATGTCGAGCCGATGGCCTTTGGTATAGCCCATCGTATCGACGAGGATGTCGACCTGATCGGCATGGATACGACCCGCCGCCTGCACCAGGTCCATGGTTTCCAAATCGACAAAGGTGTCGCAGTGACGCTTGATGACTTGCCTGTATCCGCTGCCATCATCCGGACCGCATGAGTAGGCATTGATCTGAAAACGGTCGCGGTCATGCCGGCCAAACAATCCGCTCATCTGGTGGGCCATGGGATGATCGTGAAAATTGTTTGACAGGTAACCGATGGTCAATCGTTTGTCGGGATCCCGTTGTTTAAAGGCAAATGTTTGTTGATGCACCACCGTGCGCCTGACCAACAATGCGCTCCAGGCCTGGGCCACCTCGGCATTCACACGGGGATCATCACACCTGGAAATATTCAAAAAGGGATCTTCGACCGGCTTTTGACTATTGTCCAAGGCATCCCGAGTCAATCTGTCGAGCATTGGGCCATATTGGTTAAGATCGTCCCATCGGCAGAGTTTCATGGACGCGAAAACCAGGTTGGCAACCGCATTGGCCAAATCCGGTTTGCACCTCAAGGCCTGCTTCAAGAACGTGACCGACTCTTCTGGCTTGCCGACGTCAAGCAGCGTCCTGCCCAGGTTATCGTAGGCCTCGGCGTAATTCGGGTCGGACTGGATCGCCTTGCTGAAGCACGCCACGGCATCCACCATCTGGAGGCGTTTCTTGTACAGACTGCCCATATTGGTGTGGGCTACCGCGTAGTTGTCTCTCAAGGCCACGGCCGCCCCGAAAGCAGACAACGCCTTGTCATAGTGTTGCAGTTCCGTGTAAACGTTGCCGATATTGTTATGCAGTTCAGGTGTCTCGGGGGCCAGATGCAGTGCTTTTTCAAATAGGGCGAGGGCACCCGTCAGATCCCCTTCCCGCTTCAATATACTGCCGAGGTTGGATAAAACCGTCACGCTTTGCGGTTGGCTGGCGAGAATTTTCCTGTAGCGGTGTTTTGCCTCCCGGTATCGTCCGGCTTGATGCAGGCAGATCGCCTCTTGCACACCACCAGCATGATGGGGCGGTGTCGCAGAGTGACGTTTTACATATATCAGCGACTTGGATGGCTTCTTCTTTTTTTTCTTTTTCTTCAATGCTTATCGTCTATATATGGCGACAGTTTAATTGATCTGGATATGGGCGAATCAATGATAACCGGTTGATTGACTGTGAAATCATCCAGGTCCGTGCTTGTTTTCTCTATCAGGTAAGAAGTAACTTGACTACGATTCGGCTTGCAACACGACCAGCAAGTTATCAAAGCGATGATTATTCTCATCGCTTATTTCGACGACCTGAAAATTCTCTTCAACACCAAAGATGCTGACTTGATCAAAAAACGCATGGCCGTAGGTCATCATTTCGGCAAAAGTAAACTCTTTGGTATGATAGGGGTTGTCAACCCGTTTTCGCTTTGGAGAACCGCCGTTCGGCGTCGATACGAATCCATATCCATCTGATTTCAAACACCGTCTCATTTCCAACAGCATTCTTTCTGGCGAGTTCAGATGTTCGAAGGTTTCCATCGATACGAAAACATCAACGGAGTGATCTTCGATTGACAGTTTCGTCACATCCTCCTTCAGCCAACTGGCATTTTCCGCATGGTAATATTTTTGCGAAAGAGCCAAGCACTCGGAAGAGATATCCACCCCATATATGCGCTCACATGACGCAGACAAGTATTTGGCCCCGTAGCCGATACCACAGGCTGCATCGACCACAATGCTATTGGGTTGGAGAAATTGACGAACATACCGGTACCTGTTCATGTGCTTGAGGAAATTTCCCAAAGGTGTGAATACCGTTCCCGGATACATTCTTTCCCATACGTACTCCTGGAAATTCTCGTTGATGTGCGTTAACAGTGATTGGTTGTGAATCTTCCCGCGGTTGTTGTCTCCCAATTTAAAATGCGGTGCCGCCATACAATCTATGGCAAGCTGCTTAAGCTTCTCGTTCAAGCCGTCATCGATATCAAATGGGCAGTACAACTTGTTATCGATCTTGTCGAAAACGTTGAATTGTAAACAGAGACCCGAACCGTTCGCCTCAATACCAAACTCTACCTCCCAGATACCATCATAATCCAATAGCCGTTCACATTTAACCGTCTGAACATGGCCCCGGCTTTGGAGTTGATCGATTTGGGACTGGATCTCATCGTCATTGTGAGGGGAGAGCGCCAACCATTGTTTTTGAAGCTGCGTCGCAAGCGTCGCAACCGAATTGACTGGGTAAGCCGTCGTTCCAGTTTCCGGCGGTTCAGATAGAATTGAAAGCGGGATGGTAGCGTTGGCATGTTCTTTAGCGACGTTGTCGCCCCTGCCTGCCGCCGTCATCTGGCTGCCGGCCATGGACAGAAGACGATCGATTTGATCGATCTGAACATCGGCGGAAAGACCGTATTCGTTGAGCATGTGCCTGAATGTTAGGGGATCATAATCATCCCTGGCAAGGATATCGATAAATTCATCCACATCCTTGAATATGAACGACGAAGGCCATATATCGCGGCTCTCATGCCACGCATGGATCACCGGTTTCAGTCCGGCGGCCATTCCATTTCCAATCGCGTAATGAAATGATTCCTCGAGAGAGAAGCTCAAAATATGCGACTTGTCGACAAACCACGTATTCAAGTCCTCAACCCAGTCGACGAATTCGAGCTTTTTTTCCAGAGACAACTCCTTGATCATGGTTTTGGCGGCCATTTCCAGTCTTGGGTCCTGAAACTCACCGCGAATATAGAGATAATAGGTGGGGTCCGTTTTCAACAAGCGATGATAAAATTGCAACAGCAGGGGTAGGCCTTTCCGAAAATTCAGGTGCCCCAACAACACCAATTTTTTAGTATTCTGCTTGTGCGCGGCAACCGAGAACTGGCTTAAATCAATTCCATTGCGGATCAGGCGCTGATCGGTCGGTATGGAACCAAAATTCTGTTTGAACAACTGCTGCTTGTGTTTGGCCACGAAGATCAGGTGGTCGACCACGTTCCAGTCGATCTGTCCGGGGTACGGCGTGAAGACTTCATACCCATGGAGTCGGCATATCACCTTTTTCTCTTTGATCGCGGGAATATGATGGGTTGCATGCACGGCCATTTGATTGGCCCATTCCAACCAGACGATGTCAGCCCAATCGACTAATTTAGGCAATTGGCTGGTATCCTTGGTTTTGATGTATTTGATGTCGTATTTATTGTTCAAGGCCGCCACGATATGATCCAAGTGCCCTCCGGTACTCGTCCCTTGGGCCTCTAATATCAACACCTTTGGTGGAGTCGATGGCGAGGTCTGGCTTATGGCCACCCGATCATGAACGGACGCCGACTCGGGCAATCGGCCGTATCCGAACTGTTCAGCGATCGGGCCGCATTCATCCCACAATCGATTCGTTAAGGCATCGGACCAGGCATGCGGTTCGGCATAGTCACCGGACAGTTGGGCATTCAGTTTTTTGGAGAGAATGGTATCGATGCGATCTCTGTCGAAGCCTTGCAAGTCGAGAAAATCGAACAAGCGGCGGAAGCTATCGGTTGAACCGACAAGATCCTCAAAACGAACCACAATGACCTTGTCGTCACCAATGGCCGCCTTCATCTGCAAGGCCCGCGCATAGGTTTCACGCCAGAGCCAGCATATTTTTTCAAACTGATCCTTTTCTTCCCAAGCCTCAACGTCTGCCGTTCCCTCTGACGGGCGCAGCCGTCCAACATCCCAAGGATGTCCGCAATAGTAATTGCGACGCATGCCCGATCGGACGAAGTCGGCCGGATGACGCACCAATAGAAGGAACTTGGCATCTTCGATCTCTTCGGCCAGCATGTCACAAAAAGGCGTCATCAACAGATCGGTCTCACCATGAATTTGCCCCTTGGCCCAGGTATTTTGGATCACCGACTGGCGCATTTTCCAAAAAACGGCCCGCTTATCGATTCGCCCCTGGTAAGCCAACAATGATTCACGTATGGGATCGGGTTGCGGATGATGCCAGACCCTGGCATTGTCAGCGGTGTCCAGGATGCGTGCCAAGGTCATGGTGCCGCAGCGTCCCGCCGACAGAACAAAAAAGGCCTTTCCGGATGGTTGGGCCAAATGGTAGCGGCCATAGCCATTGGGTTCGCCGGTTCGTTCAACGGCACTGCTGAATCGTTTGATCGTATTGGTTATCTGCCGTTCGATGCCGCTGTCCAGACCCGCCGGTTGGGGGTATACACAATGGGAAAGCTCGGCTTCGTACCCCCCTTCTGCAATCATCGCATCGGTGGGAAGGTATGCTTTCAGGCCATTGGTGTACCCCAATACGAATAGGCCCTCCGGATGCTGATCCAGCGCGCGAATGCGTTGCGCCAGCATGGTTGCCGGTTCACCCTGGAAGGTGATGAAGCGCGGCCGATCTCCCAGCGATACCCATTGCAATTCGATCGGCAGTTCCCTGTTGACATCTCCGCTTCTCACGGATGGGAGAAATCGTTGCGCCCATTGGCGAATCAGCGGGTTGGCATTGCCTTCGCTGGCCTGTCGTTCCATGTCGTGGATGGGCATGGGCGCCTTGAGCATCGCCGGTATGGTTGCTTGTGTACAGAAAAATGGCCCGGATACCGGCTCGACCGGATTTTGCAATGCCGAGACCAACGCCGACGCCAGCCGTTGACCATTTTCCCGGGCATCCTTGGCGGATGCGCAAAATGAAGGGGTCTGATCGTGCCAGCCGGCTTGTTTGATATCACCGGCCGCACCTTGAAAAAACATTACCCCATCGGCAAAACCGCCGCCTACCAGCGCCTCGCGAAAGTATCCGGGATAATCGGAGGCAATATGGTCCGGTGTTCCCATCCCGGTTGGATGACAGACGTGGCTGGCCAACAGAATCGTTCGATCGGAGTTGCATAGATCGACAACGACAAAAGGCGTATTGCGGTCTTAGGGACCTTCCGGGTTGGGGCCGAAAGTGATCTTATCGTCTACCGCGAGCCGCCGGTTGACGCCGATTTGGGCCTCGGCTGCACCACCGTATAGTCGGCAGGACTCCAGGGTGTGATAAAGCGTGGCGATGTTCTTGACGATCAATGACGTTAGCTGGTCGGCATAGTCCTCATAATAGTGCCCCATGATCGGCAGCAAGCCGGAGAGCGTCCCGGGTGCATAATGGGTATGAGAGGCATTCAGGATAATCCCTTCGGGTGCGATGCCCCATTTCGCACCCGCCTGTCGAATGTCTGCCACCATGCGCTCGTCGAAACCGAAGATGTCTGCCGTTACCAACAGTATACGCGTGTGGTGGTGATCCTCGAGCATCAGTACCTGCATCATCAAGGGCTGTTCCACGTCCGCGGCTTCCCTCGGATTGCCGGCGATTCCCTGGAGCAGTACGGGCTGGGATGCAGATGTCGGCGGCGTGATATTGAATTCGGCAAAACTGGCCCGATAGCGGGATAACTGGTCGTCCTGGTTGGCCGGCGGTGAGGCCTCTCGAACCTGGTGGAGGGTTTTTGCCACAACCGGTTGATCGGCATCCAGGTCGAGCGAAGCCTCGAGTGCTGCTTCAGCTTTCGTGGTATCTCCGCAATTTAGATAGTTGACCGCCATTTGATTGTATAGGCCGGCGGTCCCGGCACCGGCAGCGATGGCTGCGTCCAATGTCGTTGAGGCCAGTCGCCAGCGTGCCGTCCTGGCGTACAAACTTGCCAAATTCATTAACGCGTTGTGGTGTTGCGGGTCGGATTGAATGGCATGACGAAAGCAGGCCTCAGCCTCTCTCAGCCGGCCGATGGCTTCCTTGACGATACCCAAATTGTTCAATACGTCGGGATCATTCGGAACCTCTTGTTTCATGGATTCGAAATGATTCTCGGCTGCCTCCCAATTTCCGTCCAGGATGAGGGCTTCACCCGCTTGCAATTTCGCTTTCATGCTTTCACCACCAACCGCGTTATCGTTGAGTAGAGGTACCGCCTCATGATGGGTTCCATCTTTGGTGATTGCTGTCCAACAGATGACCCTGTTGATTCGGCGATCCGGCAGCATGCCACATGCGTCGGTAGGCTGCTTCCAGATTTCGGGTTAAGCGGACCGTGTCGAATAACGGCTGGCTCTGTCTGTTTTCGGCCAACCGGTTCCTTAGCGCCACCAGTTTATCCGTCGATTGGCATAGTTCGACGGCCAAGGCCTCGTAGGATGCAAGCGATCTGGTAACCAGTTCATCCATACCAACGGCAGACAATATGCTCGCAGACATCCGGGAGGCAAAGTGAGATCCTTCGAGGGCGATCATCGGTACACCAGCCCACAGCGCGTCGCTCGTTGTTGCGGCACCATTGACGATGCGGGAGTCTAAAGCCAGATCGACCAATGGCAGTCTGGCCCGATGATCTTCCTTGGGTAATTTGTCTGCAAATACGAGTCGATCCGGGTCGATGCCCGCTTTACCGGCAGTGCTGCGCAGGTTGTTTTCAGCCGTTTGACTTCCCGGCATGAGCCAGAGCAGACTGGATTCGGTTTGGGCCAAAATCCTCATCCAAGTGTCAAACATGACCGGGTCGAGCTTGTAATGGGAACAGAAGCAAGCAAAGACAAAGCCGTCTTCAGGCAGGCCGAAATCATCCCGGGTGTATTTTCTGTCGGCCACCGGCGGCTGGTCGTCGTTGATCTGGTAGCAATCCGGCAGATAGATAATGGTCTCTTCATAATACTGTCGATGATTTTCGGGAATCACTGTTCGATCGGCAACCAGGTAGTCGAAGAAATCGGCGCCAGTGGTCCCGGCAAATCCCAGGTAGCGAACCTGCACCGGCGCCGGTCGCATGGCGTGGATCCCGATTCGATTGTCCTTCATAAAACCGACCAGATCGACAAGGATATCGACACCGTCCGCCTGGATGGTTTCGGCGGCAGCCCGATCGTTCAATCCCAGCAGATCGACGAATCGATCGCTATCGGCTTCAATTTGTCTGCGATACACGCTGCCATCATCCTTGCCGTATGAATAGACATGAATGTTGAACCCGCTCCTGTCATGGAGGGCAAACAGCCGTCGCATCAAATGGGACGTCGGATGATTGCGGAAATTATTAGAGATGTAACCGACGGTCAGTTTCCCGGCTTTCTCCTTTGCAGCGGATGGGATGCCGCTTGTACCGCCGGATTGGTCGGAGATCGCAGTCAACCCGGCTGAGAGCGTTCGACTCCAGGCGCGGGCGACCGCGTGGTTGATGGCTGGGTCGGCATGCCGGCTCAAGTTGAGAAAGGGCCCCTCGGCAGGTTTCTTATTCTTGGACAGCGACTGTCGGGTCAACGCGTCAAGGCGCCCATCCAGCGCCTCAATTCCATCCCAATCGCATAAGCGGCGTTTCAGGTAGACCAACAGGCTCAGTGCCTCGGCATAGTCCGGAGCCAGCTCCAGCGCCCGGGTCAGATGCATAAGCGCCAGATCGACCTGCCCCGTCTCCTGAAGGGCCAGGCTAAGATTGTACAAGGCTTCCGGGTAGTCGGGCGTGATCTTCACGGCAGTCTGGTAACAGGCGATGGAATCGTCAAGCCGGTTCTGTTTTTCGAACACCGTGCCCAGGTTGTTGTGGACATCAGCCATCAAGGGGTTGATTTTCAGTAAATGGATGTAATGCGCAGTTGCCTCTTGCAGATCGCCCCTTTTTTGGTGCAGGTTGCCCAGGTTGAAGCGGGCATCCACGAATTCAGCATTCAATTTCAAGGCGGACTCGAATGCGACGATCGCGTCCGTCTCCTGTCCCATTTCAACATGTGCATTACCCAGGCTGAACCATGCTTCCGGCAGGTTTTCATCCAGGTGAACGGCCTGTTGATAGCAGGCAATTGCCTCCGACCACCGCCCTGCAGCCTGATGGGAGACGCCCAAGTTGTGATGCGCCTGGGCATGGCCGGGATTCAATGCGACCAGACGCCGATACCATGTGATGGCCTGATCGTAATCGGCATTTTGGTGACACAGGTTTGCCAGGGCAAACAAGCCGTCGACGTGATCCGGCTGAGTATCGATGATGTGACGAAAGCATGTATGGGCCGCCTGGCTGTCTCCCGACGCCAGCAGAACGTGCCCTAAATTGAGGCGGAATACGTTGTTTTGCGGCACCGCTTCTACGGCGCGCTGTATGCGCTCAGCGGCAAGCGCATGATCACCGCGATTGTGGGCGCACACCCCTGCCAGATGCAAGGCCTGCGCATAATTGGTGTCATGGGCAGCGACCTGCAAGCAAACCTGCTCAGCCTTCTCAAGCCTGCCGCCACGGTAATGGGCCATGGCAGCCGCCAGTTGGTCGAACCGACGCCGCTGGGAGGTTTTCGCCTTGTGGCGCGTTCTGTTTCGGTTTCGTTTTTTCTTCATTGGCTGGTTTAGTGTACAATGGCCTCCATGCGGTTACGGCATCAGACGCCTCAAGAAGCCAGGTTTGCGTACATGTGGCGCGCTTCACCATCACCAGGAATGATGGACAGATATTCTCTTAAATATGCCATGGCGCTGAGCCGCTGGTGCATGTCCATTCGATCTTGTGCCGTCTTCTTCAACCCATCGATCTCATGTGAAATGCTGTGGGAGGCGGTTTCGATTCGCTGGCTGTTTGAGCAGGCCTGAATTGCATCGCGTGCCGTTCGCTCAGCCAGCGCCCACAGTCGCAATGATGTGTAAAGGGACAGCAGTCCGGTCCACGCCCACTCATCATCACGGTTGGAAGCAAGAATGTGCCGATAGGCCGTTTCAGCGGCGGACAGCTCGTTGAACTGAGCGTGGATTTGGGCACAATTGCGTCGTCTCTGGTCATCGCTAAGCGCAGAATCGCTTCTAATCCGCGAAAGTTGCTGAACGTAGGCGGCCATTTTTTTGAGTTCGGCTAAAACATACTCACCGGCATCGATCAGCGACCGGTAATGGTCTTTGAGCATGCTCATCTCAGCCATTATGCGTTGTAAAAGATGAGCCGCCTCTTTTTCGGCAACCAGACGCATCTCCTTCCGCCGTGTGGATTGAATCTCCGCCAACCGGATGGAATTGAGGATAGCAATCGGTCGGGCATGGCGCTGTTCGATCTGACGGTAGGCCGCAACCGCTTCTGATATGCGGCGTTGCAGCTTGGTGGTCAGCCTCTTTTTTCTGCCAGCCGCCAGGATTGATTTCACCTGTTTGTGCTGACGGCCGCACTCTTTTGCCAGAACCGTCATTGATTCTGACATCGAAGAGACGACGGCAACGCAATTGTCGACCGATTTTCTTGGAGATCGGTCTATCTTCTCCAAGCAGCCATGAACCCGTGAGGCAGGAACCGAAAACCTTGCCAAAAAATCTGCAAGGCGGATGGATTGCGTACCTTGGATGAGGGCTCCCGCAGTGCTGGTGTTGAACACCCGATTGGGTATCCGTGCCAGGACAGATTCGATTTGTGCTTTGTCGGCGATCATCTGAGGTGTAGTGACCAGCGTTTTTCCATCGTGCCCCTTTACGGTGATCTCGTGGTCAGGGTTGGGCGTGTACTCGAACACGGACGCATCGGCGTGCGACTTTCCATCGGCATAAGCCAGGTCGATGCCCACCAGTGCGATGGGTTCGGCCCCCATGGCCATTGCACTGAACAGGGCTGCATGCGTCACCGAGGTCATGGCCGGAATGCGGCAGTCAATACCCGAAAAAGGTTCGACCCAGTGATCGAGAACCGCATTTTCAGCCGAGACAACGATTCGCATCGAGCTGGGAAAACCTCTGACGTTGTCCGGATTGGCGCCAGCAGCGAACACCAGCAGTGTGTCGCGCAGCTGATCGACGACTGGGCGGACTTTCTCATAATTGACGGCATTCATGTCCGTGGTCACCACGACTTGCGGGCGAATGCCGTGATCGAGCAACCCTTGAACGGCCGAATCGCAGGCAATCAGCAGTGCGTTATTGCCTGCTTGTTTCAACGACGCATAGGCGTCGTCCAGCGAGGGGCCGGCGGCGATGCAAATTGCCGGCAGGCCTTGAGCCACGCCCTTGACCTGGCCCAAGGCCAAACCCGAGAATATTGCCGGTAGATTCTCGATCGTATTGGTAAGGACCCGTTTACCGCTGCCCTTCATGGTCTGCCAGATCTTTCGCGTGGTGTGGACCCAATCGATAACCTTGTTGGCGAAACAGGTGTAGGGGTCACCCAACAGCCGGGAATAGCCCGGTATGCTCGTGATATGCACCTTCCCGGAGGCTAAATTAAAAATCCGTTGCTGCAAGATCCCACCGATATCGATCTCTTGGCCCACAAACAGTTCCAATTCCTGCATGGCCAACAATTCGGTCAGATCGACATGCTGCATGACGGCATGCAGCATTGCAGGACTGGGCTCGAAAACAATGACATGGGGCAGGTCATCGACGAGTTGTTTCAGTTTGAGCAATCCGAAACCAAGCCCCATGCCAATGCTGACCAGGGTATCCCCTGCGGACAGTGGCTTTCCCGTGCCGGCCAGCTCGACGACTTGGTTAATCTCCGGCTGTTCGCCCATCTGACCGATCACATTGCCGCCTGAGATCACTTTATAAAGGCTTCCTTCGACGGCGTTGGTCACCGGTTCGACGATGATCGCTGATTCAGGTTCAATATCCATCAAGGTGGCATAAACGCCTGGAAATCGATCCTTGAGGACAGCGGCATTGCTGTTGAACAACTCTTGGTGATGTTTGCTAAATTCCATGGTTGAATCGAACGACACCGTTGGTGGATGGATGCGACGGCGCTCAATGTCTGCGATGCGCTTCAGCCGCCTGCTCATGCTGCCGAATCCAGCCTGACGTTAGCTTCATTTTCCGCAGGCAAGGCGATATCATCTTCACGAAAGTGGGCGCCGAGGCTATGTTTTCGTTCAAGTGCGGACCGGACGATCTGCCTGGCCGTGTCAATCATGTTGCGCACCTTGTTGAAGCGGATATAGTTGTCCGGATAGGCGCCTTCCATCGACGCCAGCCGGCATGCGGCGCCCAAGAGCAGCCGGCGACAGCTTTCCAGACCCCTGCGGGACCGCAGCACATTGACGTGCGTGTGCATGGCTCGTTTCACGGCGCGGGCGATCTGATCCAATGTCTCGCGCTCATGACCGGATGGGCATCCTGACTTGATTACCGGCAGGTGCGTGCAGTCGGGCAGGTCGCTGCTGATACGACTCACTTCTGCGGCACGTTTGGCCGCGAACTGCCCTGCCCGCTGGCCAAATACTTGAGTCGCCGTCATCATGCACCCGCCGATGCGGTCGGCACCATGCGGTCCGGCGGCCGCTTCGCCGGCTGCGAACAGACCCGGCAGCGTGGACGCGGCCCTGGCGTCGATGCAGATACCGCCATTGAAGGCATGGGCCATATGTACCACTTCAGGCCTGTCTGGATCCTCCAAGTCGAAATTCCAGAAAACAGTTCCCGTCTCCCGGGCCGCAAGAGCCACAGACCGGTCGATTATGAACGATAGGTCACAGGAACTGGCCGGACAGTGATTGAGCCTGAGACGAACCGCATTATCGCGTTGGATCCTGTCGGGCAGGCACCGTTCCAAAATGGCAGTCCCGTTGGCATCGACCAAAATATCTTGCTGGTTGAGCAAATGACGGGGAAGAAACTGGCGCTGGCGCCCCCTTTTAAGCCCCAGCATGAACTGGATGAATGCCATGTTCGCAAGTGTGGCACCCGCCCGATGGGCCAATGCATAGGCATCGCCGGTACATTCAGGACTGCAAAGATGGTGTTCGTAAATGGCGCCGCCACCACCGGCGGCCATGATGGTTGCCTTGGCTCGAATCAGAAACAGGTTTGATTCCGAACTAAAAACGAAGGCCCCCTCACAGTTCGTGTCACGCCTGGCCAAGTCGATCACCATGCCCGTCACGATTCTGACGCGATGCTGCTGGAGTTTTGACAATAAGGCCTGTTTGACGTTGCCCATGTCTGCCGTGATCAATGCGCGCTGCGTGGTGCTGAAACACCCCGTGTTACGAAAATAACGGCCGTCATCCTCCTTTTTAAATCGAATGCCATAGCCGATCAGATCTTCCACCCGTGGGCCGGACTCCTCCACAAGAATCCGGGCCAGTGTTGGATCGCATACGCCCTTTCCAACTGAAACGATTTCATTGTAAAACAATTCAGCGTGTTGGGGCGTAAGCTCATCTGCCATGAGTGCTTGGATGCCCCATCCCGGCGTCAATCGGGAGAACGTCGAACCACTCGTGGTAACGGGTGCGTCGCTCACCATCGTCACCAGGGCGCCACGGGCAGCCGCCTCCACGGCGGCACGGATGCCGGCAGCACCGCCGCCGATTACCAGTACATCAGTTTTTATGTCGTCCATTTCGATCACCATAGTGTCTTTGGCCACTGGATGTCGCAATTAGCGTACCAAATAAAAAAGGCCGCACCTTGGTGCGGCCTTTGACTCAGCGATTTTGATTGCACCGGAAAAGCAGTCAGTATGAGGACGGATTGCTTTCCGATTGTATTGACGCTTTTAATGTTCGGTCGGATGCGACCACTATCACGTGTGCAGTCTTAACGATAGTGGTCTCAGAGAAAGTCATGTGACGCTTCTGCGCTGTCAGCATGTATCTTCAATCGTCGGTTGGCGAAAGTCAAAATGGATTGAATCCCGTCGCCACAACCGAAATAGGCTATTAAACCAGGCGTACTGAATTAAGAAAGTCACTCTTTTTAATTACATCATATGAAAAAGGTCTGCAGACTTTTACTTGTCAACAATTTCTGAAAATTTCACCCATTCAACGGGCGCGATGTAATCAGACCACTCGTGCTGCAACTCTTTTTCAACAATCACCTGTGTAAGTGGAACTTGGTTGTCGGCAATACCGTATGCATCGACGGTTTTCCTCAGAAAACGATAGGAGAGCGTGTGCATCCAGTGAGTTGGAAAATCCTGTGAATGTCCGGAACCGGGAAGTCTGGCTATAAGTTTTTGGGTTTCATCAGTATAGTATGTTTGGTTGGAATTGCACTCATACCAACGTAGAAAAGTAAAAAGTGGGTCTGCAGGTTTTAACACCAATACCGGTAGATCGGCCCGGATGCCTTTGTCCTTTAAATACTCGCGGAATGATTTAATATCGGCTCCCACCGGTGCAACGAACTCGCTGGTTTCATCGCTGAAAATAGCCAGCTTCTTCCTTACTTGTCGATATCCGCGGCTAATTTTTTCAGCCTGTTCGAAATCCTTATTGGTATCGATGTCTATCGATTCCTTATAGTTGGTCTGAACCCGCAACGTTCTTTCTCCCAAAGGCGTTGGCCATTGATGCGGCTCAAGAAAAAAAAACGCCCGCTTTTGAAAGAAGTAGGCAGCATTACCGGCACCACACCACAACGGATTCCCCTTGAACATCCGATGAAAATGGTTTTCGCGTTTAATCCAATAGTCAAAGGTAGCAAAATTTCCTTCCCGAACGGAGACGACACGGTCAATCTGGCGCGAAAAAAGTGCTGGAGCGATATCGTCGATAATGCGCGCTGGATCGCGAAAGGGATAAGTCGGCATGAACAATGATAAATAATCGACGTGTTCTTCCTGTTCGAGGAAATGCGTGCAGACATCACGTAGATCTGCCGAGTCAGTGGCCAGTACCGCAGGGCGTAGTAACGTTTTAACATCGGAACGTGGGTAGTGTTCCTGCACGATTTCGATCACTTCTTCTGATTCGGTTGATACACATATGCAATTGAAAAAATCGCACGCCAATGCAACATCAATGGACCAGAATAGAAGTGGTTTACCACCAAGCGGTTTAATATTTTTTAATGGAACTCTTTTTGATCCGGCCCTAGCGGGTATCAGCGCTGCAATTTTCATGGATATAATTTGTTTTTGGCAAATTTTCTGTGAAGCCACGCATATCTACTCCTAAATACCCAGCTCTGTATTTGTATCCATCCGAAGCGTCAAACGTGTAAAACTCATTATTTTCCAAAAATTTTGCACACGCAGATGATCCTTATGCCTCTATGCCGTTATATTTCGACTTTAACCATCCGACTTGCCGAGCTTTATTAATTCAAAATTTACGAATTCAGCGTTCTGATGCCCCCAATTGATAGAGGATTCAAGCTTGTAGCTATCGCCAAATAGCGCCTTTATTTTTTGGTCATCATAATACTCCGCCCAGGGCGTTCCTTCCCCATCGGTCATGGTACCGAACTCTTCGAAAGAGGGTTTGCCACACAGCACCCAGCGTTCATAAGGATACATGAGCAAGACCACCTTAGCACCTCGAGTAAGGTATCGATCGATATTGGAGACTTCCTTTTTCGCAATCTCAAAGGGAACGTGGTGCAAGACCCCATGGGCATAAAATCCGTTATACTGGTCTCCATAATCGTGATGTATAAAGTCTTCAATCGTTTGATACTTCACGTTGCTAACATCCATCAATCGTGCAATGCGCCTCACGAGCTGAATATTTTCTGGTATGATGTCACAAAATGTCCAGCATTCTGCAGATTTGGAGTAAGTAATGCCATCGTATCCCAGCCCGCTTCCGATCTCCAAGATCGAGCGAGCGGAAAACTGGCTGGCATATTTGTCATACTCCCATCCGCGTTCCTTTTCCCAGTAACGAATGCTGTCATTGTAAAAATCTAACAATTCATTGTCACCCAGGGAAAGAAGGGTATCCACTTGCTTTCGGCCCGCTCCCGCCGGTAGTGTTTTCCACTTAACCCTATTCTTGCGCACAATAGACTTGTTTGTTTCCACCAAAGCTACCCTTTCATTTTGATTGCGCGGACTGACTGATGGATTCATTCACACCTTTTCGCCTGAATAACTGGACGCCATCGTCGTATGACCTAAATGACCTACTGATCCCCTCAATCGATAGGATGCCCAAGGAGGGCAATTCGAGAATCAACTCATGACTTGGCGCAAGCATCGATCGTGTGGTTTTTTCAATTTCTTTTCCATGGGTGCCGATAATCAAATAATCAATGAGACCCTGTTCCAGGGACTGCACGGCACCCTTGAGCGCCTCAACTTCCATGCCTTGTATGTCCATGTGAAGAATGTGAATTCGGTCAAAGTTATATTTTTTTCGCAAGTGATCAATGGTGACTGTCGGAACGATAATATTACCAGTATCGCTGACAGCCTGCCCCATGTGCTCGGCAGGGTTCGTGTCGGCTGCAAACCGGCAACTACCAATAAAAGAATGCATCGCTGCATATATGATTTCGCTGTTTATGTCCTGGCATCGAAGATGTTTTCTGGCCCATAAATAATGGATTGGTTCGGCTTCCACAGCCAGCGTTCGGTAAGACGACGGAGACGGGTCAATGAATCGATGCATCGTTGCACTGGCCAATGCCAAACACCAAGGTGCACGGCCGCATCCGAGTTCAAAAAGATTTACATGCTTATGACCAATCTCCTCTAAAATACTCAGAAAACAGAATTGCTCCAAAGTATGCGCGCTGTACCCATCCTGCTCTTTTTGAGCATTCATCTTTCTGATTTTATCGGAAGTACTTTCCACCAGGTGATATAAACCGTGCCAGGCTGGTTCCCACCCAACAGGGTTCGGGGGCCGCTGATATGGTTTTTGGGGAAATTGATAGACTTTGATGTGCATCAAATTTCTGTAATAAATCTTACACTGCCTCATTAGGGCAGCCGTGTTACTTTTCAGCAGCTACACAATTCAAAGGGTGAGCGATGATCAGCTTGCGGGTCGCATTTTTTCGGTTTTCGGTTGGTCCTGGCATAAAACGGTTCTCGGAAGACGACCAGTATTGATCATAACTGTATGTATTGTTTCCTGCTCCGTCGGCAAAGGCCTGCCACGCATCGATCCACGTGTAGCGGTAACAATTTTCCTTCAAATAGATCTCCAGCCACCTTGGACAGATCCGCCTGTCTTCTTGTCCGTGGTGGGCAGGTTCAAATCCTTTGCTCATGCCCTTGTTTGTCAACGGATGAGCGCTTCTAAAAAAAACCGCTTCGATGGCAAGTGTCGCACGAGAAGCGACAAGCAATGATAGAACCTGTTCCAGGTTGCTGAAATGATGAAGCGTCCCTAACAACAATACGATGTCGGCCGCTTTCACATCTCTTTTACCGGTATCTGGGAAAAAGCCTGTCAGAACCCGTATGCTATCTTCTTTGCCATAATGCCGGACCAACGCCATCAGAGTTGGCAAAGAGTTGGTCGGTGGATTGATAGCGGTCACCGTTGCTCCGTTTTCGGTCGCCTTGAATGCAAAGAATCCTTCAGCACATCCGATATCCACAACTCTCGATCCGGAAAAGGAAACTTGCATCTCGTCCCGCAGGCACCGCCACAATACGTCAGAATAGTTCAATTGATTAAATGGCGGGATTTTACGGGTACCTCCAATGGAAAAAGTTGAATAATGCCTGGAAATACAAATATTGTGAAAGAAACCGGCATACCCCCAAAGTTTGATTTCGTATATGAGTTTGCATTCCGAAATGGTTCGCAGCCTACCTGACAGTATTTCTTTAAGGAGCCAGAAAAAAGCTATCACCCGCACTTTTCGTTCGTCCGCGGTCGGGTGGATCATCGGATCGCCGAATTTGAAATAAAGGCGCGCATTTTTGCATCCGTTCGCTTTCAGTTTATGAAGAATGGCCTCCCAGCGCGGAGAATAAATGATGATGTCCGCGTTTTGATCCAAGAATTCGGCAATGGAACAATCATCGGATAGGACTTGGTAATCATGGGTTTTTCGAATCGAAAGCCTGGGCTGTATGCTGCGC
>JAAUYD010090780.1_pt1 | contig 27301 bp, 18 predicted proteins | sample 7278101 | NCBI WGS metagenome assembly JAAUYD01 (sample SAMN14350128, study PRJNA611818) | marine sediment metagenome | isolation source: surface marine sediment (0.6m) | place: French Polynesia: Moorea | collected 2018-08
CCCCACCGTAGTCTACCCCCGTGAAGACGGGGGCCAGGATGACGGGCTTGTTTGGGAAGATGATTCGTATGGGTATTTATTTATAAAAGATCAATATCGCGTTTCGGTTTTCGCAGCAGCTACCCGGCCGTCACGGTCATCAAATACCGGCCAGAGCAGCTGAATCGTTACAGAAATTTGTAATGGCCTTGCTTTAAGGTTTTTTAGGAAAAGGCATTAATGATACCTGATTGTGAGATAGTAGAAGAGTTAACATTTAGGAAATGGAGGATTGTACACTCGTGAAGAAGTTGCTTTTTTTAACGTTTTTGCTGCTGGTGACAGCGGCTTGCAGCGGCGGAGGGGCTGAACCTCAAGCGGCGCTGCCAACCATTGAGCGCTTGGTTCTGGCTAAAGATGAAGCCGGCGCAACATCGGTCACCGCTTTTGATTCGGAGGACACGTTTTACCTGTTGGTTGACCTGGCAGGGGTGTCGGACCCTGTGGAGGTGAAGGCGGAATGGACGGCGGTGGAGGTAGAAGGCGCTGAGGCCAACACCGTTTTAGACAGCGATGAGGTCACTTTTGGAAATGGAACGGTTGTCTTTGACCTTTCAAACATCACCCCCTGGCCAGCTGGGGATTACCGGGTGGATGTGTATTTAGCGGGAGAGCCTCAGCAAACGCTTGAATTTAGGGTTTTATCTGCCACGGCCGTTGATAGCGAAAACCAGGCCGAAGTCGTTGAAGAAGGATCGGCCGCTGTTTCGACGCTTGAAATGGTAAACCAGGCGGTCATTCAAATTGAGGCGCAGGGGAGCTTTACCGATCCTGAGGTCGGCAATGTTTACAACTCCTCCGGCCGTGGGTCCGGCTTTATAATCGATCCGAGCGGCATCGCCGTTACCAACAACCACGTGGTTACCGGAGCCGCTCTCCTAAAAGTGTGGATTGATGGAGAAAGCGAGCCTCGAAATGCCAAAATTTTGGGTGTTTCTGAGTGTGCTGACCTGGCCGTGATCGATATAGATGGAGAAGGGTTTGATTATCTCAATTGGTATGGTGGGGAAATTCGCGTGGGCCTCGATGTGTACGCATCCGGTTTTCCACTTGGTGATCCTGAATATACCTTGACCAAGGGGATTGTCTCCAAGGCCCAGACCGGGGGTGACACTAGTTGGGCATCAATTGATGCGGTTCTCGAGCATGACGCCACCATAAACCCCGGAAATTCAGGCGGCCCGCTTGTTTCGGCGGATGGCCAGGTTGTGGCCGTAAATTATGCCGGATCAACCGACGTCAACCAATATTTTGCCATCGCCCAGGAACAGGCTCTAGACGTTATCGAGCGGCTGCAGGCCGGTGAAGATTTCCTGTCGATCGGCGTCAATGGCACGGCGGTTAATGATGGTTCGGGGCTGTCGGGGGTGTGGGTTTCCTCGGTCAAATCGGGGTCTCCGGCCGATGAAGCCGGCGTCAAAGCTGGGGATATCATCACTTCGCTGGAAGGTTTGATTTTGGCGACCGATGGCACGATGGCCGACTACTGCGATATTTTGCGCAGCCGAAATTCGGATGACGTGATGAACATCGAAATCCTGCGTTTTGCCACGGAAGAGGTGTTAAGAGGGCAGTTAAACGGCCGGGTTCTTGAAGTGTCTTTTTCTTTTGCCCAAACGCTGTCTGACGAAGCCGAAGACGGCGGGACAACCACCACCGGTGGTGGGGGCATCTATGTTGACTATATGCGCGTCTCGGACGATACCGGTTCTCTTTCGATGGAAGTGCCGGTTGAGTGGTCTGACATTGATGGGTCGGGTTGGGGAGATGGCGGTGTAAATTTTGGTCCTTCGATTACCGCCGCACCTATCCTCGATCAGCTCAACGATAACTGGGATGTACCAGGGGTGTTTTTTGCCACGACGAGAGAATATGCGGTGATTACCCCGGATGAAACGCTCGATTCATTTACCGATATTCTTAGCGAAGATTGCGTTTTTGATTCACGGAACGATTTTGAGGACAACACCTATACCGGCAAATTTGAGCTGTGGAGCGACTGCGGTGGTGAAGGGACGCTGGGTGTGGTCCTGGCCTTTAACCCAACCAGCGGGGAAGATTTGCTGGCCATTATGATTATCGTGGTGGTCAGCGATGCCGATTTGGACGCCATGGATCGTATCTTGTCGACCTTTGAAGTTCGCTGAATTTGGTGGTAGATAAGAGAAAAGGGTGCTGAGGCTTGGTTGCCCAGCACCCTTTTTTTCCATGTGGATTGCCAAAGTGGTGGCCTTATTTTGCCCTCTCCTCAATCCTCCCCCACAGGGGGAGTAAGCTTGCTTCCCCTCCCCTTGAGAGGGGAATGAGGGGAGGGAACAACATGGGTTTAACCCTCACTTCTTCTTAGTCCGTTTTTCCACTTCACCCATCAGCGTATCCATCATCGACCGTAGATTTTGCTGACCATTTTCGGCCCCGTCATGATCGTGAGATTGACGAGCCCCGCTGTTGGAAGCGGCCTGATTCAACGTTTGCGGCAAAATTTGGGCCAGCAGCAAGGTGGATAAGGCGGAATCAGTTCCTCCCTGACGGCCGGTATTGACCACCACCGGTCGGGGGGCCTGCTGCATCAAATCTTTAGCCACATCGAGCCGCTGAATTTCCAGCTCATAACGCAAAACCGCCTGGTTGTCTTTGTATGCTTCACCCAACCGCTGCAGCGCTTTGGCCTGGTTCTCGGCTGCTTTGAGCTCCGCTTTACCGTGGGTTTCAATTTCCAGCTTGATCTTTTGCGCTTCAGTCTCTTTTTCCTGCAGCATCAAAGCCACATCCTGACGGGCTTTGTTGATCGCCTCACGGACTGAAACCAGCTTGGCGTCTCGCACTTTCTTCGCCTGCTCGATTTCCAATTCCAGGGCATCTTTCCGCCGCTTGCGCATCAAATCCCACTCTTTCTCATACGCCACCAATTCTTTGGCTATCCGTTCCTGGGTTGCCAAATTGTTCTGGTACTGCTCCGGCAGCTGGACATCGGGAATGTTCGCCCCGGTAATGCGCACGCCGTAACGCTCCATCGTTTCATTGAGAAGGCGCTGCATGTCGCCCACATCGCTGCCGCGTAGATCATATGCTTTGGCGGTTTCAACGTGGCGGGTGCGCTGCCGGATCGCATCCTGCACGGCGCTGCTCAGCACGATGTCAAAATTGCTGGCCCCGATGCGTCGCACAAATAAAATCGGGTTGACGATGCGAAATTTGAGAAAGAACTCAATTGATTTGAGCGGCACATTCTCTTGGGTTGGGCTGGAAAGTACCGGAGCCGTGTATGGGATTTCGGTCGAGGTGTCAACGATGTACTCCACTTTTTCCCACGGTCTCCAGATGTATTTTCGGCCGGGTGGCAGCACATCGGTGATCTCACCCCAGCTGGATAAAATTCCGGCCGTTCCTTCTTCAACCTCGACGATCATCGACCGGATGAGGGCGATGAAAGCCATAAAGGCAAACCCTAGAAAGCCCAAGAATCCCAATGGTGAAAACCAGGGCAGACCGTCGGCGATGATAGCCATCACGGCCGAGGCCAGCGAAAAAAGGCTCAGGGCAATCCAAAAGAGCACCGCATAACCGCGTCGATCTTTGGGGATAACCACCGGCACGAGATGACCTTGATCACCCGAGCGGAGGAATTGACGAACCTGCCCCCAACTGGAGACAACTTCTTTTACTTTAGAAAATCCTTGTTGTGCCATCAGGAAATAACCTCCTCGACCGGGGTCATATCGGCGGTCGCCACGTTGGTGACCTCTTTAATCGTTTGATCGCGGTCCCGAATGCGCGTTGTCATTTCGTTTAATCTGGTCCGAATCTGGGCCAGTTCTTCAGGTGTATAAAGCGATTTTTCTTCGATTCCTAACATCTGACGAGCCAGCGACATGTAGTCGACCTGTTGATCGTCTTCGGCGCCAATATTGATAATTTGCGGAAGTTTGTCCGCGGCCACCTGGATCTTTTCCAGGATCGCCTGTTGGTAACGATACTCGAGGATTTCCGGGTAGTAAGCCGACTGCAAGGCCCGAATGTCAAGCGCCTGAGCCTGGAAGAGGGCTGCATTGGCGTCCGCTTCACTTTCCGCTTCGATCATCAGCTGATTGGCGTAGGCGTTGGCCCGGTTGATTTCTTTTTCGTGGGCCGTTTCAATTTGAGCTTCAAACGTGGCGATATCCGCTTTGATATCGGAGAGGGTTTCGCGTAACCCGGCTAGCTCTTTCTCTAAATCCCCTTCATCCCGCTTTTTGCGCAAATCGAGTTCATAATTGTAGGTGTATGCCTCTTTGGCCACGCGCACCAGCTCGGAGGCGGCCAGGTCCATGCGATATTCCTGGTCGGATGGCTCGGCATGGGTGATATTGGCGTTGACAAACTCAACGGCCGGCATAAACTGCTCGTTTAAGCTGTCGAGGAGCTGTTTGGTGGTCTCGCCGACGAGGTCGTAAATTTCCTCTGCCCGTTGAGAGTAAATCAAAGCCCGCGTTTGCTCGCTAATCGCATTTTGCAGCTTTTCTGAAAAGCCGTTTACCCCACCAAGGCGAAAGATAAATTCGCGGGGATCGTTGATGCGAAATTGCAAAAACAGGTCGACGGAAGCGTTGACCTGCCCCTGGGTCGGTGCCTCGCGGATCGGCGCGTTGTACGGGTACTCTTTGGTGGTGTTAACGATATAGCTGACCCGCTTCCAGGGGTGAAAAATGTAGCGGCGGCCGGCCGGGACCAAATTCTCGACCTTACCGAATTTGGTAATTAATGCCTGGCACCCATCTGGAATCATCACATAGCTGTTTTTCCAGATGTGAAACAGAATATAGCCGATCAGCAGCAGCCAGTAGTGTGGCCCAAACAACACCAGGGTAAACCCCGGTGCAAAGGTTGCCAGCCCGGCCACAAAGATGACACCCACCACGATGAGGATAAAAGCGATCACCGCCCAGCCCCACGAACGATGGTTTTTGGGCATAACGACCGGGTTGATAATATTGACCGGCTCCCCAGTAGAGTCGCCGCGTCGTTCCCTTGAAAAACTGCGGTTCAAAATTTGAGCCGCGTCGTCCAGGGTGGCAATCGCCTGCGAAATTTGGGTTGAGGCGGTTGTCCCTGATGCACCCCGCTGACTGATGAAATCTTGCGTGTTCATCATGAACTGCTCGAATTCTTCGCTATCAGCGATTTGATTGGCTGTTTGCAAAACTTGTTGGATTCGCTCCATACAGCACGCTCCTTGTTACGAGTTTCACTTCTAAATAAATCCGGTTTTGCCTAGAGACAGGCATGAGGATTGACAACAGCGACTATTGATCAATAGTCGCTGGGTGGCGGCATTTTGTGGTGATGAGTAAGATTAACCGCTCATGAAAATATTATACGGGAAAAAAGGGAAACAGTTGTAAGTTTGAGAGAGAAGTTATGATAAAAACGGCCCACAATCAATTTGTAGATGGTCAGGGGCGCACCGTCATGCTGCGGGGAGTCAACCTGGGGGGCAGCAGCAAAATGCCGGCCAAACCGCCTTCACCGACCCATCAACCGGAAAATTTTTTTGAGTATCAGGCGGTCACTTTTGTCGGCCGGCCGTTTCCCGCTCCTGAGGCGGATGCACACTTTGCCCGTCTGAAGCATTGGGGATTTAACTGCCTGCGATTTGTCATCACCTGGGAGGCGGTTGAGCATGCCGGACCGGGCCAATACGACCTGATTTATCTCGATTATTTGACCAAAATGGTTGAAAAGGCGGGTGAATACGGTTTTCTGGTGGTGATTGACCCTCATCAGGACGTCTGGAGCCGCTGGACGGGTGGAGACGGGGCACCGGCCTGGACGCTTGAAAAGGCGGGCTTTGAATTATCGGGGCTTCATCCCACCGGTGCAGCGGTTTTACATCATCTGGCCGGCGATGAGTATCTCCGGATGCAATGGGTGACCAACTACGATCGTCTGGCGGCGGCCACCATGTTTACCCTCTTTTTTGCCGGAAACGATTTTGCACCGGAGCTCACCGTGGACGGGGTTCCCATCCAGCAATATTTGCAAGATCATTATTTTCAGGCGATGCGCCAGGTGGCCGGCCGCCTCAACAAATTTGATCACGTCATCGGATACGACACCCTCAACGAACCACATCCCGGTTTGGTGGGCGTGGCAGATTTAACCGGCCGGGATCATTTTTTGGTGTCGATCGGGGCGGCACCCTCACCTCTTGAGTCGATGGCTTTGGGGGGCGGTTATTCTCTGGAGGTGCCCATTTTGGAGACCGGTATTTTGGGGGCACAGGAAAAGGGGCGCGTGCAGCTCAACCCGCAGCGGCAGATCGCGTGGCGGTCACCCGAAGATGATCTGTGGAGAAATCAAGGCGTTTGGGGGATGGGAGAAGATGGGCAGCCTCAAATTTTGAAGCCGGATTATTTTTGCGAGGTGAACGGCCGACCGGTCGACTTTTCGCATGATTATCTAAAACCGTTTTTACAGCGTTTTATTCACGAAATCCGGGCGGAGCACGAGTCAGCTTTGATATTTGTGGAGACCTCTCTCGAAAGCGAGGTGCCCCACCTCAACGAGCCCGGCCTGGTTTTTGCCCCTCACTGGTATGATGCGGTGGCTTTGTTTCAGCGACGTTACCAACCCCAGTTCGGTTTTGATGTGGCCAAGCGGCAGCCGGTTCTCGGCCGGAAAAATATCCGTCGGTCTTTTAGCAAGCAGCTGGCCGATTTAAAAGAAAGAGGCCAAAAAGCGCTGGCCGGGCCCACGTGGCTTGGTGAATTTGGCTTATCGTTTGACCTCAACGACCGCGTGGCGTTTGCAGAGGGTGATTTTTCTCCGCACATCGCCGTCATGGAGCGCACGTATCGGGCTCTGGATGATAATTTACTCAGCGGAACCGTCTGGAATTACACGGCCGACAACACCAACGCATACGGGGACGGATGGAACGGAGAGGATTTGTCAATTTTCAGCACCGATCAGATTCATCCGCTTGATGATTTGCACGATCTGTACGCCGGCGGTCGGGCGCTGGCGGCCGTTGTACGACCATATCCACGAGCAACGGCCGGTGAACTGCTGGCCCTTTCTTTTGATGTAAAAACGCGCGATTTTGAAATGCGTTTTCGCCATGATGAGCGGGCCGAGGGTCCAACCGAAATATTTGTGCCGGATTACCATTATGGGGTGGGAGTGGGTGTTGAACTATCCGACGGCCGGTGTGAATACGATCAGGAAACGCAAACGTTGACCTACTGGCACACAGAGGATGTGGCCGAACATGTGGTGCGGGTGTTTCGAGAGCGCGGACCCGCGGAAATAGACGGTGGATCGATTAAAATCGGTGAAGATCGCTCGTATGATTTGGAGCATCGCTTTATCGAGACCAACGGAATTCGGCTGCACACCATTCTGGCTGGCGAAGAAAACGGCCAACCGCTGGTGATGCTGCACGGTTTTCCGGAGTTTTGGTATGGCTGGCGGGAGCAAATCCCCTATTTTGTCCGGCAGGGGTATCGGGTAATTGTGCCCGATCAGCGAGGGTATAACCTCAGCGATAAACCGAAAAAAATTGCGGATTATCATATTGATAAACTAGCGGCCGATATTGTGGGTTTGCTCGACACGCTGGGGATCGATAAGACTGTGTTGGTGGGGCACGACTGGGGGGCGATGGTCACCTGGTGGCTGGCCGCCAGCTATCCTGAGCGGCTCGAGCGTGCGGTGGCGTTAAATGTGCCTCACCCTAACGTGTTCCAATCAACCATATGGGGTTCTCCCAAACAGATGTTAAAAAGCTGGTATGCAGCCACCTTTCAGATTCCCGGTTTGCCGGAACGGATTGGCAAAATCAACAATTGGCAATTGGGGGTGAATTTGATGCAAAAATTTAGCGCTCATCCCGACACATTTTCTGCTGAAGATATGGTGCGCTACACGGAAGCGTGGTCTCGGCCGCAGGCGATGCGCTCCATGTTAAATTGGTATCGGGTGTTTATGCGTCAGTGGCCCCAGCTAAAGAATCCGCACGTTGAAATACCGATGTTGTTAATTTGGGGGGCGCAGGATGTTGCCCTGAGCCGGGAGATGGCCCGGCCGAGCATTGACGAGTACTGTCGCGATGGTCATCTTGTGTTTATCGAGGAGGCGACGCATTGGGTTCAGCACGACGAGCCGGAGCGGGTCAATCGGCTCATCGGCCGCTTTTTTGATCAGGAATCGGATTGAGAATCACAACGTGTCTTTGTCTCAGAATGGTTGGCCTTAACGGGTGACGTCCAGGCGGCGGCGCAGCCCTTCACCCAGCATATTAAAGGCAAAAACCTGAAGAAAAATAACGGCTGCAGCCAAAACCATTTCCCAAGGGGCTTGAAACATCTTGCGGGTGAAGTCGGAAAGCATTTGCCCCAATTCCGGGATGTCGGAGGTTAATCCGATGGCTACAAACGCCGGGCTGTTGGGGTCAGCGCCATAAACGATGAGGCCGTTGCCCAAAAATATCCCTAAAAATCCAAGTTCGGCCATCAGGAGCAGCACCGCGCTGAGTTCAAAAGCGAGCAGGGTAGGCAAGGTCGACCAAAATTGAGGTAAAACGTGCCGCCAAAGCACAGCCAGATGGCTGCTCCCCAGGGCAAACGAACTTTCGACAAACCCTTGCTGCCGCAAGGTGGCCGTCTGATTTTGGTAAAAAATAGCAAAATCTGGCCAGCCGATGAGCCCCAGGACCAAGATAAAAATCGATAAAGATCGTTCTTCACTCAAGGCGATCAGCGCCAGGGCCAGAATGAGCGGGGGAATTGAAATGAGCACGCTGGTGATTGTTTTGATGGCGCCGCCCCAGAATTGCTCGCTCAGCCAGCCGGAAAGTACGCCAAGCGGCAGGCCGATCAGCAGTCGGGCCAGAACAACCCCCACACAGGTGATCATCGTCGGCCGCACCGCCCACAACAGGCGGCTCAGCAAATCTCGTCCAACATGATCGGTGCCCAGGGGGAACATGTCGAGGACAAACGGGGCGATCGGCCGAACGGAGGGGATATAGGTTTCTCCATCTACGTTGATAACATCGGTGAACCGCCGGGTCGGGTCAAAGGGCGCAATCGTGGAGCCCACGACGGCAATTAACAAGAACAGCAGAGTTAGGATTAAGCCGATGATCAGAGAGTAATTGCGCTTCATTGCCGAGGACCTCTAATTTTGTTGTCGCAACCTGGGATCGGCGGCGTAGGCGGCCGCTGCGGCGATAAGATCGGCCGTTAAAATGAGAAACCCCAGCAAAAAGGTGAGGGTGGCAATCAGTTCGGGATGGGCGAAAAAGCGAGATTGGGCGGATAGGTTTTCATTGGCGATGATCGAAAAGACAAAAAAGCGGCCGATTCCAGGCCAGAAAAACATGATTTCCGCGATGAGCAATCCGCCGACGACGTAGCGCAGCGATTGACCCAGGAGGACGATGACCGGGGCAAAAATATTTTTAAAGGCGTGTTTGCGAAAGACGCGATACCAGCGTGCTCCTTTGCTGCGGGCGGTGCGAATATAGTTTTTTTGCAGCTCATTTTCTAATAAGCTGGTGGTCACTCTGGCCACGTGAAGGGTCGGCCGGACCGCCAGGACAATGAGCGGCAAAATTAAATGTCTATCGAGACTGCAGCTTGAAAAGGGAAGTGGGGTCCCCTCTCCGCAGCCATTCATAGGGAGCCAGGTTTGGCTTAGGCCGCCGTACAGCGTTTGAAAAACGATGATCGCTATGACAACGCCACCTAGTAAAAAACCGGGAATCGACGCGCCGGCAGAGATGATTAAAAAGGCGGTGGGTCGTGTGCGCATCGTATTGGGCGAAATCGATATAAAACCGATTAAAATGCCCAAAATCCCAACGATGGCCATAGAAAAAACAATGAGAATCAGGCTGTTGACAAAAGGTTTGGATACAAGCTCGTTGATCTGCGCGCCGCCAACTTCCCCAAAATTCCCCTGAAAAATGATCCTGCCCAAATAATCAAAATAACCACCGTAAGCCTCCGGATCGCGGCCGCCTGGTCTGAAGAAGCTGGGATGATTGATTGCATATTGATACCCAACCGCATGAAGAATGGGGAGTAAAAAAAGGATGAGTAAAGATTTTGTGGAAATCAAGCGGATCATTGTAAATCCTGTATGAAAAATGAAAAAGAGCCGGATTTTTGGCCGATTTTAACCTAATCCTCGGATTATTTGAAATGCACACTTTTGTCTTTCCAAATTGGCCCTATTAAACAGAAGGATGAAACCGGTGTAGGGGCTTGGCTAGCCAAGCCCCTACAAATGTGGATGGGTTAAGTCGCCCTCGGACCACCTTTCCCATTAAGATACAAAGACAGCAGCGTCATTCCCGCGAAAGCGGGAATCCATTGGCTTGCTACGGAATGATTCACATGGTGAACTCCGATGGGAGAAAAATTTTATGGTAATATTAACCGTATCCTATCAGCTCTAAAACATTGTAATTTTGTATCACTGAATGAGGAAAATCGATTCAACACCAGAGAATATTGAATTATCGATTTATCAGCGGCTTCCCGCTCTAATTGGCGCCATGGTGCAAGCTAAAACCTTGCAGATTGGTTTATCTAAGGGGATGGAGCGGCTGGATGTACTGCCGCAAAATTTGTGGTTTGTCATCCTGGAGAGGCGTGCAAAACCAGGCGTTGGTCAAATTCTTGTTCCCAAGGTATCACGAAATAGCAAGGCGGAAAACCTTTCTCTGCGCGAACTCTCTTTTAATCAAGATCAGGACGAACTCAATAGGATCGTGCAAAAGCTGCAAAAAAGGGATATTGTTTACCTGCAGCAAGCCTTTTTTACCTTTGAATTAGGAGAATCCCAGGAACATCAACTTAAAATCGAATTTGGGCAGATCGTCCCCATAATTGTGGCTGAAAAGGTGTGGGGAGGGTTGTTGGTTGGCTATGAAGCCAAGGTGGACCGAGATTTTCAGCTGGGAGAAAAGGTATTAGGCGCTCTGGGCGAGGCTTTTTCAATTGGCATCGGTCACATTATAAATAAAACGTTCCTAACCGGCAGTCGAACCACCAAACCACAAAAACAACGCTCCCGTTTTATCAATTCAGATATTACCTTTGATTTAGATCCGTTGTTTGCTGAAATCCTTGAGCCACAGGAATTGTTTAGCCATGTTTACGAGCAAATTCGGCAGTTAATGTATTTTGATGGCTTGATTGGCTTTCAGTATTTTTCCGATAGTGATGAGATTGTCTTTACGTTTAGTCAGGAAAAAGATGAGCTCAATCAATCAAATGCGGAGGCGTTCTGGGCAGGTGAGGCGACCATGGCTTTTCTGCAGCAGATCGTTCATCGGAAAAAGACGATTTGGGTGCAAAATGGAGAAGCCGATGATTCAATTTTAGAGGTCATCGGTAGCTTCGACTTTAAATCTGTGGTTGGTATTCCCCTTATTGCTCATGAAAGAGCGGTTGGGTTGATGATTGTTTATGCGTATGAACCATCATTTTTTAACAAGCGGCAGGTCGAATATTTTGAGTTGATGGGTCAACAGCTGGCTTTATCGATTGCCAGCGCTCAACTTTACCGTTTTGAGTTAAATCAGCGACTTCGAGCTAACATTTTGAACGACCTTTCGTATCGCCTGCTGAACGTCAATAGCTGGACCGAAATTGTCGAGCAGGCGATCCAATCGATGAGGACCTGGTACGAACACCTAAATTACTGTTCTATCTCGGTAAAAGATCGTCAATCTGAGGCTTTGTCAGAAATAGGCCGGTGGACAAATTTCCCCATTAAACTGGAAAAAATCAAAGAAAGGCTGCTTTCTTCTCCAATTGTATTCAGAGTGGTTGATGAGGGTAAACCATTTGTCTGGCATCGTCATTCAAGACAGCGGGAGGACGAAAAATTTGAGTTAGAAGAGGGAATTGGCATTGAGTCTCTGCTGCTGATTCCTTTAAAAGCCAGCGCCCACGAACCGGCGATTGGTTATTTGGCGGCCGGGTTTTCCTCGAGCGGCCCGCTGCCGTTTGAGCAAAATCTGCAGCTGGGAGTAGCGATCGCCTCACGTCTAACGCACGTGATCAATACCATTCAGCTCAAGCATCTCGAGCGGGAGCAGCTTAAACTGTCTCAAACGCTCCAGGAAATGGGGGCGATTTTAACGGTTGATTTGAGCCTTGATGATTTTATCGACCGCATGTTTGATCTTTTGGCAGATGTTGTCGAGTATGACAGCGTTTCCATGCAGCTGTTTGATGAGAGTACGCAATTATTACGGATGGTGGCTAATCGTGGATTTGAAGATGTTGGTTTGGTGCGACAATTTATGGATGAGTTAGGGCAAAAAGCCATCGAAAGGTTTGACCCAGATCTGAAGGTGTTGTTAATCCCCGACACGCTTGATTCCGACACATGGGAACAGGCGGATTTTAACTATTCCGTATTAAAAAATGTCCGTTCGTATATTGGGGCCAAGCTTGAATTCAAAGGGCGATTTTTGGGAATAATTAATGTAGACAGCTTTACTCCCAATCAATTTAATGTTCAAACCGCCAAAACTGTGCAGGCATTTGCCAACCAGGCCGCCGTAGCTCTGGAAGACAACCGGCTCTATAAAATCCTCAATCGGCGAGTGACAGAATTATCTTTGATCAATCAAATTGTGGCGATTATTTCAACTTTGTTTGATCTCGATGATGTGATTCGTGAAACAACAAATGCCCTGTCCCAATCCCTTTACCGGTTTAATTTTGGGTTGATGATGGTTGATGAAGAGCAACAAAAGTTTCTCGTTAATAGACATTATCATTTTTCGGAGCGGATGACCTACGAAAATACAATTTCGGTTCAAGAGGGGATTGTAGGCTACGTTTACCGCGAAAAAAAATCGATCATTGTGCCTGACGTGACGGAAATATCCTTTTTCTATGCGCATGAAAGCCGAACCAAATCGGAAATAGCCGTCCCAATTTTAGTTGAAGATCGAGTTGTGGGGGTTGTCAATGCGGAAAGCCCCTTGATCAATGCTTTTTCCCAAGACGATCAATCCTTTTTGGAAACATTGGCCGGTCAGCTTGCGGTGGCTTTTCAGCGTATCGAGCTGTACAGTGAGATAGAACGATACGCGACGGATTTGTCAGAAATGGTTGAATCGCGGACGCGTGAACTCAATGCCGAAAAAGATCGCATTCAAGCGATTTTACAAAATGCCGATGAGGGAATTATTTTTACCGACGCCACCGGAACCATCGAGTTTATTAATCAGGCAACGAGGCGGCAAACAGGTTATACCGTCGAAGAATGCCTCGGTCAGCAGCTCAGTTTCTTCACGAGCCGCTACACCTCCCCAATTGTGACGCGCGAAATTTTGACGGCTATTTCAGAAGGGCGCCCCTGGCGGGGTGAGGTGGCTTTGTCCCGCAAAGATCAAACGGTCTATGATGCCCTGGTAATCTTGTCGCCAATCGTGGATGATGCCGGTGAGGTTGTTGGTTATGTGGTTGTACAAAACGACATCACCAAATTTAAAGAGGTGGAGCGTTTAAAATCTATTTTTGTGACCAACGTTTCCCACGAATTGCGCACGCCATTGACAAACATCAAGACGTATGTCACTCTCCTCGAACGCGGCCGGGAAGACCGTCGCGAGCGATATTTTGGCGTGCTAAATCAGGAATTAGAGCGATTAACCACCTTAATTCAAGATTTGCTAGATGTCAGTAAACTGGATATCGATCCAAGTTATGCCTCTTATCAAATCCTTGATCCTTTGCCGTTTTTAAACCAAATATTTCTCAATATCAAAACCTCCATGGAAGGGAAATATATCTTTGAAAATAATCTGCCTCCTGAATTACCCACGGTTTGGGGTGATCAGAAGCAGCTGATTCTGGCCTTTAGCAACCTGATTAAAAACAGCGTTTCTTACTCCCCTGAGGGCTCGGTGGTGACGCTCTCAGGAGGGGTTGAAGGGGATGAATTGTGGATTTCGGTGGAGGACGAAGGGGCTGGAATCTCGGCCGAGGAACTACCTCAAATTTTTGACCGATTTTTTAGGGGATCCGCTGCCGCTGCTGTCCGCAACGCCGGCACCGGATTGGGGCTGGCGATCAGCAAAGAAGTTGTTTTACTCCATCGTGGTAGAATTGAGGTGAAATCTGAAATTGGTCAAGGATCAGTATTTACGGTTTGGCTTCCCACAATTTTTCAAGAAAGCGCTTAGATAAAAATTTTTATAAAGCCGATTCATTGACGGTGGCTCAGCAGCTCATCGGCAAACGGCTGGTGCGGGTCCATGAGGGGGTGCGTCTTTCCGGCCGCATTGTGGAAACGGAAGCGTACTGTCCGGATGGTCCGGCTGATTTAGCTTGTCATGGCAGCAAAAATAAAGGGCGGCCGACCAAACGCACAGCCGTCATGTTTGGCCCGGCCGGCGTGGCTTACGTATATTTTAATTACGGTATCCACTGGCTTTTTAACGTCGTTACCGGTCATCCATCTCAACCGGGAGCTGTGCTGATTCGGGCGATCGCCCCGCTGGAAGGAATAGAGCAAATGCGCCGCCTGCGTCATCCGCGGCCAGATCGCGAGCTTACAAATGGACCAGCTAAGCTGACTCAGGCGATGGAGATCACCGGCCAACATAATGGAGAGCATCTTTGTCGGCCGGACAGTGTTATATGGATAGAGGATGGATCCCTGCTACCGGAGGATAAAATCTGCTGCGGACCAAGAATCGGTCTGGGCCAAACACCCGAACCGTGGTTTTCGATGCCCTGGCGGTTTTGGTTAAAAGGTGATCCGTTTGTCTCAAAATAAATCAAAATCAGGAGATATTATGAAGCTGTTGGAAGGGAAAAAGGTACTCATTTTTGGGATTGCCAACAAACACTCCATCGCCTGGGGGATCGCCCGGGCGATGCACGAAGCTGGCGCTGAAATCGGATTTAGCTACGGTATTCCCGAATTAGAAAAACGGGTTCTCCCGCTGGCCAAAGAATTGGGTGTGACCTTTGTGGAAAAATGTGATGTGGGGGTCGATGCCGAAATCGATCAGGTTTTTGCCAAGGCGAAAGAGCATTTTGGCACCATCGACGTCCTGGTCCATTCGGTTGCCTTTGCCAAACGGGAAGATTTAATGAGCTACTTTTATGAATCCAGCCGCGATGGATTCGCTTTGGCGATGGACATCAGCGTTTACAGCTTAATTGCGTTAACCCGGGCCGCCCTGCCTCTGATGGCTGAAGGTGGCTCGATCATGTCCATGACTTACTATGGATCAGAAAAGGTGATGCCCAATTACAATACGATGGGGGTGGCCAAAGCAGCCCTGGAAGCCACAACGCGCTACCTGGCGGCTGATTTGGGACCGCGCGGGATTCGCGTTAACGCGATCTCAGCCGGTCCCATCAAGACTTTGGCCGCGGCCGGGATAACCAATTTTCGCAAAATGCTCAACTATGCGGGTGAAAGAACGCCGCTGCGCCGAAATGTCGATCAAATGGAGGTTGGCCGAACCGCACTTTATCTGGCCAGCGACCTGAGCAGCGGCGTCACCGGCGAGATCATTTATGTGGATGCGGGTTATAACATCATGGGGATGTTCGAACCGCCGGAAAATTGGACCGCTCGTTAGGTAATTATTCCTGTTGCCCCCCTGGGAGAACCTGCTATACTCCTAGGCGGCATTTTCAATTTACGAATTAAATATGTCATCCCGCTTATCCAGAGAGGTGGAGGGACCGGCCCTTTGAAACCTCAGCAACCGCCTAGCGGTGCTAATTCCGGCAGAGCAATCTGGAAGATAAGAGGCATTAAGCCATATTCTAGAAATATGAACCTCTTGCCTCCATGCAAGAGGTTTTTTGTTGCCTGCAAACACGTTCGCGATAGGCGAATTTGCAAACCACGAGTTGGTTTAAAGATTAGCAATAGAATTTTTAATTGGAGGCTTTGAATGAGCACGAGTTTTATGACTTCTCCGAGCCTTCTGTTTACCTCTGAGTCGGTTACAGAAGGTCATCCGGATAAAATGTGTGATCAAATCAGTGATGCAATATTAGATTATTTGATGGTTCATGACCCGCTAAGTCGCGTGGCCTGTGAAACCGCCATTAAAACCGGTTTTGTATTGCTCCTGGGAGAAATTTCTTCGAAAGCACACGTGAACTACGACAAACTGGTCCGCGAAGTGGTCAACGATATCGGTTTTGATTCCGGCGACAAAGGATTTGATGGGCATACCTGCGGGGTTCAGGTGGCCATCGCCGAGCAAAGCCCTGATATCGCTCAGGGTGTCGATATGGCCCTTGAGTATCGGGATGACGCTTCAGAGGAGGCGGCCATCGAAGCGATTGGTGCTGGGGATCAGGGAATGATGTTCGGTTTTGCCTGTAACGAAACGGAGACCTTGATGCCGATGCCGATATATTTGGCCCATAAATTAACCCATCGTTTGGCGGACGTTCGCCGAAACGGGACGCTGCCTTGGATCCGGCCGGACGGCAAAGCCCAGGTGACGGTTGAATACAACAAAGGGCAGGTTGGGTGCGTCAAAACCGTATTGGTTAGCACGCAGCACGCGCCTGAAATCAGCGAAAAACAGATTCGCGAAGCGGTGATTGAAGAAGTTATTAAGCCGATTATTCCAGCTCATTTGGTAAATGATTCCATGGAAATTTTTATCAATCCGACCGGCCGGTTTGTGGTTGGCGGGCCGTTGGGTGATGCGGGCTTAACCGGCCGGAAAATCATCGTCGATACCTATGGCGGCATGGGTCGTCATGGTGGGGGCGCTTTCTCCGGTAAGGATTGCACCAAGGTGGATCGCAGTGCGGCTTACGCCTCGCGCTGGGTGGCCAAAAACATCGTGGCTGCCGGACTGGCCGACCGTTGTGAAGTTCAGCTGGCATACGCCATTGGTGTGGCCCGGCCGCTGTCGGTCAATGTCGAAACGTTTGGCACTGGGAAGCTGCCCAATGCGGAACTGGTGGAGTTGATCAATCAGAACTTTGATCTTCGCCCTGGGGCGATTATCCGCGACCTGGATTTGCGCCGGCCGATTTACCGTCAGACGGCCGCATACGGTCATTTTGGGCGGGAGGATATCGATGTTCCCTGGGAAGATACCGGTCGAGCGGCTTTGCTTTCTTAAGTGAATTACAAAAACTACTCAAAAATAAATTATCCGCAGATTACGCAGATTTTCGCAGATTACAGAGAAAATCTGCGGCCATCTGCGTAATCTGTGGACAGTTATTTTAGAAAAGATTTTGTAAACCACTTAATTAGGTTTTGAGAAAGTGTTAAATAACAGCAGAAAAGCGTTGGCTGAGTTTGTTGAAGCCAAAGCGGCGCTATCAAAATGGCATGCCGATTAGAACCGACGCAGCCTTCTACAGGCTCTGGCCTCGTTTACAGCGCGTTATTAAACACTCCCTGAACCGTTAATTCGCCCGCGAAAGCGGGCTTTTTTTTTGCAACTGAAACCCCGCTTATTCCGTATCGCTAAAAGATGATGGTATAGATGAAAATGTTTTAGAAAGGTGAATAAACTCGTGGAAGATATTCAAGATTTAAAAGATCAAGAAAAATACGATTATGCGGATTCGCATGAGGAGATCGAAAAAGAAGATTCTAATTCGGAGTGGGTTTGGGGGTTGATCCTGATCGGAATTGGTGTCTTTTTGTTGACCCGGCCTTTGGGTTGGGCACTCTTTCAAAATTGGTGGGCGCTGTTCATTTTAGTACCGGCCGGGATGCGCATTCTTGGTGCATTTCGCAGCGGCCGAGTCAATGTGCAGGCACTTGTAGGCGGTCTGTTTATGGCCACCATTGGGATTATTTTTCTCCTCGGTTTGAGTTGGTCGCTGTTTTGGCCGGTCATTTTGATTCTGCTTGGCGTACAGGCGATCTGGGGTGCCAAAGGGTAAGTGCATCGCCGTTGAAATTTTAATAACAAGGTGACACGAATTTAAAGGATTTTCTCTTTTTAAGTAAGTTACAATAAGTTTTCTGAAGAATGTGTCCGCAGAGCGCGTAGCGCAGAACCGTAGGTTCGCAGATTTTCGCAGATTAGAAAGAGAAATCTGTGAAAATCCGTGTTAATCCGTGGCTTTTTTTAACAATTCTTTTTGTAAACTACTTAAGGATAAAAACCCGTGTAATTTGCGAGATCTTGATTTAATTAACGAGCCTAAACCGCTTTAATTAGAGATCGAGATAGCCGGATCAGCTGATCCGGCTTTTTTTATTTAGATCACCGGAGGCGGAAGAGGTATACTTTGCCCTGTAATGATGATCTATACCAAAAAATGAGGTTCAACGTGGAAAGACCCGATCTAACTGAAGTGCCGCCACTCATTGTGCAATATATTTCGTACCTTGAGGAAGAATTGAGCCGAATAGGTGCCAAACAAAATGACGAACCCACAAAAGTGTTTCACGAACCCCCATCGACAATTAACGTGATTACCGCAAGCAATAAAGGGCTGGTCAAGCGGACCCCAAGACACTTTTATTCTCGCCAAAAAAGAGGCGGGATGGGGGTTTTTGATCTTGATTCTCCGGAGGGCGATGCCCCCGATTTTGTGGTCGTTGGCGATCAGGAAGAGGAGGCGGTTGTTATTAGTAATTTTGCTCGGGTTTTTCGTTTGCCAATCGCCACGATTCAGGAGGCAGAGGTGCGGGCCAAGGGGCACCCCATCCGCGACCTGATGGCTTTTCACGAAAAAGAATATGTGGCTGGGGTATTAACCGGCAGCGACAATTATGTGGCCATCCTGACCGAAAAAGCTTTTGTAATTACCCGTAATCGTCACTATTTGAAAAATGGGGCAATTTTGTATGATGTACACCAAACCGGTGCGCCGGTGGCCGTTTGCTGGTCTAACGGCCAGGATCATTTATTTGTTTCCACCCAACAGGGCAAAGCGATCCGTTTTGGCGTTAAGCAGGTCCCTAATCGCGGGTGTCTGGCGATCCGTCGGGAAAGTGGGGATGAGTTGTTGAGTATCACCGCCGTTTCTGAAGATGAAGGCGTGCTGCTGGTCGGGGCGGATGGGAAAGGGACCATTCGTCGTATGAGCGGATTCCGAGCCAATAAAGCGCCAGGTGCCGGGGGCAAGACAGCCATGAATTGTGAAACGCTTGTCGGGGCCATGAAAGTCGGAGAGGCGGATGATGTATTTATGATCTCAAAATTGGGGAAAATGATACGCTTTTCCGCGGCCGATATTCCCGCCAAGGAAGGGGTCGTTCAAGGGGTGGTATGTATGCAGCTGCGGGCGGATGAAGTCGCTGCTGTCGCCGTCTCTGAAATGAGTGATTAGACACAGGATTTGCATCTGCAAAGCGGATCGATAGACTTCATTCACCAGCAAAGGGAAAATGTTTAGGAGAACGCGGCATGACAACGATTGATCTCGCCATTATCGGAGGAAGTGGCCTGTACGACATGGCTGCTCTGGAGCAGGTCGAAGAAATAGAGGTTCAAACCCCGTTTGGTGATCCTTCTGATCGCATTATTTTGGGCACGCTTCACGGCCGGAAAATCGCCTTTTTACCGCGTCACGGGCGCGGTCATTTCCTGTCGCCGGCCGATGTACCCTATCGGGCGAACATCTACGCGCTCAAGTCTCTGGGGGTCAAATATATCGTGGCCGTCAACGCCTGCGGATCACTTAAAGAAGAAATCGCGCCTGGGCATATCGTTGTACCGGATCAACTATATGATCGCACCACCGATCGGCCGCGCTCGTTTTTTGGCAAGGGGCTGGTGGCCCACATTTCGGTGGCCGATCCATTTGATGCTTCTCTGCGGCAGGTGATCAGCGGAGCGGTTCGTCAGGCGGGAGGGATCGTTCATGAAGGGGGCAACTTTATTATTATTGAGGGGCCGCGATTTAGCACTCGGGGTGAGTCGAATATTTTTCGCCAGCTGGGTTTGTCAATCATCGGCATGACTTCCTGCCCGGAAGCGTTTCTAGCCATGGAGGCGGAGATTGCTTACGCCAGTATGGCTCACGTCACCGATTATGACGTGTGGCATGAGAGTGAAGATCCGGTAACTGTGGAAATGGTGATTCAAACGCTGCAAAAAAACACCCAAATCGCTCAGGATGCCATTGCGCATATCGTTTTGACGATGGATGAATGGGCCGGTGATTCGCCGGCTCATTCGGCCTTGAGAGACGCCCTTATCACGAATCCGCAGCGGATCGATGGGGACGCGCGAAAGCGGTTGGCGCTGCTGGTTGATAAATATCTCTCGTAAAATGGGGTGGCCGCCCTTGCCCCGATGGGCAAAAAAATCGTTATGAACTGGATCAGGCAACATTATTTTGATCGTCTGCAGCTGCTGCTGTTGGGTTTGGCGATCGCTTTTGTTTTGAATACCGGGATCACCTGGAGCCTGGTTTCCACTGGTGAAATCAGCTGGCAGGTGATTGGTATCTTCACCTTGTGGTTGGGCGGCATCCTGGGCGCTTTTTTTTATCTGCGCTGGACGCGACCGTATCAGGATCCACTTCTGTTTCCCCTGGCCGCGCTATTGATGGGGTGGGGTATGTGGTTGGTTGCCCGACTGGCTCCCAATTTTATGTGGCGGCAGGTCATTTGGGTGATATTAGCGCTGGCTGTCCTGGTTGTAGCGGCGGTTGTCCCCGCCCGGTTTCGGCCGCTCAGGAAATATCCGTACACCTGGATGTTTGGCGGCTTGTTGCTTTTGGCGGCCACCCTGGTTTTTGGGGTCAATCCATCCGGCGGTGGGGCTCGTTTGTGGCTAAAAATTCCGTTTTTGCCGGTGTTTTTCCAGCCCTCAGAATTGCTGAAAATTCTGTTTATCATTTTTTTGGCCAGCTATTTTTCTCAGCAGGAATCGTTGAAGCGTCTGCAGCGGCCGGGGCGGCGATTTGGTCGCCTGCCTTATTTGGCGCCGCTTTTTTTGGTTTGGGGATTTTGCGTGACAATTTTAGTCTGGCAGCGGGATTTGGGCGCGGCAACCATCTTCTTTTTGGTCTTTCTGACCCTGGTTTATTTGGCTACAGGGGATTTGCAGTATGTGGGTGGCGGTATCCTGCTCCTTTTGGCGGCTGGCATCCTGGCTTATTTTTTGTTTGATTTGGTTGCCTTGCGCATCGATACCTGGATAAATCCGTGGCCGGAAGCGGACAATCGGGCGTTTCAAATTGTGCAGTCACTTTATGCCTTGGGAGCGGGTGGCGTATTTGGTAAAGGAATTGGTCTTGGATTTCCCCAATATATTCCGGTTGTGCATTCAGACTTCGCTTTTGCCGCGATCGGTGAAGAGTGGGGGTTGATTGGCACAATTTTTGTAATTTCCTGTTTTATGGTGCTGATTTTGCGGGGATTTCGAATCGCTTTTCAAACCAAATGGCCATTTGATTTTTACCTGGCGGCCGGAATTTCAGTCATGTTTTTTGCCCAAACGCTGCTCATTATGGGCGGTGTTTCGCGGCTTTTGCCTCTAACCGGGGTAACGCTGCCGTTTGTCAGTTATGGCGGTTCCTCATTATTGATTAGCAGTTTGATGTTGGGGTTGTTAATTTATCTCTCAGATCGGAGCCGTCGGGAGGATCAATTCGATCTCCATGATTAATCAGAAAAATTCTGAAGAAGCTAAAATAGATCTCGAAAGGGAAGATAAACAGCAGCGCCTTGTTCGCCTGGAGAGCGTGGTTATTTTTTCTTTTGTGGCCGTTGCTGTTGTGCTGATATATTGGGGTGTTTTGCAAACCGGCTATTTGAACGGCCGAGCGGATAACCCCCGAAATGTAGAAGAAGCGCTGCGCATTCGGCGCGGCCGTATCGTGGATACTCAGGAAATTGTGCTGGCCCAAAATGGGGGGACGGCCGAAAGGCAGGTTCGAGAGTATCCCTTGCCGGTTGCTGAACCGGTGGTTGGCTATTACAGCCTGCGTCATGGCACCGCTGGGATTGAGGAATCTCTTAATTCCATTTTGACTGGAGATGTTGAGGACAGCTGGCAGGATCATTGGCGTTCCGTATTGAATCAACCCCAGGTCGGCCAGGACGTTCGTTTGACGATTGATATTGGTTTGCAGGCAAATGCGGTTCAGCTTCTGGAAGGGAAGCGGGGGGCGGCGCTTGTGATGGGCATGCCGGAGGGGGCCATTCGGGTGATGGCCAGCATGCCGACGTTTGATCCTAATTTGCTTGATGAGTCATTTGATGAATTGGTTGCAGAAGAAGATGCGCCCCTGGTAAACCGGGCGGCGCAGGGCTTGTATCAGCCGGGGAATATATTGATTCCTTTTTTGACCGCAGTAGCCCTGGAACAGCAAGATTTGACGACTCGGGATGTTGAGGATCGTTCAATTATGATAGAGATGCCCGCCTTACTGGAGAGAAGGTGGGTTTCGGCCGATTTAATTGGAGCGTGGGAGCGGTTTGGCCTGGATCAGCCGCCCGTTATTCCGCTGCCGGTACAAGAACCGGTGGCCCTTGAAGTAGAGAATTTTGCAGAAGCGGTTCGGGGAGAGGATGTATTTACAGTGACGCCTCTTCAGGTTGCTGTGGCTGCCTCTGCTCTGGGGAATGAGGGGGTAATGATCCGCCCGCAAATCGTATCGGCCGTGCAGGTTGAAGACCGATGGCAAGCTTTTGATCAAACCGAAGAGGCATTGGAAAATGTCATTGCGGCAAATACGGCGGCCATGCTTTTGACCTCCTTATCGGTCGCCGAAGAAAATATAGTTGAATGGGAGGCGGCCGTGCGCGCCGGTCCGGAAACGATTAACAGTTGGTATGTCGGGTTGTTCCCGGCAACTGATCCCCGTTTCCTGGTGGTCATTGTGTTGGAAGATGAACCTAACCCCCAAATCTCGCGGCAAATCGGCCGTAGATTACTCCAGTTGACCCTCAATTAACCCTTATGCCGTATAGCAAACGTAGGAATATAGTCCTTATGGGTCACAGACAAAACGTGCGAAGTAGTCTATAATACCTACTGTGCATCATACTGTTAATTTTGTGCACGTCTGAGGAACAGGTTGAAAATGGTTGATTATCTAAAACAAACTTTAGGTGTTTTGCTGATTATATTGGCCGGTTTGTTTTTCTTTATTTCGACAAGTGAAGCTAATCACGTGCAGGAGGCCACGCCAATAAATATTGTCGGATCTTCTGCGCAGTGCCGCCTATCATCAGTTTATCTACTGTCCCCTGCTTTTGAATTCAACGACTCCTCCACTTCTTCTCAAACAACGGCTATTTGTGAAAAAACTCAATTTTACTCCCCGATTTCACAATCAATAATTTCTTCCGAGACTCCTGAAAACCCATCGGTTTGCGGTGGAGAACCCGGTCAAACCGTCTCCTCAACGATTATTTTGGATGGCGATTTGGTCAATTTGTCCGCTTTAGGAGCAACGTTTGATCAGGATGGGTGTGCCGATTTATCTGATGTGATCGATCAGGCCGACCAACCTTTGGCGCCAACGGCGTTAAAGCTGGTTAATGCATCGGCCACCAATCGGTTAGGTTGGCAAAGTTCTACCGGTCTAATCGGCCTGTTTTGTTTTTTTGTGATCGTGACGGGGGGATGGCTGTTTATGCTTAAAGGGGAACCGGTCCAGAAGAAGAAGTGACTTTGCCCTTGACTAAGAAAAGAAAGTTTAAAAGCAAAAAGCGCGGAATTCCGCGCTTTTTTTGTTGGGTTGTTAAGTAGTCAGCAAGAATTTCTCAAAAATTAATTGTCCACAAATTAAGGAAATAATCTGTGTAATCTGCGGCTCATTTTTTTTCGAATCTACTTCATTCACCGGATTTTGTTGCCAATTCCAGAAGCTGCTGGATGCGCGGCAGCATCTCGGCCGGATTGGGATGCAGCCCTTCCTGGACCAAACCGCTTTCATACAATTGCTCGATCGTTAAATCGATCGCCGGGGCATCCGGTTGTTCAGTAACCAGGTGGCTCAAATTGGCTATGAGGTGATGTTTGGGGTTTAGTTCGATGATTTTTGCCGGAATCTCGTAATCTTGTCCAACATATCGATAAACCCGCGTCATGGCGCTGTTCATTTGGCTATCTTCCGGTGAAACCAGGCGCATCGGGCTCAACTCAAGTACTTTTGACGGCCGGGCTTCGGTAATCCTTTCCCCTAAGACCGCCTCAACACGTTCGATGAGCACATTCATGGCCTCATCGGAGATTTTCTCTTCAGCCTGGGCCTCCTCTCCATCTTGTTCTTCTTTGACTTCTTCAGGAAGCTCCAACTGGGTATCATCAATGCTGCGAAAATCATGCTCTTTATATTTTTCCAGCGATGGGGCCATAAAAGCATCAAATGGATCAACTAAATAGAGCACCTCAATATCGCGCGATTTAAAGGGGTCGAGATGGGGACTGTTGGCAACCGATCGGGGATCGTCTCCTAAAACGTAGTAAATCTCAGATTGATCTTCTTTTTTACGCTCAAGATAAGCATCCAGTGAAATATATTTGCCATCAGATTTACTGCTGTAAAAGCGGAGCAGCGGCATGATTTCTTCCCGGTCTTCAGCGGCAACGGCCAATCCTTCTTTGAGGTAACGGCCGAATTCATGCCAAAAAGCTTCAAGTTTGTCATCATCTTTGAGCAGCTTGCTGATTTCACGCACGATCCGTTTCCGTACCGTTTTGCCCAGCTGTCTCATCAAGCGGGTATTTTGAACGGTTTCACGACTGACATTAAGCGATAAATCTTCTGAGTCAACAACCCCATCGACAAACTGCAGCCATTTGGGCAGCAAATCCTGGCAATACTCCTGAATAAGCACGTTGCGAGAATACAGCATTACCCCAGGCTCGGTTCGCTTGTGAAACATCGATTTCTCCCGTTTGGCGGGAATATAGAGCAGGGCTCGGATGTTTACCGGGGCGTCAGAGGCAAAATGAACGACCCCCTGGGGTTGTTCAAAATCAAGGGTGAGCTGTTGATAAAAATTATTGTATGCTTCTTCATCCACTTTGGATGATTGTTTGCGCCACAGTGACTCTTTTTGATTGATTTGATCGTCATCGAGATAAATTGGGTAGGCCACAAAATCACTGTGTTTTTTGATGACTTGCCGCAATTTCCAGCCGTCAGCAAACTCTTTGGCATCGTCGCGCAGCTTGATGTGAATTTCGGTGCCTCGGGTGCTTTTTTCGGCCGACTGTATTTCATAACTGTCGCCACCAGACGAGATCCAAGAGGCGGCTTCTTCAGCCGGTTTATAGCTGCAAGAATTAACCCGAACCTCCTCAGCGACCATAAACACGGAATAGAAGCCCACACCGAATTGGCCGATCATATCGTTTATTTCGTTTTTATTATCCTTTTCCTTAATCGTTTGGATAAACTCTTTGGCTCCAGATTGGGCGATTGTCCCCAAATTGGTTTGCATTTCAGCGGCCGTCATGCCGATACCTGAATCACGGATAATCAACCAGTGATCTCCATCCTCTCCCTCTTCCGGCTTTTTTATTTCCAAGGTAATGGCTAATTCCGCATCTGGGTCGACCACTTCGTTATTGGTCAACATTTCAAACTGTAAACGGGTTAGGGCATCAGATGCATTTGAAATTAGCTCGCGCAGAAAAATATCTCGTTCTTTGTAAAGGGAGTGTATTAAGATATCGAGTAACTGTTTAATTTCCGCTTTAAATGTATATCCTTGTGAGCTCATGATACTTTCCTCTCATGTCATCAGGTTCAATCTTCGACTTTATCTTTATATAATATAGATGACAATCTCTGTTGATGCGCTGCTGATATTACGATTGTTATGTTAGAGGTTGGTTAGAGCTGCCAGGCGCAAATTGGATTGGGCACGGGAATTTACCCGTATTAAATTTGCGCGGTATAGTATGTTATCCCCGGTTTGGAAATTTTGGGTTAATAAATTTTGAAAATTAATCAAGTCAAAGGAGAAATTCATGCATAGAAATTACTTGATGGCATTTTTGGTTGCCCTTCTGCTGGTTTTAGCCGGCTGTGGCGGGGGAAGTGGTGCGGGAGAAGAAGATGCGGGTAACATTGATCCCGAAACCGGAATGGTGATTAATCCGGAGGGGCGAGACATTGGTGAGCCTTACATTGTTGAAGGTGAAATTAAAAGTATGAATTTGATTCCCTCAACTAGCCCTGAGTTCCTGATTGTGGCTGAATCTGGCTCTCAATATCGCATTTTAACCCAGGCGATTGGTGAAATCGATGGAGAAGCGGGAGAACCTTTGGAATCGTATCAGTTTCAAATTGGCATGCCGATCCGGGCTACCGTTGAATATGATAGCGAAGTAAATAACGGTTTGGGCAGCCTCGTTTCAGACAATTTTACGGTTTTGAGTGAGTAAGCGAATCGATTAAAACCAAGCCACGGATTAACACGGATTTTCACAGATATCCGAAGGAGCAAGAGAGAATCGGTGTTAATCTGTAAAAATCCGCGGTGAGGGCTAGCGCCGCTGCACGACAAAGGCCACCAATCCGGCGAGAAGCAGGCCGATACCACCGATCCAGAAAATCATGCTGCCACCTGTTGAAGGTGGGGTTTGATCCAGGTCGGCTGTCACCACTTCAACGCTGTCGGTTGAAGCGACCGTTGGCTCTGAAATTGGAGTCGCTGTTGGTGGCTCGGTAGCGGCAGCTTGCTCCTGATCGGCATCCGTATTTTCTGAAGGGGCAGATTGGCTTTCACTTTCTGTGCCTTCAGATTGGTTTTGAGCCGTTTGTGATTCGACCTCAGATTCTGTTCCTGACGTGGTTGATTGTGACTCAGACGATTTTGGCTGCGTCGCTGTTGCCGTTGCTGTTGGCTCTGGTGTTGATGTGGCCGTTGGGACGGTAGTGGGGGTCAATGTAGGGCATGCCGGATCCGGGGTAGGCAGCCACGACGCCTCATTAACCGGAATTTTATCTTCGTCCAAAGCGGGGACCGCTGATGTGTTTCCGAAAACGGTACCGCTTGCGTCAGCAACCCAACCCTGACTGCCATCAGCCAGGACAATTAGCCACCACTCACCGGTGGCAAAGCGGCCGATTATCCCTCTCGATTCAAGGTAAACCAGCTGGGAAAACAACGCTGAATCTGCAGCGGGCAATGAGCGAACATTAACCGTGCCATTTGCCGCCTGAAACAGGGGAATACCACACGCTTCCGGCGTAATAAACCCATCAATGGGAGTCGGGGCAATTGTGACGGGAACGGTTGTTGCGGTTGGTGTAAGGGTTGGCGGTTCGGCCGTTGGTTGAGATTCTCCGCCCCCGCTACCACCACCGCTACC
>JAAUYD010194833.1_pt1 | contig 27294 bp, 21 predicted proteins | sample 7278101 | NCBI WGS metagenome assembly JAAUYD01 (sample SAMN14350128, study PRJNA611818) | marine sediment metagenome | isolation source: surface marine sediment (0.6m) | place: French Polynesia: Moorea | collected 2018-08
AACCGGCTTTTCAGCCGCAAGATGCTTGGCCAGACGTTTTCCGAGTCCGATAATAGTGGAAGTGGGCGGCAGCCCCCAGGCTTGCGGAATGACCGAACAATCGCACACATATAGATTTTCGCATTCAGTTTTAAGGTTTGAATCGACCAGTTCACCGATTTTCACCGTGCCCCCAGGGTGAGCTGCAAGGTAGCCGGTTTTAAAAATCCCCCGTGCACCGGCATTTTTTAATATTTTTTTGGCCCGCTCGTATCCCTTTGCCAATTTTCGTTTTTCATTCTCATCCAATACTTTTCGCAGCCCGCCCTTGTCGGTCAACCGTCCGCCTAATTCATCTTTGGCCTTGACCATTATTTGAAGCGTATGTCTGCGGGATAGCATTTTATCAAACCGAAAAACACCAGCGGCAAATATAGCACTGGTCACAAACGGATGAGACATATCTGTCATCATATAGCCCTCGTCCTCCATATGAATGCCGGCCGACATTGGGATTTCACTGGGAGGTACCACCAGGTCTTTTACGACTCCCCTGACCCCGACCAAGGGATCAAAGAAAAAATCATACCCGGCCTCCTTCATGCCGCTGGCACGCAGGATGACCGGGGTTCCGATACCTCCGGCAGATAGGACCGTTTTAGGGGCATAGGCTTTGACAGTATTACCATTCTTGATAAATTCAACACCGATAGCCGTTTTATTCTCTATGATCACCCTAGTTACCTTGGCCCTGTCGATCAGTTTGGCACCAATATCAAGTGCCTCCTCGACAAACATTCTGGCATTCCACTTTACACCGTGTGCATCTCCATAGTGACCAAAAGAATACTCGGGTTTCCAGCGATCTTGATACATAAACTTATCCAATTTCTGCCAGTTGTATCCGAGATCTTGGGCACTTTCCATTATTCTGGTGGCCATGGGACCCATCATTTCTCCTTTTAGCGGTGCAACCGGAATTTCGGCACGCATTTCTTCCGTTTCACTGGTAAGATCGATGCCATAGGATTTGAGCATCTCAAAGGGCACCGGAAAGCAGGTTGCATAAAAATGGACTGTACTGCCCCCGGTGGTGATCCCTCTTACCATGCCAAGCAATTGGCTGGTGAGAAGCATGCTTCTGCCTGGAAATAGAATCGTTTTGGCTCCGTACCAAAAATTTCCCGTTAAAGGATCGTTGTCCCCCCACTCGATGATGCACACTTTCTTTTTTCTCCGAGACAACTCCCTGGCAACTGTTGCACCACCGGGTCCGGAACCGACGATAATGAAATCTAAATCTTTATCGATATTCATAATGTTACCCCTTGTCTTAGGATAAAAATTCAATCAGTCCAAGCCCATTTTCTGGTAAGTGTAATTTTTGTAATGCGGCAACATATCTAAAAAATGGGAATCGAATACCGGCTTATTCTCGGCGTCGGGGCTGACATGTCCACTCTGCCCTAACGGCCATCGACTGTAACCGACCGCACCTTCAGGTCGGAGCTCTATGATCTGATTGTAAGTGCCGACATTATTGTCCCACATCTCAGCAACCTTGCCGTATAAACTGTGCTTATATACAATTTTGGATCTCAGCGCCCGCCAAGTAACAGGATCTTCACTTTGATATTTCCGTTTAAGAGCGGCTGCAGTATCGAGCAGTGACTTGAGGAATATATCCTCTGCGGTTTCCTTTTCTGCCGTGTTAATATCATCAAAGTAATTTCGCGACACCGGCAGTGGGGAGGCAGGCCCATCGATACAGCGTAAAAATAGATTAAACAGGCCGCTGTGGACGAGTTTAAATTCTTCGATCCCGGTAAACTCATCATTAAAGGTTTTCTTGATCACCCTGGGCAGCCAATCTCGAAAAATCGTGTGACCGGCCTGAAATTTGTCGTCATTTACCACGTCAGCGACAGAACGACCATCCCAGGAAGTCAATATTTGCAGCATTTTCCCCAGCAGCAGGTTGTCCTGCCCTTCTGCATTCTCGATGGCGCTAGACATGGTCGGTGTCAAATCCTTGCATGCAGCCCCGTAGGCATTGTGATGGGGGTAATAGGTTCCGGCTCCACCGATGTGTTTCATCAGCGCTTCATTGGCCTGCCTGTCTAAACCCGTTCGCCCTTTCAAAGCCCGTTCCGGCCACAAAGCGCGGTGATAGCGGCCGAACAAATAATTGGGATTTTCGCCATCCGGGTTGCGGGTATCCGGGGAGGCTTTGTTGTTCCAGCCGGTTATATAGCCTTTAGCTGGATTGATCACATGGGCATTCGGAAGATAGCGGCCGGTCCATTCCGCCTGACCGGTGCCGGGAAGAGGCAGCCGCGGATCATACCCTGCCACCCGTTCGGGATTCAAACCGGTGTGCCAGTAGCCGATATTTCCTTCGATATCGGCGTAGCTCGTATGAAGGGACGTCATTATCATTGCAGCCCCCTGTCCGAACTCCGATGCATTTTTCGCCATCATCATCTTCCACCAGCCGTCGCCGGAAAGCGCCTCTTTCTGCCAGTGGGCCGATTTTTTAGTATAAACCTTATCTGTTTTGGTTGTTTTAGGCTCAAATGGAAACGGAGAGAAAACCGGTCCGTGGACGGTTCTGTAGATCACAATTTCCTTGGTGTCACCGCCAGCCACTTTTATCTTTTCAACTCTTTTTTCCATTTTGACCCACTGGCCATTAAACAAATACTCCTCCCTATTCAACGGATTCAAAATTTCCTGGTAGACATCCACATTATCGCACATGCCTACCATGTGTGACCAGGCTAGATGGTGATTGTGACCGATTGGGATTACCGGCAGCAACGGAAAAGCCATGCCAACGACATTGAAGCGACCACCTTTGAGTGCTATTTCATATATGATCGTCGGCACCGGATGCTGCATCTGGGGTTGTCCTACCAGGATTGGATATCCCGTTCCGGTCACTTTCGGAGATAGCGTCCACGTGTTGCTTCCCAGTTTTACGGGTGCGCCGATCCTCCCGGCTTCCACAAAGGCTTGTGCGTGAAGGCTATCGTTGCTTTTCACCTGTTGTGCCACATTGGCATCCTTGAGTAAAAATGAGGGTGCCTCTGAGGCTGCTGTTATCCCGGGCACGAACGTCTCCGCTATGGTTTCTTTCATGTAAGTAGGTGCCGAAGGGTCATTGATCCAACGCCAGTCATTGAATACAGCCCACCCGTCTTTTTTGCCAAACCGCTCCGTCAATATCTGCAAAGCGTTCAGGTTTTTCATCTCGGAGCCGCCAATCATGCCGAAACGCCTTAAAATCTCCTTGGTGAAACCGAAGATGTCTGCCACGGTAAAATGCTGCGGCGTTAACTTCAAAGTCTGGTATTCCATGGGCATCAACTTAATATTGGAGAGGACCTCGTCAACCCGGCGGTTGACACCTTTTAAATAAGCGCTGAAAAACTTTTTGCCATCGGGTGACACCTGGTCGAACATGACCTTGTATTCTTCGTCGGTGTAGCCCATGAGCCGGGCCTGCATATCGGATGGCACCAGTTTAGGGCCATATATCTCGGCCAGCATCCCCCGCCCCCATCGTTTGTTCACCTCCATTTGCCACAACCGGTCTACTGCGGCGATGTAGCCGAATTCTTCAAACAGCTCCTCTTCCGTGTCAGCAGTTATGGAAGGAATGCCGTATTGATCCCGGATGACAAAAACGTTGCACCAGGCTGAGGTGACGATCAATAGCAGAATTATTGAGATTAAAATCCCCCTAAATAATACTTTCATCCCGCACCTCCTTTTCTTTTGGGTATTCTCATGCTTTTCTGAGAGCCGCGCGGTTTCAATACTAAAGGCAAATCCCCAAGCTCATGAAGTAAAGTCACATCTTAAAAGCAAACAGCCATCCTGATGGGCTATGAATTCGTTTCCTTCCAGATTGACTTCCTTGACCAATTGAAACCCAAGATCATTGTACAAACCCAAAGCCGGTGCATTGTCCGCAAATGCTATCAGGCTGAGAACTTCGTACCCATTCTCTTTCGCCTTTTTCTGGGTCAATTCAACAAGTCGCTTCCCGATTCCTTTCCGACGATAAATCTCATCAACCCCCAAGGCGTCCAGATACCAGCTGTCCTGAACGCGCGATGAATAGAAATCACTAAGATGATCCAATCGTTCCTTTGGGAAAAAATTTCGCATTTCGTCTGTAATCTTGTGGTATGAAGATGGATAGGAAAGCGCCATCCCGATTACCTTCGGTCCATCCACGGCAACCGAAGCGTTCTGATAAGAATGCGGATAATTGTCTTGTTCAAGATTGTACGCTATTAGCTGCACGGGGCTCATCTCAGGGACCAAATCGTGAAACAAGTGCTCCACTACTCCTTCTGATGCGATGTTTATTAATTCTGCAATACGGAAACTATCACCCTTCTCGGCAAGTCTATAGGAAATGGCCATTCGCAACTCCTTTTATAAATGAAGATATAAGGATCGAATTCATATTCTTAGATCTTATTGACATCGTTTCAGCAGCCATTAAACCCCAACATTTTAAACTAAGGTTTTAAAGTCAGCCACAACCAGCGTTAAATCATCATCCAACGCTTGGTCTGCATGCTTTCCGGACCAGGTGGAGATATGCTGGATCAATCCATCTGCAAAATCACCAGCGGACAGGTCCCCATGAGATGTTATAAATTTTTTGAACCCGTACCAGCCAAAAAAATCTCCGGCGGCATTGGTTGCTTCGATAATGCCATCGGTATACAAAATACAACGATCACCAGATATAAGGCTAAACTCTATATTCTTATACTGGGCATCTTCAAGCTGACCCAAAACAATTCCATTTTTCCGATATTCATAGATTTTTTGTTCCGGTCTCCGCAGCAATAACAAGGGCGGATGCCCTGCTCCTGCATATGTGGCGGTCTGTCTATCCGTATCAATAAACAGATAGCCAGCAGTGACAAAATCATTCTCCAATTTCCCGCACAAAATTTGATTTATACCGGCAAGGACCTGGGCTGGATTACTCGCATGGGGCAGCTGGGATGAAACCGCAATTTTGACCATCGAACTGATGAGAGATGCCGGTACGCCATGACCGGAAACGTCGGCGACCAGAATGCCCAGACGTTTTTCATCCACTTTTATGAAATCATAAAGATCTCCCGCCACCGCTGCCATGGGCACATAGTGGGCTGCTAAATTAATATCGCTCATGTCAACGGGATTCCGGGGAAGAATAAATGATTGAATCTGACGGGCGGTCTCCAATTCATGGGTGATGGTAAACAAATCTTTCTCATAATGAAAAAATCGATAGGCAACCACATAGACAACGCAACCTAAAAATACAAAAAACCCAAATGGCTCAATGTTTATTACATTGAAACCGGGTGCTAACAACGGGGAAATATTTTCGATTAATGCCGCTATAGCCCAGATCACCCCACCGCACTTTAAAACCATCATTTCTCTAGTCGTTTCGTGGCCAGCCCGGAATAGGTTGATGCCCACCACCAGTATCCCGATGATTACCATAACATTATTGGCCTCCTTTGCGGCACCGGGAGACCGCAAAATCAAACTCACCGAAGCAATCACAATCACGAAGATTATCTGAACCTGCCAAAGTCTTCGGATTGAAGACTTCCAGCCGACGCCTATGATTTGTTCAAAAAAAATCCACACCGGCACTGGGGTAAAATAGGTGAGAAACCAGCGCCAATACTCCCAAAATATATGGGTCGTATTCAGCAAAAACTGAATTGCACTAGATCGGGCTCCATAGATAAAACAAAAGGCGCCAAATGCAATTAAGGATAGATCTTTTGGATTCCAACGATATAAGGCCAGAGCCAAAGCAAACAATCCAACAATGATCATAAATGTTCCGAGAATCACTTCATAGATTTCCGACCGCGAATTAAAGGTTACCGTGGTAGAGGTTTGGTGGATAGTCTGTTTAGATCGGTCCCGTTCTATGATAGATCCACTTCCCATCTGATCTTTAGGATTGCCGGCGTGCCCGTTGTCAGATGCACTTTGAGAAATCAGCAGGGAAAAAATTATAATCCCGAGAAAAAAGGAGAGGATGTATTTTGCCGGAGCGTGCTGCATGGATAAACCAGAGAGAAAATGTGTTTTAAAAAATTTCAGGGTATTATATTCGAAATATTTGGAGGTTTTGTATTTATTTGTTTGGCAATCCTTTATTGTAACAAAATACAGGCATATAATTGGCGGCGGCAGCAAAACACTTATTGCATGATACACATGCTACTGAGTCAGTTTCTCTTTCCTTAATTTTATTAACGATATTATGTTCTCTGATAAAGGGACGGCTCATTGATATGAAATCTGCAATTCCCTTATTCAAAACCTCTTCCATATAGGCAACCTTGCGCATCCCCCCAACTAAAAAAAGTGGCTTCCCTTTCAATGCCGGTTTAATTTGTTTTGCTGCATCTACATTATACCCTTCTTCAAGATCGAATTTACCTTCCATATTTTTAAGCATCATTTTCCGAGTGTTTTTGCTGTAAATAAAATGGACATAAGCACCCCTCTTTATCGTTAACCTTTAGTTAATATTGGCTGTCAGGTCTTCTCACGCCGCCAGAACGGCCCCGTCCTTCCGATTTCCTTCATGGTGTCAATCATTTCGCGGGCGTACTCGCGCATATGACTCACATAATCCGTGTCATTTCGCCGTCTGAAGTAGGAACCGGAAAAAAGTTTTAGCATATCCGGAAGCGGTACAATTCCTTCATCCGTTCCGGATACAAAGGAAGACCAGTTTCGCACATGCTCTTCCGACCGGAAGAGATTCATGGTACTTCAGGCATAACCGATATTATCAAACCATTTTGAAAAAGGGACCGCCACATACGCATAATAGCCCAGGGTCTCTTCATTGAGAACCTGTCCATCTCTCATTTCTAAACAAAGCGCCTCGCCGCAATCCAAACAGGGAAATTTAACCCTCACTATTTTACCGGGAAATAGCCAGCTGACCGCTAGCGATTCGAAGCCTCACTGACCGTACCACTTCTGTTCTGCATCGATCGTGATCCGATACTGTGTGGGCAGGTTGTTGAAGGGAGCAAAAGAGGCAATATGGTAGGTGTCGGGATACAGCCATCCGGCAATACCCGCCGAAAACAATTCGCTTTGAATCTTACGCCCCTCTTCCGGCGAAACCCCTAAAGCCACTGCCAACTCGGTGTAGAATGGCGCCCGCCCGGTAGCCACCATCCCTTTCATAATTTCGTGAAAGGCCTGGTCAAGAACTGTTGGTTGACTCATTGGGATTCCTCCTTTTTAATGATGAGTATTTTAGATTAAGACCCTAACCTCCGAAACTCATCTGATAATTAGCTGACGACCTTGACAGTAGGCGATCACTACGCTAATTTTGGCTGCTTTGCGGATCCTGGTTTCCATACCATTTCCATTGTCCCTTCTCTCTAATTAGCTTACTACCGGCCATAAAAGGCGCCTCAAAATACTTATCTTTAAGCCAAACATCCAGTTTAGACCGATCACCTTCAGATTCAAATTTGGTGATGATGATTTTGGACGCGCATATATATGATAAATTGCCTTTTAAAAATCTCAAAGCCATTTGTTTGGTAACTCCGTTGTGAAGAAATCCATCTGAAATCAGATTGGCCAATGTCAGCAGATCCATATTTAACATAGCCTGACTGAATTCAGTTACGAATTCGTTTATATCAGAGGGCAGTTCCACAGCTTTTAGTGGTTTTCTCGGCGGCCTATTCCGATTAACAGAGGCTGCAACCAAATCAAATAACGGACTATAGTGAATCGAAGTTGGCGGATGAGGCTGAGCTGTTTCCGATGTAACTGCAATAACAAGGTCAAGGTCCGGTACAATCACCAAATATTGCCCTCGCCTTCCCCAGGCCCTGTAACTTCGACATCCATCGACATTTTTCACCCACCACTGATACCCGTAACCAAATCTGCCATATATGGGATGGTTGAAAGCCTGGATTTGTTGATCAGTGGATTCTTTGACCCAATTTTCAGAGACAATCGATTGCCCGTTCCAATGCCCATTGTTCAGGTAAAGGAAACCTATTTTCGCTAAATCTCGTACCGATAGACCCAAGCCAAAACCGCCGATACAGTATCCTTGTGGGTCTTGATGCCAATAGGCCGATTGGATCCCCAAGGGTTCAAAAAGATGTTTCTTGGCAAAATCCAACGTACTGGTTTTAGTAGAATTTGACAGAATGATGGACAGAAGGTGTGATGTCGAAGAATTGTATCTAAATACATCACCCGGATCGTTTTCCTGCACTAGCTGGATCGTAAATTTCGCCCAGTTCTCCGAAGTATACCATAGCCGCATTTCAGGTCCCCAATCATCCCATTTTAAACCGGCACTCATTGTCAAGAGGTGTTTCAGGCAGATCTCTTTTTTCCTACTATCTAATTCCTCGGTGAAATATTCAGGCAAAAATTCGCTTAGTTTTTGATCCAGGCTCTGGAGATAGCCCTTGTCCAGCGCAATACCAATAAGTGTCGACGTAACACTTTTGGTAATAGAATGAACGACAGCATATTTTTCGGGGCTGCCCCAAGAGTAGTATTTTTCAAAAACCAAATAGCCGTTTTTGACAACCAGCAAACTAAACGCGTCCGGAAGTCTATTTTGGATGAATTCATCTGCTACCATAAGTTTGGCGGAATCCATACCCTGCATCTCCGGCGTAGAAATTTGCCATCCGTTTGTAGGCCAGTAATCCCGCCCTCGGGGTTGTTCGCAAACTGCATTTTCGGACAGGAATACAAGAAAAGAAAATATTAGCAAACGGACTATAACTTTGGGGCAGTCTAAATTAAATATTTCCACTTATTATCTTCCTCATGTTTAAAAATGGCTATTTTTTAAAAACCAAATGCCACATAAACAACCGGGCCCGGAAGTTTAACGTCATATTCTTCTTTCTTATTCCCGGGGTCATATTCAACATCTGCGGCTACATATCGGTAGCCTACGCCAAAGCCGAAGTGCTTAAACGGCCAGTATTCGAGAAAAGCATTGGCTAAGAACAAGGAACCGCTAAAATCTCCATACTTCAAGCTCATCCATCCACCTCCATAACGCAAAATAAACTTATCCGTGAATCCATAGGCACCATAGGCATATAGATTCGGGAGCGGAGCAAGCAGATCAGCTTCTCCTGCTCCGAGAGGTATTTCTTGCCCGTCCACTATGACTTTACCGGATATTTCCAAATCGATGTCTGCCATATGAACACCTACACCAAAACCAAATCTTGCCCGTTGGGATTGATAAAAATTGTATGCAAGATTGGCCGAATAAACATCAAGGTCCAAACTACTGTCAATGCGCGCTCCGACGGGGATGGTTATATCATCGAAATCAAAACTAAAATCTGCGGTAGCGTTTGCATCATCATGGTAGCCAAAATAGTCGAGCCGCAGGGTCCACCTTTTGCCAAAATAAAAGTGTGCCCCGAAAATGGGACTCACGTTATTTTCATTTAAGTTAAGATCATCGATATCAACCTCGACATCAGGCCGCCCATCCTTGATTGACCTGAATTCGCCGTCTGCCTGATAGACTTGAATACCACCGAAAAAATTGAAGCGTTGATCCAAAACATTTTGCGAGACATTCTCATTAGCCCTGGCATTTGAATACATCAAACAAGAAAAGGCTATTAGCACCCCAATACGCATAAATTTCATCCAATCATCTCCTTGTATTCATCAACATTTGTCTAAAAACCAATTATCTTTGATCAATGCCGTTAGAAATTTTTTTTATGAATTTTCTGCGGGCCTCGTTGGTTACTAAAATCTCATTAAAGCGCCTACTGTTGTCGATGGCAATAGCCACCATACGGGAGGCCAATTTTAGTAATTCAAGGTCGTCGATTGTAAAGCCCTCTAAGTTCTTGTTCAATGATTGAAGTGTGCCTAAACAATGATCCTTGGAGTCAAGCAGGGGGGTGCAGATCAGACTGCGCGTATGAAAACCGGTCATATCATCCACATCTTTACAAAAACGGCTGTCTTCATATGCATTATTAACAATTGCAGGCTTTCGATTCACAAAAACCCATCCAGCTATGCCGCAGGATTTTGGTATCCGAATTTCATTCTTCTCAAGATCGAGGGAGGAAAATATAGTGAGCTTTTGATCCCAGTGCTGGAATAGCCATATTGATGACCTTTCGGAATCCATAAACTGGTTGAGGTAGTACATGGAAACCGAAAGCTTCGTCTCTATTTTGCTCTCCAGGTCAAAAAGCTTCGACAGCTCCTCCGCCAGACGGTATGGTCGGGTCAGACTTTCCTTCATTTTTCCTTCCTTGTTCAAGCAGTGCCGCATTCAAGCGTGAGTTCATACCAATAGCTTTAATGTTAGCAGACAATTAAAAAAGCCAAGTCACCCTTGAGCGGGCAACTCGGCTTTTGAATCAAGACAGTCAGCATTTCCCCAGACTCCCCCAAGATGGGTGTTGCGTCGTCTCAGTATTTACCGGTTACAAAATGATACGTTCATTGAAATATTCCAACCCGAATTTGAGTAACAAAGTTGAAGCGTCGCTGTCAACTTCTATTATTATGTGTTGAGGGGTATAGCCTTATCATGATACGACTTTTTTGATTTATCATGAACGATTTTGAGCCGTTTGCAATAAAATCCTTGAAATTTTATCCAATCATAGCATAATATCAAACCTTATCCGAAATCTGACCCATATCAACTCATATTGACAGCTGAAGATTTAATCATGAAGTTAAAACTTTCCTGCGGCACGAAGGTCTTGTTACCGGAGTTTGAACACGAGGCTCCTGTTGATCTCGAGTTAGTGCTACAATCGGTTAAAAAAAGTCATCCAAAAATCTATGCAAGCTGGTGCGATAGCAAAGGACAGCTTCGCAGCTCGTTACCGGTATTTGTAAACGGCGAGCATATTCGCTACAAAGACGGGATCCAAACCATTCTTCGGGACGGCGATGAAGTCTACATCGTACCCCTAATTACTGGTGGATGATTTACGATTCTTCCAGCATGGATAGCGCTGGTAGTTTGATAAAATTTAGCGAATCCGGTTGAAATATATAAGCAAAAATTACCAACCACAATAAGAAAGAAGGAGGAAAAAATGGCAAACGGTTATATGGGTAACATTTTAAATGTCGATCTTACCGCCGGCAGCATTGAAACGGAAGCACTTGATGAAAAAATGTGCCAGGATTACATCGGCGGCTATGGACTTGGAGCCAGACTTTTGTACGACCGCATACCGGCCGGTGCCGATCCGCTGGGGCCGGACAATATCCTGGGACTCTTAACGGGACCGCTTACCGGCACGCCTGCGATTATTGGATCGCGCTTTGTGGCCGTGGGAAAATCACCCAAAACCGCCGGTGGCTGGGGCGATGCTAACTGCGGTGGCTATTTCGGTCCACATATGAAATTTGCCGGCGTCGACGGCGTTCTGTTCAAGGGTATTGCAGACAAACCGGTTTATTTACTGATTGATGAGGGAAAAGCAGAGCTTTTGGACGCCAGTGATCTCTGGGGTCTGGGCGTGACGAAACTGGAAGATACATTGGTTGAACGCCACGGAAAAGGTATCCAAATCTGCTCGATCGGGCCTGCCGGTGAAAAAATGTCTTTGACGGCCTGCATTATGAACGACAAGGAACGTGCCGCCGGCCGCTCGGGTCTGGGCGCGGTCATGGGATCCAAAAAACTCAAAGCGGTGGTGGTCAAGGGAAAAATGAGTGTACCGCTGAACGATGAAGCCAAAATGAAAGACCTGCGCAAAAAGTATCTCAAGGAGGCCACCGGTGCTTACGAGGTGCTTAACAAATATGGTACCGCCGGCATCACCCATGACTCCATTATCAGTGGAGACGGACCGGTAAAGAACTGGGCCGGGGCGGGTACGACTGATTTTCCATCCGAAACGGGCCGTAAAATCAGTGACGATGCCGTCATCGGGATGGAAGGCTACAAACCATATGCCTGTTGGCGCTGCCCGATCGCCTGCGGCGGAAAAATGTCGCAAAAAGGCGGTAAATTCCCCCTGGCGTTGAACGATGGTATCGGCCACAAACCCGAATATGAAACCCTGGCGATGTTCGGATCAAACCTGCTCAACGACGATCTGCCTTCCATCGTCAAGGTCAATGAAATCTGCAACGATTATGGCATGGACACCATTACCGTGGGTTCCACCATCGGCTATGCGATTGAATGTTTTGAAAACGGGCTGATCAGCACTGCGGATACTGACGGACTTGAGATGACCTGGGGTAATGCCGAGGCCATCGTGGCCATGACGGAAAAAATCGGTAAACGTGAAGGTTTCGGTGATCTGCTGGCCGACGGCGTCAAGGCTGCCTGGGATAAACTGGGACAAAAGGGCACGGAGTACGCAGTTCACATTGATGGTGAGGAAATTCCGGCCCATGACCCGAAGTTTATGCCCGGTTTGGCAGTGACATATTATTTGTGTGCCACACCAGCTCGTCACACCCAAGGTGGAGAGCTGAATCCGTCGCCCGGCCTTGAGCTTGAAGATGTCGATAAATACAACTATTCCGGCCAAGGCGCCAATCACGCCAAACTGGTGGCGGCCATGGAAGTCTGCAATGCTGCGGGGCTTTGTATGTTTGGCTATTTAAGCTATCCATGGCAAGCGATTCCGGACCAGCTTTCAGCAGCCACTGGCTGGGAATATGACATTGACAAAATCATAGAAACCGGTTTGAGAATCTTCACCATGCGACATGCTTTCAATCTGCGCGAAGGCATCAACCCACTGACCCGCAACATGCCGGGCCGGATCATAGGTGATCCACCTCTAACCGAGGGTAACGTGAAGGATATCACCGTGGATTTGAAAACCATGGCCACTGAATATCTGGAACATATCGGCTGGGATGCGAATAGCACGGTCCCTGGCGAGGAAAGTTTGCGCAAACTGGGGATGGATTTTCTAATCGACGATATGAAAAAAGTGGATGTCCCCGGGGCATCCTGGTAATTTAGATAGATTCAGGGTTTAAGGGTTCAAAGGTTAAGAGTTCCGAGGGATAAGCCATAACTGGACCTTTGAACCCCTGATCCTATATGAAACTACAGAAAATTGAGTGCCTTCTCAGCAATCCTGAATGATTGGGAGCGGCTTTCAGCCGCGATTTTAATTGATACAGTTTCATTTTTATCGCGGCTGAAAGCCGCTCCCACAGGCCAAAAAAATAATTGATTCAAAACTGCAAAGTTTCTTACCCGATCAGACTGGTTGCTTTTCAGGCCAACAGTCAGACTGATCCTCTGAATTCCAAACCCCTATCCCTGAACCCCAAAACCTGTTGCGTTCTATGAATATCGCACAAGAAGTCATCGCTGCCGAACAGCGGATCCGGCCTTACATCAGAAACACGATACTGGAATATTCCCCCTATTACAGCAAACTAACAGAAGCCGACGTTCATTTCAAACTGGAGAATCTACAGCACACCGGCTCCTTTAAATTAAGGGGTGCGATGAATAAAATGCTGTCCCTTAGCCGGGCACAGCGGTTGCGAGGGGTGGTTACCGCCTCCACCGGCAATCATGGCGCCGCCGTAGCCTATGGCCTCGGAAAACTTAAAGCCACGGGAATCGTTTTCGTACCAGAAAATGCCTCGCTCGCTAAGGTTCAGGCGATCGAACAGCTGGGCGCCGAGGTGCGCCACTTCGGCGATGATACCGCTGACACCGAAGCCCATGCCCGCAGTTTTGCCAAAAATAACGACCTGACCTATATCCCACCTTACAATGATCCTCAGGTCATCGGCGGTCAGGGTACCATCGCTTTTGAAATCACCAGGGATCTCAAACATATCGATGCCGTCTTCGTCGCGCTGGGCGGTGGCGGGCTTATTTCCGGTATTGCTGCCTATCTCAAGTCCATTCACCCCCAGGTAAAAATTATCGGCTGCTCGCCGAAAAACTCCCAGGTAATGATCCGGTCGGTCGCTGCGGGTAGAATTATAGACTTGGCTTCCAAGCCGACGATTTCCGACGGCACGGCCGGCGGCATCGAACCGGGTGCCATCACCTTTGACCTGTGCCGTGAGTTGATCGACGACTATGAGACGGTTACGGAAGATGAAATCAAAGAAACCCTCAAGATGTTCTTGCAAACCCAGCACATGTTGATAGAGGGCTCTGCTGCTGTGGCCGTGGCCGCCATGGTCAAACGCCGCCATCATCTGGCCGGTAAAAATGTTGTCGTGATTATCTGCGGGGCGAATATCAGTGTTGAGATGTTGAGAGAAGTATTGCTGAGTGAATAAGAGAAACAGCGATTGGGAAGGATGAGGAAGGAATATCATTTATTTTTTTTGGTTAATTTAGTCGCTTTTCAAGCTAACGCTGAAGAGAATACTAAACCGTAATTACGAAATTGAAAGGGGACGCGTCCATTGAAAGTACTCATGGTCAGTCACCAGGAAGTCCAAAAATGGCTTCCTATGAATGAATGTGTCGACGTTATGGCAGATGTCTTCAAAATGCTCGCTCGCGGCAAAGCGATCAATCCGTTGCGAAACATTATGTGGCTGCCGGATAAAACCGGTTTGATCGGCATGATGCCCGCTTTTTTGGGAGATTCACAGGTCATGGGGTTAAAAGCCATTAGTGTCTTCCCAGGCAACCACGCCACTGATTACGACTCCCACCAGGGGACCGTCATGTTGTTTGAAACCCAAAACGGCCGTCTGCTGGCGATGATGGATGCCGGAAAAATAACAGCCATCCGGACCGCGGCAGTCAGCGGGGTCGCAACCCGCTTGCTTGCCTCGAAAAATGCCGAAAATTTAGCGATTTTAGGCTCCGGCGTGCAGGCTGCAGCGCATCTCGAGGCCATGCGGGCCGTACGCAACATCCAGCGTGTGCGGGTCTGGAGCCAAAACCTGGACCATGCACAGTCATTTGCCCAAAGGGAATCGACCAATGTCTCAATACCCGTCAAGGCGGTCGAACGTCCCAAGCATGCAGTTGACGGGGCAGACATCATTTGCACGGTGACATCATCGACGGACCCGATACTACTGGGAGATTGGATCACCCCGGGAACCCATATCAACGCGGTCGGCTCCAGCGTTCCCTTCGCCAGGGAGCTTGATACGACGGCCGTGGTAAAATCCAAGCTGTTTGTAGACCGGCGCGAATCAACTCTCAACGAGGCCGGAGACTTTCTTTTCCCCAAAAAAGAAGGTGCCATCGATGACGCTCACATCCTGGGTGAAATCGGCGACATTCTTCTCGGCAAGGTCAAGGGCAGACAGTCAGGCAACGATATAACCCTGTTTAAGTCCTTGGGTCTGGCTGTCGAGGATGTCGCCGCAGCTCATTTTGTCTACCAAAAGCTTTCGAAGCAGGGCGACGGTAGCTGGGTCGAGTTTAATGCAACGAAGAAGGAGTGATATGATTAATATCCAGAAACACCTCAATTCTGACAAGCGTAGCGGTGAAATCGAGTTTTTTATTGAGGAACGAAGCGAAGATTGTGTTGTCAGCAAAATGCCAGTTGATACAGGGGTTCTCAACCCTTTCGGTACCGTTCAGGCCGGCGCTATGCTATGGCTGGCCGATGTCACCGCCACCGTGCTTGCCATCGGAAAAAGCCAGCTCGGCGAAAAAGGGCAGGGATTTCCGCTAGCGATCAATTTAAATGCCAATCTGCTCAGCAACCAGCGCGGCGGAGATATCCGGGCGGAAGCGCGGTTTGTGCGCAAAGGCAAGCGGGTCACTGTGGTCAGGACCCGGGTTACCGGTGAGGGCGGCACCCTTCTTGCCGAGGTAACGACCACCCACGTACCGGCTATTTAATTCAAAAATTCATACGTCCTAAACGAATCCATTCAACAATCGGTGTCCTTTTGGGAAAAAATAGCAGTAAAATATCAAACCAGCGGGTGAACCATCCGCATACGGAAATTCGGAAAGCAAATCGACAGGATGCCGAACTGCTGGCCGAACTTGGCAGGCGTACTTTTTATGAAGCTTTTTCCGGACAAACAGCTCCGCAAGATATGGATGCCTACTTGCGAAGCACATTTTCAATCAATAAAATCCAAACGGAGTTGGACGAACTGGATTCACTGTATCTTATTGCCAATCGCCACGATGATCCCGTGGGATACGCATATTTATCAAAGGTTCAACCTCCAGCGTGCATCGATGACCCGGATGCAATTCAGCTGACAAGATTCTATCTTCTTAGGAAATGTTATGGGCTTGGGGTGGGCAATTTTTTAATGCGCGCCTGCTTAGATGAATCCAGCGCCCGGGGGTTTCGAACCGTCTGGTTGAGTTCCTGGGAATTAAACGGACGGGCCAATGCATTTTACGATCGCTGGAACTTTAAAGCCGTCGGGAAACAAAAGTTTGTGGTCGGCAGCGATGTACAAAATGATTTAATTTTGAAACGGGATCTTATATTAAATTTCATCTGAAACCCTAGCCAGAGGTCTGAGTCCCCAAAAGCCTGCGCGTAAACTCATTGGAAAATTTGCCCTCAGGATCGTGTCGCTCGACGAGTTCCTTGAACTTCGCAAAATGCTCCGCGTGCAACCGCTCAAGGTCGCTGCTGTCAATAAGCTCACAGTACTTTCCGAGATGAGGTCGCATGCCATTCTGTTTTAAATGCGACTCGGCGGCAGCATAGTATTTCTCGAAACCGGCTGAGTCGTTGCACACGAGGTCGATCCAGACATTCCGCCGCCCCCGACCGGCTCCGATTAAGGTGCGGTCATGGCCTGCGGGGGTGAAACGCACCTCGAAAATGGTGTAGGGCAAGCCCTCGGCGTACATCTCTTCATAAAGTCTGATAAATCGGCGGCAGGCTGAAAACGTCTCCTCAAAAGGCACGGTGAATTCCAGTTCCTGGTGCAGATGGTAGATCGTGCGGTTAAATGCTTCGCTGCTTTCCAACACCAGGTTTGTGCCTTTTTTTATGCTATGCGTCAGGGAAGACAGAGCGGGCAGAAGCCCGGTGTAGGCCACGAGATTCCCAAACCAGGCCGCCAGCAGGGCATCCTTTGATATGCTAAGAAATTCTCGCACAGTACCCCACATGGACTGCCCCTGGCTGGCTTTATTCCAGGTGTTGATCTGGCATTTTGAAGTAAAGGGAAAGAGGTAGAGACTGAAGTGATCGTTTTCCTCAAGCAACTGTTCGATGTTGTTTTCTACAAACGACAAATCAGATATTTCGGTTATCTGCTCGACGTTAAACCGATCGACACCTTGCACCACAACCTCCAAGATGATACCCACCGCCCCGATCCCACCGATAGCCGCCTTGAAGAGGTCATCTGAAGGCTCGCATTCAAAAATCTCGCCTTTTCCGTCGACCAGTTTAAGTTTGACGATAGACTCACTGACAAACCCCCAGTTTTTGCCGGTGCCATGCACATCCGTGGAAAGAATCCCAGCAATGCTCTGAGCGTCATGGGAAGGTTGGGCAGCAAAAGCGAGTCTTTCGTCGAGCAGGGCCCTGACAACATCCCGTACCCGCGTACCGGCTTTGACAGTCATCTGTTTTTTTTCCCGATCTATGGAAATGACGCCGCTGTACCTGTCAAGCGAGACCAGGGTCTCGTCGACAACCACCCCGCCGTTAAAAGAGTGTGCTGATCCAAACACCCGCAATTGTCTGGAAGTTCTTATAAGCTCGACAATCTCGGCTTCTGTGGTAGGCTGGACGAAATCTTTTGGGGTATACCGAAATCTCCTGGCCCAGTTCATGAATAAGCCATTACGCACGCGTCCCTCCAGCCAGACATAACGGCCCAGTGTTAAGGCATTCAGTATGATGTTGAAGGTGGTAGCAAATGCAACCCTGAAATAGCTTGCAACTTTCATATTACCCTCCCGGGTGATAAACATATTGATAATATCTAATTTGACCCTAATACATCTTTGTGAAAAATCAACATATTCCAATTGATCCTGAAGTCTCGTTTGAGGTTTACATCGCTCTAATGCGGTGTTAGTTTTTGATAGAGTTTATTGTTGTCTATAAGATGGGAGCAATTGAATGATGAAAACGACCGCACGAAGTGTCATGACAACCCGGTTTCATACCCTTGGCCCCGCGATGACCATTGCAGAGGCTGTTCGCCAGTTTAAATTGGCCAGCAAAGAAGAAGGCCGGAAAGTATTTGGCATGATGGTTACCGAAGCGGACGGACGCTTGATCGGCATGCTGTCCATGTATGACATTCTGCTTTTGATCCGTCCCAAACATATCCAAGTCTGGGGGATGATGGATGATGTAGATGTCAGCGGGTTGGTGGAAGTAGCGTGTGAAAAAGCCAGGTCAATTCTCGTGGGGGATATCATGACATCCGAGGTCCTGACCATAACTCCGGATACGCATTTGCTGGTGATTTTAGACATCATGATCAAAAAGCATATCCGTCGGATTCCAGTGGTAGACAATGATCAAATTCAGGGGATTGTATATATATCCAATCTGTTTTATCATTTACTCGATAGGCTGATGGAATAAGCGATTAGGGACAAATAATGATGATAAAAATTTGACCCTAAATAAGCGAAAGTCGAGGGTGCCCCAGCTTCAAGGCGTCCAATGTTGAGGGTGTAGTGGCCTACCCCGATCCATTGGCAACGAAGAAGATGGGGTGCCATCGGCTTTCCCGAAGGGTAAACAAAATGGAATTCAAAATTGACTATTACATCTCACTAATAGTTGAAATGTAAATCACACACTTAATCTGTAGGATGACTTTAAAATTCAGAATACATTAAGAATACATTAATATTTTTCCATTTTGTTTACGATCATTTGGGGTTTGAGAGAGCCAATGGCAATTGTTTTAAAAAAATTCATGCTTGGCAAATTATTGGTGGAAGAAGCCATGCGCCGACAGGTAATTGGTCTTTCCCAAAAAGCCGCCATTGATCAAAGCATTAACTATATGATCAAATACAAGGTCAATGCCCTCTTGACAAAGGATGGCGAAGACAAACCCAGCGGCGTGGTTTCCAAGACCGATATAATGGGGGCCTATTATGCTGCCCTTCCCATTGATTCCCCCCTGGAATTTATCATGAATGCGCCACCTCTTTTTTGCCGTACCGATGATTCCCTGGATACAGCTCTGAACCTGATGCGATCCAACTCGATTTACCGCATTTATGTTTTGGCACCGGATACCGGCAGTGTAGTGGGAGTTCTCGCTTACCCGGATATTGTGGGGTTGCTGTATCGATACTGCCACGCCTGCGAATACAGTCATCTCGGCAAAAAGACGAATCAAACCGAAGCGTCAGTCGTACGATATCGGGTTAAAGACGTGATGACCCAACCGGTGAGATCCTTTACGCAAACCGCCTCACTCGTGCAGGTAATGGAAGGGTTGTCGGCGTTTCGGTTCGGGGCAGTTCTCATCACCAACAGCCAAGATGAACCCGCCGGTGTTATTTCCAAGAGTGATTTGGCTCTGGCTTACAAACACGGAATTTCCACGGAAACAGCCGCCGGCACTATCATGTCCTCGCCCGTGTTTGCCTGTGAAGAAAATGAATATTTGGAAATCGCTATCCAGAAAATGATTTTTTCTGAAGTGCTCCGGCTTTTTGTTTACAGGGAGAATCCTCGGGACATCATCGGGGTTTTGTCCCTGACGGATGCCGCCAGGCTGCGGTCGGGGTCCTGCCGCGCCTGCGTCAGCAGTCGCATAAAAATTGACGAATACAGCTAATCCTTGTCCGCTAAAAAATCATCACATGCTTTACGGATATCAACGATCTGGGTTTCCCCCACATACGCCTTGGCTTCGTAACGTGTAATTTGGGTCATTTTGCGGGTCAGATCTGAAATTTGCTTGAGATTTCTCGCTATGGTTTGCAGATCATCGTGTTGGGTTTTTGTTTGGGCAGGATCTTTCATGAGAATTTGTGCGGTTCCGAGGGCGGTGAATATCGGCGTGTTCAATTCATGAACAGCTGCACCGGCCATCTCCAGCACACCTTGAAGGCGCTCACGAATCCGCTGTTCTTCATGCAGACGGATGTGGGCGGTAATGTCCTTGATGGTTCCAATGTAAAAATCTATTTTGCCATCCGGATCGATCCCCGAGACAGGTGAGATCGTTAATTCCAGATGTACTCCCATGCTAAGGCTCCTCGATTCCACTACTGTTTGGTTTTCAGTCTTTACTTTTTCTATCAGAGGGTCATCCACCGCCAATATCTTAATTATTCGATGGCCTGGCCGGCCGATAACCTCGGATTCCTCGAGGTCATGGTTTATTAGAAACGTCCGGTTCACCAAGATTATCCGGAAGTTTGTATCCAAAACAAACAAGTCCGTGTTCAGGCTGTCCATAATGCTCTGGAGAAATTCTTCCTGATTCTCCAATTCAGACACCAATTTTATAATTTTTTTGTAGCTGACGGAATTTTGTATCGCGATTCCGCCCTGTTCGGCCACGGCCATGGCAAAATTAATTTCAGCGTCGGTAAAATCCCGCGGACTCGCAGCAAGAAGTCTCAACACACCGATAATTTTTTTCTTTACGATGATGGGAACCGCCAAAATGGCGCCAATGCCTTCCCGGGCAGCCTCTTTCTGATAGCATATCCTCGAATCGGTCGTGGCATCGAAAATCACCACGGGTTCGCCCTTCAAAGCATGATGAGTGCCCAACTCATCGTCGATGGATCCTCTGGCCAGATATTCACGGCTCAGGCCGGAAGCCGCCATTAACTCCAGATGCTCTCTGCCTGGATCGAGCAATCTAATGGTGCAGCCCTTTAAATCCATAATTTCCGGAATCCTGGTGACGATAAGGTCCAAAACTTCCTGGAATTGTAGGGTCGAGTTCAAGGCCTTGCCGATTTTGTCCAGGGTTTTAAAAAATTGAAGCTGCCGCTGCTGATCCTCATAAATCCGGGCATTTTCAATGGCAATTCCACACTGTTCGGCCAAGGCCGTCACAAATTCGATTTCTTTTTCATCAAAGTGCCGGTATTTTCTGGTAAGCAACCTGAGGACACCGCTGATGTTGCCACGTATGGGTATAGGAGCGACCAGAATACTCTTCACACCTTCCTGGCGCGCCGATTTGGAATAGTTGATCCGCGGGTCTGAGGCGGCATCGTAGACGCTCACCGGAGAGCCGGCCAGGGCCTTCATAACGCTCTTTTCAGCGTCCACGGGCCCTCGGTCCAGATATTCCTGGCTGAGCCCATGGGCCGCAAGCAGGATGAGCTTCCTCCCGGTAGGATCCAGAAGCCTTATGGTGGCGGCATCGACGCCGACAGCTGCTGGAATCTTTTGGGTAATCAAATCCAGCACCCTGTCCACCTCCAGGGTGGAGGTGATCAGGCGCGTTACCTCCTGGAAAAGGCGAAGGTAATTGTCTCTTTGTAATTCAGGTCTCGTGTCGAAGTTAGCCATAAATAGTTTTTGCCTGCCGGAATTGGGTTAAAGAACTGCCAAAATCAGCAACACAGGCAGAGCCGGGGGTTTGAGGAAAGCTCCTCGAAGGGGCCTGCCGGTGGTCTCTGATTTATAAAACATAAACACAATGTAGAAGATAGCCAAAATTTTTTTGCATCCCCTCAAATGAAAATAATCAATCACTGGAGGACTAAAATATTGACCGATAAAACTATTTGGCCATTGAATTCAAAAAAGAACCATTGAGTTGCCCAAACAGGATACTGTCGGGTAAGAGAGCAAAAAGCATGTTTATATACTGCACTGCAAACCTGGTTGGCACTTTCTTGCCACTGGAAACAGAAGATCCGGCCCTGGATTTTAGTGTTGGTATCGGCTATAATGCAAGACATCTCAGCCAGGAAATTGAACGTATGCTGCTAAAAAGCCTGTTTAAATACTGGACTTACCAGGTCTTTGCACCCGGCACGGTCCTGCGCGAAAAATATGAAGCATTCAAAATGCTTCTCGAAAACGACAAATGCGCCCATGAGGTCATGGCCGAATTGGAGGAAATATACCATAACCAAATTAAAGTTGATTTTAAATTCATCGAGGCTAAATACGAGCAGTTTTCTGTCTGTGTATCACAAATCATCGACAACCTGCTTAAAATGTCCCCCGGGCGCTACCAGAATTTGATGGATTATTTCAAAAAATTCGACTCCTATGTTCGCTTTATGCTGGAGCCACCGAAATATGATTTTGCGCCGCCATATACCTATCCCCTGGCAGAAATACCATCAGACGGGCTCCGGCTCGCAGGCGGCAAGGCATTTAATCTTGCAACGATTGGCCGTGAACTGCAAATGCCCATACCTGCAGGCTTCATCATCACCACCAACGCTTTTTATTATTTCATAGAATTCAACAATCTCCGAAACCGGATCGATACCAAACTCGCCAACCTCGATATCAATTCCACCGCCTCCCTGGATGCGGTCTCCCAGGAGCTTGTGGAAGCATTTATGGGCGCCCAAATCCCACCTGATATCGAAAAAGAAATTATTGCCGCATTTGAAGATCTCCAGAAGATAAATGGATCCAAAACAAAAGTCGCCATGCGCAGCAGTGCGGTGGGCGAGGATTCTCAATCATCCTTTGCAGGTCAGTACAACACCATTTTAAATGTAAGGAAAGATGCTATTTTCGATGCCTATAAAAAAGTTATCGCCAGTAAATATTCCTCCAATGCCATATATTACCGCATTAATTATGGATTGTCAGACATTGAAACACCCATGGCTGTTCTGGCCCTTGAAATGATAAACGCAGAAGCAAACGGCATTATTTACACTGAAGACATCGAGAATCATATGGCGGACAAATTGAAAATTCACGCCACGTGGGGTCTTGGTGAATTATTGGTCAGTGGCGAAGTGTCGCCTGATATCATCACCGTGTCAAAAGGTACAAGACCGGAGATCCTGGACCAGAAAATTGCGGTAAAGAAACACCAGATGATTAATTTGCCAGATGGGATGACGGATGTAATACCTCTTGAAGGCAAAAAAGCGAGTTTGCCCTCACTGAACGAAAAGACTGCCCTGGCTTTGGCTGAATGGGGTCTGAAACTCGAATCGTATTTTGAAGAGCCCCAGGATGTTGAATGGTGCATGGATGAAACGGGAAGGCTCTTGGTCATGCAATCGAGACCTTTGAGGACGGGAGAGGATAATCCTGCTCAAAATATCGAGTGCAATTTTGAAGAATTCGAAAATGCCAAAATCGTTACCGGCGGAGACGCTGCTTCTGCCGGCATCGGAGCAGGCAAGGTATTTAAAGTTGACCACTCATCCAGCCTCGAAGAACTGCCGCAAGGGGCGGTGCTGGTTGCCAAGAATGCCTCGCCGCGCTACGTCAAAATAATGAACAAACTCAATGCCGTGGTAACCGACACCGGCAGTACGGCCGGTCATTTTGCTTCGGTTGCGCGCGAATTCGGCATTCCCGCCCTGGTAAACACCGGCATCGCAACCACCAGATTGGACCATGAAAGGGAAGTGACAGTTCATGCAGACGGCAGGGTGGTCTATGAAGGCGTTGTGCAATCCATGTTGGAGAGTTCCTGCGCCCGCAGAGATCTTATTTCGGACAGCCCTTTCATACGCAAGTTGTCCGCTGTAATGAGCTTTATTTCTCTTTTGGAACTCATCGATCCGGACGCGGAGAACTTCACCCCGGAGGGATGCAGATCGTTGCATGATATCATTCGATTTTGCCATGAAAAAGCCGTGCAGGAGATGTTTCATATCGGTGACCGTCGTATAAGAAAAATCGGAAGTGCTAAAAAACTTGCCTCTGAAATTCCCATCCAGCTTTATGTAATTGACGTCGGCGGCGGCCTGAATGAAAATTCCAGGGATCCAAAAAGCGTTGCTCTGGATGAAATTCGCAACGTCTCCATGAACGCGTTATTGAAAGGTTTAAGCCATCCTGGAATTCGCTGGGGAGACTTTACTCATTTTGACTGGGCCGAACACGATAAAATCGTGATGAGCGGCGGAATTATCAGCCCCGAAGCGGCCATGTTCGCCAGCCACGCTGTTTTATCCAAAGATTATATGAATTTGAACCTGCGTTTTGGCTATCATTTTGTCATTGTCGACGCCCTATGTTCGAGGCAATCGGAGGACAACTATATTCTGTTCCGATTTTCTGGAGGTGGCGCGGACTTCGACAAAAGGATGTTGAGGGCGGATTTCCTGACCCGGGTCCTGGACCGCATTGGATTTGAGGTCAACAGAAAAAGCGATTTGATCGATGCGGAGCTCAAAGGGGAGGACCTTGAAAACATCGAATCGAAATTGGACCTGGTCGGCCGCCTACTGGGCGCAACACGGTTAATGGATATGTATCTTAAGGATGCAGCGGCGGTTGAAGGGTTTGTGGAAGATTTCATGAACGGCAGATATCATTTCGCAACGGTTGACGAATAAATCAGGAGTGTTTATGTCTGATTACCAGCTCACATGGATCACCGACCATCTGGCCGTCGGCCATGCACCCATGTCTTATGCCGATCTCGACCTTATCAGGGCCGAAGGGGTGGATGCGATTGTCAATCTCTGCGGCGAGTTTTGCGATTTGCACGAAATTGAGGAAAAATCGGGTTTTGAAGTCTTTTATCTGCCCATACCCGACGAATGCGCCCCGGATATGGAGGAAATGGAAAAAGCACTGGCCTGGTTGGATGAGTCCATCTATTTGGGCAAAAAGATTCTGGTCCACTGCCGCCACGGTATCGGCCGCACCGGTACGTTTGTGACCTCCTACTTGCTCAGAAAGGGTATGGGATTGAAAGTTGCGGGAAAAAAGCTGAAGGGAACCCGCGCCAATCCTACCAACTACAGTCAATGGCGGTTGCTGAAGAAATACAGCAAGAAATCGGGCATCCTTAAAATCAGAGAACCATCTCTGGAGAATAAGAACATCGTTGACTTAAGTATGTATTTCGTGGAGTATGAAGCCCTGGTACACAAAGTTAATGAAGACCTTGAGGCTCTCAAAAATTCATATCCGCAAGCCTTAAGTTGCGGAGCTGATAGTGACGAGTGTTGCTATCGTTATGTCGATCTGGATTTAATAGAAGCGATCTATTTAAACAATGCAATGAACCGTCTGCTGGGAAGTGATTTCAGAAAACGCGTCATTCACAAGGCAGCCGAAATCGGCCAAATGACCAGACAAATAATGGCCCGGCAACATCCGAAAGATGACGGCATCAAGGCAGGAAAAGAAGCACTGGTAAAAGCTTACGGCGGTGAAAGAATACTGTGCGCCTTAAACAACCGACAGCGCTGTTCACTTTACAATTATCGACCGATTAGTTGCAGATTGCATGGCCTCCCCGCCGGAGCCATTGATCAAAGTCTGATTTCCCCCACCCTACGGGATTTATCCCGCAATGTTTTCTTCTCATTTTCAGGGAGCTTTCTTGATGAGGGAAGTCTGTCCTTTACCCTGGCCGATACGTTATCGGGCAAATTCGTCCAGCAATATTTTTACTACCTGGCGGACCTTCAGCAGAAATGAAAGAGGGAAGCTTTTCTTCAGTCGCCTTTCACCGATAACTTTTCACCTTTGACCTTTTTCCTTTCACCTTTTGCCTTCCAGAACACTGGCCACCTTCTCTTCCAGCTCGTCATTGTCGATCGGCTTAACGCAGTATTCGGCGGCACCCAGCTTCAAAGCCGCTTGCGCCGTCTCCAGAGTCGGGTATCCTGTCAGCATAATGGCGCGCATGGAGGGCGTTATTTTTTTTAATTCCTCTAACACCTCCAACCCACTAATTTTTTTCAATTTGATATCCAATATGGCCAGATCCACAGGATTGGTGCGCGCATAGTTCAAGGCTTCTTCCTCATCTGTAAACCCGGCCACTTCATGACCTGATGATTTTAAGATTCTTTTTATCAGATTGACGGCATCTAACACGTCATCAAGTACCAACACGTTTGCCATTTAATTTCTCCTGAAGCCATCGTGTTTTAATATGAAGCTAACCGATTAAATTATTCAAATCGGGCGGATAAATATGAGTTTTGATTCTTATGGTGATCCATTTATCCTCCGGTCCACGGAAAGCAAAGTTTTAATTCTTTTAGAGGGTCACTGACTAAGAACAAGAAAAAATCTCTGCGTCTTCCGCGTCTCTGCTGTGAGACCAACTATTGCTGCGCCCTTTCGCTGAAGGACCTTATGCGGTCTGAAAAGAGCTTTGCACAGGTCGAGCAATAGTTATGGGGGGCCTTGACCTCTGTGTGAGAGGAGGTTCTTGTATGAATATGTTCCAGAAATTTTGGGGTTGCATAGAGCTTTCCGCAGCCCTCACATCTTTCCAGAGGATGCCTTCCGATGACCTCGTCCCGTATTTTGATCGTTCTGATGTTTTCGTGGTCTTCAGCCATGATCACTTTTGTCGGACAGATATTCGCGCAAGTACCGCATCCTATGCAGAGGCCCTCGATGGGCATGACATAATTCGTACCATTTCTTTTTTCCATTTTAAGCGCGCCGGGTCCCACAATTTCTTTGCACACCCGGACGCACAAGTGACAGCGGATACATCCGTCTGGCGGGGGGCCAGGATCGATATCGTAGGATCTCGCAAGTGCAACAATAGTTTTGGCCTGGGGTGCCATTTGCAGCAAATTCTTAAAAGCCCTTGTTCTGGCTTTTTTAACTGACACGCTCTGGGTGTTTACAATCATCCCGTCCTTGACCTTCAGTATACAGGACAGCATTGTGATCTGCCTGCCGCTGGACCGGCCCGGCACCTCCACAGCACACAAACGGCAAGACCCGGATGGCCTCAGCGATGGGTGATAGCATAAGGTTGGAATCCTGAGGCCATTGGCTTTGGCCACCTGAAGTACGGTCATGCCCTCTTCTGCGTCATACTCATTTTCGTCAATGGTAATCGTAACCATATCATATCCTTTTTTTATCACCTGGATTCAGGTATCAATACTGCCCGGCATCGTGCAGGTCGGTTATATATTCTTTCAATTGATGTATTTCCTCGGTAAGCTCCTCAATCTGCCGTGCCATCAAATCCTTTAGTGTCAGCATCCCGAAAACTCTTTCCCCTTCCATCACCGGCAAATGAGTGATATCGGCCTTAATCATCCTTGCCATCACGTCAATGACGGTATCTTCGGGTTCAGCCACAATCAGGTTTGGTGTCATGGCATTTTTCAGGAGGATTTCGGAGAACTCCGTCGATCTGTTTCGCAGATAGGTATGGAAAACATCTCTTTCGCTGAAAATACCTACCGGTTTA
>JAAUYD010156407.1_pt1 | contig 27283 bp, 25 predicted proteins | sample 7278101 | NCBI WGS metagenome assembly JAAUYD01 (sample SAMN14350128, study PRJNA611818) | marine sediment metagenome | isolation source: surface marine sediment (0.6m) | place: French Polynesia: Moorea | collected 2018-08
AAAATCACTACCGCCATGACCATCTTCTTGCCATTCAGCCCAAAGACGATCGACGTTAGAATGATGCAACCAGAAAACAGGATCATAAGGAGAACTATGCACCGACATAGTTCCTAAACGGTGTATGGTGGGCGGGTTCGTGGTAATATCCACAAGAACTCCACCCACTAATCCATGAATATAGTTGTGCAGAAAGAAGCCAGGGGTAATATTACCTTGTTGATCAACAGAAATAGCTCCTTCTAGAGCGCGAGAAAACAAGTCGTATTCATCAAGAGACAAGAGTTGGTCAATTTCTTGTTGAGGGAGAGGGTAAACATGAGCAGGCGGTAGTTGTACATAACGAAGGAGTGATGTACCTAAGGATTCGCCAGTCATCGGATTGATATGTATCTCTGGATTTAACACCCATCCTTCTGCTTCTGAAAAAGGACCCCAGACAACTGGGCCACCTTGAAATCTGCCCAAAGGAGTCTCAATGGTTCCTTCTCCATTGGGGCCTAGAAAATTCTCATCAAAAATAACCTCGATTGCGCTTGCATCAGTCCAATCCCAATAAGGAATGGTGACCATTGGCTCAACTGAGCGCAAAGCTTGTTCAAATTGAAAAAGAAATTCTCGATGCCAGGGTAAAAATGCAGCATTGTTGTGGGCTGCATCGGCTCCAGTTGCAGGACCGACAGCATCAGACCTTAAAAATCCCATCGTTGTTACATGAATCACGAGAAATTGGTCATAAATACTAATGGTAGAGCCGTCGGGAATCGTAGTTTGTAAGGTCTTGAGCGCATTAACGTATGCCGATTTTTCTTCTTGAGTCAAGTCAACGACATTTTTTCTGACCAAGGTATTAGCCATTGCAGACATATTAGACAGAGAAAGGGTGGCAATGATTCCTATCGCTGCTGGGAAAGCTTTTTTAAATACAATTGTCATAATTTTCTAAGTGAAAACAAGTAAAAGTGATGACAAAGACATTTGATTGATATCAGTGAATATTTTGATCGATATCAGTGAATATAATGATGATCTCGTTATCTCAATATGGCTGTGACGAGGATCACACTTAACATAGTGTTTTTTATTTAAGTAGTCGGACATAAATAAAGTGAACTATCTTAAGAAATGTAAATTACTCCATAACCCCTCCTCCTCTGCTTCCTCTGCACCCTCTGCCTCCTCTGCTTAACTTAAACTCACATCTTGCATTAGAACAAAAATACTTAATAATTAGAGGCAGAAGGCAGGGGGCAGGAGGCAGAAGAGAGGAAAAAAACTTAAAAATAGGATTATTTAACTTTTAAATGCCTTATTATCGATAATTTTACTCTTCTGCTATATATTAAACCTCCTTGTTAACAATCCTAAAACCTGCGTGTTGATAAAAGTTAGGACGGAACCAATTACGATAATATTTCAAGGTTTCTGTTCCTTGAGTTACCCAAGCACCCCCTAACATCATTTTATGGTTATTATCAAAAAAGGGAGCAGCATTATCTTCATAAAGAAAATGAGGTTCAAACCCTGGTAAGGGGTTAAAATCTTCCTCTAACCATTCCCAAATATTACCCCGTAAGTCCCATAGTCCCGACTGACTTTGGGCTGTTTTTAATAACCCCACTGGACTGGGTGAACCAAACTTCAAATTGAGATTATAATCATTAACTTCTTCGATGTCTACTTGATAATTATGATTCGAGCCATAAGTAGCTAAATTCCATTCTGCTTCACTCATTAACCTGGTTTTTTCTCCTTTCCAACGACAATAAGCCATTGCTTCATAATAATTAACTTCTACGGGCCAATCTAAGGGTAAAGGTATTTCATCAAACATGGCACGATAGGAATATTCACCATTATTTAATTGCCAAAATTTGGGATTTTGGATGTTATTTTTTTCTTTCCAATGCCAAGATTTTTCATCCCAATAGGCTTGATTTTCGTAACCTTTACTATTGACAAATTCGAGAAATTCTGCATTAGTAATTAAATATTGACTTGCAAAAAATGAATCAACTTTAACTAAGTGATCGCCATATTCACAGTCCCATCCATATAAGGGATTATCTTTAGCTTTACCTAGTTTAACGGTTCCTCCTTCCACTAAAATCATGCTATTCTTATTAGGAATTTCCCGAGAAGGTGCATATTGCCATCCTTGCGGCTTTCCTAATTTTTCTGTAGGAAGTTGTCGCAATAACATCGAAGAGGTTTCAAAATGAATTCGTTGATGTTCTATCCCCATCATTAAGGCCCACAAGGGATGATTTTCGTGAATAGGAAGATCAAGAGAAGTAGTTTTAATAAGTTTTAAAATCACTTCATAAGCTTTATTTCGATAGTCCCAAACTTCCTTCACTTCTGGCCAATTAATATCAGCGATCGCCCGATTTAATTCTTCTGCCTTTTCGGGATCAACTCCAAATTCAAATAAGATTTCATAATCTGTATGAATGCCTTTTTCTAATAACTCAACTCGCATTAATTTATTGATATAAAAAGCAGCAGAGTGACCCAAATAAAAAATTAACGGATTTCTTAAAGGGTCAGGATTAATATAAAATGTTTCAGCATCAACAATACTTTTCATCAAAATATCTTCTAATTCCCAAGTATTTTGGAAGTAATTTACAAGAGATTCTTGAGAACAATTATGAAGAAAAACTGGTAATTGAGATTTAAGAGATGACATAATGATTTCTAGTTAATGTTAAGAGACTGAATTAAGTTAGATGATAGGAGTACAGTCAATTATACTCCTATTTACTATAAGTTATTTGGAAGCTTGGCAAAGTATTAAGGCAAACCAGTTATTCTCATCACTAAAGACTTTTATTGGCTTTAAATTCTTAGACTCTAACTGATGCTTAGTTTTTTCTACATCAAACTTACGAGAAATTTCTGTCAATATTTTTTCTTCTTTTTCTAAATTTACCTTCCAGTTAAGATTTTTAAGGCTAATTTCTTGTTCTTTTTCAGACAGTAAATACATTTCTATTTGTTTTTTTCTTTCGTTATAAATAGCTTGATGTTTAAAAGATTTTAGATCAAAGTTTCCTTGGAATTTTTGGTTTAAATGAGCCAGCATATTTAAGTTAAAAGCTGCCGTTACTCCTTGACTATCATTATAGGCTTCTTCTAAAATAGACTTGGGCTTTTGTAAATCAATTCCCAATAAAAAATAATCTCCATTTTCCAGAACTTGTGCAATTTTATTTAAGAAGTTATCACAATCAATTTCATTGAAATTCCCCATAGAACTTCCTAAGAAAAAAATCATTCTTGCTGGCCAAGAGGTTGGTGTTAATTGAGTTAATGCTTGGTCATAAGTTCCCACTAACCCTTCAATTTGTAAAGAATTATAGTCTTGTTTTAATTGTGTTGCACTTTCTTTAAGAATTCCTGCACTGACATCAATAGGCATATATTTAAACACCTCATTTTGCCGATCATAAGCATCTAATAATAAGCGAGTTTTAGTCGAACTACCACTTCCTAATTCTACTAATTCACAAATCTCTGTGATCTCGGCAATTTCTGCTGCATATTGTCTTAAAATACTCGCTTCTGTTCGGGTGGGATAGTATTCTGGTAACTCACAAATTTGCTCAAATAATTGAGAGCCGTGATCATCATAGAAATATTTAGAAGGTATTTTTTTAGGGCGTTGACTTAACCCTTCTTTGATATCTTTACCGAAGTAATTATTAAGTTTTTTACTCGCTTCAAGGGGCTGTAAATATTTAATTTTTAACTGTTCTATTTCAAGTGGGGTTAACATAAGATAGTTACAATGATTACTGCTAATTTTTGCTCTCTTATTTTAAAACATTTCAGTAACAACAAGCACATTGTCAAGCTAAAAAAATTTTTGATGCTTAAGAGATTTTCCAAGGTCAAAATATCATAACCTTTTTTGGTATCCATATTAACAGTGATTTGATTTTTTTATCTTTTTTTTAAAAAAATTAACTTAATCTGTCTTGAAAAAAAGGAATAATTATGATATATCAATATATTAAGAAAAAATTAAGATTGATTATCTTCAAGCAATGATCATCAAAAATCAATACAGTTAAAAAGAATTAGGTTTATACTGATAAGTGAGAAGCATCAAGATTCTTATCAATCAAACAATAAAGTAGGTAAAAGGCGATGATGAGCTTTGTAGAATTACCCAGAGATATTATTAATCAAGTATTGGAAAATGCTTTTACTTTTTTTGAAGAACTATCCCCTGAAACAAAGGAAGTTCAAGATTTAATTAATAAAGCGATCGCGGTAATCGATGCTAATCTGAATGCTCGTTGTCGTGAGGATAGTTGTGATATTTCCATAACAGATTTTACTCTAGCTTTAGAAGAGCATCCTTTGGATTTTGTTTCTCGTGAATTTTTATATTTATTAGTGGGAATTTTATCCTTTGGAACTCCTCAAGAAAAATATGTTAAACACTGTTCAATTCGCGTAATTTTTCTTACCAGTAGTAGTCGAGACTGGTTAAAAGAACAACTAGTTTCTCGAGGAATTACAGAAGAAAAAGCCGAGAAAATTGCACAATGGACAATTCGCGCTGATTGTGTGTATAACGTCCAAAGAGACGACAATGCACCCCAGTGGTTAAAAGACGGTGGCTTTGATGTGCTACAGTGCATTAAAAAGTTTATTTGTCAAGAGCTAGATGCTGCTCAAACATCTCTCGTCTGTAACCTCTAAAAAATTTTCTTCTCCGTGAAACTAACTAGAAAAATTTGGGAATAATAGGGCAAAGACGTAAAATTACTCAGAGGGAGGAGTTTTCATGGTTAAGGTACAATCTAAACAACGCCTGGGAACCATTTTACAAGAAGCCAAACTGATCACCCCTTATCAGGTTGAGACAGCACTAAAGGAACAAAAGAGGACTCCCCAACGCCGTCTAGGAGAAATTTTAGCCGAAAAAGGTTGGATCAAACAACGAACCGCCGATTTTTTCGCTGAAGAATGGGAAAAAGTCCTCCAACAAGCTCAGGAAGACACTCCCCAATCTTTAGGGTATTATCTAAAGGAAGCTGGGTTAATCGATGACCATCAACTTCGTGCGATTCTAGCAGAACAAGGAAAAGGACGAATGTGGATGAGAATAGGGGCCTTAGCGGTCTTCAAAGGTTGGCTCAACCAAACCACCGTTGATTTTCTGCTCCAACATCTTCATCCTGATAAATCAGGGGACTCTCCTTTTCTTAAAGCGAAATAGTAGCCACTGATTAAAAAAAATGTTAGGATATGAACATAACAGGATAAATCGTTCATCTGTTGTGATCAACAGACGGAAGTAGGGAAACTAATCCCGAAGGAACGCGCCTCATTCGATCCACTACGATTTAGAAGGAGGCGTTATGCCCTTAAATAACAACACCGGTACTCACCTAAACGAGTTAGATACCTTGCAGTCTAAATCTCGTTTTTTAGTCGCCCAAAATCGCAGCAAGCAGCAACATCGTCAACTATCCATGTTGCATCGTCTTGCATCTGAAATGGGTGTCAGCGTTGAATCTTTGAAAGCATAAATGGAGGTGAGTCATGACTAATAATCCAAAACATTTGAGTGATGTCGCTCGTCTTCATCGTGCTAACATCTTGAAAAGCTTAGAGCATCGTTTACAAGTTGCCAGAGCGAAAGGACAAAGTAGTTTAGTTCAACAACTAGAAGCTGAAAAAAGCTACTATAGTCTTTAATTAAATTGTAAGGGAGTTTTGACTCCGAGTCAATCAAGGGTTCTCATTTCAACGAGAAGTTAGAAATGAGAACTCTTTGTTTACGGATATAGTCTCGTAATTCTTTTGTTTTCTTTCCTGTTAACTATTATTTTTGGGTATTTTATTATTAGTCTGAGACAAGATGGTTTCTATTTCGTTTCCAGGGGTTCCATAGTTGATAGTAACCGCTTTTGGATCGCTTTCTATTTGTTTCATTCTAACTCTAATAGCTTCTGCATCTGTGGGATTTTTACGGATATAGTCTCGTAATTCTTGAGTTGTCATTTGTTCAAAATTTTTCACGATACAAATCTCCAATTTCCATTTGCATAAACAAGTATTTCTATGGTTTCTGTTTCTCCTGCTAAGATGTACACAGTTTGAAAAGTGTTATCATAACGAAAAACATAAATAGGTTGTAATAAATTTGACAATCGATGACAAATTTCTAGACAGGTTATAGCTTGTTTTTCTGTGGGCATTTTAGTATTATAGCGTTTCTCGGACTCATGAGGTACACCTAACACCTGCCTCCTGCCCCCTGCCTCCTGCCTCAAAGGGATAACTTCTGTACTTCACCAGTATGGGAACTGCTATATAGCTTTTTATTGCTCAATTGAGCAACCATAACATACCATAGGAACGTGATTTAATTATTAATTATAAAATTACTCATTACGGTTTATATTATCACTCTTCTCCTCTGAAATTAATTGTTTTGCTTATTTAACTAATATAGATTCAGCTAACTGTTTAACTTCTTGTTGTAATGATTTTATATCGATGTTGTTATCTAATTTTTTAGCCTGTTTTAACTTACGGTTAGCTGCTTTAATATCTTGTGTTTCCTCAGCAATAGCAAAACTTTTTCTCACTAAAAACTCTGCCTTTTCTTCATTACTCCAACCCCCATAGTTTAAGCAAGTTTCGGCTGCTTTTTCGGCGGTTTCTGCTTCCCGTTTCTCCTCACCTTTGATGTCTGAGGAAGGAAAAGACAGCAATACGGGATGATACTGTAATCTTTCACATCCTACTTTTAATAAGTAGTGTCCATTAATACCACGCCAGACTTTGAGGGTGTTGTCATTACTCCCAGAGATAATTGTTTGTCCATCTTCATTGATAGCTACACTCATAACAGCATTTTGATGCCCTTCTAGAGTATAGAGAAGCGTACCCTGTCGATCCCAAACTTTGAGGGTGTTGTCATTACTCCCAGAGATAATTGTTTGTCCATCCTCACTAATGGCCACACTCCCGACAGACTCTTGATGACCTTCTAAGGTATGGAGAAGTGTACCCTGTCGATCCCAGACTTTGACGGTATTATCTTCACTTGCAGAAACGATGGTTTGTCTATCTTTACTGATAGCCACACTATAGACATAACCTTGATGACCTTCTAGAGCATACTGGAGTTTACCCTGTCGATCCCAGACTTTGACTGCGCCGTCAAAACTCCCAGTAACAATGATTTGTCCATCTTTACTGAGAGCTACACTTGTGACACCTCCTAAAGTATCCAGGTGCCTCCCCTGTCGATCCCGCACTTCGAAGGTTTTACTGTCAATCTTAGAAATAATGGTTTCTCCATTCTCACTAATAATCACATTCCTGAGAGAAGGTTGATGATCTTCTAAGGTACGGAGAAGTCTACCCTGTCGATCCCAGACTTTGACTATCTTGTCATTCCCAGAGACAATAGTTTTCCCATCTGCACTGATACTCACGCTTGTTACATTATATCCAGAACCGAATATATTACCTGGTACATAGGTATGGAGAAGTGTACCCTGTCGATCCCAGACTTTGATAGTGTTGTCATAACTCCCAGAAATAATGGTCTCTCCATCGTTACTGATGGCCACACTAGAGACACGATCTTTATGATTTGATAATGTCTGAACAAGTATACCCTCTCTATTCCAAACTTTAATGGTGTTGTCATAACTTCCAGAAACAATGGTCTCTCCATCCTTACTGATGGCCACACTCTCGACAGACTCTTGATGACCTTCAAAGGTATGGAGAAGTTTGCCCTCTCTATTCCAAATTTTAACGGTGTTGTCATAACTTCCAGAAACAATGGTCTCTCCATCCTTACTGATGGCCACACTAGAGATACGATCTTTATGATCTGATAAAGTCTGAACAAGTGTACCCTCTCTATTCCAAACTTTAACGGTGTTGTCATAACTTCCAGAAACAATGATCTCTCCATCCTTACTGATGGCTACACTCTCGACAGGTTCTTGATGACCTTCAAAGGTATGGAGAAGTTTGCCCTGTCGATCCCAAACTTTAACGGTGTTGTCATAACTTGCAGAAACAATGGTCGCTCCATCCTCACTGATAGCCACACTCCTGACAGGACTTTGATGACCTTCAAGGGTATTCCGTTCCCTCACCTGATCAATAGCAGCATACAAACTCGATCGCACTTCAGGTAATATTTTGGGAACTTGCCAAGCGATTGCATTCTCTCCTGTTGTCCCAATGGCCAACAATAAAGCTTCTAAGGGTTCAACGGTAAGCAAGTTCTTAACCCTTGCTGCTTGTTCTTTCAATGTGGCAACTTTGGCCATTTTCCGAGACTGGATACCAAAAAACGTGGATGTGAGACTACCAAGTAACACTACCCCAATAAACCCCCCAACCACCAACCTACGACGGAGACGGTTTTGCTTATCTTGGGTGATGCTTTGCTGAATATAGTCTTCAGCAATACCATCCAACATCCCCAAACTACCATAGTTCTTCAGATATTCTTTTGCCTCTGCTAACTGGGACTCCTGCAACAAATAGTCAGATTTTTGGGCTTTATTTTGCCATTCCTTTGCAGATGATTCGATTTTTCTTTCAATAACCATCGCTTCTTGATACTTATCTTTCCATTCTCGCAATTTTCCCCAATTTCTGATCAACGCTTCATGAACCACATCGATTAGTATGGACCCTGAGTTCGGAGTATCTCCCTGTTTCTCTGTATCTACCTCAGTTCTCGTAACAAGACGATTTTCTTCATTGGCTAATTTTTGGGTAACTTCATCTAACTGTTTTAAACCATGATGAGAGTTGATTAAATCATGGAGATAAACTCGTCTGCGAGTATCAAAGGTATCCCCAACTTGAGTTAGTTCTAAAAAGATTCGTTGAGCGATTTCTTTTTCTTTTTTATCTAAACTGTCATACACTTCATTGGCGCGTTTTTCTAAGGTTCCTTCGATTCCCCCTAAGTCTTGATAGGTTTTCAGGGTTAAAAACCGTTCGCCTTGATGTCTGGTTTCTTGCCACAGTTGAGTTAAGGTATATTCCAGTAAGGGCAAACTTCCTGGATAATCTTCTACATCGTTAATTAACTGTTGTTTTAAACTACTTTCTATCAAAACTCCTGATTTTTCAGCCGGTTTTGCGATCGCTTCTTCAATTTCTTCGTGGTTTAAATGTTCAATATTAATATAAGGTTTATTCAAACAATCAATTAAGTTTTTATGTTCCCGTAACCGTCCCCGAAAATCTGACCGCATTCCGAGAATAATATGAAGGTTAGGATAATCATTCAATAACTCAATTAACTGTTTAAAAAATGCTTCACGGGTGCTTTCATCACACATGGTAAAGCATTCTTCAAACTGATCAATGATCATGATAATTTTGATTTCTTTATTTATCCCTACTTCTGACTTCTGACTGGTCACTGAGCTTGTCGAAGTGCTGACTTCTGACTTCTGAGTTCTAACTTCTGACTTCATGAAGTTGGGTTTCGTTTGCTCAACCCAACCTACTTTTTTTAACTGTTGTAATGGTTTTTCTGTGGGAGAAAATGGTGTTAAATATGTCCATAAATTGCTTCCTGGTATCATTTGACCCAACTTTAATTGATATAATAAACCTGCCCGTAATAATGATGATTTACCACTTCCAGAAGCTCCTAAAACACAGATAAATCTATCTTTTTGAAGACGATTAATTAAATAATTCGTAATTTTAGAACGTCCATAAAATACCTCTGCATCTTCTCTAGTTTCCGTAAAATAAGACAAAGAACGATAAGGACATTCATCTTTAAAATTAGCTAAGGTATAACGAGTGGTTAGTAAAATAGATCCTGGAGAATTTTCAATTAAAGGACGCTGAGAGGTTTGCGCCATTTTCTTTTCAATAAATTCTTTTAACTTATAACTATCAACAATTCCATCAGCATAGTTTTCAGGATTTAAACCCTCTAATAAGGTTTGAGTAAATAATCCTTGTTCATAACTAATTTCTAACCCAGTTTCAAACGATCGCGTCGCAGTAATCAAACAATAATCTTTATTCTCAGGAAGATAATTAATCAGTTCTCCACTAAAACAACAATCCAACCAAATAATTATCTTTTTTACTGGACTTTTTTGTATTTGTTTCCCCAACCAACTCAGAGAAATTCCGTAAATTTCTGCATTGGGAAAAACATCGCTAGTTGCTAAACAAGTATCTTCTTTCTCATCAATAATTTTACGCCATCCATGACCCGAAAAATAAAATAAAGCAAGATCAGGGATTTCCTGTTGAGAAGGAGGGTTAAAAAGATGTTTAATTTTATCTTTTAACTCCTCTAATTTTACCCCTAATCTGCTAATATTAGGGTCTTCTCCTTTTTGATAAGGTTGTTGGGGTAAACGTTGAATACGAAACGTTTCATAACCATAACTTTCTAACTGCTTTGCAACATCTTCTGCATCCTTTCTTGCTACCGTTAAATTATGTAACGTTGTGTAAATAGGATAGTCATCAATCCCAACAATTAACGCTTCCCATTGCTGTATCATAATCTTTTATTTTATAATCGTATTTGTAGTCTGATGTACTTTAACAAAAAAAGGCTGTTAAAGCTATCTCACTTATCTTAAATTAGCCAAAAGATAAATTTATCAAAATTAATAAATTTTTTGCTTTTATTTTACACATCCCAGAAACACCCAATGAATACACAAATGTACAACACCAGATTAGCTTTTTTACTTGCATTAAGCGATCTCAAAACCCCTCTTAATGAAAACGAAAAACAAATCTTAGCAGATATTGCCAACCAGTTAGATATACAACCCTTAGCATGGACAGATTATACGGAACCCATGTTATTAAAAATGATCCAGTCTAACCCCCAATTAAATCAACAATATACCCAGTATAAAACCCAACTCGATCAACTCCCAGAAACCTCACAATTCTTATCAGGAATAGAGACAGAACTTCAATCTTTAATGGTTATGGATAATACGGTGAGAGCAAGAGGATTTAAACCAAAACCAACAGCTAAACCTACCGACTACGATTGTCAAATTAATAATCTTGTGGTTGTAGTGAGTCGTTCAGAAGAACCAGAAACTGCTGTTAAAACAGTATCATGTCTTGATAAGTTGAAACAAATGTTAGGAAATTCGGGTCAATAATCTAGAATATTATCAACCAATGCAATGAGCGATATTATCTACCCAACTATTGACTTATTTGTCTATGATTTAAAAAGTTCGCTGAATGCAACAGACGAAGAAAATCGTCAACTTGAAGATTATTTTCGCAGTAAACTTCCTGAAAATACTAAGTTAGTTGATCCTGACATAGAAATCGAATATTTAGAACTACTTCCTAACCAAAAAACCATTGATTTTACTAACAAAAATAGAAACCTAGAAGGATACTATTATCCTGTTCGTTTAAATGATACTTATGGATTACAAATAGATTGTTCTATTGATAATTTAACTGAACCTCAACCTGTTGATAGTTTTGCTATTCTTAAAGAAGAAATTGAATCCAAATTACAAGGAAAACCTGCTACCATAGGACAAACATGGATGTTATCAGGTTGTCTTGCCGAAAATAGTGAAAACTCTCCCCAAAAAATTGCTAAATTTTGTTATCATTTGTTCTTAGAGAATGCTAATTTTGAACAAGATTTACAAGGAAAGGGAAGCTTCTTTGAAGGAGAAATTTTTGAACTTTCGCAATATAAACCCGATCAAGAAATCAACTTAAATATTATTATTATTATCTATCCTAACCTGGAAAATATGGAAAAAGCAGCTAATTTATACAAAGATTGGCTAGGACTATTTTATTATAAACATAAAATTTTATTCGCTTATACCCAGAGTCGTTTCATCAAAAAAAATCTAGTTAAATATTATCGAAAAACTGAAGAAAATAAAAAACATTTTAATAAAAATAAAAAGCTAAGTACTGATAAAAAATTAGAAGAGGTTGAGAAAATTGTAGAAACTTATACTATCGATCTTCCTAAACTTAACTTTCAAAAACAAATTTTAGATATCAACTTAATTAACTATAAAACTCGTTTAGAAATCATTAGAAACAAAATTCTAGAATCCGATGGCTTAGAATTTTTAAAAAAATTTAGTGAATTATCTGAACAAAAATATATAGTACAGATAGAAAAAGATTATGAAAATATGGAACTGGGGTTAAGATTATTAGAAAGTAATATTAATATTATTCGCAGTCACATAGAAGCAGAAACAGCTAAACGCGATCGCAACTTTCAAAACATAGTAACCTTAGTGGGAACAGGAACTGCATTAATGTCCTTAATTGACGATGAGGGCAAAAAATGTAAAGCTATTACCGAAGTAATACCTAATCCATTTATAGTGAAACTATGTGATGACTCCTTGATAAAATTCATTGCTTTTCCTATCATCATGATATTTATGTTAGGATGTATAGGGTTAGGTATGAAAGCTGTCTTAGCTAAATTCAGTTAACAGTAAGGAGTAAATAGTGATGAATAACCAATAAATTTAACTGATAACTGATGACTGATAACTGAAAAAACCCACCTCTAAAACACTAGAAGTAGGTTAATCTTGACGGCAATTAGTTAATATTAGTATTGAGGGACATCTGGATCAACTTCTTGACTCCAAGCGGTGATACCACCTTTAACGTTGGTTCCTTCTATTCCCGCTTCTTGAAGAATTTTTAAAGCTTTTGCTGATCGCCCTCCCATCTTGCAATGGGCAATAACCCGGTGATCTTTAGCCAATTCTTTCACTTTTTGGACTCCTGAACCTTGTTCGATATCAGGTAGGGGAACTAAGACAGAACCAGGAATGCGGGCAATTTCGTATTCATTAACGTTGCGAACATCAATTAATACAAAAGCATCAGCCCCATGTTCCATTAATTCTTTGAGATCCTTGACGCTAATTTCAGGAATGGCTGCTTTTTCTTCCGTTGCTGCTGCTTGTGCTTGGGGAATGCCACAAAACTGCTCATAATCGACCAATTCCTCAATTATAGGTGGTTCTGGGTTCGGTCGCAGTTTCAGTTCCCGAAAAGTCATATCCCAAGCATTGTACAACAATAAACGCCCACTGAGGGTATTTTTTGCCCCTAAAATGATTTTAATGGTTTCAGTAGCTTGAATGGTGCCGATAATGCCGGGCAATACCCCTAAAACGCCCCCTTCTGCGCAGGAGGGAACCATTCCAGGTGGAGGCGGTTCAGGATATAAGTCACGGTAGTTGGGACCCCCTTCGTAGTTAAATACGGTTGCTTGGCCTTCAAAACGGAAAATTGACCCATAAACGTTGGGTTTATTCAATAAGACACAAGCATCATTGGTGAGGTAACGAGTGGGGAAGTTATCGGTTCCGTCTACGATCACGTCATAAGGTTCCATGATCTTGAGAGCATTTTCCGAAGAAAGACGAGTTTCGTATAAATCTACCTGACAAGCGGGATTTATCTCTAAAATTCGGTCTTTCGCTGATTGGATCTTCGGTTTACCTACCCAAGAGGTTCCATGAATAATCTGACGCTGTAAGTTAGAACTGTCAACAATATCAAAATCAACAATTCCAATACGTCCAATACCAGCAGCAGCAAGGTATAGTAAAAGGGGCGATCCTAAGCCTCCGGTTCCAATACAGAGAACACTGGCAGCTTTCAAGCGTTTTTGACCGTCTAGCCCCACTTCTGGCAAGATAATGTGGCGAGAGTATCTTTCAATCTCTTTTTTATTGAGTTCTATTGCTTCTAAATTAGGATTTAGCATAGGCGTTGGCATGAATTGACCTAATCAAACGCACGGTTTTCTTTGAGGGGCGTGGATCATCATTTTAGCAGATTTTACTGATAGTGAACAGTGACCAGTGACCAGTGATCAACTGATGACTGATAACTGATAACTGCTAACTGATCTATGATAGATAAAGTCACAAAACTTTACTTATCTTCATGAGTTCTACTCTTTCTCCCCTCAGACAATTGAAAAGGACGTTTAAAGAGACGGTATTATTCGGGAATAAACCTAGTCCCGAACTATTTGCCATCCTTAGCGTCTATTTTGTCCAAGGAATCTTAGGTTTAGCTCGTTTAGCTGTCAGTTTCTTCCTTAAGGATGATTTAGGGTTAAACCCAGCACAAATGGGTGCATTATTGGGTATTGCTGCAGTGCCTTGGGTGATAAAACCACTTTTTGGGTTCATTTCGGACGTTTTACCGATATTTAGCTATCGTCGTCGCCCTTATCTGGTGCTTTCAGGACTATTAGGCAGTTTAGCCTGGATATTATTAGCGACAGTCGTCACTAATGCTTGGTTAGCCACTGTTGCGCTATTATTAACCTCTATTTCTGTTGCTATTAGCGATGTTATTGTTGACTCCTTGGTGGTAGAAAGGGCGAGAAATGAGTCTTTAGGTCGAGCAGGATCGTTACAATCCTTAACATGGGGAATGTCTGCTTTTGGGGGGTTAATTACAGCTTACTTGAGTGGTTGGTTATTAGAACAATTTAGCAATCAAACTGTATTTGAAATTACTGCAATTTTTCCTTTTATTGTGTGTTTAGCAGCTTGGTTTATTGCGGAGGAACCTGTTAGTAAAGATGAGTTAGTTTCTCAACAGAAGCAGTCTTTAGTTAAACAGCAAATAAAACAGTTATGGCAAGCTATTAAACAGAAATCAATTTTACTGCCAACCGCCTTCGTTTTTCTTTGGCAAGCTACGCCTAATGCTGACTCTGCTTTCTTTTATTTTACCACTAATGAATTAGGCTTTGAAGCGGAATTTTTAGGGCGAGTTCGTTTGGTGACTAGCGTTGCTGCATTGTTAGGGGTATTTATTTATCAAAAATTTCTTAAAAATGTTTCTTTTAGAAATATCTTAGGTTGGAGTGTGGTTATTTCGTCTGCTTTAGGTATGACCATGTTATTGTTAGTTACCCATACTAACCGATTAATAGGAATTGATGATCATTGGTTCAGTTTAGGGGACAGTTTGATTTTAACTGTCGCTGGTCAAATTGCTTTTTTACCCATCTTAGTATTATCAGCTAGATTATGTCCTAAAGGCATCGAAGCCACCCTGTTTGCTTTATTGATGTCCATTAGTAACTTAGCCAGTTTATTATCCCATGAATTAGGAGCTTTAATAACCCATTGGTTAGGAGTAACTGAAACTAATTTTAATCATCTGTGGTTACTGGTAATTATCACAAACCTATCAACTTTATTACCCTTACCATTGGTGAAGTGGTTACCCAATGGCGATCCCCAAGTTCAAGGAAAAGACAAGCAAGACAACACAACTTATGTGGGAGAAGCTTATGAACATCATGCTTTAGGAGCGTTTCCTGATGATGCTATAATACCTGAAGTTGTACCTGAATTTGTTACTTATGACAAGAAGTAAACCCTTTTAAAAAGAATCACAATTATGACCAATTTAATTAGTAAACAAAAAGAAAACTTATCTTATAACCTTCAAAAATGGCAACAAGGTTATGAGTCTCAGCCCAATGAGTATGACTATTTTATTAACGATATAGAAGGAAACATTCCTGAACAATTACAAGGAACTTTATTCAGAAATGGTCCAGGTTTATTAGATGTACAAGGAACACCTTTACAACATCCTTTTGATGGGGATGGAATGATTTGTGCCATTTCTTTTCTGCCGAATGGAAAAGTCCATTTTCGTAACTGTTTTGTTCGCACAGAAGGTTATGTTCAAGAGCAAAAATCAGGGAAAATGATCTATCGAGGTGTATTTGGAACCCAAAAGCCAGGAGGATGGATCAATAATCTTTTTGATATTAATATAAAAAATATTGCCAACACCAATGTAATTTACTGGGGCAAAAAATTGCTCGCACTTTGGGAAGCAGCCGAACCTTATCGACTCGATCCTAACACCTTAGAAACCATTGGAATAGACTATTTAGATGGCGTATTAAATCCAGGTGATTCTATTGCTGCACACCCGTGTTTTGATCCTAGTTGTGAATTAGATAAAGGTCAACCTTGCTTAGTCAATTATTCCATTAAACCAGGACTTTCGAGTAAAATTACTATCTATGAATTTGCGCCAGATGGTAGCTTATTACGTAGTCATTCTCACGTTGTTCCTGGCTTTTCTTTTATCCATGATTTTGCCATTACCCCTCATTATTGTCTCTTGTTACAAAACTCTGTTAGCTTTAACCCTTTTCCCTTTCTTTTTGGGTTGAAAGGTGCAGGGGAATGTGTTAGTTTTCATGCTGATAAATCGAGCAAATTGATTATCATTCCTCGAACTTATCCTTATGAAAAGGTGAAAATTTTAGAAATAAATTCAGGTTTTGTCTTTCATCATGTTAATGCTTATGAAGAGGGAAATAACATCTATTTAGATTCAATTTGTTATGATTCTCTCCCCCAAATTCAACCTGATAGACATTATAAAGAAACTGATTTTGAAAGTTTAGATCCTGGACAAATATGGCGGTTTAAAATTAATTTAGATCAGGAAACTGTTGACAAAGAAATGATAGCAAGTCGTTGTTGTGAGTTTCCCTATATTAACCCTAACAACGTGGGTAGAAACTATCGTTATTTATTTACAGGAACTGCTCATAATGAACAAGGAAATGCTCCCTTACAAGCTATCCTTAAACTAGACTTATTAACAGGTAAAAAACAGTTACACTCTTTTGCCCCACAAGGTTATGTCGGAGAACCGATTTTTGTACCCAAACCTGATGCAATCTCTGAAGATGAAGGATGGCTTTTGGTAATGGTTTATGATGGTGATAAACACCGTTCTGATATCGTTATTTTAGATGGTGAGAACTTAGAAAAAGAACCCATTGCCACTTTACATCTTAAACATCATATTCCCTACGGACTTCACGGAAACTGGACATCTGAGGTGTTTTTATAGTTACCTAATACAAGCTTATGACTTTCTACTTCTAGAAGTAGAAATAAGGTTCCGTGAACCCCGCTTTAACGAAGTCAGAAGTCAGAAGTCAGAAGTTCCTCGCTGCGCCGGAACGGAGTGAGAAACTTCTGACTTCTTGAAGAATTTTCCCTACCAATCAGCCGTTTTATTATAAGAAAAATTATGCTTCTAATAAAACTTTGTTTTTTGCTTCTAATTTAAGCTTGTATAACTCTTCTAAAACATGGCTAATTTTCTTAAAATTATAAGGAATAGAAGGTTTCATCGGTCGATAATCTAAAGGATGAGATTCCCCATGACGTAAAACAGCATTGACCACTAAACAGTCGTCTGAACTCAAATTGATCGCCCCATGAGGAACTCCTGGAGGAATGGTAATGACTTGAGGATTATATTCACTTAATGGGATATAATGATATTGCTTATTATGGAGAGCCACCAGAATAAAACTACCTCGAACCACTAATAATTGATCGGTTTGGAAATGATGCACAAACAGTTCGTCAATGGTTCCACTAGGAACTTGTACTAACATTGTCTCATCACTAGATTGTGGGGTGTAAAATTGTGACATTCCCCCTTGTATTGATTCGAGTTTCTGTAACGATATTCCTGGTTTTAAACTCATATTATTTTTCCTCTTTTTTTCTTTTTTCTCTATTTTAACAATTCTTATCGTAAAAATATGTAAAAAAAATCACATAAAGTTGCCATCATGTGATAAAGCTGTCAATTTACAGTATATTAGTTCTATCATAATCTGATAACGTTAGTAGTTCCAAAATTAATAACGCGAGGCTCAAGTTTTACTCCTTTTTCTTCTAAATATTGTAGCAAAAGGGTTTTATGACTAACTCATAACGACTACGATTATTAATTATTTATTAACTAGATGATATGAAGAAATATTAAATTTTGTAACTTAATTGAACTTTAACTTTAAGAAACAAAAACGATTATCAAGGTTTTATAAGGTTTATCAAAAATAATTCGATTAATTAAGTTAAAACTATGACTTGAACTGGAAATATCTAAGGTTAACTATAATTAGCTTTGACATAAGGGTCAAGGTCTGGATTGAGAGGTATTTAGACTTATTACAAGTATTTTAGATTACTTGCAAAATTTTTGTGCTTTATTTAGCATTTTCAGAAAACCCACTTTTTTTGAGGAGTATTCATGAATAAACTCAATCTCTTATCTAAATTGGCGATTTTTGGAATAGTTGGAGGAATTGGAGGAATCGGATTTCAAACTAACGCTCAAGCTGGAATGTTTGTAGATCAGGGTTACAGTATATTTGCTTCCCCTGATCCTGGAGATTTTGGAGTTGATGAACCAAATGTTTTACCTAATAATCCACCTGATTTTGCCAGCTTACAGTGTCCTTTTTGTGACTCTACTGTAAGTTTTGCTGTCTATCAACCTAGTACTAATAATTGGGTAACGGAATTAGAATTAAATCCTAGCCTAGTAGCTAATAATCCTGATTTAGACGCTCCCTATGTATTCTTTTACCAAGTTGTCAATACAGATCCACTAACAGTTTTTGAAGAGCCACTAAGATTGTTTGCCGTTGCAGAAGAGGAAAAAATTGGTAATGTAGGAATACCTTGGAATGGGCCTAGCTTATACTCTTCCGCCGGTTGGATTGCAGATACAGTATTTGGCGATCCTGATCTTATCACTATCCCAGAGTCTCCACCACACACAGCCAGTACAGATATAAATGATAACTTCGGAGCAATACCCGAGCCACCAGGAGGTTCCCGAAAAGACAATGGAACAGGATGTATTTCTGGGGTTCCTGGTTGTCCTGGTAACTGGATGCCAGATGTTTTAGACTCGGATTTTAAAGGATTTATTTTCTATTCAGGTGCAGTTGAACCTACAGAAGTCAACTATGGAATTGTCCAGCATAACGAAGTAGAGCGTCAAGGTGGTCCTTCACCTACCAATGGCTACACTTGGTTATGGAATACTAATCCAATCCCCACAATTGACGATGATTCAGATGGTCAACAGGGTCCTGGTGAAAGAGGTACGTCCTCACTACTATATTTAACGGCTCACACAGAAGAAGAATTCAATGTAAAAGCAGTTGAAGCTGGTCTTATAGATCCAGTGTGCGAAACTAATCCTAATCATACAAATTGTTTATGGCTTAAGGTAAACTATCCTTGGGCTAAAACTCAGGGAATTACAGGTTTTCTTCCAGATGAAGGTACATCTGGAGACGTAGCAGGACTCAAAGTAACGAAAAAAACTCCTGAACCTGGTACTATTCTTGGACTTCTTGCCGTTGGTGGTTTAGGATTAGGACTAAAACGGAAAAAGCAATCATAATTAATATTTAGGATAAAATTGCAGTTAAATTGCCTAGAATCTTTGTGCTAGACTAGGTGGTTTTCTTTTTTTATTTCCCTAAAGATTCGCTTGACCTCCATACATCTCCATCAAAACCAAAGCCGGGTCCAGATATTCTCCCCGATACTTCAACTCCCAATGCAGATGGGGTCCTGTGGTCCGTCCCGTCATCCCCACACGACCAATTCTAGCACCAGCAGGGACATCTTGACCCAACCAGAGAACCAGTCCCCCTTCCCTATCCACAAAATAGCGTCCTTGGGAACTATCTTCCACCGTTCCCATCAAATGACAATAGATGTGAGTCCATTGTCCTGATTGAATGGTAATCATGGTCCCGCAACCCGTATGGTCCGAAAGAGCAACCACCCGTCCTCCCCACCAGTTACGCACATAACTCCCCAACGGTGCAGCCATATCTAACCCATAATGGAATTGAGCGTTTCCCGTGATAGGAGACGTACGATAACCATATCCAGAGGTATAGGTTTGGAAATTTTCCACCGGAAACGACGCATATTGCCAGGTATTGGTGGAATTAGTCGCAGGGACGTATTGCGCTTGAGAAGGAATCTGTCGCCACCCATTGACACCCACAGGAAGCAATAATGTAGCGATCGCAACAGAGAGTAATTTTTTATTGAGTTTACGTCCAGAAGACTTGACACACTCCATCATCACACCACTCACACCGAATCACCGTAAAGCTAAAAAATAGACATTAGGTAGCATGATAGTTAGTAAAAGTATAGTCAAATATAGACAGACTAAATTTCATTGCAGAAATTCCCTTCGCTTTTACTTTGAGAGATTGATTCTCCTCGGGTGAACTACGCACCTCTCTATCCCATAGCGATTAAACGCATTTGGGACTGCTTTTTCTTTTCCTCTTAGAAGATTATCTCCCTGATTCAATTTCTGCTTGGTCATAATACAGAGGCTTGTACATAGGTTCTTATGTTTCCAGAGGTAGCTTGTCAGTCCAGGAATCTCACCCTATTGAACTCAGATCACTGACTCTTGAGGATATATCAATCCGCATGATAACTAACAAGGTACGAGAATGTCAAGATTGGTTCAATTTTCTGAAGACCAAAAACCATATTTGACTATATATGACTATATTTATGTTGAATGTTTATCATACCTCTTTTTGGCAAAAGTTGCTGAACAGTGAACAGTGACCAGTGACCAGTTAGGATTTACTATTGAGGCAGAGATTTCTAAATTTTTGCTGATTTTTTCGCAATTTTGTTAAAATCTATAAATTGTTAATCCATTTTTAATCAACAGTTTAAATTTAGTTATGGTCATTGATTTTATTCCCTTTCGCTTTTCTATTGATACCGTTGTCATTGCTGGAACTTGTTTATGGTCATTATCTCTTTATTTGGTGCTTTCTTCTTTCAGAGAAAGTATTATAGAAGGGTTAAATCGTTGGTTTAATTTTGCTGAGCGATCGCTTTATACCTCTGAAGAAGAATTTGAAAAAACCCGTAGAGCCAGAGAATCTCAAAATGCTTTTTATGCGTCTCTTTTTAGTATTCTTCCTTTTTTTATTATTGGGGGATTATGTAATTGGGGAGTAGAATTAGGCTTAGGTCAAAGTTGGTCAATTAGTATGGGTATTTTAGCTTGTATGGCTTGCGGTGTTTATGAATTAGGTCGTCGAAGCACATAAATAATTAAGGAAGTTTTATTATTATGGAAAAAGCCACATTTGGAGCGGGATGTTTTTGGGGAGTAGAGGCTGCTTTTCGTCGGTTAAAAGGCGTTATTTCTACTTCAGTTGGTTATATGGGAGGACATTGGCCGAACCCTTGTTATTTAGATGTTTGTGCCAGAATAACGGGTCATGCAGAGGTGGTACAAATTGAATATGATCCAACTATAATTGGTTATGAAAACCTCTTAGAAACCTTTTGGAAGATTCATGATCCTACTAGTTTAAACCGTCAAGGACCTGATCGGGGTGAGCAGTACCGTTCCGTAATTTTCTATCATAATTCTGAACAGGAAATACTAGCTAGACAATCTAAATTGAAACTGCAAAATTCTGGTGAATATGATCAAGATATTGTGACCCAAATCAAGGCAGCCTCCGATTATTATTTAGCGGAAGACTATCATCAACAATATTTTAAAAAAAACAAGCTAAAAAAACCTACTAGATGAAAAATTTTGATTAATGGTAAAAGAACGTATTTTGACATCCAGTGAAGAAGGAATTTATTTGTTAAATGAATATTCTGGCTGTTTCTCTCTTGCTACGATTAGTCATCTTCGAGGAGAAATCAATATCAATAAATTAAAACAATCTAAAGTATAAATTTTTCTTATCACCATAACTACTGGAGAACCTATTTTGCACTTTCATGATTCAGTTGACGAATCTCTATGAATTCCATTAGCATAATAGTAAAATTAACTCATAGATTCTATGAGTCTTTTCGTTTAATAAAAAGTGATTTATAAAGAAACGTTAAACTTATTAGAGTGGCCTCGGCTTTGCCAACAGTTAGCAACCTTCGCTGCTACGAAAATGGGAGCAGTAGCAGCGCGGAATTTGCCTGTACCCACCACGATAGAAGAAAGCAAAGAACTTTTAGCCCAAACTCAAGAAATCTACCGTTTAGAACAAAATTTAGAGATAACATGGACTTTTGAAGGGATAGCCGATGTCGGAAACTCGTTAAAAAGGGCCACCTTAAAAGGTAGTCTTTCAGGACAAGAACTACTCAATATTGCCACTACTTTAGCAGGAATGCGACGGTTAAGACGCATTATTGATGATTGTGAAGAATTACCCGTTTTAACAGACTTAGTAGCCGATATTAGGACTTATCCTGAACTCGAAAAAGCCATCCATCACTGCATCGACGAAGCTGGAAAAGTGGCTGATCGTGCCAGTCCCAAACTCGGAGAAATCCGTCATAACCTTAAGGAAATTAGGGATCGCATCTATCAGAAACTGCAAAATATTATGCAGCAAAAAGGAGCAGCGATGCAAGAAACGGTAATCACTCAACGAGGCGATCGCTTTGTCCTTCCCGTAAAAGCAGGTCAAAAAGAGCAAATTCCAGGGATTATTCACGATACGTCCGGCACCGGTGGCACTTTCTACATTGAACCCAACTCCGTCGTGCAAATGGGCAATAAACGCCGTCAATACTTGCGACAAGAAGAAAGAGAAGAAGAAGCGATTTTACGCCAGTTAAGCGAACAAGTGGCCGAAGTAGCCGAAGACTTAGAGTATTTACTTGCCATCGCCACCGTTTTAGACTTAGCCACCGCTAGAGCTCGTTATAGCTTCTGGTTAGGAGGAAATGCCCCCAGATTTATCGAAGACAAAGAAACCATTACCCTCAGACAGTTACATCATCCCCTATTAGTGTGGCAAGAAAGACACGAACAAGGATTACCCGTTGTTCCTATTAATGTACAAATTAACCCAGATATTCGTGTTATTGCCATCACCGGACCCAACACTGGAGGGAAAACTGTCACCCTCAAAACCGTTGGTTTAGCTGCCTTAATGGCCAAAGTTGGCTTATTTGTCCCGGCCAAAGAACCAGTTGAATTACCCTGGTTCGAGCAAATATTAGCCGATATTGGAGATGAACAGTCCATTGAACAGAATTTATCCACCTTTTCCGGTCACATTCGTCGTATTGTTCGCATTTTAGAAGCTTTAGAGGGAACAGAGAACAGGGAACAAGGAACAGTTTTATCTGAAACTTCCCACCCTCCCCAACCCTTCCTAATACTCCTCGACGAAGTCGGTGCCGGAACCGATCCCGCCGAAGGGAGCGCACTAGCGATCGCCTTATTGCATCATTTAGCGGATCATGCCAGGTTAACCATTGCTACCACCCATTATGGAGAATTAAAAGCCCTCAAATACGAAGATTCGCGCTTTGAGAACGCTTCAGTGGAATTTGATGATCGAACCCTTTCCCCCACTTATCGGCTGTTGTGGGGCATTCCAGGGCGGTCTAATGCCCTTAGTATTGCTCAACGTCTTGGGTTAAGTGGGGAGATCATTGAAGAGGCCAAAACTCGCATTGGGGGACTGTCTCAAGATGTTAACGATGTCATTGCCGGGTTAGAAGCGCAACGCAGACAACAGGAAGAAAAAGCCCAAGAAGCCCAAAAATTATTGCAAGAAACGGAGAAATTTTATACGGAAGTGACGGAAAAAGCGACGGCTTTGCAACAGAGAGAACAAGACTTAAAACGGTATCAAGAACTAGAAGTCCAAAAAGCGATCGCAAATGCTAAAGAAGAAATCGCCCAAGTAATTCGTAATTTACAAAAAGGTAAAAAAACAGGCCAAAATGCTCAAAAAGCAACGGAAGCTATTGACAATATTAATCAACGTCAGTTAACCAAAAAAGCTAAACCAAAGGTAAGTTATCAGCCCAAAGTTGGGGAAAAAATTCGCCTCTCTAATTTAGGGCAAACTGCGGAAGTGTTAGGGATTTCTCCTGAAGATGAAGAGGTAATGGTACGGTTTGGACTGATGAAAATGACCGTTTCTTTTAGTGATATTGAGTCATTAGACGGTCAAAAGGTAGAAACCAAGGTTAAGGAGAAAAAACAATCGCTTACACCGCCACCGCAACCTTCTAAACCCAAAGATGTTCCTGTCATTCGCACTTCTCGAAACACCATTGATATTCGAGGAAGTCGTGTTGCTGAAGCAGAAGCCGACTTAGAAAATGCCATCGCCCAAGCCACAGACTCAGGGGTATTATGGATCATTCACGGTAAAGGTACGGGTAAGTTGCGTCAAGGAGTTCATGAGTTTTTGAAACGTCATCCTCAGATAGCAAAGTTTGAGTTAGCGTCTCAAAAAGAAGGGGGTTCCGGGGTGACATTGGCTTATTTTAAGTAACAGTGTCTAATTGTTCTTTAACCCATTGACGGAACGCTTTTATGACTTGATTTCTACCAATAATACGACTTTGTTTGAGACAATCAACTAAATAATTAAGGGGAATATTTGGGAAATTGGGACTTGTTTTGACTTCTCGATATTGACCTTTTTCTAAGATATTAATTTGCAAAGCATCTTCTTGCAATCGCCATAATTCAGGGACACCTAAAGCAGCGTAAGTATCAGGATAGGTTCGAGAGGTGATATCAATTTCAATGGCTAAGTCTGGGGGTGGATCAACCGTTAGATCAAGGCGGTTTTTCCCTCTAATTTTAGCTTCGTTTTCAATATAAAAGCACTGATCCGGTTCTATTCCTTTACCCAGTCTAGGGTGTTTAAACGTAGTAGAACCCAGTGTTCTAAATTCTTTATTGAGTTCTTCTAAAATAATTTTAATTAAATCACCAAGAATTTCTTTATTATCTTCATGTTCGGGTAAAGGGGTCATCATTTCTAAGGTTTCATGGTCATAAGCTAGGCGTAAAGCTCTATTTTCTCCTAATTCTGTCAAAATTTCTTCAAAGTCGGCCCAACTAATTGGGGAAAAAATTACTTTTTGACCAGAGGGAACAGTTAACTGTTTTAGCTGTAAAGCAACCATAATTTTAGCCTAAATCATAAGTAGTTAGATAACTATACATATTTACGCAATTTTGTCAAACTGCTTCATGAAAGTACATATTATTTTTAGTACAGACGCTCAAAATAAATCGAATTTTGTCAATTTAAGTCAGTGATCTCCCATATTCGCAACTCCTGTCCTACGTATTATCTAGCTTGCAGAGAATTAAATGATTTGTAGACAAACATACTGTAGATTTTTAGCATCACTACAATAGCATAAAATGGCGCAAACTCGTAAATTATTGATAATAATTCTTATACATTTAGTTATGTAACAATATTAATCAATCGAAATAAATCAACTAATCTGGTGAGATTATAAGTATTAATTATGTAAAATAAGAAAAGGTTAAAATTGTAGACAACCTAGCAAAATAAGAAACAATAAGATTAATTGAAATAAAGCTAAGATTGAGGAAAGATAAGGGTACAATGGGAAAGACGGGAGAATTAGCAACGTCAGAGGAGGTGCGGGATGACAACCTTAAGTTTGACAGGACAAGACATTTCTAAGTTCACAGAGCAAGATGTAGCGAATCTGGCAGGGCGACTCGAACAAGATGATTATACCAATCCCTTTGAAGCTCTCAAAGATTGGCACACATTACGAGCGATCGCCTTCCAACGCCAAGACCTCGCAGAACCTTATTTATACTTGCTCGATATCGAAGCTTATGACGAAGCTTAATGAAGTCAGAAGTTCCTCACTGCGTTCCGGCGCTATCGCACAGAAGTCAGAAGTTCCTCGCTGCGCTCCGGCGCTATCGCACAGAAATTGTTTTTGTAACAGGGATTTATGCCTTGTTCTGAAAGCTTTTTACTTTAACAAGCCAGGTTTTTGACCTTACTATCTCGATAATCATGCTCAAGTCTAAATCGGTCCTCATAGGCGTATGTGGTGGTATTGCTGCTTATAAAGTCTGTGAGGTTATTTCTTCTTTATTTCAAGCCGGGGCAGACGTTCGCGTCATCCTCACTGAAACTGCCCAACGGTTTATCACACCCTTAACGGTTGCTACCCTCAGTCGGCATCAAGCCTATACCGATAAGGATTTTTGGCAGTCTCCTCATTCTCGCCCTTTACATATTGCTTTGGGAGAAGAAGCTGATTTATTGCTCATTGCACCCCTAACCGCTAATAGCTTGGGTAAATTAACTTATGGGTTAGCAGATAACTTATTAACGAATACAGTCTTAGCCTCCCGTTGTCCCATTTTACTCGCACCGGCTATGAACACAGAAATGTGGGAACAATCGGTGATCCAACGAAACTGGCAACAGTTACGGCGAAATACTCGTTATCATAGCATCGGGCCAGGTTCCGGGTTATTAGCTTGCGATCGCACTGGATCAGGACGGATGGCCGAACCGACGGAAATTATCACTAAATTACAGTCCTTAGCCTACACCCAAGGACAACAAGATTTTAAGGGCAAACGCATTTTAATTAGTGGAGGAGGAACCAGAGAACATCTGGATCCGGTGAGATTTTTGGGTAATCCCTCTACAGGAAAAATGGGGTTAGCCTTAGCTCAAGCAGCCAGCGATCGGGGTGCCGTTGTCACCTTAGTTCATGGACCGATTGCCCCAGAATTACAGCCCATATCTGCCGATTATAAACTCATCTCTGTGGTGAGTGCTGAGCAAATGGAAGCAGTGATTATGACCCATTTAGTGGAGTCTGATATTATCATTATGTCTGCTGCGGTAGCTGATGTAAAACCCGCTCATTATAGTAATCATAAATTGCCGAAAAAAGACCTACCCACTGAGTTAAAATTAGACCCTGTTACTGATATTTTAGCTAAGTTAGGGAGTCTCAAAAAAGTCCATCAAACTTTAATCGGATTTGCAGCACAAACAGGAGATATTGTTAATCCAGCCTTAGATAAATTAAAACGCAAAAACTTAGACATTATTGTTGCTAATCCTGTCGATCAGACAGAATCAGGTTTTGGAACTGATACGAATAAAGCAGTGTTTATTAATGCTAAAGAACAACAAAAAATTATAGATTCTTGTTCTAAATTAGAATTAGCTCATCGATTATTAGACTTTGTAAAAATTAGAGGAGTCAGTAGTGAACAGTGAACAGTTATCAGCGAACAGTTATCAGTTATCAGTTCAGAGTCATGGAACACAGTATAGGAACTATTTTCTCGAATTTCAGCATCAGTCATCAAAACTTCAGCTATGCCTAAAGCTGTGTGAGTGTTGCCAAGGCCTTAAGTTATACATCGAAAGCTAACATCCTCCTCTTATAATGAAACACGGGAGCGCAAAAACTCCTATCTTTCAAGTAGGAGATGAAGCGCGACTCGGCTAATTTATTAGCCGTGAACATCGGTTAATGAGAAGGCATTAAGTGGTATCATGATGCCGCTG
>JAAUYD010034076.1_pt1 | contig 27279 bp, 21 predicted proteins | sample 7278101 | NCBI WGS metagenome assembly JAAUYD01 (sample SAMN14350128, study PRJNA611818) | marine sediment metagenome | isolation source: surface marine sediment (0.6m) | place: French Polynesia: Moorea | collected 2018-08
ATATTACGATAGGTCCTCTGGTTGTGGAGGCAATTCGTCCGATTACACAAAAGCCTCTGGATGTTCACTTAATGATTGTGGAACCAGAGAAGTATGTGGAAGGGTTTGCTAAAGCAGGAGCGGATATTATTTCCGTACACTGCGAGCATAATGCATCTCCCCACTTACATCGCACCCTCTGTCAAATTAGAGAACTAGGTAAAAAGGCAGGGGTGGTACTCAATCCTTCCACACCTTTGGAATTGATTGATTACGTTTTAGAAGTATGTGATTTAATTTTAATTATGAGCGTCAATCCAGGTTTTGGCGGTCAAAGTTTCATCCCCACAGTAGTACCCAAAATCCGCAAACTCCGGCAAATGTGTGACGAACGCGGTTTAGATCCTTGGATTGAAGTGGACGGGGGATTAAAAGCAAATAACACTTGGCAAGTTTTGGAAGCTGGAGCAAATGCAATTGTTGCTGGTTCAGCTGTGTTTAAGGCTCCTGATTATGCTGAGGCTATTGCTAACATCCGTAATAGTAAGCGTCCTGCAAAAGAATTAGCTCAAGTTTAAGTAACACTGGTCAAATTAAATATAAAACCTCACCCCGCCTCTCCTTATTAAGGAGAGGGGGTGAAGTTCGGTCTCACATTTAATTACGCCTACCTACTTGATTCATTCTTTACTTAAATAATTGTTGAAAAATTTTCAGGTGTGTGAGCGTTAATGCCATACACCATTGTTTTTTTGGAGTCAATGAAGAGGCAGGGAACTCCGGAGCAAGGGAGCAGGATTTCCCTACACCATAACCGATTCAATTAGTTTTAATTCATTTATGGAATCTTCCCCTCTTCCCCCTGCACCCTGCCCCTTGTCCTCTTTTGGCACTTAATTTGAGAAATCTTAGTTTATAATGATAGATTGTGTCGAATAGAAGCCAATCCATGCCTAAAATTAAGACTCGTAAGGCTGCGGCAAAAAGATTCCGCGCCACTGGTAGCGGTAAAGTCGTGCGTCGTAAAGCCTTTAAGAATCACCTGTTAGAGCACAAAACTACTAACAAAAAGCGTAAATTGTCAAAAACTGTAGTTGTCCATGAAGGCGATATGGACAATGTACGGGGAATGCTCCCATATTTGTAAATAAATTATTGGAAAATAAACTATGTCAAGGGTAAAACGCGGTAATGTTGCTCGCAAACGCCGCAAAAAAATTCTCAAGTTAGCTAAAGGTTTTCGTGGTTCTCACTCTACCCTGTTTAGAACCGCTAACCAGCAGGTAATGAAGGCATTGCGGAATTCCTACCGCGATCGCAAAAAGCGCAAACGGGATTTCCGCCGTCTGTGGATTACCCGCATTAATGCTGCTGTCCGCCAACATGGCATGAGCTACAGCAAGTTTATGGGCTATTTGAAAAAGGCTGATATCCAAATCAATCGAAAAATGTTGGCACAAATGGCGGTACTAGACCCCGATGGATTCAGCAAAGTGGCAGAGAAAGCAAGCCAAGCTCAGTAAAATTAATGACGGATTTATTACGGGTGTAACGGGTATTATTACGGATGATAAATTGCTGGAAAAGGTGGATGTTAAATCTACTTAATAGACAAATAAGTCCGCTACCAAAGTTACATCTGCTAATATCCGCTACTATTTTTTGGATATTAATTATTGCTTTAATAATTACGTCAATTCCCCAGTCAGCAACAGCCGCCGAGCTCGCTAAAATTCAGCGCCGGGGTTATATTAATATTGCCGTTAAAGATAATGTGCGTCCCTTGGCATTTAGAGACGCAAAGGGCAATTTACAAGGCTTAGAGATTGATTTAGCCCAGCGATTAGCAGCTGATTTGCTGGGCAAACCTAACGCCGGGAAATTGAAACCTGTGGCAAACCGCGATCGCTTATCTGTGGTGTTAGATGGTAAGGTAGATTTAACCATTGCCAGGGTCACAGCAACAGCCTCCCGGGCGCGGATAGTTAGTTTCAGTATGCCCTACTATTTGGATGGGACGCTGCTGGTTACTAAAGACGCATCGTTACAACAGTTGAAAGATTTAGCCCAGCGGAAAATAGCTGTTCTGAAAAACTCTAGTACCATCGCCAATATTAAGTTTTATGTACCCAGTGCTGAATTAGTTGGTGTAGAATCCTATGATGAGGGGCGATCGCTTTTAGAGAAAAATGCCGCCATTGCTTTTGCTGCGGATGCCACAATTCTCACTGGTTGGGTACAACAATATCCCGAATATCGGCTCATTCCCATAAAATTATCCACAGAACCCTTGTCTGTAGTTATGCCCAAGGGGTTGCAGTACGATAAGCTACGACGGGAAGTTAATGGTGCGATCGCAAATTATTTATCCACGGGCTGGCTACAGGAAAGAATTGCTCACTGGGGACTACCACCCTATGAGTTATCTATCAGCGAGAAATAAATAGTGATAGGAGCATCCCAATTTTTACGCAATACCCTAGAAGGGTATCGCTACAAGAACAAAGCCTGCCTTCGCAGGCTAATAAACTCTAATAGCCTGCGAAGGCAGGCTTGGCTTGTATAGCCCCAGGCTTTAGCCTGAGGGCTGTTTGAAAAAATGGGATGCTCCCACAGTGATTCAGTTGCATCATTCACGGGTCATTAGTTCCAGATTATGGCCATCGGTATCATAGAAATAGAAACCACGACCCCCATTTCTATGGTTGATTTGACCTTTATTTTGGTGCATGGGGTCGCTACTGTATTCAATACCAGCTTGTTTGATTCTGGCAAAGATAGCATCAAAGTCCTCATCGCTGACATGGAAAGCGTAATGGTGGGACTCGAACTTTTCTCGATTGGCAAAATCAAATGTTAGGGTGTCATTGATACGAACAGCAGCAAAGTAGCCTACAGGGGATTCTACCTTGAGGCCAAATAGATGGGCAAAGAAATTTGCTGATGTTTCTTTGTCATGGGCGGGTACTATGGTATGGTTCAGGGTGATTTGCATGCCACACCTCCACTCCTGATGGAGAACAGTTATTCTATTTTATCTTTTTGGTACTGATATCAGATGGGGAAGTAAAGGAAAGCTCAACAACTTTGTGTGGAAATTCTCTATCTTAAAACACATCTATCAAATAAATAATCCAGCATCAACATGAAAAAAATCACCTAAAGCTTTTGCTTGTGCTTTGCTTATTTCTCGCTTCCCGTTGATAATCTCGGATACTACACCGCTCGAACCAATTACACCGATTAAATCTGCTTGTTTCAACCCACGAACTTCCATCAAATGTAGCAGCATTGACAGTGGTGTTGTCTCACCCATCGGGTATTGTTCATTTTCATACTTTTCTATTAGCGCAATCAACAATTCATATAAAGCTGATTCTTCCCTTGTACGATTAGTTTTATGAGCAAGTTCTTCTGTTATTAATATTGCTTGTTCATTTTCTTCGTCCTTTGTAATTAATTTGGGTTGATATTTCGCTAATAACTGAGCATAATTTTCAGAATTAAAAGTAAGGGTCATTTTTCCACTTGTCTTTATCGTATTCTTTGCGTATTTTTCTTGGGAATTAGTCACAGAATATTGAATATTGCTCGAATGAGCGACCAGACAAGATTTCAACGCTGGGAATCGGGTTTAATTGCAGCACCCGATTTACTTTCCGAGAGGGATTTGGATATTTGCTTAATGAAGCAAACACGGCGATAAATTCAACGTGGGAGATATATGCAATTTGAAAACTTGATATATAGCAGGTTATGTGGAGGAAAGTTTTGTATTGCGATATGACCCCAGAGAAATTTTTTGATAAACTAACGATCTTCACTATAGAGAAAAATAAAATTATTATCTATCTGTATATCCGGATATAGAGTAGTCAGTTCTTCGGTTATATGACAATGGTAATTTTTTATAGGAATTTCAATAATTTTATTACGTATTAATATAGCAAAAAAATATTGAAATAATGAAATACTACGAGGAATTTTTTTAGATGAAGTCGAATTAATTTCTTGTTTTATATTGTTAATAATTTCTTGGATATTGTTTTCTTTCTTAGCATCAACAGCCAGACGATATAAATTATCACAAAAACGATTCATGTCTTTCGGTTGTAGTTCACTAGGGATTTTACCGTTTTTAAATAGCTTGTTAATTTCACTGGCTAACTTACGTTTGTTTTTTATATCAGGATAATTATTTTCTTGGATAATAAGAGATGTTTGTTCAAAAGCAAGAATAAGCGTATCTAGTTGTTCAACGTTTGCTTTAATTTGTGCTGCTAAACGTAATCTTTTCCAGTCGATTTCAGAGCTTTTATATACTAAATCATGGGTTGAAACTGACCATGCATGTTCAAAAGCACTTTTAATTTGAATTTCAAAAGTAATATTATAAATATTCAACTCATTATCTGGATTTAAATCATCAATTTTTTGAAGTTGAGCATATATTCTAGTCGAATCAAACCTAAAAATATCGGGTGCTTTTTTATTTTGTCCTCTCTTGACTGTTCGTATAATCTCAAAAGTCTCTTTGCAAAATTGTATAACTTCTTTTTCATGAGATAAAGTAGGTATTATAACAGTACAAGCAAATAAATCGTCTAAATCTGACCATTTTTTAAATCTACCTGTTTCAATTTTTTCCGCGAGAGATTCAACGCTTTTAATACGCGAAGTAAAAGCATATCCTTTGCTTTCACAGAAATTTACTAATGTTGATTTAATTTTATCTGCAAGTTTTTTAACAAAAGGATTATATTCATTATATTTACGCTCTAGTATAGAAGGATAGATCATACATCTAAGATTCTTATCAGTTTATATTTCCCTGAATTACAGATTTCATAATTCTAATTCTAATTTTTCTTGTACCTGCATCCGTAAATGAGAATTTAACAGCTTTATAGTAATCTAGTGCATTTTTTTGATAGTCTGTTAATGAATCTTGAGACTGATTCTGTAATTCTGAATCTCCTACTACTTCAAGAAAATTATTAAGTCTTTCACCAATATCTTTAGATATCGTCAATCCATTGTCATTTTCACGATTTAACTCAGCAATAGCACCAAACAACGAGTAAAAGTCAGCTTGATTTTTCAATCTCGTCCTAAATAAATTTATATCTTGTGATAAATCTAATATGTCTTTGATATATTTAATTGTATTACGAAATTCATACTCAATATCTTCTTTTTTTTCCCAACTAATATCTCGAGCACTAAATGCTTTATCAAGATATTCTTGATTATAAGCTCTAACACCATCTTCTAGAAGAAGTAATAGTTGAGCAACCATTTCAATATCTTTCATTTGTTTTTTGGATCTTCGATCAATTTTTGGAAAACTTCCACCTAAATACTCGAACATCCAGCTAGTTAATTCTTCTACTGTAGTAATAAAATCTCCGTTAAATTTTGCATGACGAAGTTCTTGAGGTGTTAATTTAATTACATTACGATTTATACGATTAAAGATATTACTAATTATTTGTTCATCAGATGACGATACATATTCTATGGCAAACTGATATTTCCAAAAATTTTGTTTATCTTCAGGATCTAAATCTTTAAAATATTTACCACGAAATCTTTCAATTGTAGCTTTTTCATACACAGGAAATTCATTGTTCGCAAATTCAAATAAAGTAGATAATCTTTGTTTGCCATCCACTATGCTAACTTTAGATACTCCTTCAGGAGTAATTTCTTGATATACAAATATTGCAGGTGCAGGATAGCTATTAAGTACAGTATCAACAAAAAAATCTTTATAGTCTTGATTCCAAACACTACGTCTTTGATAAGGTGGATCAAGATCAAGGAGTTTTCTATTATAGAGATCCCAAAACCAAGAAACAGTTTGAAAGTTAATTGTCCTACTCATTAGATATATTTAGTATATAGTCTTGATTGAGATGGCCTTTCTCGCACATTCTTTCAATACTTTTGACACGGGTAATTCTATCGCATTTCCGTTAGACTATCCGCTTTTGTTCCAATCTTTGATAAATCTCATCCAACCACACAGTAATTACTGGTTTACCTTCAACTAAGGAAGCGATCACTTTAATATTTTAGTAGTTATACTAAAACTTTGTTAGATTTATGGTGGGTTGAAAGGTAAGGCAGAGGTCTGCCTGTGTGATAGGTACCCGTTTGTAGTTGTAACAAAAAATCTGTTAACAGTGAAAAATAATTATTTAATGTACATTTATTGACAAAGCGGGTGAGGGGAATCGAACCCCTATCATTAGCTTGGAAGGCTAAGGTTTTACCACTAAACTACACCCGCAATTTAGCAACCTGATAACTATAACACAACTGTTATTTATTTTCAAGCATTGAGCCAGGTAAATTTGTTTCAACAGCTATTCTGATATATAAATTACTAACTTCTGGTTTAATACCAGTGTTGCTGGAAGCTGGTGTAAATTTCTGATTACGGAAATGCTCGTTAAAAAATTTTTGGTATTGGCTCTTATTGACAGCTAATATTTGGGGTTCAATGCTTAAAACGTGCGCTTGTTCAAATTTGCCATTTTTATCAATTACCAAGCTGACAATAAGTTTTGCATCTTTCAGCCCAGGATATTTATCTCGGATACTAATATCTAAGGTGCTTGCTTGATTACCTATGTATTTAGCCATCACCTCTGGAGGATTTCTAAATTTTCGTGCAAGTATATCTTGTCGAGATAAAGGATTGACTCTCACCAGAAGCATTCCTGCTTGGCTATTAACATTTGAAGATGGCTGATTTGGTAGAGGATTGGAATCTAATTTTTTCCCTGTCCCTAGTTTAATGTCTCCCCTCGATCGATTCCACGGTTGGTTAGTCCCAGTATTCTTGGTTGGGGTGTTGGAATTAACTGGAGGTTTTTGCGGTTTCCTGACTGGAGGGTTGGAATTAACTGGAGGTTTTTGCGGTTTCCTGGCTGGAGGGTTGGAACTAACTGGAGGTTGTTGTGGTTTCCTGGCTGGGGTATTGGAAGTAACTGGAGGTTGTTGCGGTTTCTTGGCTGGGGTGTTGGAATTAACTGGAGGTTGTTGCGGTTTCCTGGCTGGAGGGTTGGAAGTAACTGGAGGTTTTTGACGAGTAGCTCTCTGAGGTTTATTTGACTGTGCTACTTGTTTTTTTACCGGACTGCTTGGTACACCAGTTCTTTGTCTAGCAGGTTTAGATGTGTTAAATGGCGATCGCTTTTTTGGAGTTACCTTTTGTTTGGTGGTATTATCCCTTAATGCAATTCCATTGCTAACTGGATTTTTTGGAGTTATTTTTCTTTGAGGATTATTGCTAACTACTGGCTTGGTGGAATTTACTGGGGATTTTTTAACTGGAGATTTACGGCTAACAACTGATTTAGTCTCCTGTTTAACTGGTGCAACTTCCACAAAATCAATGGGGATAACACTTGCTGAATCTTGTTGCAAAGAAAAAATCGATCCAGAAAAGCGTATTAACCATATTCCTAACAAGTGTAAGATAACTGAGGCTATAACAACAGAAATCCATAAACCTGGCGGATCTGTATGTCGTCGCCAGGCTTGGTTTCCAAGTTGAGTTTTACTGCTAGTCGCCTGTGTCATGTCAGTTATCAGGTGGAGAATTGCAAAAATAAATTACCCAATCAGAGTAAATCGACTAATATCAAAATTTCCTGAAGGAGTCGTGTAAAAATATTGTAGACAATTTGAGTCTGGATTCGTTCCAACAAGATATAACTTCTAACACTGATCACGGATTAAATGGATGAAACTGATGACACCGATAGTTGATAACTCCCAACTGTCAACTGTCAACTGTCAACTGTCAACTGTCAACTGTCAACTATCAACTCTTAACTCTTACAGATTAGCCAATATCTCTGGTGTCACAGCAAAAGTTAAAACCGTTTCATCAACTCCCTTTAATTCTAGAGGACGACCCTTAGTAATTTCCTCATCTTCTAAATAATCCGCCACAGCCGCAGATGCTAAAATTCCCCCCGGTTCGGCAGCACTTTGCAATCTCGCAGCAATATTTACACTAGGTCCAATGGCCGTATAATCCGCACGTTCTCTGCCACCAAACATACCAACAACGGCCGTACCTTGGTGAACGCCACAACGAAATTGTAAACCAGAACGTCCATCTGTTTCAAATAAGCCCCGTTCTCGCCACTTTTGATTTAATTTATCCAAAGAACGATACATAGCTCTAGCAGTATCAATAGCCCGGCGTACCTGTTCATTCGGTGTCAGGTCTTCTGGAGCACCAAATAAGGCTAAAATGGCATCACCCATAAATTTATCCACAGTACCGCCATTGTTAAATACATCTTTGGTCATGGTTTCCAAATACTCATTGAGTAATTCTGCCACTTTTTTAGACCTCAGGGTATTAGACAATTGAGTAAAACCCACAATGTCACTAAATAGAACGGTAATCAACCGTGGTTCTGGGCGCAAATCCAGGACTAAATCCCCATGGGCAGCCTTTTCCACTAATGCAGGGGGGAGAAAACGCTGGAGTACAGATTCCGTCAGGTAGGAATTTAATTCCACAACCCGCTTTTCATTTTCCTTCAAGGCTAGAAGATTTTTTACCTCTGCCAGAAGTTCGCGATCGTTAAATGGTTTAGCTAAATAGGCATCTGCCCCCTGTTCCGTACCGCTAATTCTAGTCTCTTCATCGACTTTGGCTGTTAATAGGATAATTGGTATTCCCCTTAAATTCTCTTGATTGCGAATCATTTGAATCATATCCAACCCAGATACCAAAGGCATCATCAAATCGCTAATAATTAGATTGGGTGTTATTTGCTTGGCTATCTGGAAACCTTCCGCCCCATTACGAGCAGTTTGTACTTTATACCCACTGGCTGTCAGGGTATGAGATACATAAGTTCGCAAATCTGGATTATCATCTACAACTAGAATTAAGTGTCCTTTACCATTAGTTGAATTATTATATTCTTTGTTTTCAGGTAGTTCTATTTTAATATTTTCAATATCTTCTATGGATTCAATTAATTCTAAGTCTGCTAATTCTACCGTTGCACGATTTATATTTACTTGAGTGGATGCTTCTTGGATTTGTTCTGGGGGTAGGTGGTTAGCTCCAGGTATTAAGGAAACTGTAAAGGTAGTACCTTCACCGTAAACTGACTGAACAGTGATGTTACCCCCATGTATTTCCACTAATTCTTTCACCAATGCTAAACCCAAACCTGTGCCTTCATAGGAACGATTTTCTGAACCTTCTGCTTGACGAAAACGCTCGAATAAATGGGGGATTTGCTGTTCTGCAATGCCAATACCAGTATCTGTGACCTCTAATATACAATCCTCGCCAGTTTGTTTGATGGTGACCGTAATTGTACCACCTGAAGGGGTAAACTTCATGGCATTTGACAGGAGATTGTAAACTACTTTGTCAAATTTTTCAGCATCTAAATATACTTGAGGACATGGTTCTAATTGGGTTAAAACACTGATTTCCTTTTTTTCACAATAAGGACTAAATGACTCCACAATTTGATTGACAAATTCCACTAAATCGCAGGGACGGAAACTAGGCTGCATTTTCTTGGCATCAAGACGCTGGAGATCTAGCAGCTGATTTACCAGTCTCAGCAAACGTCGGGAATTTCGCAGAGCGATGGTACTTTGTTCTGGGGATAAACCATCACCCGTAGCAACTGCGGATTCTAATGGCCCTTGAATTAAGGTAATGGGAGTACGAAATTCGTGGGAAATATTTTGGAAAAATTCTGTTTTTTGTTTATCCAGTTCTAACAATCGTTCCGCTTGTTCCCTTGTTGTTTGATACAAGCGGGATTGTTGTACAGCGATGGCGGCTTGAGCTGCCACTGACTTTGCTAGTTCCACCTCCGAAGTAGTCCACTGGCGAGCCCTAGCAATTTCCCGTAGGGTAATACTACCAATACTTTTACCATCTGCTAATAGTGGAACCACCATTAGCGATCGTGATATATCCCTCAAAGGTAAATCAAAACCCTTATCTTGGGGAGAAATATGATTCATATCTCCCACAATTACTGGTTCTTGAGTCCGCAACATCTCCTGGAGAATTGGGTTTCCCCGGATAGGTACTTGGGACTGGGGTAATTGCTGATGATTCAGGGGAGGAATATTCCCCAGATTTTGCTCGTCTTTGTTGGCGATAGCATCATACAAACCGACACAATCTACATACTCATCTTCCTGAGTCCACAAAGATAGGACACAACCATCAACCTGTAGTGCTTGTCCCAGCTGTTGGGTAATGGCGGCAAAAATTTCCTGGGGATCTAAGCTAGAACGAATGGAACTGGTAACGGTATTAATCAAGACTTCTCGTTTAGCCAAAGAACGCACTTGTTCGTAAGCATAAGCCTGAGATAAAGCCAAAGCTGCTTGGTCGGCAAGCATCATCAACATTTTCACCTCATCATCTTCCCATAGTCTTTGCTCTGGTTGATGGGATTCCTCTACTCCATGACACTGATGCAACGCCATTACAGCCATTAACTCTTGGCGACAAATCAGAGGTACAATGAGACTGGAAGAAATATTAGCCTGGGAAAAAGCTGCGGCACGTTGCTGAAGTTCAATTGTATCCCCGTAAATTCGCTCATCATTGTTAACATCCTGAATTACCAGCACTTCATTGGTTTCCCAAACTGTTTGAGTCAACACAGACAGATGGGCGGAATTATCCTCTGATGACTCTGCATTTTCCAGGTTAGCTCGTTTTTGATATACAAACCCTTCATGAACCAGCTTTCCATTTTGGAAGGGACGTAAAAGACATACATCCACTTCCAACATCTGGCCGACACTATCAACAATAGTTTGGAGAATTTGCCCATAGTCTAAAGCTCCGCGAATAGTGTTTGTCACCGTATTCAACAGAGATTCTTGCCGTAGGGTGCGAGTCAACTCCTGGGTTCTAGCTTTGAGAACATTGTGGGTATCTAGAGCCTGACGAACAACCACTGCCAGCTCCTCTGCTTCCCAAGGCTTGGTGACATATTTGAATACCTTACCAGTATTAATCGCATCTACCAAATCTTCTACATCAGTGTAGCCAGTTAAAATTATTCTGATGATGTCTGGGTATTGAGTTGCAGTCAAACTCAGAAATTCCGTCCCACTCATCATTGGCATTCTTTGATCTGAGATGATTACAGCCACATCCCCTTCTTTTGCCAACAAATTGAGTGCATCCGGACCAGAAGTTGCTTTAAGCACCTTATATTGACGATAAAAGGTACGGTAAAGCAAATCTAGGTTATCTTGTTCGTCATCGACAACCAAAATTGTCGGTTTAGTTTTTTTTACTTGGGATTTCATGCACTGCTTCCCTGCCTCAATAGCAGTCGAATAAATAATAATTTGTCTAAATAAGAATAGAGTTTTGTGATATGGAACCTCATGGGTTCAAATTTATATGAATTTAAGAAATCTTTAATCATAATTCTTTTCCCAGGTTTGACGGCAATTTTCATTGCTCCTCAGAATTTTGCAAGTCTGTTTGAGTTGTTCATCCCATAAATTTTTGCCAGCCAAATTTTTTTTCCACCTCCAAAACAAACTGCTCCCATCAGGCACCCAGTGCTCAAGTTTGGCTTCAATATCTAGTTGCAACCATATATTAATTCTTCCCGTTGCAGAACCATTGCTAACAATTTTGAGTAAATTTTATGGATGGCAATGATTAGAAATGCCACAAAATTACCTAAAATAAAACATCAAAACAAGCATACTATTAGAATACGTCACAATCATACAATCGTAATTACCCTGAGAGTTACCATTTTGACCTCTGATACAGTATACCGATATGTGTATTAATACGGTGTTGGCGATCAAGCATATGAATTACTCCCATACCAAAAAAAGCTGATACAAAAAGCTGATGCATTGGCATCAAGATATGTTTCGTGCCATAACATACCCTACTTCTGCCCTTAACTTCTAGAATAGAGATAGACTTTGTTGAGATTTGTATAGTTAAGGCTAACTTGTCATGGCTCCCGCCGTCTTCATTGAAAACCTAAAAAAGTGCTACGGTTCGGTTGAAGCCGTTAAAGATGTTTCTTTCCAAGTACAACCAGGAGAAATTTTTGGTTTACTCGGTCCCAATGGTGCAGGTAAAACTACTACCCTCCGGGCATTGTGTACTCTGATAACACCAGATGCAGGCAAAATAGAAGTGTCTGGAATTTCTGCGATCGCCAACCCCAGAAATGCCAGAAGAAGGCTTGGTTATGTGGCCCAGGAAGTGGCATTGGATAAAATGCTGACTGGAAGGGAACTTCTGCAACTCCAAGCGGCACTTTACCATCTTCCCCAAGCTGCGATCGCTTCACGAATTGATGCAATTTTACAGCTATTGGGTTTACAAGAATATGCCGATCAAAAAACTGGTACTTATTCTGGTGGTATCCGCAAGCGTCTGGATTTAGCTGCGGGTTTACTCCATTCCCCGGATGTATTGGTATTAGATGAACCCACCGTAGGATTAGATATTGAAAGTCGATTTATCGTCTGGGAATTTCTCCGCAATTTGCGGGAGGCTGGAACTACGGTATTAATTACTAGCCATTATTTAGAAGAAGTGGACGCATTAGCCGATCGCGTGGCTATTATCGATCGCGGTGTGGTAATTGCTACTGGTACACCATCAGAATTAAAAGATCGGGTAGGCGGCGATCGCATTACTTTACGTATCCGTGAATTTTCCCCCGTGGAAGAAGCGCAAAAAGCTCAAGAATTATTGCGATCGCTAGCATTTGTCCAAGAAATTATCATTAATAATGCCCAGGGAAACTCCTTGAATTTGGTTGTTACCCCCGAACATGGTGTGATGAACAATATTCAAGAAACTTTAAATGGTGCTGGATTACCCGTGTTTGGCATTGCCCAATCTCGCCCTAGTTTAGATGATGTTTACCTCGCCGCCACAGGACGCACCCTATTAGATGCAGAATTAGCTGCTGCTGGAACCCGCGATCCTAAAGCAGAAAAGAAACAAAATATGAGATAGAGGGTGAGGAGGAGTGGAGGAGTAGGGGCGGGGTTTCCCCGCTCGGAGTGAAGGAGGGAAAGTAGTGAAAAATTAAAGGCTTCCAACTCCTAACTTCCTATTTTCCAATCTAAAATCTAAAATCCAAAATCTAAAATCGAACATCCAAAATTGCCATGAGTGGAACTGTTATACCTCCAAAACCATCAACGGATATCAATAATTGGCAGGAAATTGCATCGCCCCAGGGCTATGCTGACACTGCACCCAACTTTTTTGCTGAATTGGTACAAGAGACGATGGCTTTAACCCGTCGCTTGTTTATTCAGCTCAAACGCCGCCCTTCTACCCTGCTGGCGGGAATTATTCAGCCGGTAATGTGGTTAGTACTGTTTGGTGCTTTATTCCAAAATGCACCCAAAGGGATTTTTGGTGCTACGACAAATTACGGTCAATTCCTAGGGGCAGGTGTAATTGTTTTTACTGCTTTTGCCGGGGCGCTGAATGCTGGTTTACCGGTGATGTTCGACCGGGAATTTGGTTTTTTAAATCGATTACTGGTAGCTCCCCTAGCATCTAGGTTTTCCATTGTTCTAGCTTCTGCGATTTTTATCATTAGCCAAAGTTTTATACAGGCAGCAGTAATTGTCACCGCAGCAGCATTTTTAGGGGCAGGATTACCAGATGCTGCGGGCTTAGGTGCGATCGCTCTAATTGTCTTTTTACTTGCCTTGGGTGTAACTGCCATCAGTTTGGGATTGGCTTTTGCCCTTCCCGGACACATTGAATTAATCGCAGTCATTTTTGTGACTAATCTGCCATTACTGTTTGCTAGCACTGCCTTGGCTCCATTATCTTTTATGCCCAATTGGTTACAAATTGTGGCTACCCTTAATCCCCTCAGTTATGCCATTGAACCCATTCGCTACCTTTATATTCATGGTGATTGGCAACTGAGTAGTGTGGTGATGCAAGCTTTTTGGGGTGATGTAACTTTTGGTGGTTCGTTGCTCGTACTGTTTGGGTTTGCCTTGGTATCATTACTGATTATTCAGCCACGATTGCGACGTACTTTAGCATAAGTAGACACATGTCTTAAGTTTTCTCAATCAGGATAAGGCAGGGGGCAGGCTTCGGCCGTGAACTCAGCGTTCGACTGAGCTCACGCCGAAGTCCGAATGGGGGCAGGGGGCAGGCTTCGGCCGTGAGCTCAGCCGAACGGGGGAAAGAGGGTTTTAGCCCTATTTACTTTTTTCACATAGTTTGGTTCTATTGTGCCGACTTACTTAATACCGATTCAAAACACCATAAGGAATTCAAAGGAATTCAATTGTTTTTAATTCATTTATAGGGTTCTTTCCCTCTTTCTCTCTGCCCACACTCCCCACACTCCCCACACTCCCTGTTCCCTGTTCCCTTTCCCCATAACAGGGTATAAAACAAGAGTGATGTATTTGCACAGCGGGAATTTCTGTATGCCTACAACTAATCCCCGAACCCAACTCAAACGAGAGCTAGGGGTCTTTGGTGCCACCCTTATGGGGCTGGGTTCTATTATCGGTACAGGTGTATTTGTCAGTATTGGTATTGCTGCTGGCATTGCTGGTTCGGGGGTGTTAATAGCAGTAGCAATTGGAGCAATAGTCGCTACCTGCAACGGACTCAACAGCGCCCAATTAGCAGCTAATCATCCTGTGAGTGGTGGAACCTATGAATACGGGTACAAATATTTAAACTCAGCTTGGGGTTTTACTGCTGGCTGGATGTTTCTAGTGGCAAAGACTGCTTCTGCTGCCACGGCGGCTTTGGGTTTTGCTGGCTACTTGGTACGTATTGCCAGCTGGGATACCAACTTATTAATTCCCCTTGCCTTAATAGCTGCGATTGCCATGACGTTAATTGTACTTAATGGCATTCGTCGCTCCCATATTACTAATGTGATAATTGTATCAATCACACTACTGTCTTTGTGCTTCTTTATTCTTGCTTGCCTTCCCCAGGCGATTCAAGAGGGAACAAATAATCTTACTCCCTTACTTGCCGCTTCTCCAGCAAACATACTCCAGAGCAGTGCTTTAATGTTCGTTGCCTATACAGGGTATGGTCGGATTGCAACATTGGGAGAAGAAGTAAAAACCCCCAGAAAAACTATTCCCCAAGCCATGATTGTTTGCTTGCTGTTGGTAATGCTACTTTACATGGCAGTAGCAACTGTAGGTATTGCAGTGGTGGGGGTAGATGTTCTAGGTACGGTCAATGCTTCGGCAAATACTGCGCCCCTAGAGATTGTAGCCCAAACAGTCATGGGCAAGGGCAGCGCCTTAATTGTCACAGTAGGTGCAATGACAGCCATGTTGGGAGTATTACTCAACTTAATTGTAGGTTTATCCAGGGTTTTGTTAGCCATGGGTCGTCGGGGAGATGCACCAAGATTTTTAGCCCATTTAAACCAACAACAAACCACTCCCTACTGGGCTGTACTATTTGTTGGTATTGGTATTTGCTTATTAATCCTGGTGGGAAACGTTAAAACCACTTGGTCTTTCAGTGCCTTTACCGTGCTAATTTATTATGGGATTACCAATTTAGCAGCTTTACGACTAACTCCATCAGCAAGGCTTTATCCAATTTGGATAACTTGGTTTGGTCTAGTGTCCTGTTTGTTTCTTGCTTTTTGGGTAGATTCATTTGTCTGGCAAATAGGTCTAGGTTTGATAGTCGTTGGTTTAATTTGGCACAAAAATCGGAAACATCAGTAGAGAAAAGCTTTGTGAAACTTATCTTACAAGGAAAAAGAAAATATTTTTCCTTATCTCCTTGTATCCTGACTTTGACATTCCTCCGACTATAAACCGATAACTTTGTGCCAAATCTTATGAATCAATGATTTTAGCCAGAATTAGCATCTTGGTACATCTTTAAGTTCCAGGTATAAAAACCGATTTTGCCAGGAACCCGAGAAAATCTACCGATTCTATGACCTCTGGAGAGTTCATTGAGGACTGCACTTTTTATGTGTCTGATTTGTTCTTCAGTGAGTTCGCCATAGATTCCATCCATAATTTCCGCCACACTAAAAGCCTTTTTGGGCCTATCTTGCAGTAATGATGACATTGCATCAATCAGGAATTTACCCTCATATTTAGGTGCTAAGGGGATGCTCCTAGTTTTAGGAATCAGCAAAGGTTTCTTGGTAGTTTTTTTACCCACTTGAGATTTCGTTCTACCCTTTTTGTGGGCTACCTTACTTAAATCATAGGTATAACAGCCTGGCTCATCTGGGACAGCAGACCAATAGCCCTTTTCTTTTCCGTGGGTGAGTGAAGAGTGAACCCGACCTTTAACTACCTTAAATAAAGTTGACTCCAAGTCTCCATAAAGCGATCGCACAATAAAATCAATATGGCATACGGTTCCCTCATTTTCTTCTAATACCCTTTCTATAGCTTGGATGCGGCTTAAAGTTCGATGTTGGGTTAATAATGGTATCTCTGACCAATGGCTGGAGTTAGGGTATTTAGTTGGAGATGCTTGTGGGAAGGATGAAGAAACTACTTCTGGGGAAGGCGAATCATTCGAGTCCACACTATCTGAGTCTTTTTCTTGAGGTTGGATAGACTCAGTTTCTAGCAAATTATTAATCCCATTACTGGGAGGGATTAAGGCAGATGCAGCAGTTTGCCCCATACTAGTTCGACTATTTATGGAGCTATCACCAGACCAATTTGATAATAAACCTTCTACATGAATAAGTTGCGCTTGTGCTTGCTTGTATAAAGTTTCATACTCTGCCACAAGGCCAGCATAATGGTCTCGTAACTCTAAAAGAGGTTCTAGAATTGGTTCCAGCAATGATTTCGGAGGAGGCTGTAATTGTCCGTGCATTTATGTTTTGATAAAATTTCTAGTTAGTTTAAATCCAGATCACTGTTATAAGCCATTGCTCTAGGCTTGGCTTTTTGAGAGCGCATAATAGATTTTCTTGGAGCCTGGGGAGGACGACATCCTTCACAGTATAAAGGTCTAGGTCCATAGGTTTCTCGCTTTGTACTCTGATTGCACTGCTTACAAACAAAATTAAAAACCCTAGTGCGAATCAGTCGTTTATGTGCTCTGACAGTGTACTCTCTTACGTTTACGTACTTGCTTGCCATAATTCAGAAATGATCTATTTTCGTCCTATCAATATAGCTATTCCAGCAGATAAGGTCTCATCAGTATGTATCCAAGTACAATTTTTGCGAACAAAAATGACTTGTGGTCTAAACAATAGGGAAAAATACGATGAAGATATTCAAGGATAAACCCTAGCACATAGTTAATTCTCTGGGCATATTCACTGGAAAATTAGTGTTCATATTGTCCGAGAGGAGAAGATTACGACCCGGGAACCCATGAAAACTCCCATCTATAATTTTAAGATATCTTCCCACGAATAATGTTGAAAACCGAACTTTTCAAACTACAATACTACATTAATAGAGAGTAATTGTGATTAATTTTTCTGAATTATAACTGTTATGTGATAAACAAGGGAGCTTAGTTTGTACTAAGCAAGCAAGCTATTCGAGTAATCTTGTTTGAATAACTATACTGCGTATTGCGAAGAAAATTCTCATTGATGTAATACTGAGTGAAACTTAGTTTAGTGTAGATTATGCCTCAAAGCAAGCCAAATATTCACAATTTCTCACTATTTTGAGTCGGTTATCTCTACATTTTTCTTCATGAAATTCACTAATAAGTTAAATAAGTAGGGCTGTGGTAAATATACTAAATGCCAGCAAAATGCCAACAAAACATAATATTATTTGTATGTAAAGTATCTTAGCAATTTGATCTGTGGTAAAAGCAACTGGGAATGGAGCAGTTTTAGCCGAAAGTGATAACACGATAGTGGTAGAGGGTAATCACTATTTCCCACCCGACTCCCTACACTATAGGTTTTGCCAAGGCAGTAACGCCCAAACGTCTTGTCCTTGGAAAGGTGTTGCTCACTCAGCATGATATTGAAGTTAATGGACAAATGAATGAATGATGCAGCTTGGTATTGTCCCAATGCCAAAGATAAAGCTAAAGCTTTTGCAGGGTTATGTTGCCTTTTGATATGGAGTGACGGTTGAAGTATAGAAAAATATATAGATTATTAAAATTAAGTTAATAATGCCTCTTACAGAGGAGCTAACCTCTGAGGGTAAGTCCTCTATACAAAACTTACCTGTTTGAGAAGTGTTTTACCTAAACCCGCACAATTGGTTAAATTCCATAACGCAAATGACTTCCAACACAGTACTTTCAGTTGCTGAACTCACAGACTACATCCAAAGTTTATTAGAACAAGATCCACAACTACGCCAAGTTTGGGTAACTGGTGAAGTGTCTAGCGCCAACCACCACCGTAGTGGGGTATTCTTTACTTTACAAGATCCAGAAGTTGGAGTTGCGATTAAATGTGTAGTGTGGAAAAGCCAATTAGGGAAACTAGTGCAGTCGCCAGTTGTAGGGGAAAAATTTACAGTCTTAGGTAGTATTCGTTTATATCTCCAAAGGGGAGAATATCAACTGAGTGTGTGGCAAGTTTTACCTGTTGGAGTTGGTTTGCAGGGGTTACGCTACCAACAATTGAGAAACCGCTTGCAGCAAGAAGGGCTATTTGCTCCAGAAAGGAAAAAATCCCTTCCCTACCATCCCCAAACCATTGGCATTGTCACCTCTCCTACTGCTGCTGCTTGGGGAGATATGCAAGAGACTCTCAAATCGAGATATCCCGCTTTGCATATACTATTTTCCCCCGCCACTGTCCAAGGAGAACAGGCACCTGATTCCATTGTTCGAGCAATTCAAAGGGTAGAAAAAGATAGAAGGGCAGAGGTGTTAATATTATCCCGGGGCGGTGGTGCAGTGGAGGAACTAGCTTGTTTTAATGATGAGCGGGTGATTAGAGCCGTTGCTAATTGTTCTATTCCGGTAATTACTGGTATTGGCCATCAACGGGATGAATTGTTAGTAGATTTAGTCGCAGATGTGGCTGTGCATACTCCAACGGCAGCAGCAGAGCTAGTTGTGCCTTTACTTGCGGATTTAGACAATCGCCACCGACAGCGAATTGCTGTTTTGCAACAAGTTGTGAATAGGGAGTTGAAAATTAGGATAAATCAGCTCCAGGGATTGGAAAATAGTTTGCGGCGTTTGCGCTTAGATAAGCAAGTAGAACAGGAAATGCGGGCACGGGATTGGCAATGTCAGCGATTAATAACAGCTACGACAGGAAAATTACAACAAGCAAGCCAGCATATAGACATATTACGACAAAAGTTGGTAACTTTAGATCCCAAAGCAGTGTTGAAGCGTGGTTATGCGGTGGTAAGACAAGAAAATGGAGCGATCGCTCGTAGTGCTGGTGAGTTAAAAATAGGAGAAGAAGTGTTGGTACATTTAGGTGCGGGAGCAGCAAGGATGCAGGTAGTGGAAGTCAGGAAAGGGCAGGAGGCAGGGGGCAGGAGGCAGGGGGCAGGGAAAAAGAAGATTTAACGTTTTGTCAATAAACACACATATACAACTTAAATGGGTGACAACTGAATCTAAAATCTAAAATCCAAAATCTAAAATCTAAAATCTAAAATCCTATGGCTGGAGTCAAGAAAGAAATTAAGAGTGATGAAATGCCTACTTGGAGTTACGAAGAAAAGGTGGCACAAGTAGAGGGAATTATTGGTCGTATTGAAGCGGGAGATTTAGATTTGGAGCAGATATTTGAGCAATTCTCCCAAGCAGTTGAGTATTTGCAAGAATGTCAAACTTTTTTGCAGGGACGGCAACAGCAGGTAGATTTATTAATTGAAACTTTACAAGATGATTAATATGGCGATTTTCACTTTAATAGAATACACACAGAATTGATGCAATTTTTATTTACAGGGAGTTACATTGCACGAAACTGTATTTTACTCAACCTGAAATTGCTATATATTTCTTAATTTTTCAAAATTAATTAACTTTTTGATTAATATTTAGCTTGACTCAATTTGATAATTTTGATAAATGTTTATCAATTATAATCTAGGCATAATCTCTGATAATAATTGACCCGGAATTTTAGATAGGGCTAAATTTTGCCCTTGTATACCTAATTGCTCATGGAAAGCACGAACAGTTTTAGTCACATAAGCCAATGTTGATTGGTAGGTTTCTGGGTTTTCCCTAAATCCATCTAAGGCTTGTAAGTGATTGGCTAATGCAATTTCTAAATGGTGAGAAATGGTCTGTTTATCGCTAGCAATTAATTGTTCCGTTGCCAATTGATAATGGGCAAGTCCCAGATTATTATGGGTAGCAAATAGGTCGAAGCTTAAATTAGTATCACTCAAAGAATGACCTAAAGCCAAGGCTTCATCATATGCTTCAATGGACTTAATCAGTAAATTTTGCTTTTTTTCCTTAGTAGTTCCATCTAAATTAGCCAGATGCCAATAGGCAGTACCCAGGTTATTTTGGGTAGTCGCACAACCTACAGGTAGATTTGCCGGAGTTCGATATTTTAAAGCTTCTTGGTAGGCATCAATCGCTAGTTGTAAATTTACCCTGGGATTGTCATATTGAGCTAAATTCCAATAAGCAGTACCGATATTATTTTCGATCATCCCATATTTAAGAGGCTCTGACTCAACACTGTAGTACTTAAGAGCAAGGTTATAGGATGCGATCGCATCTTGTAAATGGGTAACTGGTTGCTCGTACTGTGCTAAATGCCAATAAGCCGTTCCCAGGTTGTTTTGACAAGATGCATATTTACTGGGGTCAACCGACTCTGTACGATAAAGGAGTGTTTGATTGTAGGCTGATATTGCTTTTTGCCAATTTTCTGCGGGGTGAGAACATCTGGCTAAATCCCCATAAGCAGTTCCCAAGTTATTCTGAATTCTGGCATAGGTATCACTATGGGTATCTGGGGAAATCATTCTCAGTGCTAAATGGTAAAATTCAATCCCATGCTCAATATATGATGTACTTGAATCAGATTTGGGAGGTATACGATGTAACATCCAATAAAGTGTACCCAAGTCATTCAAAATATCCGGTACCTGGGGTGAGCTATCATCATAGGTAATCGCTTCTTGGTAGGACATAATTGCCACCATCAGATTGTCTAAGGTGGCATATCCTTGTTCAATTTGCAGTCGATATAAATTACCTAAACTTTGATATGCGGCTGCCAACTTTTCTGGAGATGCTTGTTGAGCGTGTAATGCCTCAATTTCCTCCACAATTTGCTTGGCTTGCTTTTCTTCTTCAGTTGCTTGGTAATTGAGGGTATTAATGGTGCTAAGGACTAATTCACTTAATTCTTGATTAATGTGAGATAAATTTAGTGATGCATTTGGAGAAGCAGTGACATTTTCATCTTCAGATTGCTGCTGTGGGGGTAATTCTAATTTGACTGGTTTGTTGATTGGAGGAGTTTGAACTTCATCCTGGGGTTTACCTGCACGAGTAACAAGTAATTTTTGCGCTAATTCTGATTCTGATTTATTCGGAGATTCTGGGAAAAGGGATTGCTTTAAATTCTCAGGTTCATCACTGTGAAAATCATCAACACTTTCTGATGTATCTTGAGGTTGGATTAGAGGTGTGGGTTCTCCAGCAAATACAAATACCCCACTACGATATTGCCAAAATTGTGGTGCTGAATTCTTAATTACATATAACCAAGGACGAGGAATCCATAGTAGTAAACTCGATTCAAAACAGCGACTAAAGTCATCCTTAGACAAATACTGCTCTGTTAAACGTAAAGATCTTAAAAACATACGTTGCACAGCTACTGATTGCCGAGTTAACTGTTCAACGCCGACAATTTGGAAAGTTGGTATGGGTAGTGGTTTACCAGGACTATCAGGATTACCTCCAACAATTGGTGGTGGATATTTATTCAACCATCGATCTATCTGAATAATTGGATTGGGATCGGTTAAATTTAAACGTAGGGTAACAATGCGAGGATAAGCAGGGGTACTAGCTTCTTGTTGTTCATTACTTGACTGACGTAATACTTGGCCCACTGGATATGCCAAGGTAGAGTGTAAATGAGTCGCTACTTGATTTCTCAAGCTTAAATCGTCACACACTCCAATGAGAATTTGTCGTCGCAAGCTCAGGCTGAGGGCAAGTTTGAGCCGGTGATATACTTGTTTGTTCCAAATAGCATTATCGATATAGTTAGTATCATTCACGTTCATAGCGGCTCAATAGCCACAGCTAAATTTACATCATGGATACTTGCTGTTAATGGATACCGTCAAATAGAATACGATTTTAAATACAATCAAAAAATTATCCATTTTAGAAATAACTATCAGGCAAGCCCAAGCATTTTTCACAGCATTGTGTGGATGCATGAGCTTGTTAATTCATACTCCAGTCGTTACAAGGTTAAAAATATTACGGCTATGGGGAATTCAATATGGCTGTTGCAGAGGAACTGTCCTAACAAAATGCTTTTCGCACCAGCTTTGATTGCTAGTGGAAATAATGGGTTTATTTCCGCCACGCTCTACTACTGGTATACCAAGATAACTTTGCCGATTTTACAGTCACAAAAGAATTTATTTTGACTCAGTTCCCCCCTCTCACTTAACTGATATTCCCTTCCTCCTGGAAGTAGTAATCCATTGTTAGCAAGTTTATAAATTATGTATATAATTACGTTTTCCTCCCAGAGTTCATCTGTTCAGGATAAATAGATGGTTTATGGTATCAAATAATAGGTGTTTGATTATACTATTACCGTGATCATTGTTCAAAAATAAATCAACATCAGTATGCTACGCAGCTTACCACTGTGCAGTTAATAAATTTTGGATTTTGGATTTTAAAAAACAGATAATCCGTTATCCGTTGTCTCTTTTGGATTTACCGATTGGCTCCATGGTCCTGTGTCAACCGTGAAGCAACTCTGGAATTTCTCAATATATACACTGATAACCAATTGCCATGGCTGAAAATTTTGTCAAATTAAGCACTTCTTAATGCCACAATCGGATCTAATTGGGCGGCACGACGGGCTGGGAAAACACCGAAAAATAAACCTATACAACCAGATACACTGACCGCGATCGCAATGGCAGATGCGGAAACACTGGCTTCGATGGGGGTTAAACTGGCTACTAGTAATATTCCTCCCAAACCCAAGGCTGTGCCAATTAAACCCCCTGCACCGGAGAGAATTACTGCTTCAATGATGAACTGGAGGAGTATATCCTGTTGGGTAGCACCAATTGCTTTGCGTAGGCCAATTTCTTGGGTGCGTTCGGTGACGGATACTAGCATAATATTCATGATGCCAATACCGCCTACAATCAGGGAAATAGCGGCGATGGCAGCTAACATTAATGTCAAAGCACCAGTAATTTGTCCAACGACTTGTAATGCATCCTTTTGGGTACGGATAGTAAAGTCATCTTCCCCAGTAATTTTATGGCGCAACCGTAATAAATTTGTAATTTGAAACAGTGCAGCATCCACACTATCTTCATCTTTGGCCGCAGCAATTAGGTAAGTTAACTCAATGCCATAGGGAGAAGTTTTACCGACAATTTTGTTAGCAGCCGTTGTAATTGGTATCAGTGCTGTTTCATCATAATTAATGCCTATGGTTGACCCTTTTTCTTCTAAAACCCCAATAATCTGAAAACTAATATTTTTAATTCTTAACTGTTTCCCCACAGGATTACGATTCCCAAACAATTTTTCTGCCAAGTCAGCACCTAAAACAGTGACTTGGTTGTTGCGTTTGATATCTATGTCAGAAAAGAATCGACCTTTGTTTGTATCAAAATCCCTGACTATTGGGAAACTGGAGGTAGTAGCAATAATATTTACATTAGTATTGCGGTTCTGATAAGTCACTAACTGTCTACTAGTTAACTCCCCCGTAACCGCAGCAAGGGTTGGTACTTGGGTGGCAATTGCTTCCACATCTGCCAATACTAAGGTTTTTGGGGTATCCCTAATAATACGCTGGGTTTCTTGATTTCCCGGTAAGACAAACAGGACATTGGTTCCCAAGGACTGCAACTGATTGGCGACAAACTTTTGTCCCCCTTCTCCCACCCCAACCATGGCAATTACCGAAGCATTACCAATGATAATTCCTAGCATAGTCAAGGTACTACGCAACTTATTCGACACCAGGGTTTTGCCTGCCATCTGTAGGCTTTCAACTAGATTCATATTTTAGATTTTAGATTTTAGATTTTGGATTTTGGATTTTTAAAAACGTTATCCGTTGTCTATTTTTCGGGTTACTTGCGCTTGTAGTTTTTGGGGGGATTGAGAAAAATGCGATCGCCTGGTTTTACCCCGTCTAAAATCTGGGTTTGATCTTTAACTTGGGAACCGATGGTAATGGAACGAAATAGGGGTTGATTTTTACTATCAGGAATCAATACCCCTGTGTTACCTTTTTCTGTCACAATTGCCACCGTGGGCACCATGAAAGCATTTTCTATTTGTTCGCCCAGGAAGGTTAAATCTACATTCAAGCCAGAAATTAATTCCTGTTTGCCCGTATCAATGCCGACTTTCACTTGAAATAAAGTTACCCCATCTTCCTTAACTGCTTCTGGAGCAATCAAGCGGACGCGGCCTTTAAATACCTGTCCTGGATAAGCATCAGAGACAATTTCCACTGGCTGTTCTTGCTTAATTTTGCCCACATCAGCCTCTGGCACCTTTGCCAGTACTTCTACCCCCGATGCCAAAGCAACAACAGAGCTGGAGGTTGCCGATGCACTGGCGGAAGCGGAGGTGGTAGGAGTTACAAATGCACCGACATTAGTATATTTCTGTGTAATTACCCCACTAAAAGGAGCGCGGATAATTGTATTTTCTAAATTGACCAATTCGGTTTGTAATTGGGCCTTGGCAGCAGCTAATGCGGCTCGGCGTTGGGCAATTTCCTCTGGACGAGAACCACTTTCTAGTAATTCCAAGGCTGCTTTGGCTTCCATGACAACGGCTCGTCGCTGTTCTATATCTTCTACCCGGCTACCACTTTGTAACAAAGCTAGGCGTTTTTGGGCTTCCCTGAGATTGGCTTTAGCTGTGCGATCTTCACTAATATTTTGCTCCAGCAGTTGTTTTCTTTCTGCCCCTTGTCGGTATAAATACTGGTAACGCTTTACCTGTTCCTCACTTAATACTACCTTCGCTCTGGCCGCATCTACCTGGGCCTTGGCCTGGGCAATTTCCTGGGGACGATTACCTGCTTTTGCGGCTGCGAACTGGGCTTGTACCTGTGCCAAGCGAGCTTTTGCCTGGGTAATTTCCTGGGAACGATTACCCGCTAAAGCTTGGTCTAATTGGGCTTGGGATTGAGCAATATTTGCCTTTGCCTGGGCAATGCGTGCCTGGATATCTGCACTGTCCATGCGGGCAATGATTTGATTTTTTTCTACGCGATCGCCCTGTTCCACCAGTAAGCTTTTGAGAATACCAGGATTTTTGGGGCTAATATTTACACTTCTAACTGGGACAACGTTACCACTGGCAGGAATTCGTAAAGTAATGTTTTTTGCTGCCACAGGAATGGTCAACTCCTGAATCATTTCATTGCTAGTTTGGGAACCAGTTAAGACCTTGGAGACTACCACTGTACCAACTGTCACAGTCGCGATCACCCCTACTAATCCAATTAGCCAAGGTCCTGGATGCTTAATTTTACCAATTACAGGTAGTTGTATGTGCCTGACAATCATCTGTGTCCTCTATGTTTGAATTTTTATTGATAGAATTTTTATTTACCCAGAGCTTCCGACCATACTTATGTCTTAACTTCAAGAATAACTTTACCTTTATTCATATTAGCGATAATTGCGATCCTATTACTTCATCCGGACGAGTGAATTGATTGCATCTGTTCCGGTTTAAAGTTGATACACTAGAAAAAATGACTGTAACATTTCGTTTTACCCTTAACGGCGGATAGTTCCAGCTATCTGTAAAATGAATATTCTTTTAGTAATGCTTAAGAGGCGGTAGTGTGCCTAAAATCATTCGTTTGATTTCCATTATGGCGGTTTGTAGTTTGTGGGGCATGGCAAAACCAGCTTTAGCACAAGCACTCATACCCCATACATTGCAACTCGATCAACAAAAATTAGAGCGGCAAGGATTGAGTTTAGCCCAAGAAGCGGCTCAACTTGCACAATTTCAGCAGTTTGAGCTAGCTTTACCAAGAGCCAGACTAGCCAGCCAATTAGCCCCAAAAAATGATAAAGTCTGGTTCCTCCTGGGTGGCTTGTTTCTCCAGAAAAAAGATTTCGATACAGCAATTTCTTCCTTTCAAAAAGCCCAATCCCTCAATCCCCAAAATGCAGATGTATTATTTGCTTTGGGTTCAGCTCATTTTCAGCAAAAAAAATACCCAGCTGCTGTGGGATATTACAAAGCTGGGTTAAAGATTAAACCCAACGATTCCGAGGGACTATTTGATTTGGGCAATGGTTACTATATGCTGGGTAAATTTCCAGATGCCATTGCCCAATATAATAAGGCTGTTTCCCAAGATAAAAAATTTTGGCCCGCAATTAACAATATTGGCCTAATTTTATACGAGAAAGGTAATGTTTCTGGTGCTATTAAGAAATGGCAATCAGCTGTTGCCATTGAAAAAAATGCCGCAGAGCCTTTACTAGCTTTAGCTGTAGCTTTTTATAAAAAGGGAGAACGTCAAAAAGCTGTTGCCATGGGAGAAAGCGCCCTAGGCATCGATATTCGTTACTCAAATCTAGAGTTTCTCAAAGAAAATCTCTGGGGGAAACGGCTAATTGGCGATACGAAACAATTCCTGGAATTACCCCGTATCCAAAATACTGTGCAAAAAAAGGATAGAACCTTGGGTTCTAATTAAATCCACATTTTCACCATCGCCATACAGTCAATATCCACAATCTCCTGCAACCGGTGGGCAAATGCCCCCGGTTATCTTTATGCAATCCTTGGGTTGATAGTTGACAGTTCGGAGTTAAGAGTTAAGAGTTAAGAGTTAAGAGTTAAGAGTTAAGAGTTAAGAGTTAGGAGTTAAGACTCCCGGTTCGCTCATTTTTTTTGGAGTTCGAGAAATTGCCCAAAAATATATAATCTAAGTGTGGCAATGGTTTTAGGGACTTATATCATGTCCGTTTAAATAACCGTCATTGCGACCGAAGGGAAGCAATCCCAAAGACCTTGTGATTGCGTCGTTTCACTTCGTTTCACTCGCAATGACATACTATGGGTATGCC
>JAAUYD010007886.1_pt1 | contig 27266 bp, 28 predicted proteins | sample 7278101 | NCBI WGS metagenome assembly JAAUYD01 (sample SAMN14350128, study PRJNA611818) | marine sediment metagenome | isolation source: surface marine sediment (0.6m) | place: French Polynesia: Moorea | collected 2018-08
GGGCATGTTCATTACACTTGCCTGGATGGGCGAGATTCCAGTTTGGCTGGCGGCTGTCGTGATCCTGCGTGACGTTGTCATCGTGGCGGGTGCGCTGGCGTACAACTATCTGGTCAAGCCGGTACCGGGAGAGCCGACCCGCATCAGCAAACTCAATACCGCGTTACAGATGCTGTTTGTGTTGTTTGTGTTGAGTCGTGCAGGATTCGGCTGGCCTGACAAAATCACGATTACGCTGCTCGGAGCTGCGATACTCGTGACCGTGGTTATCAGCGGCTTCGACTATGTCCTGTCGTGGTCGAGACGCGCAAAGGCAGGGGTATGACATGAAGACTGATCTGCGTATCAACTGGCTTATTGCCATTGTAGTCACAGGCTGGCTGTTCTATCTGTTGGCTCCGGTGCTAACGCCGTTCGTTGCCGCCGCGCTGCTGGCCTACATCGGCGATCCGCTAGCTGACCGGCTGCAGAAGTTCAAGATGCCGCGGACGCTCGCGGTGGTGTGCGTTTTCCTGATTACATTCCTCGCGATCGGGTTGCTGATCCTGCTGATCGGCCCGCTGATTGGCGCGCAGGTCGGTGCGCTGTTCGATGCACTGCCCGATATTGCCATGAAGGCGGAGGAAGTCTGGCTGCCGACGGTTATGGGGTGGCTGAACATGGAAGCCGGCGCAGATGTCGGCCTAAGCGCGTTTCTTGCAAACTACAGCGAGATGTTCGGCAGCTGGAGCGGCAAAGTCCTGACCTCGGTCGGTAAATCAGGTGGTGCGCTTGCCGCCGCAGTACTCAGCCTGTTCCTGATCCCGATTATCACGTTCTACATGCTGAGAGACTGGGACACGATCACGGCTCACCTCGGTGCCCTGGTGCCCGAGAGCCAGCGTGAGACGGTTTTTCGGCTTGCCCGCGAAAGCGACGAAGTGCTGGGCGCGTTCCTCCGCGGGCAACTGCTCGTGATGCTCGCGCTTGCGATTATCTATTCGTTCGGTCTGTGGCTTGTAGACCTCGAGTTCGCAATCGCGATCGGCGTGGTTTCGGGTCTCGTGAGTTTCGTGCCATACCTTGGTTTCGTCTTCGGCATTGCCCTGGCGCTGCTCACCATGGCGCTGGATCCCAACCTGTGGCAACTCGTCGGCGTTATCGCCACGTTCGCTATCGCACAGGGCATCGAGGGATCCATTCTGACACCCAAGCTGGTCGGTGATCGGATCGGACTCCATCCGGTTATCGTGATTTTCGCTGTCGCTGCCGGCGGGCAACTGTTCGGCTTCTTCGGCATCCTGTTGGCACTGCCGGCGGCCGCAGTCCTCTCGGTACTCGTGCGCTTCGCGTACGACCGTTATCTGAAGGAACATCCGGAAGCCGTCGTCGAGCTCGAATGAACCAGCTGGCGCTTCCACTGCAGCTCGCGGACCATGCTGTGTTCGCGAGTTTCCTGGCAGGCGACAACGACACGCTCGTTGCGACCCTGATCGACCTGTCCGCCGGCGATTCGGGGCAGGGCTGCTGGTTGTGGGGCGCTGCCGCGACAGGCAGGACGCATCTTCTGCAGGCAGTCTGCGACGCCGCAGGTGACCGCTCGGTTTACCTGCCGCTCGACATGCTGGCCGAGGCAGGGCCGGGGATTCTGGAGGGCCTCGAGTCGCGCGAGCTCGTCTGTATCGACGACATCGACCGCGTTGCAGGGAATGAAGACTGGGAACGGGCGCTGTTCAATTTCTACAACGCGCTGTACGAGGCTGGCGGTCAGCTCGTGGTTGCGGCTGCGGCCGCGCCTCGCGAATCCGGTTTTTCGCTGGCCGACCTGGCCAGCCGCATGTCGAAACTGCCCGTATTCCAATTACGAGCATTAAGCGACGCGCAGCGGGTTGCTGCACTGCAACTGCGCGCGCGGCATCGCGGGCTCGAGCTGCCGGACGAGACGGCTGCGTTCATGCTCAGGCGTAGCCGGCGGGATATGGCGAGTCTCTACGACCTGCTGGATCGGCTGGATCTCGAAGCCCTCAAAGCGAAGCGTCGACTGACCATTCCATTTGTCCGCGACGTGTTGGAAGGCGATGTGAAAGCCTAGTCCTGCAGGCGCTGCGCAATCTCGGCGACGCGCCTGCCGAGCGCGCGGCACAGCTCTTTTTCCTCATCCGAAAGGCTATCCGGATCCCGATTCCAGGTCACGTGAGTCGGACCGTAGGGCGTTCCCCCGGTTGTCGTTGTGGAGAGGGCCTGCTCGGTATAGGGCAGGCCGACAATGATCATGCCGTGATGCAGAAGCGGAATCGACATGCTGAGCAGCGTCGATTCCTGGCCACCATGCAAGGACCCGGTTGACGCGAACACACCGGCCGGTTTGCCAACCAGCACACCGCGGAACCAGTCGGCGACAGTGCCGTCGAGGAAGTGCTTCAAAGAAGCCGCCATATTGCCGAAGTTGCTCGGACTGCCCAAGACGAGGCCCGCGCACTCATCAAGGTCGGCGTTGGTGGCATAGGGCGGACCCGAGTCGGGCACCGCGTCTTCGGTCGCCTCGGTCACCGCGGATACTGTCGGCACCGTGCGCAAACGCGCTGACATTCCATCGACCGCATCGATACCCTTGCAGACCTCGCGGGCGAGGGCTTCGGTTGCTCCTTTGCGGGAATAATAAAGAACGAGTACGTCAGCCATCAGGTAAGCAACGCGCTGACGTTCTCGGGCGGTCGGCCGATGACGGCCTTGCCACTGGCCTCGTCGACGACGATCGGTCGCTCGATCACGATCGGGTGATTCTCGAGCCAGCCGGCCAGGGCGACGTCGTCCTCCAGATCGGGCAGATCGGTGGCTTCCTTGAAGCTGCTCTCGCCGCGTCGCAGCAGATCGGCTACCGCGACGCCGAGCTGTTGGGCAAGGCCGAGAATCTCCGCAGCCGATGGCGTCGCCTCGAGATACAGCACAATCGCAGGTTCTACGCCCGCGTCGCGAATTAATTCCAGGGTTTTCCGCGACTTGGAGCAGCGCGGGTTGTGGTAGATCGTCAGTGCCATGGGCTTACGTGGTTCTCCGGGCGCATATAGTGAAAGGCGCACTCTAGCAGGCCGTGGCGAGCACGTCAGTGCCGCTTACAGCTTGACGGCGCGCGCCCGTGGTTGCTACTTTGTTCTGCCCTGACACCCCTGATAACAACAAGAAAAACGTGCAGTTGCCCCGTTTCCCATCGTTCCTCAAAGCCATGGTCCTCGTGGCCGTTCTGTCATTGTCGGCCTGTGAGACGGCGCCGCCTGTTCAGGAGATGAGCGACGCCCGGCAGGCCATCGCGGTAGCAAAAGAGGCCGGTGCCGAGGAATTTGCCGCCTTTCACCTGAAGGCGGCTGAGGATTACCTGGCCAGTGCCGAGGAAGCGCTCAATAAACGCGCCTACAGCGAGGCACGCCGCGACGCCAAGCACGCCAAGATGAAAGCGCTGGACGCGCTCAAGGCCAGCGAGTCGTCCGCTGACGACGACTGATCCCATGACCACCGAAGCTCGTCTGTTCACGGTGCACGGCCGTGTACAGGGGGTTTGGTTTCGCGAGAGTACCCGCCGCGAGGCAGAACCGCTCGGTATCGCAGGACATGCGATCAACCTGCCTGACGGTAGCGTTGAGGTTTTCGCCGTTGGCGCGCCGGCGTCGTTACGCGTCCTGGAGGCCTGGCTGCACTCGGGTCCGCCGATGGCCCGCGTAACGAAGGTGGATGTCGCTCATGCCGAGGTTACGGAGGTCGTTGGCTTCACGACCGGTTAGGCCGTCGCTCAGGACTGAAACCACTTCGTGCTGAGCTTATCGATGACCTTATTCGGGTATTTGCGCTTGCCAAGACTGCCGTTGTAGCGCCCGAGAGCACGGCGCAGGTCGCCGTTTTCCTTGTCGTAATAGTGCTTGAGAATCGTGCAGCCGTAGCGCAGGTTGGTATCCGCGTGCATAAGATTGTCGCCGGGTCGCCCAATCTCGTCTTTCCAGAATGGCATGATCTGCATCAGACCGCGGGCTCCGGCAACCGATATCGCAAAGCGATCGAAGTTACTTTCGACATCGATGACGGCCAGTATCAGGTTCGGAGGCAGATCCACGCGCGAGGCTTCCATGTGGACGAGCCTGAGCAGTTCAATGCGTTCCTCGGGATCCGGCATCTGTCGCTCGAGGCGCGCCGACATTTTGACGAGCCAGACCTCCGCATCGAATCGGTCAGTGAAACTCGGCGCGTCGTTGACGGCAACGCGCAGCGCTTCACGCAGCTCCGGGTCGGCGTCGACGGCAACGGCGCCGTGTGCGGCCATCAGAAGCAGAATTACAGCAATGATGCGTGCCCAGCTCATTTCCCAACATGCTACCCGATATTGACTATAGGAATCATCAGCTTATAGCCGATTCCTTCAGCAGGTTGAGAACCTCTTCACGTTTCAGATCCCGCGAATCGGTGTCACGGCGGTGACGATATTCGTACTCGCCCTTGGCGAGGCCGCGATCGCCAATCACCACGCGGTGCGGAATGCCGACCAGTTCGGCGTCGGCGAATTTCACACCTGGGCGCGCATCGCGATCGTCGAGCAATACCTCGAATCCCAGGTCGCCAAGTTCGGAGTACAGTGCTTCGGCCGCCTCGCGCACCTCATCGGAGCGGTGCATATTGATGGGCACGATAACGACATCGAACGGCGCCAAAGGGCCGGGCCAGATGATGCCGTTATCGTCGTGATTCTGCTCGATCGCGGCACCGACGATGCGCGTGATGCCGATGCCGTAGCAGCCCATTTCCATGACCTGGTTCTTGCCACTCTCGTCCTGCACCGTGGCGCCGAGCGCTTCCGAGTACTTGGTGCCGAGCTGGAAGATATGGCCAACCTCGATGCCGCGCGCGATGCTGAGCGTGCCTTTGCCACCCGGTGTCGGGTCGCCCTCGACCACATTGCGCAGATCGACGGTATCGGGCGCGGGCAGATCCCGTTCGAAGTTGACGCCCTTATAGTGGAAGCCGTCCTCGTTCGCACCGCAGCTGAAATCAGCCATGTTGCCAACCGCATGGTCGAAGTAGACCGGCAGCGTCATGCCCACCGGCCCGAGCGAACCGGCCCCGGCGCCCAATGCTCTGCGAATCACCCCGTCGTCGGCCATCATCAAAGGCGATGCCACACCCTCGAGTTTCTGTGCCTTGACGGCATTGAGCTCGTGATCGCCACGCAGGACCAGTGCCACCGGTCCGTTCGTGCCTTCGACGATCAGGGTCTTGATGGTCTGGCCGGCTGTAATGCCCAGCATCTCGCACAGCTCGGCGATCGTCTTCACGCCAGGCGTTGGGAATTTCTCAAGATCCTGCGACGCATCCGGGCGCGGGTCGCCCGAGGGTGACGTCTCAGCGGTCTCGATGTTCGATGCGTAGTTGTCTTCGTCGCAGTAGGCAATCGCGTCCTCGCCGGAGTCGGCAAGAACATGGAACTCCTGAGAGCGGCTGCCGCCGATTTCCCCACTGTCGGCGTCGACGATGCGGAACTTCAGTCCCAGTCGCTCAAAAATCGCTGCATAGGCGTCGTGCATGCGATCGTACGACGCCTGCATGCCGTCACGGTCGATATCGAAAGAGTAAGCGTCCTTCATGATGAACTCGCGTGAACGCATAACGCCGAAGCGCGGGCGGATCTCGTCGCGGAACTTCGTCTGGATCTGGTAGTAGTTGACCGGCAGCTGCTTGTAACTGCGCAGCTCCCGTCGCGCGATGTCGGTAATGACTTCTTCGTGTGTCGGGCCAAAACAGAACTCGCGTTCGTGGCGGTCGTGCATGCGCAGCAGCAGGGGGCCGTACTGGTCCCAGCGACCCGATTCTTCCCAGAGCTCCGCCGGCTGCACGGCCGGCATCAGAAGCTCGAGAGCGCCTGCGCGATCCATTTCTTCGCGCACAACGGCCTCGACCTTCCGCAGTACACGCAGCCCCAGCGGCATCCACGTGAACAACCCGGAGGCGAGACGGCGGATAAGGCCCGCGCGGAGCATGAGCTTGTGGCTGACAATCTCTGCCTCGGCAGGCACTTCCTTGAGCGTCGTCAGCGCGAATTCAGAGAATCGCATTACGTTACAAACCTTCGATCAGTGAGGCGCGCATTCTAACCGGTTCTGTCCTAAGATGGTCCAATCTCTTTGCTCTGTGAGACAGGACGTTGCGAGGCCGCAGAAACCCGTTTGTCGCCCACGAAGGCATTCTGCCAATGGTGCTCGTGGCCGCACTGGCGGTTTACCTGTTGCGCTATCACGCGGCCTGGCTCGCCCTGATTCCGACAGTCGTTTTCGTGCTGCTCTACCTGCTGTTTCGCGATCCTCGCCGCGAAGTGCCGTCCGTAGCACTCGGTATCGTCAGTCCCGTGGACGGCGAGGTCGTCGAGGTAGAGAAGACGGACCGCTGCGTCGTGCAAGGAGAGGCCTACCGGATTCGCATTCGCATCAACCCGCTGGGCACCTACACCGCGCGCAGTCCGATCGAGGGTCGGGTCATGGATCTGCATTCGAGGACCGAGGGCGTCGGTCCCGATTGCCCCGCCAATGCACTGTGGGTCGAGAACGACGAAGGTGACAGCGTGGTGCTGATGTTCCAGGACTACCGCCTGGGCCTTGCGCCACAGTCGTTCGTGGGGCTCGGCGAACGGGTCGGGCAGGGTGACCGCTGCGCCTATATCCGCCTCGCCGGTTACGCGGAAATCTACCTGCCGGCCAGGGGCCGGATTCACGTCAAGCCAGGGCAGGTAGTAACGGCAGGTACCGACCTGATTGGTGCGGTGCCGCAACCGTAGTGGCACACTAACGGCCAGTCATGAACATCCCTGAGCAACAACGACGAGCCTATTTGCAGGCCATGGGCATCGATGTCTGGGTGCCGCGCGACGCCGACGATGAACTCGAGGAGGCGGAGGATGCGGGCACGCAGCTGCCTGCGGCCGGTCTCGACTGGCCGGAACTCCGCGACTGCGTCGCCAACTGCACTCGCTGCGAGCTTTCGACGAGTCGTACCAATACCGTGTTCGGCGTTGGCAACGCCGATGCCGACTGGCTGATAATCGGTGAGGCGCCCGGCGCGGAAGAAGATCGCAGGGGTGAACCGTTTGTCGGCCGCGCCGGACAATTGCTCGACCAGATGCTGCTGGCGATAGGGCAGAGCCGCGAGCAGGTATTCATAGCCAACATCCTGAAGTGTCGGCCGCCGAACAACCGCGATCCGAAACCCGATGAGGCCGCAGCCTGTCGCGAATACCTCGAGCGGCAGATCGAGCTGGTGCGCCCGAAGATCATCCTGGCCGTTGGCCGCATTGCTGCGCAGAATCTGCTCGGCAGTGACGAACCGGTTGGTCGCATGCGTGGACGACCACACGATCTCGGCGGCATTCCACTGGTCGTGACTTATCATCCGGCCTACTTGCTGCGCAGTCCGTCGCAAAAGGCGAAGTCGTGGAGCGATCTGTGCCTGGCATCCCGACTCGCTGCGGAGGTTGCCGCATGATCATGCCGATGGCGGAGCCGCCGACCACGATCCGTGACATGGTGCACGACGATCTCCCGATGGTGTCCGACATCGAGCGTCGCAGCTACGAGTTCCCATGGAGCCACGGCGTATTCCGCGACTGCCTGCTTGCGGGCTATCAGAACATGGTGCTCGTGCGCGAGGAACAGGTTGCAGGGTATGCGGTGCTGTCGGTCGCGGCCGGCGAGGCGCATATCCTGAATATCTGCGTAGACCCGGCGTATCGGGCGCGTGGCTATGGCGAAAAACTCCTCGACGAGCTATTGTTCCGCGCGCGCGCAGCCCAGGTGCGGCAGATCTTCCTCGAAGTCCGGCCGTCTAATGACACTGCGCTTGCGCTGTATCGGAAGAAAGGCTTCCACCAGGTCGCCAACCGACCGGCGTACTACCAGGCCAGCGAGGGTCGCGAAGACGCGGCGGTGCTGGCCAAGAAACTCGTCACAGACACCTGATTCGATGCCAGATATTCAGAACGAGGTTCGCAAGCGGCGGACCTTTGCCATCATTTCGCACCCGGACGCCGGCAAGACGACGCTGACGGAGAAGCTGCTGCTGTACGGTGGCGCCATTCAGCTTGCGGGAACGGTCAAAGGCCGCAAGGCGTCGCGGCATGCAACTTCGGACTGGATGGCGCTCGAGCAGCAGCGCGGCATCTCGGTGACGTCGTCGGTAATGCAGTTCCCGTATCGGGACCATGTCGTCAACCTGCTCGACACGCCGGGCCATGAAGACTTTTCCGAGGACACGTACCGGACGCTGACGGCAGTAGATTCCGCGCTGATGGTGATCGACTGCGCCAAGGGCGTCGAGCAGCGCACGATCAAGCTCATGGAAGTCTGCCGCCTGCGCGACACACCGATCATGACCTTCATCAACAAGCTCGACCGAGAGGGGCGTGAGCCAATCGAATTGCTCGATGAGATCGAATCGGTACTGAAGATTCAGTGCTCGCCCATTACCTGGCCGATCGGCATGGGCAGTCGACTGAAAGGTGTCTATCACCTGCTGCAGGACAAAATCTACCTGTACGACAAGGTCAGTCGCGAGAAGGCCGCCGAGATCCGCACGGTTGACGGTCTCGATTCAGACGAAGCAACCGAGGTGCTCGGCGACATGGCTGAGGATTTCAGGGAAGAGATCGAGCTCGTCAAGGGTGCCTGTCCAGAACTGTCGCTTGACGACTATGTCGCGGCGAAACAGACGCCGGTTTTCTTCGGTTCTGCAATCTCAAACTTTGGCGTAAAGGAGCTGCTCGATGAGTTCGTCGCGCACGCCCCGTCGCCGCAGCCGCATGAGAGCGAGACGCGTGACGTCGAGCCCAATGAGACCAAGCTTACGGGTTTCGTTTTCAAGATCCAGGCGAATATGGATCCGGGGCATCGCGACCGGATCGCGTTCATGCGCATTGTCTCGGGCGAGTACACGAAAGGCGTTCGCGTTCGTCATGTGAGGCTTGAGAAGGACGTCAAGATTCCCGAAGCCATCACGTTCCTTGCAGCAGATCGCCAGCATGCCGAAACCGCATACGCCGGCGACATCATTGGCATTCACAATCACGGCACGATCAATATTGGCGACAGCTTCACGCAGGGTGAGGAAATCCGCTTCACGGGTATCCCGAACTTTGCGCCCGAGATCTTTCGGCGCGCCGTTCTCAAGGACCCGCTGCGCCTGAAGGCACTGCAAAAAGGTCTCGCACAGCTATGCGAGGAAGGGGCGACGCAGTTGTTCAAACCGTTGCGCAATAACGACCTTATCCTCGGCGCCGTTGGTCCGTTGCAGTTTGACGTGGTCGCCCACCGACTGCGCGATGAATACAACGTTGAGTGTCAGTTCGAGACCGTCAATGTTGCGACAGCACGCTGGGTTGATTGCGACGACGCCAAGATGTTGACGGAGTTCGAAAAGAAAGCACACGATAACCTCGCGCTGGATCATGGTGACAGTCTGGTCTACATTGCTCCGACCAGGGTCAACCTGAACCTGACGGAGGAGCGCTGGCCGGACATCGGTTTCCGCAAGACGCGTGAACACTAAGGCACTAAATCGCAGAACGATCGCCTGGGCGCTTTATGACTGGGCAAACTCGTCGTTCGCACTCAGCGTTTTGGCGGTGCTGTTCCCGCTCGTGCTTCGCAATCACTGGAGCGCAGGTGACGATGCGGCCGATGTAACCGCGCGCCTCGCATGGATAACGTTCGCAGCAAGCGCCGTGGTCTGCGTCTCGGCGCCGCTGTTTGGCACGATCGCGGATGCCGGCGGCTATCGCAAAAGATTCCTGCTCGTGCTCGCCATTATCGGCGCTGTCGGCACCGCTGCACTGGGTTTCGTCGGTGCCGGCAACTGGCAGCTGGCACTTGGCGTCTACCTGTTCGCCCAGATCGGTTACTACACGTCGGTCGTCTTCTACGATTCGCTTCTGATCGATGCGACCGAGCCGCGCTACTACAGTTTCGTCTCGACGCTGGGCTTTGCGCTCGGCTATCTGGGCGGTGCGGTACTGCTGGCGCTGCACCTCTGGATGGTCAAAGATCCTGCACAGTTCGGGCTCGATACTACGGTCGAGGCGTTCAATATGGCGTTCGTATCAGTTGGCGCCTGGTGGCTTATCTTCCTTGTCCCACTCTGGTTCTTTGTGGCCGAACGCCACAGCGCGATCGAGGTTACGAGCGGGGCAGTCCGGGCGGCCTACCGCGAGCTTCAGTCGACGTTGCGTCAGATTGCCAAGTACCGGAATGTTGCTGTCTTTCTGACCGGCTACTGGCTGTATGTCGGCGGCGTTTTCACGATCATCGTCATGGCCGTCGATTACGGCAAGCGACTCGGGTTTGCCGACGAGGATCTCGTTCTCGCTCTGCTCATCACAAACTTTGCCGGCTTTCCGGCAACGTTGCTTTATGGGCTTGCCGCGCAGCGGTTCGGACCGAAGTCAGGCATCTACTTTGCGCTGCTCGTTTACGTAGGTGCGTGCATATGGGGGCTCGTCATGACGACGTTCCAGGAGTTTATGGTCATGGCAATTATCATCGGGTGCGTGCAGGGCGGCGTGCAGGGCCTGAGCCGGTCGCTGTTTGCGACACTGATTCCCAAAGATCAGCCCGGCGAATTTTTCGGCTTCTACAACATGACGACAAAATTCGCGCACGTGATCGGACCACTGATGGTTGGGATTGCGGCGCTTCTGTCGGACAACCCGAAGTGGATCCTGCTGACGCTGATGCCGCTTTTCCTGGCGGGCGGTTTCCTGCTAACGCTGGTCCGCGAACCGGACGACGTCAGATAGCGCCGACGGCGTGCTTCAGTCGCTCGAATGCCTGGTCACCGTCGGGCCCGTAGCGGGCATCCAGGTAGGCGCCCGTGACGCTATCGACAGCATCTTCGGGAACCGCACCTGCCTCCAGCGCTCGCAAGGCGAACACGCGGGCAGTTTCACCGGTGCGTGGTTCCACCCCCGTCTTCTTCACAAAGCGCTGGTAAAGAACAGCGGCGGGGTCACGCGGCGGCGGCCGATAGCGCAGCATTAACAGAACGCTGACGAACATGATCAGCCCGACAACAAGCCCGACGAGCGTTAGCAGCATCGTGCGCCAGTTCGGGTCTTCCATGCCGAGCCAGTGCATGAAGGTATCCTGGGTCTCCCCGCCGTAGCCGAGTACCCACGCATTCCATTTTGCGTTAATTGCGTCCCAGGTCATCGTCATCTGGTGCGCGAGACGGGCACTGAAGCCCCAGGTATCACCCATAGCATCCAACGCTGCTTCACTGGCGCCGACTTCAATGCGGTCAGGCGCTACCGCAGCGGTCGGATCGACACGGTACCAGCCGAGGCTGTCCAGCCAAATCTCGGTCCAGGCGTGCGCGTCAGATTGCCGCACGATGAGGTGTCCGCCAAGCGGATTGACTTCGCCACCGTGGTAGCCGAGCACGATGCGCGTTGGAATGCCGGCACTGCGCAACAGGACCGAGAATGCCGAGGCATAGTGTTCGCAGAATCCGCGTCGTGTTTCGAACAGGAACTCATCAACCGAATTGGCGCCGAGCGGTGGCGGTTCCAGCGTGTAGTAATACTCTTCTTCGTTCAATTTCTTCAGCACGGCATCGACGAAGTCGCGGTCCGTGCCGGCAGCAGCCCGCATTTCCCGTGCGAGCGCGTGCGTCTGCGGATTGCCTGTCTCGGGCAGCTTCGTGTAGAAGCCCCTATTCATCGCCGACAGTTCGTTACTGATTCGATAATCGGTGTACGACGTCATCTCGTAGATGATGCGCTGGTCAATCGGGGCGCTTCGCACGACTTGCTGCTGTGCCCCCATAAAGGTCTGCGGCAGCGACCAGCGGAGCGGGATGTCGAGTGCCATGACCCATCGCTGTCGCGTCGGCTCCATCGTGATTTCGTAGACGACAGGGTCGCCGCGGATCTCGATCTTGTCGCGAGCCCAGCTGCTCATGTTTGGCTCGCGTCCCGACCACTGACGCCCGTTGAATTCAGTCAGAACGAGGCCGCGCCAGTAGCGGTCCCGCGCCTCCGGTATCGGGCCATCGAACGAGACCCGGAACGCGACTTCGTTCGACTCCGAGAGTTCGCTGATATCGCCGGGGCTCATCGAGTTGCTCAGGCCAGTTGTCGCGCGACTTGTATCGACCGGAACTGCCCAGAATGGTGTTGAGATGCGCGGGAAGAACACCCACATGACGAGCATGATCGGCAGTGCATAAAGGAGCAGGCGGCCGCTGTTCATGAAACTCTTGCGCGCCGTTTGTGCCTCGCCGGCAGACATACGCAGCCATGCCGTCATGATGACGAGGATGCTGCCGATGAGGTACGGCATCGACCAGATGAACTGCTCCCGTAGCAGCGAGGCCATGACCAGGAAGATGGACAGGAACAGGAGCACGAATTGATCCCGTCGACGTCGCGTCTCGAGCAGCTTCAACGCGGCCATGATCGCGAGTAATGCGGATCCGGGGCCTACGCCGCTGATCGAGGAGTACGTGGCCCATACGCCAACAAAACACACGAGTGCGAGGCCGGCACGTGCCCAGGTCGATGGTAGCGGTCGCCGCCGCTTCTCAACTGCGTACCGCCAGCTTGCACAGCCCATCACTGCGCCTGTGATCCAGTATGGCAGGTAGGGTACATGGGGCAGGACAGCAATGAAGAGCGCCGCCAACGTCCAGGGCAGGCTCTGCAGCAGCGATCCGTCGGTACCGCGCGACTTCGCCATCAGGCTTCACTCTCATCGAACAAGGCAAGAGCCTCGAGACACTGGCGCCGGTGGGCTTCGCCATGCGCTGGTGGGAATTCTTCTCCGGGAATACGCAGGCCGAAGTCCTCGAGCGTGCGGTCCGAATCGACAATCCAGCGCGTCAGGATCGATAGTCTTTCCTCGACGTTGCGGCCTTGTATTTCAGAGAAGTCGAACCACTGGCTGCTCGTATCCGCGCCGGCGAAGAGCTTTGACAGCAGCTGACCACTGCGAGCGTACGCCTTCCATGCGACGTGGCGCGGTGAATCGCCTTCGTGATAACGACGCAGACCAGCAAAATCCTCCTCGCCGCGCGCGTCGTGCTGGCGATGACCATGCGCCGCCATCGTCGGTGGTGGTTGCGGCGCGTCTTCGGCGGGGGTCGGGTAAACGAGCCCATCGATGTTCATATGCAGCCAGGCCCAGGACCGGAACAGTTCGAACGGAAACATGGTCCGGATACCGAAGCGATCCAGCGCAATCCGGCCGCGCTCTTCAGTAGCGACGGGAAGAATGAACACTTTGCTCTCTCCCGGCTCGAGGTCCTGGATGTCGCTGAACGTCGTAGTCGTATACAGGCGAATGCCGTAGCGCGCGGTCTTCGAGCGATTCGTGATCGCAACGCGGAAACGAATGGCCTGTCCTGCGAACACGGGATCGGCTCCCGCAAATGTTATTTCGAGGCCTACCAGGTTGCGTTGGCATTGGTGCATCGAGACGAGACCAATGGCGACGAGCAGAAAGGTCAGCACGAACGACAGGTTGTTGTTGTAGTTCATCGACCCGAGCAACATCGCGAACGCCATCATGCCGAAGATCAGGCCGATACCGGTCGGCAGGATGTACACGCGACCTGGTCCGAGCGTCGTGGTTGCCGGATCGGTTCCCTGGCGTTTGCGCGCCCAGCGCTGCACGCGGGCGCGAGCACCCGAACCAATCGACGTGATCACGCCGCGCGGGCTAGGGAATGGCCACAGAGTCGAGGACATGCTGGCAGAGCTCGGCAGGGCTACGGAAGCGCGTATTGCCGGACGGCTTCAGGCGGTGCCCCGCAATTGCCGCGAACACGGCCTGCACATCGTCGGGATAGACACCCGAGTGGTTCTCGACAAAAGCATGGGCGCGCGCCGCGGCGACAAGCGCCTGCGACCCTCGCGGCGACAAGCCGATCTCGATGTCCGCGGACTCGCGGGTGTGTCGCGCGAGGGCCTGGATGTAGTTAACCAGTGCGTCGCTGACATGCACCTGGCGGACGCTTTCCTGCAGGGCTGTCAGCATTTCGGGGCCGGCGATCGGCTCGATGCTCTTGAGCATCTGCCGTCGGTCCTCGCCTGCGATCAACTCGCGTTCGCTTTCCTCATTCGGGTAACCGATCTCTACGCGCATCAGGAAGCGGTCGAGCTGCGATTCGGGAAGAGGGAATGTGCCGATCTGGTCGCCCGGGTTCTGTGTCGCGACAACGAAAAATGGCTTGGGCAAGACGCGCGTACTGCCGTCCACGGAGACCTGGTACTCCTCCATGGCTTCGAGCAGCGCACTTTGCGCTTTGGGCGTCGCGCGATTCACCTCGTCGGCGAGAATCAGCTGCGAGAAGACGGGTCCAGGCTGAAATTCGAATTCGCCGCGCTCCTGGCGAAATACGGACACGCCGATGATGTCGGCGGGCAACAGGTCACTCGTGAACTGGATGCGGCTGAAGCTGAGCCCGAGGACGCGGGCAAGCGCCTGGGCCAGCATCGTCTTGCCGAGGCCTGGCAGGTCCTCAATGAGCAAGTGGCCGCGGGCGAGCAGGCAGGCTAGCGCCAGAGAGATCTGCGAGTCCTTGCCAAGAATGATCTTGCCCAGTGCCTTGCGGGCTTCATCGATGACGGCGCGCTGGTCGGCGCGGCCGGCTGGCACGGATTCCAGTGTGGTCGAGCGCTGCATTCAGGGGTCCTCAGATAAACGCGCAGCGAACACAATATCGTTACGCCACGCGCGTTGCACGGCCCACGGGTCAGAGTGTGATGCAGTGCTCAGTAATAGACCGGCGTTACGCGAACTCGTCGAGTTTTTGCAGCTGCTCCTCGAGTTGGGCAAGGGTCTTCTCGAACTCGGCAACCCGATCCCGTTCCTGTAAGACCACAGCGGGGGGTGCATTGTTCACGAAGTTTTCGTTGCCCAGCTTGCCGTTGGCTTTGGCGAGTTCCGCCCGAACCTTGTCCATCTGCTTCTCGAGGCGGGCACGCTCGGCCTCAACATCGATGAGACCCTTCATCGGAACAAGCAGTCGCATATCGCCGAGCAACGCAGTTGCTGCGGCGGGCGGCTCGTCATCGTCGCCAATGTGGTTGATCGACTCGACCCGCCCGACACGTTGCAGAAGCAAGTCCAACTCCTCTGCGCGCCGCTGGTCGTCGCTGCCGGCGTGCTGTAACAGTACCGGGAGCGGCTTGCCCGGCGATATGTCCATTTCTCCGCGTATCTGCCGGATACCGAGGATGAACTGCTGGACCCACACGATATCTGCAACCGCGGCGTCGTCGGCCGCAGCATCGTGCGCTTCGGGGTAGGGGCGCAGCATGATCGTGTCACCTTCGATACCCGCTCGCCTGGAGACCTGCTCCCAGATTTCTTCGGTAACGAACGGCATCAGGGGATGCAGCAGTCGCAGGATCGACTCAAGCGTATCGACGAGTGTACGCCGGGTGCCACGCTGTAATGCATCGGACGACTCGTCCGATTGCAGAACCGGCTTCGACAATTCGAGATACCAGTCGCAAAACTCGTGCCAGGTGAATTCGTAGATGGCCTGTGCGGCAAGATCGAGACGGTATGTCGCAAAATGACGGTGCATGTCGCGCGTCGTTGCATCGAGACGTGCTCGTATCCAGCGATCCGCCGCCGTGTACTCAGTTTGACCTTCGTCGAGCGCTTCGGTGTTCATGAGAACGTAGCGCGCCGCGTTCCAGAGTTTGTTGCAGAAGTTCTTGTAGCCCTCAATGCGGCCAAGGTCGAAGCGAACGTCGCGACCCGTTGTCGCAAGAGCGGCGAACGTCATGCGCAGTGCATCGGCGCCGAACTGGTCGATGCCGTCCGGAAACTGCGTGCGCGTAGCCTTTTCGATCTTCGGCGCGAGATGGTCCTGCATCATGCCCGCCGTGCGTTTCTGCACGAGCGCTTCGAGGTCGATGCCGTCGATAAGGTCGAGCGGGTCGAGAACGTTGCCCTTTGACTTCGACATCTTCTGGCCATCCGCGTCGCGAATCAGGCCGTGAATGTAGACCTCGTGGAAAGGCACATCGTCCATAAACTTGAGGCCCATCATGATCATGCGGGCAACCCAGAAGAAGATAATGTCGAAGCCGGTAACCAGGACATTGCCAGGGTAAAACTCTCTGAGAGCGTCGGTCTTCTCGGGCCAGCCCAGTGTGCTGAAAGGCCAGAGGGCCGAAGAAAACCACGTGTCGAGAACATCTGTGTCCTGTCTCAATTCGACATCGGCCGCGATGGCGTGCCGTTCCCGGACAGCGTCTTCGTCATGGCCGACGTAGACATTGCCGTTGTCGTCATACCACGCGGGGACGCGATGTCCCCACCAGAGCTGACGGCTGATACACCAGTCCTGGATGTTGTACATCCATTCGAAATACGTCTTCGACCAGTTTTCCGGCACGAATTTGATGCGCCCCGATTCGACCGCTTCGATGGCCGGCTTGGCCAGCGGTTCGATCTTCACGTACCACTGGTCGGTCAGATAGGGCTCGACGACGGCGTGTGAGCGATCGCCGCGCGGGATCTTGACCGTGTAGTCTTCGATCTCTTCGAGCAGGCCGAGCTCCTGGAACTCGGCAACGATCTTGTCGCGTGCGACGAAGCGATCGAGGCCCCGGTACGACTCCGGCACCTCGTCATTGAGTTGCGCATCGTCCGTCAGGATGTTGTACATCGGCAAATCGTGCCGCTTGCCAATGTCGTAGTCATTAAAGTCGTGCGCCGGCGTGATCTTTACGCAGCCGGTGCCGAATTCCGGATCGACGTAGTCGTCAGCGATGATCGGGATGCGGCGACCGACAATCGGCAGGACAATGTGCTGACCAACCAGGTCCTTATAACGCTCGTCGTCGGGATGCACTGCGACCGCACTGTCGCCAAGCATGGTTTCGGGGCGCGTTGTCGCGACGACGAGGTGGCCGTTGCCGGACGCCAGCGGGTAACGGAAATGCCACAGGCTGCCGGCCTCATCGGCTGACAGGACCTCGAGATCCGACAACGCCGTGTGCAGCACCGGGTCCCAGTTGACGAGGCGCTTGCCACGATAGATCAGGCCCTCTTCGTAGAGGTCGATGAAGACCTTCTTGACAGCCTCGGAACACCCCTCGTCCATCGTGAAGCGATCGCGACTCCAGTCGACCGAGGCGCCCATTCGCCGGGTCTGTTTCTCGATGATGCCGCCGGACTCTTCCTTCCACTGCCAGACCCGTTCGACGAACTTCTCGCGCCCGAGGTCGTGCTTGGTCTTGCCTTCCGCGTTGAGCAGACGTTCGACGACCATCTGCGTTGCGATGCCGGCGTGGTCCATGCCGGGCTGCCACAGGGCGCGATGCCCCTTCATGCGGTGATAACGCGTCAATGCATCCTGGATCGTGTCACCGAAACCGTGGCCCATATGCAGCGTGCCCGTCACGTTGGGCGGTGGAATCATGATGCAGTAGGGCTCGCCGTCGCCTTGCGGAGCGAACCAGCCGTTCTCTTCCCAGCGCTCGTAAACGCGCCGTTCGATATCTTCGGGTCGGTAAGACTTGTCCATCAGAGGTTGTGCGTATTCAGTTCGTGGCCCTGGTCGCGGTAGGCCGCATAGCGCTTGCGACTCAACTGCCGACAGGTTTCGTCGGAGGTTACAAGCTCCGCGACGCGGGGGAAACCCTCGGCGAAGGGCGGGATCTCATCGGTCAGGTTGATCAGCAGGTCGCGCGTCTCAACGTCGTCTCCGTCGCAGCCGACTATGATCGGGGACGCCTCGGTGCCGTCATTACGCCCCGCGAGGCCGTGCGGCACAAAGCTGCCGTCACGAAACGTCCAGAGCAATTCGTCGAGGTGCTCGGCATCGCGGCGGTCCTTCGCGTGGATCCAGACCGAGTTGTCCAGTCGCCAGGCTTTCTCGGCGAGTTTGCAGGCCAGCATGTGCCGCGCACGCTCGTCGGCCTGCGCGAGAATGTAAAAGTCAATGCGGGCCATTGGCTATCCGGTCAGGGCAGGGCCCCCGCACGGGCGAGCAGGACTTCGGAAAGCATCGGCACGGGTCGACCGGATGCGCCTTTCTTGGCGCCGCTGCGCCAGGCTGTGCCCGCGATGTCGAGGTGAGCCCACGACATGCCGTCCGTGTACTTGCCGAGGAAGCAGGCAGCCGTTACGGCTCCACCGGTGGGTCCGCCGATGTTCGCCATGTCGGCAAAATTGCTCTTGAGCTGAGCTGCGTATTCCTCGCCCATGGGCATGTGCCAGCCTCGGTCCTCTGCCGAGTTTCCGGCCGCGAAGATTTCGTCGGCCAGGCTGTCGTCGTTGCTGAAGATCGCGGTGCGATGTTTGCCAAGGGCTATCACGCAAGCGCCTGTGAGCGTCGCGATGTCGATGATGGCAGCCGGCTTGAAGCGGCGTGCATACGTGAGCGCATCACACAGGATCAGGCGGCCCTCGGCATCCGTATTCAGAACCTCGATGGTCTGTCCTGACATGCTCTTGACGATGTCGCCGGGCTTGGTTGCCTTGCCGCCCGGCATGTTTTCGACTGCCGGTACGAGAACGTTGAGGTTTATCGGCAGCTTCATGAGCGCAACGGCGGCCATCGTGCCGATCACGCCCGCGGCGCCGCACATGTCGAACTTCATCTCGTCCATCGCCGGGCCCGGCTTCAGCGATATGCCGCCCGTGTCGAATGTGACGCCTTTACCGACCAGCACCACGGGCGCGTCACTGCCGGCGCCCTTGTACTTCATGACGATGAGCTTGCCGGGTTCGACCGTGCCCGCGGTTACCGACAGCAGCGAACCCATGCCAAGGCGCTTCATTTCCGCTTCGCTCAGGATTTGTGTCGTCAGGCGACCGTTTCCTGCAGCGAGCTTCTTCGCGGTCCTCGCGAGATAGGACGGTGTGCACACGTTCGCGGGCAGGTTGCCAAGGTCCTTCGCCAGGTTCATGCCGTGCATGATTGCGTCGCCATGCTCCGCACCACGCGTCGCCTTGGCGGCATCGCCGCGCTTTGCGATCGAGCTACCCCATGCCGACAGCGCCAGTTGCTTCTTTTTGCGCCCGCTCTTCATTTCGGTGAAGCGGTACAGCGTGTCGCCCATCGCTTCGACGGCATGTCGTGCGAGATAGTAAGGGCTGCTGTCCGCAACGGATTCGAGCGTCAGCGTATTGAGAACCTGCTTCGTCTTGCTGCCGTCGAGTGCCGCGACCGCTGCGGCAACGGCTTTCTTGTAGACGGTCGCATTCAGCTTGGCGGGCTTGCCGAGGCCGACGACGGCCACGCGAGGCGCTTTGACGCCAGGTACCGCGGTCAGAACTGTGCAACGCCCCGGGGCACTGGACAGGTCACCCGATTTAAGGAGCCTGAGAAGGTGGCCCTTGCTGGCGGCATCGATCTCCGAGGCGCCTGTGCCGAGCTTGTTGCGTTCATAGATTCCGACAATGACGCAGTCAACTGCTCGCCGGGAGGCGTTACTCGTAGTCGTGAAATACTTCATAAATCCTTTGCCGCCTTGTTGTTTTTGAGGGCTGTCACGGTCAAAACAATGCGGTAGTCTAACCGTTTCGGCTGCAGGCAGCCACGAAATTCCATTTCCGTGAAACGCATCCTCGATAGGTACATCTTCCGTGAAATCGCCGTGACCTGGCTCGGGGTCACGATGGTTCTGTTGATGATCCTGTTGACGAACCAGTTTGCTCGTGTCCTCGGTGACGTTGCCAAAGGCAAATTGCCGAAGAACGCGGCGTTTGACGTGATCGGTCTCTCGGCGGCCCAGTACCTGACCGTTCTTGTACCGATCGGCCTGTTCCTCGCCGTGATGATGGCACTTGGCCGCCTGTACCGGGATAGCGAGATGCCGGCGATGATGGCGTGTCGTGTCGGTCCGTCCGGAGTCTACCGTCCCTTGATCTGGCTTCTTACGCCACTTGCACTCGCTGTTGCCTGGCTGTCGATCGTCGGTACGCCAACCGCATTGACGACGATCGACCGCATCAGCGCGGAAGCGCGGCGCGAGGCGGATCTGGCAAGCATCGAGCCCGGACGCTTCACTGTTTTCGGACCGGACCAGGCGGTCGTCTACGGCGAGAGTGTGACCCCCGATGGCGTGATGGAGAACGTCTTCATGGAGCGCCGCACCGACGAAGATCTCGTCGAGGTTGTTGTGGCGAAACGCGGGGAGCAGCGCGAGTCTGAGGACCCCGACACGCGATTGTTGGTTCTGCATAACGGGCGCCGCTATGAAGGTATTCCCGGCACCGCGAATTTCCGTGTTGTCGAGTTTGTTGAGCACGGCATTCCGTATCGACTGCCGAGCCTGGCTCAGGCGAAGCCGCGGCCTCGTGCGATGTCGTTCGCAAGCCTGCAGCGCTCGGATGCTCCCGAACACATCGCCGAGCGGCAGTGGCGACTGAGCGTACCGATTTCGACGGTCCTCCTGGCACTCCTGGCCGTGCCGCTTGCCCGCAGTAGACCGCGCGAAGGTCGTTACGGGCGCATCGCGATTGGCCTGCTCGTGTTCATTATCTATTTCAATTTGCTCAGCGCGGCCAAGGCCTGGACCGAGGAAGCGACGATTTCACCGGCTATCGGGCTGTGGTGGGTGCATGGCTGTATGTTGCTGCTGACGCTGTTGTTGCTTGCGTTCCAGAACGGCTGGCACCGGAGGATCTTCCGATCAACCTCCTGAGTCAGTACATGATGCGGACCATTATCACGAGTACGGCGCTCGTGCTGGTTGTGTTACTCGCCCTCGCTGGGCTGTTCGAGTTCATTGCAGAGCTCGATGACATAAAGGGCGACTACCAAACGCCGCAGGCAATCCTGTACACGGCGTTGCGCTTGCCCAACCTGGCATTCGAGATGCTGCCGGTCGCGGCGTTGATCGGTTCGCTCCTCGGGCTTGGCGCGTTGGCCGGTAACAGCGAGATCATCGTGATGCGCTCAGCAGGTCTGTCGGTGCGCAAGCTCGCAAGCATGGTCGCTCTTACGGGTGGCGTTCTTCTCGTCATCACGGGCCTGGTCGGCGAGTTCATCGGACCGCCTCTCGATTTCTATGCACGTGACATGCGGATGAAAGCGCGCTACCAGAGCGATGATGACCTCGGTAATTCTGCGTGGGTAAAGGACGGACCTGTGTACCTGCACCTGCAGCGCGTCAGCTCGGAATTTGAGTTTGGTTCGATCTACCTGTTCCGCTTCAACGACGAGAACGAACTCGCATCGATTGCGCAGGCTGAAAACTCGGGCATTGATGAAAACGACAACTGGCGCCTCGAGAACCTCCGCGAGACGCGGTTCCGCGAAGACGGCGTCCAGGTCGTGGAGTCGTCGGTGGCCGTTGAATCGTTCGAGGTCAATGCCGAGCTACTGGGCAGCTCGCTCGCCAAACCGCTGAGCCTCTCAGGGCGCGGGCTGCTGATGTACATCGACTACCTCAAGCGCAACAATCTCGACTCATCGCAGTACGAAGCCGAGATCTGGTACCGCACGTCCCGCACTCTGACCGTCCTGATCATGCCAATTCTGTCGCTGGCGTTTGTGTTTGGCTCGCTGCGCAGTGGCGGCACTGGCGCAAGGCTGTTGATCGGAGTCGTGATCGGCCTCGCGTATTACCTCGCGAGCGAGACGCTGGCGAACTCCGGGCAGGTATTCAATCTGAACCCGGCACTTGTCAACTGGCTGCCGTTCGGCGTGTTGTTTGCAATTACGCTTATCGCGCTGTCGCGCGTGCGTTGACGCATCACTCCTTGGGGTAGTAGACGATGCGCGTGCCGCTCAGGCGGTCATGCCAGGTCAGACGTTCCCTATCCCATAGCTGCCACCAGAACCCGAGGCCTGCTGGCACCCAGGAAAGCAGCGCCGCAAAGAAGCGAATCGTGCAGGCGGTCAGCCCCGGCTTCTCCCCGGCACCGGTTTCGAGCTGGAGTCGCCATGACTGCATGCCAAGCGTGCGCCCTGAGCGCACCCAAAAGCCAACAAAGAAGCCGTAAATGACGAGCACCAGGACGATGCGGTAGAGCGCATTCTCGCCGATCTCGACCGCTTCGCCGCCACGGAAGGCGATAAATGGAATCGTCGCAAGCCAGAGCAGCGCGACGACGAGCAATGCGTCATACATCATCGCGCCGATGCGGCGCAGCAAACCGGTGTTGTTCATTCGATTCCACTATCCCTGAGCGTTTTGGCCTTGCGCTTGTACTCGCGGCCGAGCCACAGTGCGACAACAGCGGACAAGGCTGCGACGGGTACCATGACAACCGCGATACCTGCGATCCCGAGCCCGACTATCGAGAACAACCTGATCGTCCAGGTTCCGACGACATCGCCACCGCGGTAGATGGCCGTGTCGATTGCGTTCTTGGTTTTGTATTTTTCTTCGGGCGTAACCACGGAATAGAGCATGTCGGTCGACGGCTTGGCAAAGCCGAAGCCGAGCCCGCGGCGAACGACATCCAGCACCGCGACGACCATCAGCGTCGGTTCCAGGGCGAGTACTGCAAAGCCGATGATGGAGGCCAGCGGAAACAGGAACAGTGAGCGGCCGATACCGAATCGCGTGACGACCTGTTTCACCAGGAACATCTGCGCAAGCAGGGCGAGCGTGTTCGACGCAATGTTCATGTTCGAGAAGAACCGAATTCTCTCGTCGGGATCGATGATTGCCGTTCCGATGAGCTCGGCACGGAACATGTACAGTGCTGTGCCCAGCAAGCTGGCCGCCAGAGACATCAATGCGATAGCGAGGAAGTACTTCGATGAAAACAGATGCGTGATGCCTGCGAACGGGTTGCCGCCGAGCGGCTTCTCGCTCTCGACGGTTTCATCCAGCTCGCCTTCGTGCTTCTGGTGCACCCAGTCGCGCAGTCGCCCAATGCATAGCACGGCAATCAGCAGTAAGCCGGCCGATATCGGCAGAAGATGCTGAAAACCGATATTGGTCACCAGGGAGCTTGTCGCCACGCCGCCGATGATTGCGCCGATGCTGCCGCCCGAAGTGATGAATCCAAACAGCCGACGGCCTTGTTCACGCGTGTAGATGTCGGCCATGAAACTCCAGAACACCGACACGACGAACAGGTTGAAGACGCTGAGCCAGACGAAGAACACGCGTCCGAGCCAGACGTAGTCGGTGCCGGCGTCACGTGCCTGCGAGAACACGGCCCAGAAGATCAGTATGTTCGATATGAAGAACAGATAGACCCAGGGCAGGAACGTGCGACGCGGATACCGGGAAGCGACCCAGCCGAATGCCGAGGTCGCGAAGATCATGGTCACGAACGTGCCGATAAACAGGAGCGGAATCGTGTTCGGCCCGCCGCCCACGGCCATCTCTTCGCGGACCGGTCTTATGATGTAATAGGACGAAAGAACGCAGAAGAAATAGGCAAACGACCAGGCTACCGCGACGAGTTCATGTCGGCGGACGCCGAAAATCTCGCTGAGAAGCGAGTTGTCCGAAGTTTCGCTGGCGGCCGTCATGCCGCCGATCATATATCAACAAGAGGGGAAGGGAATGGAAGCGACTGTCATTGTTACGTTTCTGGCGCTGGCTCAATACGTGCTGTTTGGTATCCAGGTGGGATCGATGCGCGGCAAACACGGGATCAAAGCTCCTGCGACGTCCGGTCATCCGGAATATGAGCGCATGAACCGCGTTCATCTGAACACGATGGAACAGCTTGTGGTGTTCCTGCCGGCGCTCTGGATTCACGCTCAGTTCGCGAACCCGCTGTATGGGGCCGGCATCGGGCTGGTCTTCATCATTGGCCGCTTCATGTACCGGGCCGAATATCTGAAAGACCCGGCCTCGCGCGGCACGGGTTTTACCTTGAGTTTCATTCCGTCGGCAGTCTTGCTGATCTGGGCATTGGTTGCGGCAATCCTGCGTCTGCTCTGACAGCGATGGGGTATGATCGGAGCAGGCTCATGAAACCGTCAGGCGACGCCCTTGCTCTGTCACTTGGTCTATGTGAGTACCGCGGTAGCACCGATGCGCGACCAGGATCTCGCGGAATTGCTGGTGCAGGCGCGCGCCAACAATGAGCGTAGAGCGATCACGGGGATGCTCCTTTACAAGGATGGGCGTTTTATCCAGATCCTCGAAGGCCATGAGGAGCAGGTTCAGGCCTCCTTCGAGCGAATTCGCAAGGATGAACGACACACGGCGGTCGACCTTCTGTGGCTGCGGTACGCGCAGTACCGCGACTTCCCCGACTGGACCATGGGCTTTCTCAATGCTGACGAGGTTGATCCGGAGACCCTGAAGGGTTACTCGCCGTTTCTCGAGCGGGATCTTCGTTACGAAGAGTTCATTCAGAACTCGACCGAGGTGCACGAGATGCTGCAGGTGTTCAAGGAGAACCCGGGCGGCCTGGTGAAGTGACAATGGTTCGAAGCAATTAGACGGCGTTTAGCCTGAAGCGATTAATGAGAAAGGCCCGCATAAAGCGGGCCTTTCGATTGTGTGGTACTCCCTAGGGGACTCGAACCCCTGTTGCCGCCGTGAGAGGGCGGAGTCCTAACCGCTAGACGAAGGGAGCATTGCGGTCGGTCCTGCCGAACCGGGGGGCGCTATTATACGGTTCCGTTCCTGCCGCTCAACCCCGAAACGGCACTATTTCGCGTTTTCGCGCCTGGCCGTGGCGCTGCTATCATACGACGCCTGTATTCCCTGTCACACGGACTGGTCTTTGAAGAAGAACCCGCAGAACGGGTCCGGTAAACCAAGAATTATCCGGCGCGCCGATCACAACGTGACGCGCTCCGAGTTTCCGAAGAGCGCTCTCAAGGTGTTGTACCGACTGAACAAGGCGGGCTACCAGGCCTTCCTGGTTGGCGGTTGCGTGCGTGATTCGATCCTTGAACTGCATCCCAAGGATTTCGACGTGGCCACCGATGCGACACCCGAAGAGGTCAAAGCCCTGTTCGGCAACTGCAGGCTGATCGGACGGCGCTTCCGCCTGGCCCACGTGCGTTTCGGACGAGAGATTATCGAAGTGGCGACCTTCCGGGCTGCCGCCAATCACGACCATGACGACCATGCGAGCGACCACGAAGGCCGCATCCTGCGGGACAACGTTTACGGCACGATCGATGAGGATGTCTGGCGACGCGACTTCACCTGCAATGCGCTCTACTACAACATCGCAGACTTCAGCATCTGGGACTACACGGGTGGTTTCGAGGACATCAAGCAGAAGCGCATCGTTCTGATTGGCGATCCGGAAATGCGAATGCGCGAGGATCCGGTACGCATGCTGCGGGCGATTCGCTTCGCGGCCAAGCTCGAATTCGACATCGATGAGCCGGTCATAAAGGCCATCGACCACCATTCGCACCTGCTGCCGAACGTGCCGGCGGCCAGACTCTTTGATGAATTCCTCAAGCTCTTCCAGGCCGGCAATGCCGAGCGCACGTTCGACCTGCTGCGCGACCATGGTCTGTTTCGTGAGATGTTTCCGGCCACGTGTGAAGAACTCGATCGCGATGCCGATTTCATGCGCTTCACGCGCGCAGCATTGCAAAACACAGATCGGCGCGTGAAGGAAGGTAAGTCAGTGACGCCGATGTTTTTGCTCGGCGTATTCCTGTGGCTGCCTGTGAAGAAACTCGCAGCCATTCGTCGCAGCGAAGAAAAAATGTCCGAGTCGCAGTCATTGGCTCTGGCCGCCTACGAAATCGTTGCGCAACAGCAACGGCGAATTTCGATTCCCAAGCGTTTCACTGTTCCAATGCGTGAGATGCTGTCTCTGCAGCCGCGTTTCGAGTTCAGGCGTGGCAAGCGTGCGATGAAGCTGCTCGACCATCGTCGCTTCCGGGCGGCTTACGATTTCATGTTGTTGCTTACCGAAGTCGGGCAGGGCAGTCCCGAAACGGCGCAATTCTGGACCGACGTACAGACGCAATCGGCCGCCGAACGTGCCGTCAGCTTCCAGGTTCGACAGCAACCCTCGGGTGGCAAGCGTCGACCGCGCCGCCGCCGGCGTCGCAAGGCCTCGCCGAAGTCGTGACGATGAAAGCGCGTTGGAGCCCCGCCTATATCGGCGTCGGCAGCAACTTGCAGAGCCCGGCCCGTCAGGTCGAGGCCGCAATCGGCCAGTTGGCGGAGGTTGAGCGGACTCGAGTGATTCGCGCATCGTCGCTATATCGTTCAGCACCGTTCGGCGGAATCGAGCAACCGGACTTCGTCAACGCGGTTACGGCTGTGTTAACGCAGCTCGATCCCTCGGAAATGCTTGCCGCCCTGCACGGGATCGAGGCGGCGCACGGTCGCGAGAGAGATGACACGCGCTGGGGCCCACGCGTGCTGGATCTTGACCTTCTGGTCTATTCAGACCGCAGGGTTGAATCACCCGAACTCACAATTCCACACCCGGGCATCGGCGAGCGAAATTTTGTATTGTTGCCCCTTGGAGAGATCGCGCCGGAGCTCGTGATCCCGGGCTTGGGCCGGGTCGCCAGCATTCCGGTCAATAGGTCCGAACCAAGCATTTCGCGCATCGTCTGAAGGAAGCCCGTGTCCGTAAGCCCGCTGACCACATCAGCCAGTTCGTCACGCTATATCGCCATTGAAGGCCCGATTGGCGTTGGCAAGACGGCGCTCGCGAAGCGCCTGGCCGAGAGCCTCTCGGCGGACCTGGTTCTCGAAGAGGTCGAGGAGAATCCGTTCCTCGAGCGTTTCTACCGGGACGGCCGTTCAGCGGCACTGCCGGCGCAGATGTTCTTCCTGTTCGCGCGGGCTCGCCAGATAGAGGATCTGCGCCAGTCCGACCTGTTCTCGAGCGTGCGCATCTCCGACTATTTGTTTACGAGGGATCGCCTGTTTGCCGAGCTTAATCTCGATCTCGAAGAACTGAAGCTGTACGACCAGATCGCCGACAATCTCGCCGTGGATCCACCAGTTCCCGACCTCGTCATCTATCTTCAGGCATCGGTCGATGCCCTGCTACAAAGGCTGGCGCGACGCAATTCGAACTACGACCGCTTCGTGGACAGGGCGTATCTGGAGCGCCTGACGGATGCGTACGCGCGGTTCTTCCATGAGTACGACGACGGTCCGTTGTTGATAGTTAATGCGTCTGCAATCGATCCGGTCAATAATCCCGCCGATTACGACCAGCTGTTTCAGCAGATTGAGCGCACAACCGGTGGTCGCCACTTTTTCAATCCGGCAGCGGCAGCGCTTGCCTGACAGGTCAGATTCCGATGTATACCCAGCTTGAACAACGCGGCATGCCCGAGCCGCCCGTCAACGTGTCGACGCTGCGTCGTATGAAAGAGGA
>JAAUYD010001133.1_pt1 | contig 27259 bp, 21 predicted proteins | sample 7278101 | NCBI WGS metagenome assembly JAAUYD01 (sample SAMN14350128, study PRJNA611818) | marine sediment metagenome | isolation source: surface marine sediment (0.6m) | place: French Polynesia: Moorea | collected 2018-08
GATTTACAGGCATCGGGATTGAAACAGGGATGGTTGTCGAGATTCATGGCAAAACCCTTTCCATACGGTTACCACAGCAATGATACCCATTAAGCGCAGCCCATCGCCGCCCGCTGGTCATCGTGCTCACGCGTTGCGAGAGATATCCCCATTGTTCCGTGCCGAGCATCGACGATGCGGACGGGAAAAGCCCGCGGACCTGTTCGAGCGCAGCGAGTTTCCGCGGGCGCCGTCCGTAGCGGCGACGCGCAGGGAAGTCCCGAAGGGACCACGGGACGCGGGCGCTTTCTTTTGGTTCGTTTTCTTGCGCGCGCAAGAAAATGAACATAACGCCTGTAACGGGCTGATTTGACATATTCACATAACCCTCAACATGAGTAGATATTCACACGCGGCCTAATAATATGTGTACCCCACCGCATTGCTCTTCTGCTTCTCTTCGATCAATGTGTTGGCCAGACGGTCGAAAAGCTGCTGGGCGCCGCGGTAACCCAGATGCGCCAGACGGCTGCCGTCCACGCGATCGTGGACTGGAAACCCCACCCGCACCAACGGCTTTTTAAGCCGCCGCGCCATGGTATAGCCCTTGCTGTGGCCGATAAGCAGGTCCACGTCCATGTCCGCAAGTGCCTTCTCGATGTCGACAAAGTCGACATCTTCAAGAATCTGCATCCGGTCGTGCTGGGCCGCCGGCACCACACGCCTGATGGTTCTCGCAAACCGCCCGTCGCCGCCGCCGGTGGCGCACAGCACGGGAACGATGCCCAATTCGCCGCAGTAGCCGGCCAGTCCGGCCACCAGGTCTTCTTCGCCGAAAATAGCGGCCCGCACACCGTTCAAGTGCTTGTGGCCGTCCACCAGGGCATCCAGCAGGCGACCGCGCTGAGCCGTGTACTTCTCCGGCACCGGGCGCCCGCTGAGAGCCGCCAGGCAGTCGAAGAAACGATCGGTCTGGCGGATACCGATCGGCAGGCCCAGCCGATGGAGGGGCACATTGCGATTTTCGTGGAGCCAGGTACCGGCCGTCTCCCCGGCACCGGCGAGCACCAGGCCGCACTCGATGCTGGCCGCTGCAGCGCCTGATTGGCGCAGGGCCGCAACCGGTGTACCGCCCTCGGGAATACGCTGATACTCGGTCCATAGCGGACCGTTGAGGGTATCGCTGTAATCGGGCACCAGAACGGGTGTCAGGCCAAAGGAAGCGATGATGGTCCTGAGCGCGCGCAGGTCGGCGGGCGACACCATGCCTGCAAACAGATTGACACGCGTGGGCTCCCGGGCGGGTTCCGGTTCGGCAAGCGCGGAGACCAGCGCCCGTACCGCCCCGTGAAAGCCCTGCATGTGGGTGCCTTGGTAACTGGGCGTGGCCACGTGGACCAGGGCCGGCAGATCCTCGTCGCGGTGGTCCGCCTGGTAGGTCCGGATGAACATGGGGACGTCATCGCCGATGGTTTCGGACAGGCAGGTGGTGGCCACGCCGATCAGGTCCGGATCATACTGGCGGCGGATATTGTCGATGGCCAGCTTGATGTTGGCCCCGCCCCCGAAGATGGCCGTATCCTCGCCGAAATTGGAACAGGCGATATCCAGCGGCTCCTTGAAGTGGCTGATCATATAACGCCGGATGTAGGTTGAGCAGCCCTGGGAGCCGTGGAGCAGCGGAACAGTGTTGGCAATGCCTTTGAAAACCAGGGCCGCGCCCAGGGGCGCACAAAGCTTGCAGGCGTTCTGGGTGGCGGTGAAGTGCTCGGTCGACAGGGCGGATGTCATGGGGTCTCCTCTCCGGCCGCCATCGCGGCCGCCCGGGCCGGAACGAACTGCCACACCGGGCTGGTCACCGAGGTATGCACCTCGCGAGCGAACTGCAGCATGCCGGCGAACCCGGCCAACGGCATTTTGCGCTCGTGGTTGTGGTCGCAGAAGCCGATGCCCATCTTGAAAGCGATGGGGCGCTCCTTGACGCCGCCGATGAACAGGTCGGCGCGCTTCTCGATGATGTATTTGGAGAGCTCCAGGGGGTTGGCGTCGTCCAGGATCACAGTGCCGTCCTCGCACATGTCTTGCAGGGTGGCGTAATCGCTGGCATTGCCGGTCTGCGAGCCCACGAGCACCACCCGCATGCCGAGGTGGCGCAGGGCCTTGATCAGAGAGAAGGCCTTGAAGGCGCCACCCACGTATACCGCAGCCCGCTTGCCGTCCAGATCCTTTCGGATTCGCTCCAGTTCAGGCATGATGGCCCCGACCTCGCGGCGCACGATGGCTCGCGTGCGTGCCATGACCTCCGCGTGATCATTGAAATGCGCGGCCACGTCATAGAGGGCCGTGGCCATGTCCTCGATGCCGAAGTAGGACGCGCGGATATACGGAATCCCGTAAGTTTCCTCCATCATCTCGGCCAGGAAGGTGAGCGCCCCGGAGCATTGCACCACGTTGAGCGCGGCCCCATGGCTGCGGCGGATCTCGTCCACCCGGCCGTCGCCGGTCATGATCGAAACCACCTCGACCCCCATCTCCTCGTAGTACTTCTTGATCAACCAGGCTTCCCCGCCGATGTTGAATTCGCCCAGGATATTGATGCTCACGGGGGCGATCTTGTCTGTGGCACCGGTGCCCACGAGTTTGGCCATCGCGTCGCAGGCCGCCTTATAGCCATCCTTCTTGGTCCCCTTGAACCCTTCGGAGTGGACCGGCAGCACCGGGATGCCCTTCGCCTTCTCGACCTGCCGGCAGACGGCGGCCACGTCGTCACCGATGATCCCGACGATGCAGGTGGAGTAGACGAAGGCGGCTTTGGGTTTGTACTGGTCGATCAGTTCGTCCAGCGCGGCGGCCAGCTTCTTCTCCCCGCCGAAGATGACGTCCCTTTCGCGCAGGTCGGTGGAAAAACTCATGCGGTGCAGTTCGGGTCCGGAAGACAGGGCCCCGCGGATGTCCCAGGTATAGGCCGCGCAGCCGATGGGGCCGTGGATCAGGTGCAGCGCGTCGGCGATCGGGTAGAGCACCACCCGCGAACCGCAGAAGACGCAGGCCCGCTGACTGACCGAGCCTGCCAGGCTGTGCTTGCCGCAGTCCATCTCGAAAGGCTGGCTGCCCTTCTGGTGAATCTGGGCCTGGCGTTCTTCCAATATCGGGATGGATGCCATGATCTTCTCCTGAATAAAGAAATTGCTAATAACCTTGTGAGGAACGGTTGGATAAAGCGCGTCGAAGAGCAAGCATCAGGCTGTCAGGCAAGGCGGCGGACGATCGGGAAAGCGCAGCAACCTTCTGGTTGTGAGCATTTACCGGAGTTCGCCAACGCCGCATGACCGCCTGAGGCGCCGCTATTCGACGCGCTTTACATGACCAGTTCCATGTCGATGTCATCCGCGTCACGATCCTTGCGGTCCAGGATGGCATCCAGCAGCTTCTCCAGGAGGCGCAGCGCGCCGCGGTAGCCCATGGTGGCGAAGTAGCTGTGCCCCAGGCGGTCGTAAATCGGGAACCCGTAGCGGATCAGCGGTGTGTCCTCGTCCTTGGCGATATACTTGGCGTAGGTGTTGCCGATGATCAGGTCCACCGGCGCGTTTTTAATCCACTGGTGGAAGAGCAGCATGTCGCCGGGAACTTTGATGTTCACATCGGCGGGCACCCCGGCCACGGCCTCACGCAGGGACTTTTCGTATTTCTTCCCGGCCGGAGTACCGGTAATGATGTGCACGGGCTGCATGTCGAGCGCGACCAGAAAGCGGGTCAGCGCCAAGACCTGATCGGGATCGCCCACAAGGGCCACGCGTTTGCCGTAGAGGTACTGGTGCCAGTCGGAGATGCTGTCCACCAGCTGGCCGCGCTCCAGATTCAGAGCCGCCGGCACGCTGACACCGGCCATCCGGCGCAGGGTGTCCACGAACGCGTCCGTACCGTGCAGCCCCAGGGGGAGGCCCAGGATCTCGCAGGGGACCTTGCACTTGGCATCCAGCGCCCGGGCCGCGGGCATGGACGCGGTGCGTCCCATGGCTATGGTGCCGACGCTGCTGCCGCTCTTTTTGAGTTCCTCGATCGTCACGCCGCCTTCGGGAAACATTCTGTACTTACCCGTGAGCGGCCCGTTAAGGACTTTGGCGGTATCCGGAAACATGATCGTGGGTACGCCCATAAGCTCGGCGATCCGCCGGATCTCGGTCATGTCCGAGGGCTCCACGTAGCCCGGAATCAGGTTGACGGTCTTCGCGCGGCGGCCATTGGACTCGGCGAAATAGTCCACCATGGCCTTGGTCATATTGGCGAACCCCGTGACGTGGGAGCCGACATAGCTCGGCGTGCTGGCATGGAGGACGTACTTGCCCTCCGGAACCTTGCCGTCGGCCTTGGCCTTGGCGAAGATTTGCGGCACGTCGTCGCCGATGGTCTCCGAAAGGCAGGTGGTATGCACCGCAATCACGTCGGGGTTGTAGACCGTAAAAATGTTGTCGATGGCCTGCACCAGATTGGCCTGGCCACCAAAGACCGAAGCCCCCTCGGTGAAGGCACTGGTGGCGGCGACGACCGGCTCCTTATAATGCCGGGTCAGGGCGCTGCGGTGATAGGCGTAGCATCCCTGGGAGCCGTGGCTGTGGGGCAGGCAGCCGTGGATGCCCAGAGCGGCATACATGGCCCCAATCGGCTGACAGGTTTTGGCCGGATTGACGGTCAAAGCGCTGCGTTCTTTGATTTCAGTCGGTGTATGTCTCAGCAACATGATCTGCAATCTCCTAAGGGCGTCGTTGGTCAGAACCACGCCGGTCGGCGTTTGAATTATTCCCAGGCATAGGTGGCGGACAGCTCGGGGTGCTCCTCCCAGGGCGCACGCATGTACTGCCACACCTTGCTGTTGACCATGCGGTCGATTTCCTTGTAAAAATTGACGGCCCCTTTGAATCCGGCGTATGGTCCGCCGTAATCGTAGCTGTGCAGTTGTTTCAAGGGGATGCCGTGCTTCTGAACGGCGTACTTTTCCTTGATGCCGGCGCAGAAGATATCCGGCTTGAACTGTTTGATCAGCTCGTCGGTCTCGTGCTGGCTGGGATCGTCAATCACCAGGGAGCCGTCTTCCATTTCAGGCATCATGCCCTCGTATTCGGCGAATTTCAGACCCGCGGCCTCCAGATCCGCTTTTTTCTCCTCGCTGATCCGGGGATTGAACCGTTCCGGGTCGGGCTCGATCGCCAACTCCTCGATGTTGCGGCTGTCGGCGTCCACCTTGATGTCCGGCAGCACGCGGCGCCCCTCGTAGTCGTCGCGGTGCCCGAATTCGTAGCCCGCCGAAAGCGTCTTCATGCCCAGTTCGTTGAAAAGCTCCTGGTAGTGATGGGCGCGCGAACCGCCCACAAAAAGCATGGCCCGTTTGCCCTCGGTCCGCGAGCGCACATCGGCACAGGCCGCCTCAACGGCGGGCATTTCCTCGGCGATCACCTTCTCGACCACCGCGGTCAGCTCCGGTTCGTCGAAATATTGCGCGATCTTGCGCAGGGACTTGGCCGTGGCGGCCGCACCGATGAAGTTGACCTTGATCCAGGGCACCCCGAACTTGGTTTCCATCATCTCGGCCACATAGTTGATCGAGCGATGGCACATGATCAGGTTCAAGTCGGCCGTGTGCGAGTTGGCGAACTGATCGATGCTGGAGTTACCGCTGTAGCTGGACACAAGCGTTATCCCGCATTTTTCGAAAAGGCGCTCGATCTCGAAGGCGTCCCCGCCGATGTTGTACTCGCCCAGGAGGTTGATGCGGTAGTTGCCTTCCTTGACGGTGTCGTCCAGACCGACCACATGCTTGAAAATGCCGTTGTTGGCGATATGGTGCCCCGCGCTCTGGCTGACGCCTTTATAGCCTTCGCACGAAAACCCGAAGACGTTGATTCCCAGCTTGGCTTTCATCTCGCGGCAGACGGCATGGACGTCGTCGCCGATCAGCCCCACCGGGCAAGTCGCGAAAACGGCGATCGCCTTGGGCTTAAAGTTGTCGTAGGCTTCCTGGATGGCCTGTTTGAGCTTCTTCTCGCCGCCGAAAATAATTTCCTCGTCCTGCATGTCGGTGGAAAAACAATAGGGCATGTAGTTCTGGCCGTCGCCGCTGTCCGGATCGGTCTGGTTGCGGCGGGTCAGCCAGCTGTAAAAACCGCAGCCGATCGGGCCGTGGGTGATGTTGATGATGTCCCGCGTGGGCCCCAGAACGACGCCTTTGCAGCCGGCATAGCAGCAGCCGCGCTGTCCGATCAGTCCGGGTACGGTCCGCACGTTGGAACTGATCACCGGCACATCACCGCCCGGTTTGACCTTGTTGACGACGATCTGCTTGGCACGCTTGCGGGCCACCTTGGGGGGATACTTGGCCAGCAGTCGGTCTTTGATGGTTGCAGGATCCTTGGGGTCCGGCCGGACCGTTTTGGTCGGTTTGTTATTCTTTGCGCCCATTGCCATGCGAAATTCTCCTCTTATGGAATCCAGGGATACATGAAAGGGTTCGCGCCACCGCGCGCTCACCCATCGTCCAACGTGTCTTCACCGCGCTCACCGGTGCGAACGCGAACGGCTTCGGTGCAGGGCATGACGTAGATCACCCCGTCGCCCGATTTGCCGGTATGATTGGTCGTAATGATGGTGTTGACGGCCTTTTCGACGAGATCGTCGTTGACCACCATCAGGATCGCCCGTTTGGGAATCAGGCGCTGACTCTGGCCCAGTTGGGCGATGGCCTCTTCGTAGCCGTGTTCCGCCCCCTGAAGCAGCTGCATATCGACGATCCCCTTGCCGCGCCCCAGGGCATTGCGGGCCGTGATTGACCCCAGCCCGGCTTCGGCCAGAGCCTGTTTGGTCTTGTTCATCATGTTCATGCGCACGATTGCGACCACTTCTTTCATATCGCCACCTCTTCCGTCTGGCCCTCGGCGGTTTCTTTGATGCCCGAACTGATGGTGTAGGCTTCCTCGACCGGCACCACGAATATGCGCCCGTCGCCGAAGGCCCCCTTGTCTCCCGTTCGCGCCGCCTTGATAATCGTGCGGATGGCGAACTCCTTGTCGTTGTCCTTGACCACGGTGAGCAACATTTCCTTGGGGATCTCGTCGTAGGTAATCTCGCCGATTTTTATCCCCCGCTGCTTCCCGCGCCCCACAACGGACATCTTGGTAACGCCGGGAAAGCCGGCCTCCATCAATGCGGCTAAGACGTCATCGACCTTTTCGGGACGAACGATGGATCGGATCATAATCATGGGTACGATTCTCCTCGTATGCTTCTGCGTTGGTAGTAAATGGGGTTCCGGGCCTTGCCGGCCCCTAAGCCGCAATCCCGTAGTCGATCAGGAGTTTTTCCAGTTCCTCGATGGGAAGCGGCGTCGGAATGACCCGCATCTCATTCGCGTCGATCTTCTTGGCCAGGGTCCGGTACTCCTCGGCCTGGGAATGGCCGGCTTCGAACTCGATCACGGTCTTGCGGTTGATCTCCGCGCGCTGCACCATGTTGTCACGGGGGACAAAATGGATCATCTGGGTACCGAGCTTGTCGGCCAGGGCCTGGATCATTTCCATCTCGTTGTCCACCTTGCGGCTGTTGCAGATCAAGCCGCCTAAGCGAACACCGCCGGCTTCGGCGAATTTGACGATCCCCTTGCAGATGTTGTTGGCGGCGTACATGGCCATCATCTCCCCGGAGACGACGATATAGATCTCCTGGGCCTTGCCTTCGCGGATCGGCATGGCGAAACCGCCGCAGACCACGTCACCCAGCACGTCATAGAAGACATAATCGAGATCTTCCCCGTCAGCGTATGCCCCGAGCTGCTCCAGGAGGTTGATCGAAGTAATGATGCCGCGGCCGGCGCAGCCGACGCCAGGCTCGGGGCCTCCCGATTCGGTACACATGGTCCCGCCGAAACCTTCCTTGCGCACATCTTCCAACTCGACATCCTCACCTTCTTCGCGCAACGTGTCGAGAACGGTACGCTGCGCCAGGCCGCCCAGTAGCAGGCGAGTCGAGTCGGCCTTGGGGTCGCAGCCGACCACCATGACTTTCTTGCCCATCTCGGCCAGACCCGCGACCGTGTTCTGCGTGGTCGTGGATTTGCCGATGCCGCCCTTTCCATAGATGGCTACTTTCCGCATTGCTTTTCTCCTTGATCAATTGAGTTTACTTCTTTTCAGTTGAAAGCCTATCTATCAAGGAGCGTGCCACAACTGACTCATGGAGGGGGTGAATCGCTTAAAACGCCGCTGATCCGGGGCTTATTTTTTTTTGAGCGTTGGGGGGAACGGCCTGTGCCGGCCTGATGGCATCCGTTGTGGGGAACAATTGTGTCGCCGGGCACAAAAGTGTAGACAAAAATGCGTCTCGGCGGCTATAACGCGCAGGCGAGATACACACGGCCGGATCGGTCCGATTTAAACGGGGTTCAAAGCCCTCAGGAAGAACGCTCGAGGGACTAGCAGATGGGAACAGGGAACAGAATACGTTTGGCGGGGTTGGTGGTTTTACTGCTCGTGTTCGGCTGCACCAAGGCATACCAGCAATATCCCGGTCCGCCGCGGCCCGAATCTGAGATTGCCGTCATCACCCCGGACCAAGGTGTCCGCATCCACGCCCTGGACGAAAAGGTCGTCAATGTGAGACCGGGATCGCCCAGGGGTCTGTATGTGGCGCACACCCGCCTGCACGTGGGTGCGGGACGCTACACCCTCACCTTGATTCCCCAAGGGATCACGACCATTAAAACCTTTACGCGGCTGGCCGTCGAGGTGGAGGCCGGCAAACGCTATAAGGTCCGCAGCCAGTTCTACCCCGCCAGCAACGAGAGGGCCGGGTTCTACAAGTTGTGGGTGGAGAATGAAAAGACCGGCGCCGTCATCTCGGAAATCGCCGAAAGCCGCAATCCCTTCCAGCCGGCAAAAAAATAAACGGTTCTGGTTTCTCCGTTCCAGGTTCCGGTTGGTCGGATGCCGACGTTTAAAGCCAGAAACCTCTCAACCTCGAACCGAGCGCCCCGAACCTGGAACCCCCTCTAGATCTTGCGCAGGTCGATCTGGTATTTTTTGATGCGGTAGCCCAACTGCCGCGGCGTGATGCCCAGAGCCAGCGATGCCCGGTTCTGGACGAAATTGTTGTCCTGCAGCGCCTTGATGATCCGTTTCTTCTCAAGGTTCTGCACCTCCAGGCCCAGGTCGTCATTGCGGCTGCGGGATATGTCCATTCCCGGAGCGGTAATCATCCGTTCGACCGCCAGGTTCGACGGTAAATCGTCCAGCCCGACCTCATCCTTGTCCGCCATGATGACGAAGCGCTCGATCGTATTGGCCAGTTCGCGCACGTTGCCGGGCCAGCGGTACTGAATCAGCGCTGCCAGCGCCTTTTCGTCCAGCCGTACCGACTGCCCGTAAACGCGGTTGAACTTCTGGAGGTAATACGCTGTCAGCAGCGGGATATCCTCCCGACGCTCCCTGAGCGGCGGCAGGACGACCGGAACGACATTCAGCCGCCAATAGAGATCTTCGCGGAAGTTGCCGCGACGCACCTCACCTTCCAGATCCCGGTTGGTGGCGGCCACCACACGGACGTCGACGGACTGGGATCGGGACGAGCCGATGCGCTCGAACGAGCGCTCCTGAAGAACGCGCAGAAGCTTTACCTGGCTGGCCAGGGGCAGTTCACCGATCTCATCCAGAAATAGCGTCCCCTTGTGGGCCGACTCGAAACGTCCCACCCGGCGCGCCGTGGCACCGGTATACGCCCCCCGTTCGACGCCGAAGAGTTCGGCCTCGATCAGGTTTTCAGGCAGCGCCGCCAGATTCACGGCCACAAAAGAATTGACCGCACGGGCGCTCTGGTAGTGCAGCGTTTGGGCGATGAGCTCTTTGCCGGTGCCGCTCTCTCCCAACAGCAGTACGGTCGTGTCCGTGGCGGCGACCTTCTTGATGCTTTTGAGAACACGCTGCAGTTCACGCGACTCTCCGATGATATTGGGCAGATTGAAGCGCTCGGTCAACTGCTGGCGCAACTGCCCCAGTTCATCTTCCTTGCGTTTGAAATGTTCATACAACTTGACGAACTGGGCAATGAGCGAGGCCACGATCTGCAGCACCCGCAGATCGTCATCCACACTGCCATGGGCCTCGGAGTAGATGCGATCGGCACTAATGACGCCCAGGGCGTTGTCCTCCAGCATGATGGGAATGCAAAAAAAGGAGATGCCGGATTTATCCGGGCGCGAAGCGGTTTTGTTCAGAAACTTGGGTTCGTCGCCGATATTGGGGATGAACATGGGGGCACGGTTTTCAAGCACTTGGCCGACGATGCCCTCCCCGCTGAAATAGCGTCCGCGCTTGATTTCCTCCCGGCTTAACCCATGCGCAGCCACGATGTTGAGCGCCTGTGAGGCGGAGTCCAGCAGGAACACGCAGCCCCGCTGCATTTCAAGCCGTGAGGACAGGATCTGCATGGCTTCGTGCAGATTGTCGCGCAGATCGAAAGAGGCCGTCAGGACCCGGCTGACATCCAGAATGGCGTGAAGCTCTTGATTTTTGCGCATACCCATTTGCATTGCGACCATGGTTGAGACCTTTGCAGTTCCGGATACGGATACCGATAAGCCTGATGCAGACTGCAAACAACATACCATGCTCTATAAACCAGAGAAATAAACATAACCACCTATTATATCTATATTTTTACAATATACCCCTATAGATTTAAAAAATAATGTATTACATAACTGTCTTATGGCAATTAAATTTTTACATAATTGAATTATCAGAACGGCTTCGACGGAGGCTTCTCCCGTTGGATCGAAACGGGGATCATCCTCGGTGAGAATGCGATGCGGGCAGAAGATCGGAAGGGGTGCCCAACGGCGGCGTCCCTTGGGTGTGGGCCTGACGTTGTGCGGTGGGCGCTGCCCCTTCAGGGCTTGGCAGCGACCTGTTCCTTGAGCACGGCGGCGATTTCCCGGCTGAGGGTGGCCGCCGCCGCACTCTGGGCGGCGACCAGGGCATCATAGCCTTTGCCGGAGGCCGCCTCCTGGATAATCGTCTGGCGGACCACCAGCGGTTCGACGCTGCCGGCCTTTACAAGCATCCAGGTGGCGTTCAGGCTGGCAAATTCCCCCAGACGCCCATCGAATCGGCGGATGTCCATGACGACCCGAAAATCCGGCGAAAAATAGCGCTCCCAGGGCTGGGCCATGATGCGCTCGCTGCCCATCAGCAGCGTCAGGTTCTCGACCAGCACGCGCACGAAGTTGTTTTCAAGCGATCCGCCCCAGCGATGAAATTCATTGATCTCAAGCTGGTTGCGGCCGCTGCGGGTGACGATCCGCTGACGGTCGAGCTCGTCCGGAAAGGTTACCGGCCCGATCCCGATATTGACCGGGGCGGCTGAACCAGCAGCGGATGCGGCCAGGTCAGCCTCGATCGGACTGAGGGTGTAGAAAGTGGTGGGGCTGCTCTTGCCACCGCACCCGAAGAAGAGCAGGCTGGAAGCAAAAACAACGGTCAGAAGGCTTGGAAACGCAAATCGTCTCATGGGGATTCGGTTCCTTTCCCTCGAATCAGGGATTCGGGATGCCGGTCCAGAAATTCGGCCAGCTCACGCAACGCGCGGGCGGTGCCGGCAAGCTCATTCAGGGTCGCGCGCAGATCGTGCCGCAAGGGAGCGTCCGCGTTGATGACCCCGTTGAGTTCGAGCATGGTGCGGTCAAGCCGGTCAAGCACCGAATTGATCCGGGGCATGGTTTCCGCATTGGCGCTGGTGGTCAGCTGCCGGACATCGGCCAGGATCTGTTTCAGCGAATCGAGGCTTTCCATCAGTTCAGGCGAATTGACGATGCGGTCCACCCCGGCCACCGCCTGCTGAAGGTCCCGGGCGATGCTCTCCAGGGGCATCTTGTCGAGACGCTTCATAAAGCGGTTCAGGCTGGCGGTGATGGCCTCGATGGTGGTGGGGATGGTGGGAATGACGGCCTGGCCGTCGATGGAGCGCAGGACAGCCGGTTCGGCGTCCGGATGGAAATCCAGGTCAATAAAAAGCCTGCCTGTCAAGAGGTTGCCGGTCTTGAGTTGGGCCCGCAACCCCTTGTCGAGCAGTTTCTGGTCCATGGTCAGGTCCTCGGTTTGGCTCTGCTCCAAGTACCCCATCCCGATCCGTTCCGGCTCGATCTCGACTGTCACCGGGATCCGGAACTCGACCTTTTCCGGGTCGAACTGCAGATCGATATCGATGACCTCGCCGATCTTGATGCCCTGAAACTCGACCGGCGCACCCACTTCAAGACCCCTTACCGAGTCGCTGAAGAACATGATGCCGCGGCTTTTGACTGTATACTGCCGCTGGGCCGCAGTGACGAAATCATCGAAGAGGATGAAGCGGGTGTTTTCGGGCGCCTTGGCCGCGGACGGCTCGTGGGAGGGAACCCCAAAGGCAATCCCGCCGATCATCATGGAAACGAAGGATTCGGTATCTACCTGGACGCCGCTGGCACTCAGGTTCACCTGGACGCCGCTGGTCTCCCAAAAGCGCGTATTGGTGCGCACGTGATTGTGGTAAGGGGCGTTGATGAAAATCTTGATGGTCACGCTATTGCCGGTCGGATCGAGGGAATAGCCCATCACCTGGCCGGCCTGGATCTGGCGGTAGTAAACCGGGGATCCGAAATTGAGCGACCCCAGCCGGTCGGCGGTGAGGCTGAACTGGTAGCCGTCCTGGTCGGCCATCACCACCGGCGGCGCTTCCAGGCCCTCGAACTCGCGCTGCGGCTCACCCTCGGTGCTGGGTTCCATGCCGATATAGGCGCCGGAGAAAAGGGTTCCCAAACCCGATACATGGCCGGCCGCCACCCGCGCCCGCACCACCCAGAACTTGGCGCCCTGCTTCAGAAAGGGCCTGGCGCCCTTGACCATTTCCACGGTCAGGCGGACATGCGAGAGGTCGTCCGTGATGACGATGGATTGTACCGTCCCGACCTCGACGTCTTTGAACCGGACCTTGGTCTTGCCGGCCACGAGACCTTCGGCGGTGCGGAACGTGATGAAGATCGTGGGTCCTTTTTCAGTGACGGCCTTGAACACCAGCCACCCCCCGATCAGGATGGCCACTACGGGAACGATCCAGACGATGGAAATCGAGCGTTTTTTCCTGATGTCCGGCTGGGGGGCATTGGTCGGCATAGCAGCGTCGTCAGTCGGCACGCTCATGGCTTTTCTCCATATTGTCCCAGATGAGACGAGGGTCGAAGGCCTCGGCCGCCAACATGGTGACCACCACGACGGCGGCGAAGAAGACGGCACCCGGACCGGCTTCGATGGTGGCCAGCGCTCCCAAGTGGACCAGCGCCACCAGGATGGTCACCACATAGATATCGAGCATGGACCAGCGCCCGATGACCTCGGTAAGCCTGTAAAGACGCGTGCGGTCGACAGGGCGCCATTGCCAGCGCCGCTGTACCGACAGCAGCAGAAACGCCAGGATCAGAAGTTTGAGCAGGGGCACAAAGACGCTGGCCACGAAAATGACCAGGGCCACCGGCCAGCTGCCCGAATGAATGAAATAGATCACGCCGCTCATGATCGTATCGGACTGCACCGCCCCCAGCGAGGTGGTGTGGGTGATGGGCAGTACATTGGCCGGGATGTAGAACACCGCGGCCGCCAATACCAGCGCCCAGGCCCTGGCGATGCTGTTGGGTTTGCGGCTGTGAAGCGGGGCCCCGCACCGGGGGCAGTCGACGGCCGTTTCCAGCCGCCGGTTCAGCAAGTGGCAACTGCGACAGGCCACCAGGCCCAGACGGCGCGCCGTTGGCGGTTGGTTTCTCATGGTGCATGCTCCACGCGTTCCCAGACTTCATGCTCGTCCAGGGTCACCATCATGGCGGCCAGAACGAAGATCAAGGCCAGAAAAGCATACAGCGCCACTCCGGGAATGATGGTGGCCATCTTGACGAGCTTGACCACGGATACCAGGATGCCCAGCAGGAAGACCTCCATCATGCCCCAAGGCTTGAGAAAAATCACCAAACGCAGCACACCGGCCAGATGATGCGGCACCACCTTCAAGTTCAATGGCAGGAGAATATAAAGCATGCTGACCAAATGGATTGCCGGGACGATCACCACAGTGATCAGCACGAGGGTGGCAATGGTTCGCATTTCCTGCTGGTAAAGCTGAAAAATGCCCGTGGCCAGGGTGGTTTCACGGATCTGGGCGCCGATCTGAAAGCCCAGGAAGGGATGCGTGTTGGCGATGATGTAAAGGATTACACCGGTCAGAGCCAGGGCCAGGGTGCGATTGAGGCTGTCGGCTTTGGGGCGGTAGAGGGTGGCCCCACAGCGCGAACAGCGGGCGGCACCGCCCGTCGGGATCGCACCGAGCTGGTGCACCAGATCGCATTCATGGCAGGCAATGAGGTGTGTGTGCGTCATCTGAATCCTTGGCCGTCGCGGGTCTGGATGATCATAGCCAAAAGCTTATTGATTGACAAGCGGCGGCCGAGCCAATCGCAGGGCGGCGCCGGCCTGTTGGGCCGATCTCATTTCACCCACCCCAGCACATCGCGGATCACGGACCAACGCGGCTTCTTTTCTTCCGCCTCGGCCCCCAGAATCCAGTGGTCGTAGATCCTTTGAAAGTCCAGGTGCTGCTTGTGGGTAAGCTCGATCCAGCGGCTGACGAAATCGGCCATTTCATCGTCGCGACCGGCCACGGGATAGGCCAGCGGGATTTTGACGATATCCGGTTTGGGTACCGCCACCTGGAAGTTGGGATAAATCAAGGTCCAGGCCGAGCCGGCTTCGGCCGTCAGCACGATGGCATCCATATTCGGATGCATGTTGCTGAAAAAATCACGGGGGGACTCGATGGTCGTCGTCTTGGCATCGGGCAGATAGAGCTGGAAATCACCTTCATGGATCCCCATCGTGCGCGGAATACCGATTTTGAGGTTCTTGACCTTACGGATCTCATCCGGGTGTGTGAATGCGCCCCGACGGTGGTCCCGCACCACGAAAGCCGCCGTGGCATCCAGATAGGACTCTGAAAAATGCATCTGCCGCAGGCGGTCCGCGGTCGTGTGGACCCCGGCCATGACGATGTCGACCCGGTGCTCGTTCAGGGCCGCGGCCATGGTGCGAAACGTAATCGGATAAAACTCCACCCGGACCCCCAGATCAAGACCGAGCAGGAGGGCCATGTCCACGTCGAACCCCACCAGCTGGTCGTTGATGTTGAAAAAGGAAAAAGGCAGGTTGTCCGGGTGATAGCCCACCCGCAGGATGCCGGTCTGGCTGATACGTTCGAGCACCTTCCGGTCGTCGGCCGGCGGCGGATCCTCCGGCATCTTGCGGTGCACCACCTTGGCCGTGGCGCCCACCAAGGTCTGCATGCCGGCCAATAACTTGTCCTTCTCGTACTGGTTGGTAACGGCGAATCCCAGATAGACGCGGGTGGCGCCGATCACACCGGCCGTAATCAGGAGCGACGTGGCCGCGTAAACCAGTATTTTCTTCTTGCTGACGGCCATGACCCCGGTCAGCGAGGCTGTCGCCAGGAGGGTGAAGACGATCAGGTTCATGGCCGCCAGCAGGGTGGCGAAACGCCCGTTGAGGATACCGGTGACCACATAGAGCTGATACATGTCCGCGGGCAGGCGCATGAGATCGAGCATGAAAGGCAGGGCCACGTCCACCCCCCCGAAGAAGCTCAAGAGCCCCGAGAAGACGAAAGTGGCGTAGTCCTCCACCCCTAAAGTTGTGCCCGTGAACCAGGCGGCAAACAAGATGAAGAGCAGCATGATCAGCTTGCCCATGTTGGGAAAGTTGAACGAGACCGGAATGATCACGTCAATGTAGGCCTCGGTCTTGTCCCGCTTGAGATTGTACTTCTCAAACAAAGACTTGCAGTTTTCGGTCAGCACGGTGAGCACCACGAAGAGGTTGCCCGTGGTGAAGGCCGTCACCAGCGCGTCGCGTGAGAGCAGAACCACGTCACGGTATTTGAAGGGCGTGACCGGCGCCAGCATCATGGGCAGCACCCAGAAGGTCAGAAGCAGTACGGCCGCGTTGAAGGTCACCAGGTAGACCTGCAGGCGCCCGAACTCCTCGATGGTCATGGTGCCGGCCGCGGCGGCCGCGATGGCGAAGACACCGAAGGGGGTCAGCTTCACGACCAGATTCGTGACCCGGATAAGGGCGCTGGCCGTCGCACTCAGACCGCTGATGAGGGTCTCCTTTTCCTCGATCCCGATCAGGGCCACGCCGACCAGGATGCTGAAGAGCACGACCGCGGGCACCATGTTGTCGGCCAGCGAGGCGAAGGGGTTGGAGGGAATGTAGAGCTGAAGAAAATCCACCGGGGGGGGGATATCGACCAGGGCCGTACTGAAGAAAGAGGCCGAAACCGAGTGGGGAAACGAAAGGGCCATGAGGACAATCACGGCAAAGACGATCAGCCAGAAGAGCAGCAATAGGATCCCGGCCTTGATCGCCAGCTGCCGGGCCTGATTGTAGCTCAGGCCGCCCAGCCCCTGCATGAGGGAGACGAAGATATAGGGCAGGATCGTGATCTGCAGCAGCTTGATGAACGCGTCGCCGAAGATCTGCAGAAAGGCGCAGTATTCCCCAAAAAAAATGCCGCACAGGATCCCGGCGGCCATGCCGATCAGAATCCAGCTGGAGAGACTCAATGGGTCTCGACGTCGAGCGGTTGTCATCATGCGAGTTCACCTCCGGAGCGGGCCACACCACCACACCAGCGGTAGCGGTTAACCGTGCCGGGGCAGCTTGTTCGCTGGGATGGCAGGGATTGGCCGGATCGCCACGTCAAGGCCGGGACCGCCCGGCGTCAGACTGCCGCCGGACCCGTCGGGACGACACCGTCCAAGCCGATACCTTGCGGCATTCTCAGCTGGCGGCCTTTTCTTTCACGGCGTTCTGCTTGCGTTCGAGCTTCTCGCCGGCCAGCCTGTAGGCGATGTAATATTTAAAGATGTTGCTGACGTACTGTACCGTTTCCCGGCCGATTTTCCGGGCGACGACGTTTTCCACGTTGTGAAACCAGCGGTTGGCATCCAGCCCGCGGCGGGCCGCTTCCTCGCGGAGGGCACTGATCCGGCTGGGGCCGGCGTTGTAGGACGCAAAGGCGAAAAGCGTGCGGTTAAGAGGGTCAAGGGCATCATCGGCCAGATAGACGTCTTGAATGTGGCGCAGGTATTTGACCCCGGCATGGACGTTGTCTTCCAGGCGCTTGATATTCTTGATGCCCACCGGCTCAGCGGCAGCCGTGGTGGGCAGCAGTTGCATGATCCCAACGGCTCCGGCCGGACTGACCTTGGAGTGGTCAAGGCCGGATTCCTGGTAGGCCTGGGCAATGATCATCAGATGGTCGAAATCGTAGCGCGCGGCGTATTTCTTAAAAAGCGCGGCCAGGTCACGGAAGCGGGCCAGACTCTCCGCCGAGAGGGCGTTACGGACCCAGTGCGTGTTCTGCAGGTAGCGCTTGAAAAGAATGTTGCCCATCATCGTACCCTTTTTATGCGCCCGCGCGAATTCATCGACCAGTTTTTTCAACCGGGGGCTGCCGGAGCGGAAGGCCCAGGCGATCTCGCCGCCGGTGCGCAGCGGGAAATCTTCGTGCAGCCGGATGTCCGGGAAGATCTGCTTCCAGAAATGCGCCTTGTGGCTGTCCATCACGATGGCGGGCAGCAGGCCGGCGTTGACCATTTCAAGCAGGTCTTCGTCTTCCAGTATTTCGTCGGCCGGTTCGATCCGCACGGGGGCAAGACCCCGGGATCTGAGCTTCCGGTTGAGCGCGTTCAGGCTTTCGTAATAGCTGCTGGATCGGCGCACCTCGATGGTCAGGCCGGCGAAGTCCTCGAGCCGGGTCAGGGGTGCGACCCCGGACTTCGTAACCACGAGTTCCTTGACGTCGGTGAGGAACGGCGCCGAAAAATCGACCTGCCGGCGTCGCTGGGGTGTTACGGTCAGATTGGCGACGGCGATGTCACCGCGCCCCTTGACCAGGGCCGGCAGAAGCTCGTTGTGTGCCACCGGAATGATGATCACGTTGATTTTGAGATTGCCGGTGTTGAATTTGCGGTTGACGAAAGTCTCGAACTGCTTGAGCAGTTCATAGGAGATCCCCCGCTGCCGCGGTCCGTCCAGGAAGTAGAACGTCTTGCTGTAAGTCACCAGGGCCCGGATGGTGCGGCGTTCCCGCATGCCGTCCAGATCCTCCGTCCAGGGTTTGGTGCTGCTAACGATGGTGGTCGTCGCGAGGCTGTCGGCGGCCGCGGCGCGGTCACCTGCGGCCAGTACTGATGTCAGTGCCAGAATCAGGATTATAGGCCGCATGCATCTCGTCTCTGGTTGGTGGGGACGGTGGGGGAAAAAAGGTTCCTGATAAGGGGCGAACATAGACAATTACGCGCCGGGGGTCAAGACGGCCGTCCATGGCCGTCCGGAGGCATGGTTTGGCTTGAAAGCAAGCGGGGATACGTCCACCCAGCGTTCGCTTGGGCTGGTGCGCGAGGCGGCGCTGGTGGTCGACAGCTTAAGAGACGACCATGTGTTGATGAATCTGTGAGCCACCGAGACCCCCGGGATGCTCGACCTAAGTGGTTGCCACCACCGCCTGCAAGAGGGTCAAGACCACATTCAACAGCAAAGTCGCTTTCCTGATCCCTGCCGCGCGGAAGCGACGCCGGTTCGCGGAGCTATTCCACACGGGCATGGAGGCCCAGGCGTTCAGCTTACGGCATATTTTAAGATGGATACGGCCATGGCCGGGTTGACGGCAACGGCCGGATCGCGGACATTCGCATGTGCCCTCCTGGGAATAATCCGCGCGGAAGCGGCCTTTTGTTGCCGGCCGGATCTCAAGTCAGGCCGATTCCTGGAAACAGATCCAGCTGGTTTCCGCACGATCGCTCTAAGTACGCGTCCGCCCTTACCCTGAAGCGCACGCGCCCGTGTTAAACGGCAGGGGAACTGCAAGCGTGCCCCGGCAGTGGTCTTGGGGATAGTCCATCCCCGAAACCGTACCCGGTCGACGATGCCATTCAGCGCCTTTGGGCGCTACTCCGCTATGCACGTAGACAATCGGTAACGTGAAAAGATAGGGCTGCGATCTCAATGGCTGACCGGCAGTTTATCGCGGTTTGGGGGAGTAAAGACGTCAGCGGCGGGTGCGGTGACAGCACTTATAAATGCGCTGTCGCTCAGTAAAACGATCTTGGCCTTTTTGAGCAGGTTGAAATCGGACGCCGAAGCGGCCGTGTAGGCACCCATCGTGTGCCCGACCACGATATCGCCGATCTGCATCGCAGGTAGATCGACATTCTCGGCGATGATATCGATGCTGTCGCAGGTGGGGCCGGCCAACACACTCGCATGGGTTTGAAGCGCATCGGAGAAGACTTCCAGGGGATAGCGCATGCGGTCGTAGATCTGTCCGCTGAAGGCGCCGTAGACACCGTCGTCCAAGTAATACCAGTTCAGCCCTTGACGGCGCGCTTTGCCGATCACGGTGGTAATGCTGGTCATGGCCGGTCCGGAAATGAACCGGCCCGGCTCGGCGATGACCTTCACGTGGGCCGGCAAAGGCGCCAGGGCATCGCGCAGGCGGGCGCAGTAGGCATTTATATCGACTTCCGCCCCGCCGTAGGCAATGGGGAAACCGCCACCGATATCCAGGATACTTATCGGTGCGGCACCGGTCTTGTGATGCTGGCGGATCAGTGTATGGCAAACCTCGATCGCCTCGACCTGCCGGTGGGTATGACGACATTGCGACCCCACGTGGAAACATAGCCCCTTGACGTGGATGCCCAGATTGGCGGCCAGGAACAACAGATCCTCGGCTTCGGCGACGGTGCAGCCGAATTTTTTGGACAAATCGACCACGGCCGCGGAACTGCGGAAACCCAGCCGCAGCATTAGCCCGACACGCCGACGATAGGGCCGAAATTTCAACAGTTCGTCGGCATTGTCCACCACGAAAGTCGTGCAACCGTAGCGCAGGGCGGTGCGGATATCATCGTCGCGCTTGATCGGGTGGGTATGGATCGTGCGCCGGGCCGAAATCCGCAGCGCTTGCATCATTCGGACTTCGCCCGTGGATGCCAGATCGAATCCGCATCCCATGTCGGCCAGGCAGCGCAGAATCCCCGGAAAGGGCAGTGATTTAACCGCGTAGTAGAGCCCTACACCTGGCAGGGCCCGCTCGAGCTCGCGGTACTGCGCCCCGACCATAGATGCATCCAGGACCAGCAAGGGCGAGCCGTGCGCCACCACCAGGTCGCGGTAGGGGCGCGCTTGGTGGGATGCGGACTTACGGACGAGATTCATTGTGCTGTTTTCCGATCGTTCGGAGCACATGCCGGGGAAGGGCAAAAGCCGCCCGGTGGACCTCCGGATTGTAATAGCGTGTCTCGATGCCGCTGGCGATGAAGCGCTCGTCCAACGGGGCCAGGCCGATGTGTCGCAGACCGGCGTCGTCGGTGGCCCAGCCAAAGGTCATGATCCCGCCGACGTAGGTGGGGATGGCGGCGGCATAAAAATGCCAGTCGTCGAATACGGCGGCCAAACGCCTGGCGGCCGTGGCAAGTTCTTCCGGCTGCATAAAGGCCACGCCGTTCTGCGTGACCAGGACGCCTCCCGGATTCAAACGCGCATGACAGGCCGCGTAGAATTCACGGCTGAATAGCGCCTCGCCCGGCCCGATGGGGTCGGTGCTGTCGCTGATGATCACGTCGAATCGCCGCTCGGTCGTCTGCAGGAAATGCAGGCCGTCGTCAATGAGGACGGTCACCCGTGAATCGTCAAAAGCGCCGGCACTGTGGCGCGGCAGAAACCGCCGACACAGGTCGAGAACCCGATCGTCGATCTCGACCTGGATGATCCGCTCGACCGAACGGTGACGGCTCACTTCTCTGAGCATGGCACCGTCCCCCCCGCCGACGATCAGGACGTCGCGGGCGTTCCCGTGGGCCAGGATGGGAACATGGGCCAGCATCTCGTGGTAGATGAACTCGTCCCTTTCGGTGGTCTGGACGATTCCATCCAGTACCAGCACACGCCCGAAAGCGGCGTTGTGGAAGATCACCAGGTGTTGATGGCCGGTCTTGTCCTCGAAGAGCATCTCGTCGACGCGGAACAACTGGCCGTAGCTGTCGTAAAGGGTTTCAACGAACTCGCGCATGCCCCGACAATCCTCGAAGGTTCTCGGTGATTTTGACATTCTGGGGGGCAAAGGCCCGCATGAGAACGGACACGGCCTCTTCGGCCCGGGCCTTGCCGCACATGAAGACGTCGAATGCCGCAAAACCGCGCTCGGGCCAGGTGTGCACGCTAATATGCGACTCGGCCAGGACAGCGACACCGGATATACCGCCACTGGGCGAGAAGGGATGCAGATGGATGTGGAGCAGCGTCGCCCGGCAGCGGTCGACACATTCACGCAGGGCGGCCTCCACGCGGTCCAGATCATCCAGGTGCCGCCCCCCCCAGAAATCCAGGATCAGGTGGACCCCCGCAAAGCAGATCCCTTCCCTTTCGACAAAATGGTCCCGGGGTTGATCGTCGGATGATATGGGGTGGCGCTCGGACCGGCACCTTTGGCTGGCAGCCCGAGTTGGCGGGCCCGAAGCCTCATGGATGGGAATCGGATTTCTTTTCATTCGTTGGGCCCCCCTCGCGATGCGGTGGGTAAATGATGAACAGTGTTGCACCAGCGGCCAACTAAATGAAAACTGAGCAGATTTAATTTACGGCGGGAAAAAGCGCAAGTTATTTTTCTCGGTCCGGCGGGGCCGACAACTGGGTGAGAAGACAGGCGCGGCATGACGGCCATCGTAGTGCACAGGACGATCGGGAGATCGCTTCATGCGATCGTCCATAATTCGTGTCGACATGGCGGGGCGGGCCCAGCATTCCCTGTCAGCCTGTCTGGCGGCGGGCCGTCGAGACCGGCGGCGCTCAATGCGCATACCAGACCAGCATCCGCCCTTTCCAATGCCTGTAGCGCAGCCAGTCGGCCCCGGTATCGAACCAGAAGGGGCGCTCGACCGCGTCCGCGTGGATCATCCGCCACATCTCGCATTCGACGGCGTCGATGACAACGAAGTCCCGGCTGCGCTTCAGACCCATGGCCTCGAATTTCCCGACCGTAGGGGCAATCACCGCGGCGGAAACACAATGGACGGAGATATCCGCGTTGGTATCGGCGCCGAATTGGTCAATGAAAGCGGCGTACCCCCCGGGATAGCGGGCCTCGAGCGATGCGTTGCGGAAGATGAGGGTCTGATGGGTACAAACGAGCGCTGCGTGGTCCTTGGTGTCTATTTGGGTTATGGCCATCGCCCCTTCCTTTCCGCGGACCGCAGCGCCAAATGGCAGGGGCGAGGCTTAAAAGCCCCGCCCCAGAGGGAGAATATGAAAGGAGTGCCGGTAGTCGGCAATCATGGGATCGGGCACTCAGAATGAGATCAGGTTTTAGAGTTCGGCTTCAGCGATTGGCCCGACCCCAGGATTGCCATTTGAAGGGATGTTAAGCAAGCCACATGCCATAAACCGGAATTCACGATTTAAGGCATGATTTCAGACAGATCGGTTTTCCGTCCCGAATCGGTTACTCGCCGGGCTGACGTGATGTGTCAGCCCGGGTGACAAATTTTGTCAGGCGGATGTTGGCGTGGAGGGGAAAGGCGTGCGGCCTGGTTGCACCGAGGTCCGTCTTTCCCCACGGATTAGCCGTGGCTAATCCGTCTGGCGGCGGTGGGTTTGGTAACAACGACGGACCGTCAGTTCGTCATTTTTTTGCTTTGCGCCGGGGCGTGAAATAGTGCGCCGCGTTGCGATGATAGACGTGGGCAGCCTCCATGAGGGTCTCGCTGAGGGTGGGATGCGGATGGATGGTCAACCCGAGATCGGTGGCGTTGGCCCCCATTTCGACCGCCAGCGTGCCTTCGGCGATCAATTCACCGGCGTGCGGGCCCACGAGACCGACGCCCAGGATGGTCTCGGTGGCCGGATCCACCAGGAGCTTGGTCAGCCCATCGGCGGTTCCGAGCGTGGCCGCGCGGCTTGAGGCCCCCCAGGGAAACCGGGCGACCTCGTAGTCAAGCCCCCGGGTCTTGGCTTCGGTTTCGGTCAGCCCGGCCCAGGCGATCTCGGGATCGGTAAACACCACGGCCGGCACCGCCAGGGGTTCGTAGGCCACCTTGCGGCCCGAGATGGCCTCCACGGCCACGCGGCCCTCGTGGGAGGCCTTGTGGGCCAGCATGGGCTGGCCGGCAACGTCGCCGATGGCGTAGATGTGCGCACGGCTGGTGCGCCGCTGCGCGTCGACGCGGACAAACCCGTGCGCATCGGTGGCCACGCCGATCTCTTCCAGGTTGAGCCCCGCGCTCTGGGGTTGCCGTCCCACGGCCACCAGGGCCTTGTCGAACATGCGGTTTTGCCGCTCGCCGTCCCTGTCCTTGAGTCCCACCTTGAGACCGTTCTTCTGATCCTTGACCGCTTCCACCGTGGTTTCGAGCAGGATTTCCTCAAACCGGCTTTCCAGGCGTTTGTGCAGAAACCGCACCAGATCGCGGTCCACGCCGGGCAGCAGATGCGGCGTCATCTCCACCAGACTGACCTTGGCGCCCAGACCGGCGTAGACGCTGCCCAACTCCAGCCCGATATAGCCGCCGCCGACCACCAGCAGCCGTTCCGGAACCTCAGCCAGTTCCAGCGCAGCCGTGGCGTTCATGATGCGCGTACCCCCTTCCGCCAAAAACGGCAGATCGGTGGCCCGGGAGCCGGTGGCAATGATGGCCTGCTCGAAGGTCAGGTCTTGTCGCTGCCCTCCAATTTCTTCGATCGTCAGACGCTTTTCATCGGCAAAAACCGCACGACCGCGCAGGTGCTCGATCTTGCGGCGTTTGACCAGCTGGCCCAAGCCCTCGGTCAACTGGGCCACCACGCGCTCCTTGTGACGGCGCAGGGCGTCCACGTCCACGGAGAGGCCCTCGAAATGCAGCCCCCACGTGCCGGCATTGCGGGCCGCCTCTGTCAGGTGGGCGGCGTGCAGCAGGGTTTTGGATGGAATGCAGCCGCGGTAAAGGCATACCCCTCCGGGGTTGGCTTCCGGATCGATGAGTGTCACCTGCAGACCCAGGTCGGCCGCCAGAAAGGCGGCGGCGTATCCGCCGGGACCGGCGCCGATGACGGCGAGTTGCGTTGATTGGTCGGTCATGTTCATCTCCCAGGAAAAAGATCGGTGCTGCCGGTTAGAGCAGCATGGTCAGGCCCTGCTCGAGACTGCGCGCAATCCAGTCAACGAAGCGGGCGGCATCGGCCCCATCGGCGATGCGGTGGTCGTAGGACAGACTCAACGGCAGCACGGTGCGCGCCACGAACTGCCCGTCGCGTTCCCGCGGCAGCCGGCGTGCACGGCTGAGCCCCAGGATCGCCGCCTGGGGCCAGACCACCACCGGCGTGAAATTGACACCACCGATCCCGCCTTGATTGGAGATGGTGAACGTGGCCCCCTCAAATTCATCGGGTTTGATCTTTTTGGCGCGCGCGCGTTGGGCCACATCCACGATCTCCACCGCCAGATCGATGATGCCCTTGTCCTGAACGTTGCGAATGACGGGCACCAGCAGACCGCGAGGGGTGTCGACCGCCAGCCCGACGTGAACGTAGTCCTTGTAAATCAACAGCTCGTTTTCCAGGTCGATGCTGGCATTGAAGCGCGGGAATCGCATCAGGGCCGCAGCGCAGGCCTTCATGGCCACGGCGGTCACGGTCAGTTTGCCACCCTGTTTCTCCGCCTCCCGGGCATGCCGCGCGATAAAGGCCTCCAGATCCGTGATGTCGGCCTCATCGAACTGGGTCACGTGAGGGATCAGGCGCCAGGCGGCACTCGTGTTCTCGGCCGTCAACCGGCGGACAGTCTCGACCTTGGCGGTGCGCACCGGCCCCCAGCGGCTGAAGTCGGGCAGGGGCGGATGCCCACCGCCGGAGTCGGGCGACCGCCGGGACGGCGCCGCTGCGGTCAGGAGCTGCTTGACATGGGCGTGGACGTCGGCGGCGCTGATCCGCCCGTTATGACCGCTGCCTTTAACTTCGTGGATATCGACCCCCAGTTCCCGCGCCAGGCGGCGCACGGACGGTGCCGCCGGTGCCGGTGGCAGGGACCGTTCCTCCGCCGGGACGCCACTTTCGTCGTCCGTCGCGGCGTGCCGATCCTCATCCTCGGCCCAAGCGGTTTGAGGTGCTTCCGGCGACGGCGCTTCTTCCGCCGGACGCGGTTCCCGGGGGGCGGCCGCGTCATCGCCCTCGCTTGACGGCGGGGCTTCACCGACGGGCGCCGATGTCGCGGCAACGGTGGCCGGCTCCGGTTGGCGGGCGCCGCTATCGTCTTCGTCCCCCGCCGCGTCGCCCACCTCGATCCGGGCAATGACCGCCCCCACCTTGGCCTCGTCGCCGGGCGCCACCAGGATTTCGCTGACCTCTCCGGCGTAGGGCGACGGAATCTCCACGACCGCCTTTTCGGTTTCCATCTCCAACAGGACGTCGTCAACCGCCACGCGATCGCCCACGTCCACCAGGACGTCGACGATTTTGCCGCTGGTTACGTTTTCGCTGATCTCCGGGACCTTGACGTCTTTGCGCATGTCGTTTTCCTTGTTTGGCAATCGATTGTTCGCCGCCCGCGGCTACCGCCGGCGCGGGTTGGATTTATCCGCATCGATTTTCAGGGCTTTCTGCGCCTTGGCCGGCACGTCCGCCGCAATCTGCTTCTCCCGGGCCAGTCCGCAAAGGGCGGTGTAGGCGATGTGACGGGCGTCCACTTCGAAGAAATCGCGCAGAGCGGCGCGTGTTTCACTGCGGCCGTAGCCGTCCGTGCCCAACAGCAGCAGCGGGCCCGGCACCCACTTGGCGATCAAGGCCGGCAGCGCTTTGAGATAGTCCGAGGCGGCCACGAAAACGCCCTGCGCGCCGTCCAACTGCTTTTCGACGAAATTCTTCCGGGGCCGCTGACCGGGACGACGCAGGTTGCGACGTTCGGTGTCCACGGCATCTTCGTAAAGCTTTTTGTAACTGGTCACGCTCCAGACATCGGCGGCCACACCGAAATCGGCTTCGAGAATTTCCTGGGCCTTCAAGGCCTCGTTCAGGATCGTGCCGCTTCCAAGAAGGTGGGCTTTGGTGCGGGCGCGTTTGCGTTTCGCCGCCCGGAATCGGTAGAGTCCTTTCAGGATGCCTTCCTCCGCGCCCTTGGGCACGGGGGGCATGGGGTAGAGTTCGTTCATCAGGGTTAGATAGTAGATCACGTTGTCCCCGTCTTCGAGCATGCGGCGCAGGCCCTCACGGACGATGACGGCCACCTCGTAGGCGAAGGCCGGGTCGTAGGCCTCCACCGAAGGATTGGTCAGGGCCAGCAGGTGGCTGTGGCCGTCCTGATGCTGCAGGCCCTCGCCGGCCAAGGTCGTGCGTCCGGCCGTGGCCCCCAGCAGGAAGCCGCGGGCCTGGGCATCGCCCGCGGCCCAGATCAAGTCGCCGCTCCGCTGGAAACCGAACATGGAGTAGAAAAAGTAAAAGGGGATCATATTGACACCGAAGGTCGAGTAGGCCGTCCCTGCAGCGACGAAAGACGACAGGGCCCCGGCTTCGGTGATACCCTCCTCGAGAATCTGTCCGTCCGTGGCCTCCTTGTAGAAAAGCAGGCTTTCCTTGTCCACCGGCTCGTAGACCTGCCCCACATGGGAGTAGATCCCGATTTTGCGGAATAGCGCTTCCATGCCGAAGGTCCTGGCCTCGTCCGGCACGATGGGCACCACGTGGCGTCCGAGGTTTTTGTCCTTGAGCAGCTTGCCCAACAGGTGGACCATGGCCATCGTGGTGGCGATCTCGCGCTGGCCGGAACCCTGCAGGAACTCGCGGTAGAGATCCAGGCGCGGCGGGCGGTGGACGGGCACCGAAACGCTGCGCGAGGGCAGCAGACCGCCCAATGCGCGGCGCCGTGCCCGCAGATACTTCATCTCCTCGCTGTCTTCGTCCGGCCGGTAGAACGGCATCTCAGCGATCTGCGCATCGGGGATCGGAATGCCGAAACGGCTGCGAATATGGCGCAGCTCCTCCTCGTTGAGCTTTTTCTGCTGATCGGTAACGTTGCGGCCCTCGCCGGCCTCCCCCAGACCGTAGCCCTTGATGGTCTTGGCCAGGATGACCGTGGGGGCGCCTTCGTGGGCCACGGCCGCCTGGTAGGCGGCGTA
>JAAUYD010028764.1_pt1 | contig 27251 bp, 19 predicted proteins | sample 7278101 | NCBI WGS metagenome assembly JAAUYD01 (sample SAMN14350128, study PRJNA611818) | marine sediment metagenome | isolation source: surface marine sediment (0.6m) | place: French Polynesia: Moorea | collected 2018-08
GGGGGGGAATCCGCTTTTTATTTTGCTTTTTTACTGGACCTTTCGCCGAATCCCACAGGATCTTTACGAAGCCGCCCGCATGGATGGGGCCTCCTGGTGGCAGGTTTGGGTATACATCGGGTCTCCTCTCTCGCGAGCGACAGGTGCGGCCGTGGTGGTGTTGGCCTTTGTCAAATTCTGGAGTGATTTCACCGATCCGGTGCTGTACATTTTTGATACGGGGAAATATACCCTGCCGGTTGGATTACAATTAATCAGGCAGCTCGATCAAACCAACATTCCTTTACTGATGGTGGGGGCTGTGTTTATGATTTTGCCGGTTTTGGTGGTGTTTATCACCATGCAGCGGGTTTTTTGGCGGGAGCGTCCAACCGGTCTTTTTCCAACCCGGAGCCGAGCCAGACGGGAGCGTATATGAAAAACCGGCTGTTTTCTTTTTTGGGGATTGTTTTTCTTGTCTTTGTTCAGGGATGTACCCCGCCACCACCGGCGGTTACCTTTTCCGTTTTTGGTGATCCGGCTGAGCTGGCCGCTTATGAGTCGTTGGTTGAGGCGTTTCACGAGCAAAACCCCCAAATCAAGGTGCAGCTGCAGCACATTCCATCCCAATCGGATTATCGGCGGCGGTTGGCAACCGCTTTTTCGGCCGGGACACCGCCGGACGTGATGTTGATCAACTACCGGCGATTTGCCTCTTTTGCCGGTCAGGGTGGTTTGGAACCGCTTGATACCTACATCGAGCAAAGCGAGATCATCAACCGCAGCGATTTTTTTCCCATCGCCCTAAGCAGCTTTGAATGGCGGGAGCGATTGTGGTGCGTCCCCCAAAATGTTTCGAGCCTGGTTGTATATTATAATCGGGATTTATTTGATGAGGCCGGCGTATCTTATCCTGAAGACAATTGGCGCTGGGAGGATTTTATGAGGGCCGCACAAGAGCTGACGCAGGATCATGATCGAGACGGCCAAATTGACCAATATGGAGCGGGTATCGCTCCAAATTTATTTCGTCTGGCCCCCTTTATTTGGCAAGATGGCCTCGATATTGTGGATGATCCGCTGCAGCCGAGCCGCTTAACGCTGGATCAGCCGGAGGTCCTGACGGTTTTCCAACGATTTATCGCGCTGCAGACGGTGGACCAGGTGGTGCCGAACGCCAATGCGGAAGCGGCCGAGCCCAGTGAAAATCGCTGGTTAAACGGTGGGCTGGCGATGTATTTTAACAGCCGCCGCGGGGTGCCGACCTATCGGACAATTGATAGTTTTGAATGGGATGTCGTTCGCCTGCCGATCACCCAAGACGAATGGATCGGCATCCTGCACAGCGACGCTTACTGCCTGGCGGCAGCGGCGGAAAACAAAGAGGCCGCCTGGCAATTTATCGAGTTTGCCAACGGCGTGCAGGGGCAAACGATTGTGGCTCGCTCCGGCCGGACGGTCCCATCGCGGCCGGATGTGGCTCAGTCACCGGCATTTCTTGACGGGCTGCCGCCGGCCAATGCGCAGACGTTTATCGATACGGTTGATCAGCTGCGCGGGGTACCGGTGATGGCCGGGTGGACGGCAATTGAAGAAATAACCGGCAAAGAAATTGAGCGGGCGTTTTACGGTCAGGTTTCAGCAGAAGAGGCGGCCGCTGCTGCGATTGAGCTGACCGCCCCTTATTTCGAGAATAATCAATAATAATTTATCAATTGGCAAGATTAAATGACGTACGATTTTACAGCCTTGAGGTAGTTGGCCCGTTCGAATGCTGCCGGCGCGCCGCAGTTTAACTGGCTCAAGCTGCCGCGCAGCTGATCGATATCCTCGTACTCATTTACTTCCAGCCACTCTTCCATGTTGGTCAAGATATCGGAGATTCGACCGATTCCTTTTTGCAGCAGTTCCGAAGTGAGCATGGCCACGTTGGCGCCCGCGGCAATGCTTTTGAGCACGTCCTGGGCGTTATGGATCCCGGTTGTGAGACCAAAATCAACGTCTACCCGGCCATAAAGAATGGCGATCCAGCGCAGGGGCAGCCGCAGTTCAGATGATTGGCTGAGCACCAGGTTTGGAATCACTTCCAGGGCCTCCAAATCAAGATCCGGCTGATAGAAGCGGTTAAACATCACCAATCCGTCTACCCCGGCGTTGACCAGCCGATAACAGAAGTTCGCCGTGGCGCTAAAAAACGGGTTGAGTTTAAAGGCGATAGGCAATTTGATGTGTTTTTTAAGATCGTGAAGCACATTGAGGTAAAGAAGTTCCACCTCGATGGAAGTGAGTTCCAGATCGGTGGGGATGTAGTAGAGATTAACTTCCAGGGCGTCTGCTCCGGCCGCTTCAATTTCTTTGGCGTAACGAATCCATCCGCCGGTAGATACCCCGTTTAAGCTGGCGATAATCGGGATGTCGAGCGCTTTTTTAGCCTTTTCGATATGGCGCAGGTACCCATCGGGACCGATTCCCGCATACGTTTCAGCTTCAGGAAAATAAGAAAGGGCCTCGGCAAAGCTGTCGGCGCCTTCACTGAGGTAGCGGTCGAGAACGTGACTTTCCTGATTAATTTCTTCCTCAAAAAGAGAGTGCAGCACCAGGGCGGCCGCCCCAGCATCTTCCATTTCTTTCATGTGACCCAAATCGCGCATAAGAGGCGATGACGATGGAACCACGGGGTTTTTTAACGATAAACCGAGATAGTTGGTTGTGAGATTCATTAGGTGTCGTCCTTTGGTAATTAGGTGTTGGGTGTTGGGTGTTGGGTGTTGGGTGTTGGGTGTTGGAGAAGTATCCATAACCCGTTACCCATCACCTAATACCCAGCACCCATAACCTATCACCTAATTAGCGAGGTCCTCAACCGTCTGCCACTGTTTGGCGAGATCGGCCTTGGCTAATTTTAGAAGTTCCGCAGCTGCCTGAGGATTTTTCTGTTTGAGCATGCGATATCGCCCTTCGTTGTAGATATACTCCTCCAGATTTTTGCGCGGTGGCCTGCTGTCGAGCTGGAACGGATTTTGCTCGTTTTCAGTCCGTCGTGGATCATAGCGGTAAAGTGGCCAATACCCGGTCATGACCGCCGCTTTTTGCTGATCAATGCCAAATTTCAAATCATAACCGTGGGCGATACAGTGGCTGTAGGCGATGATCAGGCTTGGCCCGTCGTACGATTCAGCTTCGATAAACGCCTTGATGGTTTGGGCATCATTGGCCCCAAAGGCGATTCGAGCGACATAAACATTGCCATAGCTAATCGCCTGCATCGCCAAATCTTTCTTGCCCAGTGGCTTACCGGCGGCCGCAAACTTGGCTACCGCCCCACGGGGGGTCGCTTTTGACATTTGGCCACCGGTGTTTGAATATACCTCGGTATCCATGACCAGAATATTGATATTTCGGCCAGAGGCCAGGGCGTGGTCAAGCCCGCCGTACCCAATATCGTAGGCCCAGCCATCACCACCGACGATCCACACGTTCTTTTTAACCAGGACGTCCGCCAAACTGAGCAGTTGTTCCATTGATGCGGCATGCCCGTTGGAGGTGGCCTTAATTTTGTCTTGAAGCAGGGATTTTAAGGTCTCGACCCGTTCTCGCTGCTGGGCAATTTCTTCTTCATTTGCCTGTTCGGTCGCGAGCAGACTGGTAGCCAAGTGTTCTCCAATAACCTCTCGCAGGGACTCGACCAGGGTATGGGCATAATCGACACGCTGGTCGAGGGCGGCGCGCATGCCCAGGCCAAATTCAGCATTGTCTTCAAACAGAGAATTCGACCAGGCCGGTCCGCGGCCGTCGTCATTCTTAGCCCACGGTGTTGTCGGCAAATTCCCGCCATAAATTGAGGAACAGCCGGTGGCATTGGCGACAACCGAACGGTCACCAAAGAGACGGCTGAAGAGAGACAAATAAGGGGTTTCGCCACACCCGGCGCACGCACCGGAAAATTCGAACAGCGGATCGATCAGCTGGGAGTATTTCACCTGATTTAGCTTCAGCTGATCCCGCGGCAGTTCAGGAATCGTCTCAAAGAATTCCCAATTTTCTTTTTCCGGTTCGCGCAGGGGGGCCTGCGGGGCCATATTGATGGCCTTAAATTTTGGCTGTTTTTTGTTTTTAACCGGGCAGGCGGTCACACAAAGGGTACAGCCGGTGCAATCTTCCGGAGCCACCTGCAGGGAGAACTGCATATCCGGAAATTCTTTGTAGCGCGCCTTGGCGGTTTTAAAGGTTTCCGGCATCTCGCCGACCGTTTCCGGATCAAACACCTTCATGCGGATAACCGAGTGAGGGCAGACAAAGACACATTTGCCGCATTGGATACAAATGTCAGAATCCCAAACCGGAATTTCGGTAGAAATATTTCGCTTTTCCCACTGAGTTGTGCCGGTTGGGTACGTGCCGTCAATGGGGAGAGCGCTGACCGGAAGAGAATCACCAAGCCCCTCAATGATGCGAGCGGTGACCGACTGGATAAATTCCGGAGCGGTGTCGGGGATAATGGGCGGCCGTTCAAAGTTGCTGGAGGCCGCGGCCGGCACGTCAACCTGAATGAGATGGGAGAGGGCCTGATCAACGGCCGCGTTGTTTTGATCGACGATGAGCTGTCCGCGTTTGCGATAGGTCTTGTAAATTGCCTTTTTAATGGCGGCGATCGCTTCATCCTGCGGCAAAACGCCGCTCAGGGCGAAGAAACACGTTTGCATGATCGTGTTGATGCGTCTTCCCAAGCCGACCTCTCGGGCCAGCTTGTACCCATCAACGATGTAGAAGCTCAAATTATTGTTGATAATGGTTTCCTGCATCGAGTGCGGGAGTCGGGCCCAGGTTTCTTCAGCATCGTACGGGCTGTTTAACAAGAAGGTTGCGTCGGGAGCGGCCATGCGCAAAACGTCATAGCGCTCGATAAAGCTAAATTGATGACAAGCGACAAAATTTGCTTTTTCAATCAGGTAGGTGGCCCGGATCGGCCGGGGTCCAAAGCGCAAATGGGAGACGGTAACCGCCCCTGATTTTTTAGAATCGTAGACGAAGTACCCCTGGGCGAACAAATCGGTCCCTTCACCGATAATTTTAATCGTATTTTTGTTGGCGCCCACGGTGCCGTCAGCCCCCAGGCCATAAAAGACGGCGCGGGTTGTGTCGTTTCTTTCGATGTTATATGCGGGGTCCCACGGCAGGCTCAGGTGGGTAACGTCATCCACAATACCCATCGTGAAGCGGCTTTTTGGCTTCTCTTTTTGCAGCTCGTCAAAAATCGTTTTGATCATGGCCGGGGTAAACTCTTTGGAGGAGAGACCGTAGCGGCCGCCGACAATTTTTGGCAGCGCTGAAAATGCGGTTTTGCCCTGGGAGACCCCGTCAAAGATGGCTGATGTGACGTCCAGCAGAAGCGGTTCACCGGTGGCCCCAGGTTCTTTGGTGCGATCCAGAACGGCAATCGAACGAGTTGAGGCCGGCAGGATTTTGAGGAAAGCTTCTGTGGCAAACGGCCGGTAGAGCCGCACAACCACCACACCCACCTTTTCTCCCTGTTCAACGAGGTATTCGGCGGTTTCAACAGCGGTTTCGGCGGCCGAGCCAATCAGGATGATGATGCGTTCCGCATCGGGTGCGCCATAGTAATCGAAGAGATGATATTGGCGGCCGGTTAACTCGGCAAATTGATCCATTTCCTGCTGGACGATATCGGGGCACGCTTCGTAAAAGCGATTGACGCTTTCGCGGGCTTGGAAAAAGACATCAGGATTTTGAGCCGTCCCGCGAACCACCGGCCGGTCGGGGCTTAAGCCGCGCTGGCGGTGATTTTGCACCATTTGATCATCAATCATGGTGCGAATCGTTTCGTCATCGATTAATTCAATTTTGTTGATCTCATGGGAGGTGCGGAACCCATCAAAAAAGTGTAGAAAGGGCACTCTGGATTTTAGGGTAGCGGCCGTGCTGATCAGGGCCATGTCCATCGCTTCCTGGACCGAATTGGAAGCCAGCATGGCAAAACCGGTTTGCCGGGCGGCCATGACGTCGCTGTGATCGCCAAAGATCGAGAGCGCCTGGGCGGCGACAGAACGGGCGGCGATGTGGAAGACGGTTGAGGTCAACTCACCGGCGATTTTGTACATGTTGGGAAGCATCAGCAGCAGCCCCTGGGATGCGGTGAACGTCGTGGTCAGGGCCCCCGTTTGCAGCGAGCCGTGAACGGCACCCGCTGCGCCACCTTCTGATTGCATTTCAATGACGTGAGGTATCGCACCCCAAATATTTTTTTCCCCTTCTGCTGACCATTGGTCAGCCCATTCCCCCATTGGTGAAGCTGGGGTAATTGGATAAATGGCGATCACCTCATTGACCTTATGGGCAATCCGGGCGGCCGCTTCATTGGCATCAATTGTCGCAAACTTCTTGAGACTCATTGTAAATCCTTCTAATTGCTAACGGCTAAAGCTAATAGCTAATAGCTAGAAATTATTTGTCTCTAGCCGTTAGCTATTGGCAATTAGCAATTAGCAATTATTAATTAGCTGTTCTTTTTCTCCGGTTTTAATCTAGGTTAAATTTCCATTACTCTCCAGTGACAGAACACACCGAACAATCGGATAAATGTCATTCATTCCAGCCCCCTTACAAAAACTTCCATTTGGCCAACCTTAAATCACTCCAAGTGACGAATGTCACCTGAAACACCTCCCCATTGACACTACGTGGGGGCGTAGGGTGGTGCCATAATGGAGATGTTGACCTTTGATGGTTAATGTTTTTTCAGTTTGATAATGCCCAAATTTTGTAGGTGAGGGGTGAAAGGTTTAGGGTTTTTAGTGGAAGAGAGATTTAGGCTGCAGCTGTCTGGTACCCGGACAATGCAGCTAAAAATTTGCCACTTTTCACCTTCAACCTTTCACCTTTTATCTGCGGAATCAGGGAGTAAAAGCAACCATTTTTATTAAGGAGCAATCCCATGATGGATGATATGGTCCGCGAATTTGAAGATAAAGATTCGCGCGATAGTGAAGCTAAATTTGTATATTTGTTTCGTGAAATAGAGCAAGCAATTGAATCGGTTGGTGGTGATTGGGAAGATGTACGGGCGTTACTGGGTGGTAAGGGAGCCAATTTGGCCGACATGACCCGCCTGGATGTACCGGTTCCTCCAGGATTTACGGTCACCACAAAAGCGTGTAACGCATATCTCGCCGCTGGTGAGAGTTTCCCCGGTGGCATGTGGGAACAAGAGTTAGCCGCTGTCAAAGGAATTGAAGAGGCTACCGGCCGGACCCTCGGCGATCCCAATAACCCTCTCCTGGTTTCATGCCGTTCTGGAGCCAAATTCTCAATGCCTGGAATGATGGACACGATTTTGAACATCGGTTTAAATGATGAGGTCGTTGAGGGCATGGTATTGCGCTATGGAGATGCCCGCTTTGTATATGATCTTTATCGGCGATTGATTCAAATGTTTGGCAGCGTTGTCATGGGGGTTCCTGATGAAGTGTTTGAAGCGGTGATTACAGCCCGCCGCAAACGAGCCGGTGTGGAAACCGATGCCGAATTGACAGCAGATGATTGGAAACTGGTAACTGACCGGTTTAAAGAAATTTATCGCACCTATACCGGCGAATTGTTCCCAACCGATCCTTACGATCAGCTCAAGATGGCCACAGAAGCGGTATTTAAATCATGGAACGGCAAGCGGGCCATTGATTATCGCAATGCGGCCGGCATTTCTCACAATTTGGGAACGGCCGTCAACATTCAAACGATGGTCTTTGGCAATTTGGGTGAGAATTCAGCCACCGGTGTGGCGATGTCGCGCAATGCTTCCACAGGTGAACGAGAAATTGAAGGAGATTTCTTGTTTAATGCCCAGGGTGAGGACGTGGTAGCCGGTATCCGGCTGACCCGGCCGTTAACCGACCTGCAGGAAGAAATGCCGGAAATTTACGGGGAATTTGAAAAGATTTCTGAGAACCTTGAAAAGCATTACCGCAATATGCAGGATATGGAATTTACCGTTGAAGAAGGCAAATTGTGGCTACTGCAGACCCGCGACGGCAAGCGTACCGCTCAGGCCGAAGTGAAAATCGCGGTTGACATGGTAGACGAAGGGTTAATTTCGGCCGAAGAAGCGGTCATGCGCGTTCAACCGGATCAAATCGACTTTTTCCTCCATCCACAGCTGGACAGCGAAGTTGTTAAAACCACCAAACCGTTTGGCAAGGGGTTGAATGTGTCTCCGGGTGCGGCCGTGGGTGTTGTTGCTTTTGATGCGGACACCGCTGAACGTTGGGCAAATGAGGGTCAAAAGGTCATTATGGCCCGTCCGGAAACGAAGCCGGATGATGTCCACGGGATGTTGGCGGCCGAAGGGATCTTGACCAGCCGCGGTGGACGGACAAGCCATGCGGCGCTGGTTGCTCGCCAATTTGGCAAACCGGCCGTGGTTGGCGTCAAAGGGTTGGAGATCGATCTCGATCAACGTCTGTTAACCCATGATGGCCTGGTGGTCAAAGAAGGGGATTGGCTTTCTCTGGATGGGACCAACGGTTTAGTTTACGAAGGGCAGATGCCGACGGTCGTTCCTGATTTTAGTAATCCATATCTCAACAAGCTCCTGAGCTGGGCCGACGGCATTCGCGTGTTGGGTATTCGGGCCAACGCAGATTACCCGGCTGATGCTGAACGCGCTCGTGAATATGGTGCGGAAGGGATCGGCTTATGCCGGACTGAGCACATGTTCTTTGAAACAGAGCGTCTGCCGATTGTGCAGCGCATGATCATGGCCAAAGAACCCTCGGTGCGCAACGAAGCCATTCAAGCGCTAATGCCGATGCAGCGGGAAGATTTTGCCGGTTTGTTCCGGGTGATGGATGGCAAAACGGTCATTATTCGTCTGATCGATCCGCCTCTCCATGAATTCCTCCCGGCATACGAGGATTTGGTGCGCGAAATCAGCGATCTCAAGATTCAGATTCAGCATTTGACCTCTCTGGCAGCCCTCGATGCGGCACTTGATGAACTGCGCACAAAAGAAGAGTTTCTATCTCGTGTAGAAGCGCTTCGTGAATCGAACCCGATGTTAGGGACTCGTGGTGTGCGCCTTGGCATCTTGCTTTCAGAATTGACCCGGATGCAGGTCCGAGCGATTTTTGAGGCGGCCATTATCTGTGCCCGTGAAGGGATCACGGTGAAGCCAAAGGTAATGATTCCGCTGGCCAGCCACGTCAACGAGTTGAAGGTGCAGCGCAAAGCTTTGGAAAAAGAAGCAAAAGTGGTTATGGAAGAAGAGAAGATGGAAATTGATTATGAGTTTGGCACCATGATCGAAATTCCACGGGCGGCTTTAACGGCTGATGAAATTGCTGGTGAAGCGCAGTTCTTCTCATTTGGCACCAATGACCTGACTCAAACAACGTACGGTATCTCGCGAGATGACGCGGAAGCCGGTTTCCTCGTTGAGTATCAGCAGCGCGGCATCATGACTGATAATCCATTTGCCAAACTGGATGATCGCGGCGTTGGCCGTTTGATGCGCATTGCGACTGAACTGGGCAGAGAAACACGTCCAGGCCTCGAAGTGGGAATTTGCGGTGAGCACGGTGGTGAGCCATCGAGCATCGCCATATGTCACAAGCTCGGCTTGGATTATGTTTCTTGCTCGCCATTCCGGGTGCCGGTTGCTCGACTGGCGGCCGCTCATGCGGTTTTAAATGAAAGTTAACGAGCTATTGATGTGGGTTTTTGGGTGGTTTTCTGCCCAAAAACCCACTTACTTAAATGGCAGAACAGAGGGGGGAGAAAAGGAGTCTTTTCGTCACCTACACGGGATGACATTTAACACTTATGTTCGCCAGTTGATCGTAGTACTCTAAAACCAAGGTGGTGATGGCTATGGATGAACAGATTATAACGATAGGTGCTCTCGAAAATTACCTCACTACGATTCACCAGCGGCCGGTTCATCTGCAAAAAATCTCTACTCTGGGAGATGACCCCGATTCTGCGGCACAGCTAAAGGGGTTTGGTTATGGGCAACCAATTCGCATCTGGTACGAAGTAGATAAATGTCAACACGATATCGTCATTCGGCCGGTGTTGCGCAACGGCTACGGCCGAGAAAGAGAATCAGATCGGGTCGCTGAAGTTTGGCGAGATTATCACAATTTTAATTTGCTGGAGGGGCATGTGCCGGCTATTGACATTGTGGGTATTCAGGCTGATCGCTCTCTGGTTTCCCTAAAAAACGTTCAAGAATGCATTTTATTAACCCCTTATGCCACCGGAATTCCTTATGCCGAGGATTTACTGCGCATTCGCGACTCCGGCGAAATTTCACAGCTGGATCGTGAGCGGGCGCGCGCCATTGCCTTGTATTTGGTAGAAATTCACGCCGTAAAGCATCATGATCCACTGCTTTGGCGCCGTCGCCTGCGCGATTTAGTTGGTCATGGCGAAGGGATCATGGGGATCATTGATGGGTATGGGCACGCCGATTTTGTGTCAGACCATACCCTGCGCTCCATTGAGGATGCGGCAAATCACTGGCGCTGGCGATTAAAAGATCGCATCAATCGACTTTGTCAGGTGCACGGGGATTTTCACCCATTCAATATTTTGTTTGGGGACGATTTATCGTTTCAATTAATAGATCGCAGTCGAGGCAGTTGGGGGGCACCATCCGATGATGTGGCTGCGCTTTCAATTAACTACCTGTTTTTCGCCCTGCAGATGGATAAAGAACTGCACGGACCATTTCAAGAACTTTACGAAATTTTCTGGACGACATATCTTCACCAAACAGACGATATGGAGATTCTTCAGGAAATTGCACCGTGGATAGCGTGGCGAGCTTTGGTTTTGGCCAGCCCCGAGTGGTATCCCAAAATGAGCCATCAAGCCCGACAGCGGTTAATCAATTTTGCCTGCAACGTCCTGGCTGACGGCCGGTTCGACTGGCAGGGAATTAATCACTATTTAGGTGTATTATGAAAACGATACGACGAAACACAGAAGGATTTGTGATCTGGTTGACCGGACTACCGGCTTCCGGAAAAACATCCCTAGCTGACGCAATTCAGCGAGTTATGTCTCGACTGGATCTGCCGCTTGTCGTCATGGATTCGGATGAAATGCGTGAGTTACTGACGCCTAACCCCACTTTTGGAAGTGAGGAGCGCGATTACTTTTACAACGCGTTGGGATCGATGGCGATTTGGCTGGCGCGCAGCGGCGTCAACGTCATCATTGCGGCAACGGCCAATAAGCGAGAATATCGTGATCGGGTGCGCGACGAAATTGATCGTTTTGGCGAAATATTTGTAGATTGTGCTTTAGAAGTATGCCAGGCGCGGGATCCAAAAGGGATTTATGCAAAGGCCGGAAACAATAATTTGGTACCGGGAATGGGAATTGAATATGAGCCTCCGCTAGATCCCGAGTTGGCCATTGATACCGGCCGTCTTTTCCCCAAGCAGGCTGCTTTTCAAATTGTTGAAAAATTAATCGCTTTAGAAATTCTGGAAATCGATAAAGAGAAACTGAAAGATCTGTTTCCACCACCATTTAATCAATCCGGGTCTGAATTTGCATACACTCCCCATATTTAGGTGGAAATATCCTGCGACAACGAAATTGAGGGTTTAATGAAAGAATCTTCCTCTTGAAGAGGTTGATTGTTAATCGTTTCCCAAAATAGTTGGCGAGGATAACCAAGATCGTGGAAGGGGGTGATTTTTAGCCGATGCATCAAAGATTGATGATGTTTGCGGCAATAATCAAGTATTCTCTTAACCGCTTTTTTGCTGTGAACGGTGATCAGGATGGCGATTGAGGTGTGGGTGTTGAATACCCCGTCGATGTGAATTTTACCGGGTTTACATTTAGCGATTGCTGCAAAACTCTTTTTAAATCGCGGGGCGTGGACCGCTTTAAGAGGCTGGAAAACCAATACTTCAAGCTGTAAAGCGGCATTTTTTTCTTCCGTACGTTTTTTTTCACTTCGGTCGGAAGGTTCAAGGTTGTATGGGGCGGTCATAGGGGTGCTTTTTTCAAGATCGATCCCCGATAAAAAAGGAAGCTCTGGTTGGAGGTGGGCCTGCCCAACAAGCCACCATGAAAATGAAGAATCCTCCATATTGATGAGCAGCTTAACAGCCAGAAAGTCCTCATTGATAAGTAAATCTTCTACCTCACCCATCATTATTTTTGTTGGCTGATATTTCTGCAAGATATGGATCAGCGGCCATTTTTTTTCAGCCGTGGGGGGAATCGCTGTGGTGGTGATGAGGGGATCGGTATGTAATTTGAGATGCCAGCTGCCACCCAAATTTTCCTGCCCGCGAATTAAAAATGAGGTCTTGAAATTGTAGAAGCGGGTCAACACTTTTACAGAAAGGTGATAATCGTGCCAGGCCACTCGTTGGGAACGCGTGGTTGTTTGAAACGCCTTGACCTGTGCCGCGCGCATATGAGTGTCTGGCCGTTCTGATCCCGGCAACATCCTTGAGGGATCATTTAGATTTGGCCACAGCTGATATTGGTGGCCAGGTAAAGGTTTATTCTGCTGCAAAGTTCCCAACCCTTCTCTATTTTTTTCTTGGACTACATTATTTTGAGGCTTTTACAGGTCAATTCTACCCGATAATTTAAAATGATGGGACCCAATTTTTTGGACTTCTAATTTATGGTGGTGGACTTGAACAGCTGACAATGATCGGAAAAGATTGAGACACTTGAGTCAGTTAAATTATTTAGAAATCGTAATTGTTCAGCAGGTTGCTGAAATTTGATAATGAGATACCTTGGCAGGTATGTTAACGCGCCAAGACATTTACGATTTATATGAGCAAGGGCCAGAGGCCGTTGCTGATGTGTTTGAGCAGTTGCTGAAGAAAGTTGAGCAAGTTGAGCAACTGGTGCAACGGGTCAAAGAATTAGAAGAGCGCTTAAACAAAAACAGCAAGAATAGCGACAAACCACCTTCAAGTGATGGTTTGAAAAAACGGTTGCCGAAACCAAAACCGAATCGAGACAAAAAGAAGCGGAAACCGGGTGGCCAATCAGGCCATCAAGGAACAACCTTAAAAATGAGGGACGACGTTGACGAGGTGATTCAATATGAATCAACCATTTGTCAAAATTGTGCCCACGATTTGAGCGGTATTGAAGGTGAAATTGGGCGTAAAAAACAAGTTGTGGATATACCACCGCCTCAAATTGTGGTCACGGAGCATCAATCGATCACAAAAATGTGCCCATGTTGTGGCCAAATGAACACAGGTCAGTTGCCGGAGCGCCTTAAAGGAAATGTCCAATATGGTTTTGGCCTCAGAGCGTTGGTCAATTACCTGATGGTGTACCAATTGTTGCCATATGAACGGACAAAAGAGCTCATAGAAACGCTGTATGGAATTTCACCGAGCACCGGAACGCTTTACCAGATGCTTCAAGATGGGTACAAGCAACTGGAAGAGGCAGAAAAACAGATTCGTCAGGCCATTGTCAATGAACCAGTGATTCATTGTGACGAAACAGGGCATCGAGTTGGCGCAAAAACGGAATGGTTGCATGTTGCCTCAACCAAATTGATGACGTTTTACGACTCTCACAAAGCAAGAGGATCACGGGCTCATGAGGCCGGAGAGATATTACCCCATTACAAAGGAATCGCGGTTCATGACTTTTACCGATCTTATTTGAAAGTGGCTTGCAAGCATGCTTTGTGCAATGCGCATCTCATTCGAGAATTGAATGCAGTTCTTGAGCGAGAGCCAAATCAGACCTGGGCGAAATCACGGATGCGCTTGTTGGTGACGGCCAAAAATATGGTTCAAATCGCCAGTGGAAATGGGAAAACAGCTTTGCCGAAGATAGCCTTGGTTCGTATTGAAGCAAAATATGATCTTCTATTAGCAAATGCTGACCAGCTGAACCCAAAAGCGAAACCGAATGGGAAGCGAGGTCGAACCAAGCAAACGAAAACGCGCAATTTGATTGATCGTTTAGTGACTTACAAGAGCGATATTCTCCGCGTTTGCTCCGATTTTAAGGTGCCATTTGATAACAATTTAGCTGAACGTGATTTGAGAATGGTCAAGGTTCAGCAAAAAATATCTAATTGTTTTCGGTCAAAGTCAGGGGCTGAAATGTTTTGCCGAATTCGAGGCTACATTTCCACCCTTCGTAAACAAGGGCTTGATATCTTCCCCATTTTGACCGAAGCCATGCAGGGGAATGTGTTCATACCTACCCCTGCTGAATAATTACATTTTCTGTGAAGCAGATGATACTCAGTACCAAACTCTATCCCCCACCAACTCGGCCGGAGACGATGCCGCGCCAACAGTTGATCGCCCAACTCAATCAGACCTTGCCCCGCAAGCTCACCGTCTTGTCTGCCCCAGCCGGCTATGGCAAGACGACCTTGGCTGTTCGCTGGTTGCAGGACCATTCATTTGTTTGGGTATCACTCGACACAGAAGATAATGATCCTGCCCGTTTCTTAACCTATGTCAGCGTTGGCTTTAAGCGACAAGACCCGACCTTGGCCAGCACGGCCGTGGCCATCCTCCAAGAGCAGACCGGCATCGACCCTATACAGATCATCCATATCTTAATTAACGATCTCGCTCAGAGAACCGAGCCGATTTATCTTGTCCTTGACGACTATCACCTTATCACCGATCCCACAGTCCATCGTTTGCTTTCAACGTTGCTCGATTATGCGCCACCCTCACTCCACGTAGTTGTCACCAGCCGGATGGAGCTCCCTTTTTCGATCTCTCGCTATCGGGTGCGCCATCAAGCGGTGGAGCTCCGTACAGCCCAGTTGCGCTTCTCCGAAGAAGAAACCGCCCTTTTTCTCAATGAGCTGATGCACCTCGATCTTACCCCTGAAGAGGTTGCCGCGCTTGAAGAGCGTACCGAAGGATGGGCAGCCAGTCTCCAGCTCGCCGCGTTGTCTCTCAGCCAGCAGGACCGTCCCAAACGAACTGAATTTATCGAGCGCTTTACCGGTAGCAATCGCTATATCATGGACTATTTGGTCGATGAGGTATTGGGACAACAATCGGCCGCAGACAAACAGTTTTTAACACGCACGGCCGTCTTGCGCCGCTTCAGCAGCGCGCTGTGTACAGCCGTTAACGGCGCCTCACACGAAACGAGCCTAATCGACTTTGACCGGGCCAATCTCTTCTTAATTCCCCTCGACGACAGCCAAGCGTGGTTCCGCTACCATCATCTGTTTGCCGAGCTCCTCCGCCATCAGCTAAAGCAGAGCGAGCCAGAGCTTATTCCCCAATTGCACAAGCGAGCGGCCGATTGGTTCGCCGCCAACGGTTATCTTGATGATGCCCTGTTTCACGCTCTGGAAGCCCCAGATTATGCCCAAGCGGCCGCACTGCTTGCCGCAGAGATCGAAGATCTGGTCACCCGCGGCGATATCAGTCGGGCCTTGCACTACATTAATCAAATCCCAGAAGAACACCGCCACCAGAATCTCAGCTTAAACTATTACTATGCTTGGGTGCTCATGTTCGTCGGCCGCCTTGAAGAATCCCAGGCGGTGCTTAACGCCTTACCCAAGTTACCCAATCCCGATGCCTGGCCTCTTGAACCTCTCATGACGGTGCTCCGCGGGTATTTGGCCACTCGAACCGGCCAATTCGATGATGGTATCCGCTACTCTAAACAGGGGTATGATCAGCTCAGCCGGTTGGCTGAACCCGGTCAAACTGCCCGGATCATGCGTGGGGCCGCAGCTATGAATCTGGTCAACACCTACACCTTTGTCAATGATCTAGAGCAAGCGCTGGCCCACGCTGAAGAAGCGGCCAACATTAACCTTCGCGTCGGGAATACGCTGGGAGGCTTGGCGGCGGTGTCCATAGCGGTGCAAATCAATGTCACCTACGGTCATTTGCGCCAAGCCGAACGCTTGGCCAAACAGGGGCTCGCGGCCGCAGAGCGCGTTAAAAAAGAAGCGCTAAGCGACCGGCGACCGCTCGCGGCCGCACCACTATTACGGGATTTGGGCCACCTCTATTTGCAATGGAATCAGATTAACCAGGCGGCCGACTATCTAGAAGAAGCGGCCGAGATGTACCGCATGACCGGTGCGACCAACGTAGTGGACGGTTTGGCGAGTTTGCTAGAGCTCTATTGGGCCCGACAAGACATCGCTTCGATTGAATCGATCCTAGCTACGCTAGACGATTTAAGGAGTCAGGCCCCTCCTGACTATAGGCTACGGCGCATCAATGCCGCCCAAACGGTCTGGCAAACTCGGTTGATCAGTTTAGGCGGCCAGCGTCTCTCAGAACGAGCGGCCGTCGCCGCTTGGGCCCAAGAGAATGAGTCGCTGGCAACCAAACCACTCAACTTCAGGTTTGAATTTGAGACTCGAGCCCTGGTTGCTGCTTGGCTTTGTCTCGGTGAAACGAGCAAAGCGCTTGCCCTACTCACGCGGTTGGCCTCGTTCGCGGCGGAAAGCAAACGGCGTGGCGATCTATGGTCGATCGACATTTTGACAATCTTGACCCTAGCCCAACAGGGAGAATCAGCGCACGCCATTGACCGATTAGAAAAGCTACTAACGGACACGGAGCCAGAACGGGCCATTCGTCTTTATGTCAATGAGGGGGAAGCGATGGCTACCCTATTGGCCCAATGCCGCCCAACGCCCTATCGAGACCAACTTCTGGCCGCCTTTACATCACCTGAAGAAGAGGCACAAGAGGAAAACACGGAGCCGCCAGAGGCACAGTCGTTGGTAGAACCGCTGAGCAGCCGTGAGCGTCAAGTACTCGATCTGCTGGCCACAGGCGCCACCAACCAGCAAATCGCAGACAGCTTGGTCATTTCTTACACAACCGCCAAAAAACATGTCAGCAATATCATCGGCAAGCTCGGCGTTAATAATCGATCTACGGCCGTGGCTCGGGCGCGGGAACTCAAACTCATTCCCTGATTCTGATTACATTAGGTTCTGCATAGGAAGCCGAGACGCAAGATTTTGCCTCTCTACTTGGGGCGCGGACAACGTTTTCCTTTTGCCTTTCACCTTTTACCTTTCCCCTTTCTCCCTTTTTACTCCCCCACTACTCCCTTTGGCCGCTGTGGTGGTCCCCTAAATCCCGTATCGTTATCTCATCAAGTTAGTTCACGAGGTAACCGTATGAAACAATCAATTCTAGGGATGTTAAGTATGATCACTTTTTTAGGCGCACTTTTCGGTGCTCAAACCACCTTTGCCAATACCGATAATGACAATTTAGTTTGGGAAGAATGTAGCACTAAATTGGTCGGCGATTCATTTTGGACCCCCAAAACGGCCGCTTATTGCACAACCATTACCGTACCGGAAAACCGGAACAATCCCGCTTCACGGGAGATCACGCTACCGGTCAAGCGCATTCCAGCAACCAGCGACAATCCGGCCGAACCGATCTTTCACCTAACCGGTGGACCGGGCATGAGCAATATGGGCTTCCGGCCGACGGCCGAGATGTTGGAAAACCACGATGTGATTCTGGTTGGCTACCGTGGGATCGATGGTTCTGTCTATCTTGACTGTCCAGAAGTGGCTGAAGCATCAAAAGGGGTCGATAATGACCTACTCGGAGAGGCCTCACTAGCCAATATGCAAGCCGCCATTGGCAACTGTAGCCAGCGCTTGCGGGATGAAGGGGTCGATTTGGACGGCTATAGTGTGCTCGAGGTGGCAGACGACCTCGAAGCAGCTCGGGAAGCTTTGGGCTATGATCGCATTCATCTCCTCAGCCAAAGCTATGGCACTCGTATCGCCCAGCTTTATGCGCTTCGTTATCCTAAACGGGTTACCCGCTCAGCGATGATCGGGGTGAATCCTCCCGGCCGTTTTGTCTGGGAACCGGAAGTGATCGATGCCCAACTGATCCATTATGCCACCCTGGGCCAAGAAGCTAGTCTGCCAGATTTGGCCGAAACAATCCGCCAAGTCAACGCCGATATGCCTGAAAAATGGCTTTTCTTCTCTATCAATCCAGGTAAAACGAAATCAGTCGCCTTCGCCATGTTGTTTAATCGCAACAGCGCGGCGCTCGTCTTCGACGCCTATCTCGCGGCCGCCAACGGCGATCCGAGCGGCTTGGCCCTCATGTCAATCGCGTATGATTTCATCATTCCCGGCATGGTCGTCTGGGGTGAATTTCTCGCCAAAGCATTTAGCGCTGACTTTGATCCGAATCGTGATTATGCCGAGCTCCATGCTCCCGACAGCATCATGGGCGCCCCGATCGCTGAACTCATCTGGCCGACCGCATCAGATTGGAACATGGAACGGATTCCGGCCGAATATCGCACCGTTCAACCTTCAGCCGTCGATACCCTGCTCATCAGCGGCAACGTCGATTTCTCAACACCGGCCGAGCATGCCACCAACGATCTGTTGCCCGCCCTCGAAAACGGTCAGCAAATTATCTTAACCGATATGGGTCATACGGCGGATTACTGGACCCAGCAACCGGAAGCGGCCACCAAGCTCCTGCAAGGGTACTTCGATGAAGGTGTCGTTGATCGCACCTTATTCGAACCGATGCCAATGGACTTCAATACCGGCTTCTTCACCTTCCCTCGCTTGGCTAAGCTCCTCATCTTTTCACCACTCGTACTCCTCGTCATTCTTGTCTGGGGCGGTCGAGCACTCAGCAAACGATGGGCCCAACGTAGAGCAGCATCATAAGGAGCAAGCGCATGAGATATGTCGTCACCATTGCTCCTTATTTGGACGCCTCTTGGTCAGAGTGGTTTGATGATCTAGTCATCACTCATGACCCAGCCGGGACAACCACGCTCACGGGCACCATTCCCGATCAAACCAGACTTTTTACGATCTTGTGCAAGATCCGTGACATGAATTTAATCCTGATCAAAGTGGAACAAATCGTTGCGCAGCAACAATAATCACGACTATTAGATTCACTGGATCTGCAGCACCGAGGGCGGAGCCCGATCAAAGCCGGTTACCTGACCTTACGGCAGGCAACCGGCCAATTTGCTAAATGAATACTAGAAATCAATTAAATACCCCGATGCCCCAGCCGCGGCCAACTTGTCATCCTGAGCAGAGCGAAGGATCTCATCCGGCTGCGGTTATGCTCAAACGGCTACAAATGCACAGGCTTGATCGTATTTCTCCCAGCAAAATCGCTTTTTAGTGGCTGTTGGCGGGATTCTTCGCTGCGTTCAGATTGACAAGTGGTCGGGGGCAATGACACCGATCGGCCAATGGAGGGGGGCTTGGCTAGCCAAGCCCCTACACAAAGGTATATGTTTCATATTGGCCACCCCTTTCATCTACTGACTTTTCACACGTTATCTTCGCGAAGCCTGCCCTGAGCGAAGTCGAAGGGCTCAGAATGACTGGTGCATCGCGTTAGTAGTCCACCACAGGTGAAGAGAGAAGGCTGCCACCTGAATATAACTCAACTCGCTATTTGATTGCGCCAGTGCCAAAACGCCAATCCGCTGCCAATTAAAATGATACAGATAATAATCAGGGCGATCAGGTTGTGCAGTATGGCGGAAATGATGATCGTGGTTGCGGAGAGCACCAGGGCCACGACAAACGTCACGACGGCGATAAGCATACGGCCGAGCCGGCCGAGAACGGGGATAAACCCGAGCAAAGCGTTGATCGGCCCCAAAATTAGCATTAAGCCGACCCACATCATGGCCATGCCCCCCAAGCGAGTCAGCCATAAATTGGTTAAATATTCATTGCGCATATCCTGAATGGCGGTTTCGCGATCCATCTGATAAGCCCGGAAAATGATCGTCTCGTCATCGGTGTGGCGATAAGTTGTAATTTGACTGCCGTTCTGGGACCCGAATACCGTTCCCATTTCGTTAGCCGGGTAGGCGGTATAGGATAGGCGAATATCACCCACAACCGGATCGCTCAATGTGCCGTCACCAATGTAAATGAAATCATCAAAGATATCCCGGTTGTCGATGGTCATTTCCCGGTTGAGCGGCAGCGGTTCGGGGTGCATGAGAAATGCGTTTTGGGTATTAAAAGAGAAACGACCGGCCTGGATGGTTTCAACGGTATGGAGCTTATACTGAATGTCCATAGGCGGGTTGAAATGGCCGTTTGGATTGTTAAAGCTGGCGCTGTTTTCCGGTGAGGATGTCCACTCGCGACTGTATGAGTAGCCGGTCACGTTGCCGTCGTCGTCGGTTTCCTCCTCCTCTTCCCAGGCGTACATTTCGGCCGTGCGTTCAAGCTGCAAATACTCCCCAGATCTGAGATAGGGTGAGTCGTCGAGAGAAGTATTCGCCGTCAGGCGAGCGGTTAAGGCGACGAGTTGCCCTTCATGTGCTGGATCAACCGTTTCGCCATTGATAGCGATGCTGTCACGGGTAATTTTTGATAAATCAACCCGCCCTTCATTGGTCCACAAGAGATAAAAAGCACCAAAAAAAAGGCCGATCCCTATGAGGACACCGATCAGTGACCCGATAACGCGCTGGACCGGGCCGGATTGCTCTTTTGCCATATCGCCTCCGATAGTTGGATGGGATTTGATTTTAAATCACGATTGTGAATTGAAGCGCTGTTATTTATTTAAACACAAAAATGGGCGGATTTCGCCAACATAGGAAAAATTGGGGATGGGAAATTGCCTTAAAAATCTCCAGAAATCATCAGCCAGGTGCCTACCATTAAGCCGGCCATGCCAAGCGCTCGTTTTAAATCGAGCGGCTGTGTCGGTACGCCAAACCAGCCAAACTGATCGATAACGGCCGAAAGGATAAGCCAGGAGGCGATAAACAGGGTGGTCGCGGCCGCTGCCCCGACTCGAGGAACCGCGTAAGCCAGCGAGCCGATAATGACCAGCCCCAGCGGACCGGCCGCAAAGGCGTACCAGGGGATTGAGCGCCACTGGCTGAGCTGCCCCCCACCGGAGAAAAGCAGAATGAGCGCAATGACCACACCACCCCCCACATAGGTAAAGAAAACGCTGGTGAGTTCGCCGGTTTTTTGCCCCATAATGCCGGTAAAGGGAGCCTGCAGACCGGCCGCTGCACCGCCAATAAGACCGATTAGGATAGGAAGAAGGAGGGATAACATGAGAGGTCCTTTTTGAGATACGAAATACGAGATACGAAATATGAGAGTACGAGATACGAAATACGAGATACGAAATACGAGATACGAAATACGAGATACGAAATACGATTATTGATTTTCGATTGACGAAACGGTGGTGACGGAATTGGGTTGGGTGGCGGTTTGCAGCAGATGGAGAGCGGCGTGCAGGATGCGGTTTTGCTCGTCTGCATCTCCCGGCACACCCAACGGCCGGCCCATCAGATGTGGGGTGGCTACCACCCGCGGTAGATGCATGACCGCCATTCTCGTTTTAAACGCTTCGGTGGCGATGCAAACGGTGGGTATTCCGGCCGCTTCAAGTAACCGGGCGATGTGTCCCACGGACACATGACAAACCGGTCAGACCGGAACCAGGATCATCGCCTCGATGCCGGCCGCTTTTATTGTCTCGACCCACTGCGGGCCGACCTTTTTTATCAAGGGTGTTTGGGCACAGGCACCGACAAAAGAGTACGCTTCTTCATGAAAACGACCGATGACCCCGTCTTTGTCCAATTCTCGCAGCCGATCGATGGGGAGCGCCACATTTCGGTCGTGCTGCACCCCGCGAATATCGTATCCGCCATGCCGAACGCGCAGCCGTTCCGGGGGAATATCTGAAGGCAAAACGGTCAGTTTGGGGGGCGTTTTTAGAAAATCATTGATGCGGTCAGCCGCTTCTTCCTGGGTCATCGCTTCCAGACCAAACGGCCGTGGATCTTCTCCCTCAACAAAGTGGCCGGTGGAGGTCAACAACCCCACTTTTGTATCGGAAAGCGGTTTGGACAGCGGGGTAAATGGTCCGTCTTCATAACGCCACTTTGTAGGGCCGTATGCTTTGATCTGTCCCTTGATGACGTGTTCTCTTATGGGATCAAAATCACCTGAATCAAACGCATCCCCGAGTTTCCACAGCATCTGCTGCAAAAAATCGGCCGCGTCCTCTTCAGTGAGCCCCTTTAAAAACTTAAAATTTAAGTCGGTTCGTGAACCATATGAGAATGAGTTTTTGAACTGGTCGAATGATTCGGAAGGGTGATCAGTCATAAAAAATTCCTCAATTTTGCAGAAAGAAAATCGATTTTTTGAGCGGATGGAGGGGATTATGACGGAGTGGTTGACAATTGGCAATTCCCAATTGACAATTGGCCGGTAACATTTGCCGTGAGTGATCGATAAAAGGGGTGATGGCGAAAGGAGAAAGTGGCTGGTGACAGAGAAAAAACGTCGTGAACCGATAGAAGGCCATCCGTTTCGGTTTTTTGATAACCGGGAAAAATATTTGCTTTTTGTGACGACTACCAGCGAAAAAACCGTGGTGGCCCATCGCATCGGACAGGAGCTAACTCATTTAAAACCAAAACCACCCGCCCTGCGACTTTTTGATGCCGGCATGGGGGATGGTTCTGTTTTGGCCCACGTGCTGCGAGAATTACACTGTGCTTTTCCCACTGTGCCTCAGCTGATCGTGGGCAAAGAAATTAGCTTGGAAGATGTGCGCTTAACCCTGTCGAAATTGGCCGATCGGCTGGCGGAGCATCCGCAGACGGTGGTGGTTTTGACCAATATGTTTTACTCTGAGGCTCCCTGGCTCACACCAAAGCGGCAGAAAGAGAAGATCAAGTGGTGGGATTTGCCGCTGGAAGGCTCAACCGCTCACGATTTTAACGAACAGCTCGAATCGCTGGAAAATGTATTGAATGAGGGATGGCAAACAAAATCAAGTCCCAAAACCGGCAATCCAATTTACGTTAATCCAGCTGTAATGGTCTTGTACCGGTCGGATCATGCGTTTGCCTTAAACAGCGTTATTCCGAAAAAGGGAAGTTTGCCCGGTGAGTATGATTTGGTTTTGGCGGCCCAGCCATTTCGCGGCCGCACGCCCGCAAAATCCAAAGTCAGCAAAATACTGCGCCCCCTGGCTCAATCTCTGGCGGTCAACGGCCGCATGATTGTGGTTCAATCAACCGGTTTAGACCCCGGGATGGAAATTATTCGCAAAATTTGGCCGGATGAAGATCCTTTTCTCACCCCACGTCACGTTTTGATGATGGAAATTGATCGCCAGCTAAACGGAGATGACCGGGAAGACCCGATTTTTTCATTTGAAGGTCACGGGGATGACAAAGCCCTTTTTACGTATCATTTGCATTCGATGCCGGGTGAGGTAACCAGCTCCATCGGCACATCGACGATGCTGGCGGCGTGGAATGCGGCCGTTTATGTGGCCCAAATTGATGATCGTCGCATTAATGAGGTGCTGCAATCAGGCAAATACCTCGATGTAACCAGAGAGGTGGTGCAAAAACACGGTGGCCTGTGGTTTCAGGATGAGTCGTTTGTAGTCGTCAAAAGACGAGAGACCAAAGAGTAGACCAGAGACGAGAGACCAGAGACAAGAGACGAGAGATGAGAGAAGATGGGACACGCTTCTTAAAGAAAAGGCTTTTATTAATTGCTAATTACTAATTGATCATGGAACCGATTAAAAAATACCCAAGGTTTAAAACCCGCGTCGATCATGACGCGCTGCGGGCTGAATATGGTGTTGAGGACGTATACCGCATGGGATACAACGAAAGCCCGTTGGGGCCATCTCCCAAAGTGGTGGCGGCGATCCGGATGGCCGCGGCCGCCCTGGGATATTATCCGCCGATGGGGGATGAACGGCTGCGAGGGGCGCTGGCCCAAACGTGGGGTCGCGGTTTGACGGCCGATCATTTTTTTACCTCCTGTTCAGGATATGAGGCGATCGAGCTGGTGGCTCGGGCGTATATCCGGCCGGGGGATGAAGTAATCGTGTGCCCTCCGACGTTCGGGGTATATAAAAAGATTGTCGAGTTGGAGCACGGGCAGGTCATAGAAGTACCGTTGACCACGCCCGATTTTTTGCCGGATGTCGATCAAATTTTAGCGGCCGTCAATGCTCAAACCCGCCTGCTGATTATTTGTAACCCAAACAACCCCACCGGGACGATGCTGCCGGCCGCTGACTGGGACAGGCTGCTTCAATCGCTTCCGGAGCACGTTCTCGTTGTTGCGGATGAAGTGTACTGTCATTTTGTCGAATCACCGGATTTTCCGGATACGATCAGGCATGTTCTGGCGGAGCGGCCGGTGGTCATGATTGAAACATTTTCAAAGGCGTATGGCTTGGCCGGACTGCGTTTGGGATATGGGATTGCACCCCCACATATTGCCAGCGCCATCGATGGGATACGCCGAGGATTTCACCAAAATCGCCTGTCCCTAATCGCCGGGGTGACCGCCTTGGCCGATCAGGAGCACCTGCGCGGCAACGTCCAGGCGGCCCTCGATGGGAAAAAATATTTATACCAGCAGTTTGATAAACTTGACCTGGCTTATATCCCCAGCCAAACCAATTTTGTCGTAGTCGATATCGGCCGGCCGGTTGATGAACTGCTTGAACATCTGAAGTCCCTCGGCGTTTTGGTAAAAAAGCAGACCCTGCCCGGTATCGAGCACGGTGTGCGGGTGTCTGTATCGACGCAGGGTGGAAATGAGGCGTTTATCGCGGGGTTGAAGAGCTGGTTTGTCAAAGGAGAATGATGAAAAATATGATGACCCAACAGCTGACCGGTGGGGAAGCGGTTGTAAAATCCCTAATTAAGCACGGCATTACCACCCTTTTTGGCCTGCCAGGCGTGCAGAATGATTGGCTGTACAATGCGCTTTACGATCATCGCGATCAAATTCGAGTATTGCATACCCGTCACGAGCAAGGAGCGGCATATATGGCTCTGGGTTATGCAATGGCCACCGGCCGACCGGCCGTTTATAACGTGGTGCCAGGTCCCGGTTTTCTAAACGCCTCGGCCGCGCTGGCCACAGCTTATGGATTAAACGCGCCGGTTTTGTGCTTAACCGGACAAATTCCATCCCATCAAATCGGTCAGCAAATCGGAGTGCTGCACGAAATTAACGATCAGTTGGGGATCATGCGTAAATTAACCAAGTGGGCGGAACGGATTCACACCCCGGCGGAAGCCCCTGGCTTGATCGCCGAAGCGTTTCGCATGATGCGTTCCGGCCGGCCGCGGCCTGTGGGGCTTGAAGTGCCGATGGACGTGCTGCAGAAGCGGGCGGTCGTCGATATCGAAAACACAACCCTGCCCGTTTACGCTCCCCCAGTGGATACCGATCAAATAGAAACCGCGGCAAAATGGCTAGGACAGGCTAAAAACCCGATTATCTATACCGGTGGTGGGGCACAGGGCGTGGGTCCTGAAGTGACGCAGCTGGCCCTTGATCTACAGGCTCCGGTGGTTGGGTATCGCACCGGAATGGGTGTGTTGGACGGCCGTCATTACCTGAGTTTGCATCTGCCTCCATCACATGAGTATTGGAAAAAGGCGGATGTTGTCCTGGCTGTGGGCACCAATTTGCGCATACCATTCAAGTGGGGAACCGATGACAACATGAAAATTATTCGCGTTGAGGTTGATCCCCGGGCGCACGACCGCCTTTTTAAACCAGATTTGCCGATTACCGCCCGTGCCGAGGATGTGCTGCCGATGTTGGTGAACCGGGTGGCGGCGTATAATTCAGTACGCGAATCTCGCGAAGAGGAGATGAAGGCATACAAGCAGGACTGGGCGGAGCGCACCGCTTATCTTGAATTTCAAAACGCTTATTTACGCCTGATTCGGGAAGAGTTGGGTGAAGACGGGGTATTTATCGATGAACTAACCCAGGTTGGATTTGCCGCCAGGATTACCTACCCGGTGTACAAGCCACGGACGTTTATTTCGACCGGTTATCAGGGCACGCTGGGGTGGGGGTTCGCGGCCGGTCTGGGGGTTAAGGTGGCCAAGCCACATACTCCGGTGATCTCGATTGCCGGTGACGGTGGTTTTCTGTTTACCATGCAGGAGCTGGCCACGGCCGTGCAGCATCGTATCGGCCTGGTGACCCTTCTTTTTAACAATAATCGCTTTGGAAACGTGCAGCAAATGCAAAAACGATTGTATGATGGCCGGGTCATCGCCACCGATCTGGTGAATCCCGATTTTGTTAAACTGGCTGAGTCGTTTGGGGCCAATGCGGTGCGGGCCACCACCCTCGACGCGTGTCGTGAGGCGATGCAGGCCGGTTTTGCTTCCGATTTGCCAATGCTGATTGAAATTCCGATGGGTGAGGTGGAGAGTGTAGATCGTTTCCGGAAGTTGGGACAAGTTAGGTAAACAAGACGAGAGACCAGAGATAAGATTATGGTGCCAGAAATTATTATTCCTGAAGGAACGGCATTATTTCAATCGCTAAAGCGGGCCGCCATGACCCGAAAGCTGGTTTTCCTGGCTGGGATTCCCGGGGTGGGCAAGAGCCTCTATGTACAGCAGCTCGTTTTGCTGGCTCAGAAGAGCGGCCGGACGGTGCATCTTTTTCAGTATGATGTGACGCGAACGGCGTTTGAGAACCACCCGCTCGGCCTCCAAAAATACCCGGAAGTTGACGGGGTCACCCACCCAATGATTCGCCGGGCGGTTGGGGTTTGGGCGCGAAGAGGAGTTTTAGAGTGGCTGCAAACGTATGCGGATGAGCGGCACATTCTGATCGGTGAGGTGCCGCTGATTGGCAGCCGGCTGATTGAGCTGATGCAAATTATTAACGATGAGGTTGAATCGGTTCTGGCCGGCCCGCAAACTCTATTCATGATCCCGGTGCCGTCAAACCGTATCCGGGATAAGATTGTGGCTCAACGGGCGATCTCCATGGAAAAGCCGCGGCACAAAAAAGAGGAAAAAGATGCGCCAATCAACGTGCTGCAGATGGTTTGGGCGGACGCCCATCAATTGGCCGTCAAATTGGGATTAACCCAGCCCCTGGGGAAAAATGTGGTGGATATGCCTTATGATCCGGCCGTTTACGCGGCCGTCTACGAATACCTGTGTCAAAATCGCCAGGTCGAAACGCTTCATGTTGACCTTGATTTAAAACCAACCGGCTCCGTATACGATCTGACGGACATTGCCAGTGAACCAAAAGCAAAACCGGATGAAGTCAAACAAATTATTGAAGAGCTGGAAACAAACTATTCGTTGAGTGAAATTGCAGCAGCGGCAGAACAATGGTACGAGATACGAAATTAAAAATCCGATTTACGATTGAAATATCATGATACACC
>JAAUYD010050860.1_pt1 | contig 27234 bp, 21 predicted proteins | sample 7278101 | NCBI WGS metagenome assembly JAAUYD01 (sample SAMN14350128, study PRJNA611818) | marine sediment metagenome | isolation source: surface marine sediment (0.6m) | place: French Polynesia: Moorea | collected 2018-08
GGCCGCAATACGTCCGTCAATCTCGAAACCGTTGATCGACGCCTCGGCGGCGTTGCCGACGTTGAATCCGAGTACGCCATCGAAGATCGAGATCTGCAGCTCGGAATAGTCGGTGTAGAAGTACGCCATGTTCAGTTCGGCGATGCCATCGGCAAGCACGAGCTTGGCTCCCAGCTCGATGTTGGAAGCTTCTTCGTCGTCGAACTCGAATGACTCGGCCATGCTGCTGTAGAAGGACCGGTTGTTTGCGCGGAAGTCATAGCTGCCGCTCTTGAAGCCTTCGGCCCAGCTCAGGTAGACCATGGCATCGTCATTAACGTCCCAAATGCCTTTGATCTCCGGCGAGAACTTCGTCGTCGAACGGTCACCCGATACCGTCAGTTCGCCAAGCAAGGCAATCAGTCCCGCGCCCGTCGGGCCGAGGGCTGCCAGTTTTGTTGACGTGATGCCGAACACGCTCGCGTACACCAACGGCGCCGGCACCTGCGCTGCCGGCAGTGGCGCGCCACCGATGGACTCGATGGCCAGGGTACGGCTGCCGTCACGCTGATCGTCGGTGATACGACCGCCGATCTGCAGCGTGAAGTCCTCGCTAATGTGCCAGTTCACCTGCGCGAACGCGGAGATGATGTCGTTGTCGACAGAGGCAACGCGAGCCGCCTGCGTGTTCGCAACGAGAGAACCGGAACCGGGTGACTGTGCATTAATTGCGGGCACCAGGATCGAGTTCGCCGATACGAGGATCTGGTCGTTAAACTTATGATCGCTGGTCTGGTAGTAGAGACCGACGATGTAGTCGAAGTCGTCGCGCAGCGGCGAAGACAGCCGAATTTCCTGGCTGAACTGCTCGTAGGTTTCCTGCAGCGCTGCCTTAAAGACATCCGCTCCGGTGAAGTCGCAGTCGCAGAGCTCGTCGTACTCGAAGTCGGTGAATGCCGTGATCGACTTCAGCGTATGCTCACCGAGCGTCCAATCGAGCGTCAGCACGGCGTTGGTCGATTCATTGAGGCTGAAGTCACCGTTCGAGGAACGCACGTAGTCCTGGGTAACATTGCCGACACTGGGATCCGCGCCGAAGCCTAACTGTAGGATTTGGTTGTACTGCAAACCGGTGAACGGTCCTGCCGGAGCAGGCTGCTCATTGATGATCTCGATCTGGCGGCCGAATACCTTGAACTCGCTGTCTTCGATCTTCAATGTAGCCGTCAGGTCGTCGGACACGTCGAATTCCAGCGTGCCACGCACCGTCGTGTCTTCCCGGTTCGGCTCATCGACATTCAGCGTCGTGTTCTCGACATAGCCTTGCGCGTCACGGTAACGAACGGCCAGGCGACCTCGCAGGCGGTCCGTAAACGGCCCGGAGATTACACCCTCGCCGATGATCTCGTCGTCTTCGAATTCCTGTGCGACAAACACGCGGCCCTCGATCTCGTCAGTCGGTTTCGCCGTCGTGATATTCAACGCGCCGGCGACCGAGTTCTTGCCGAACAGGATCGACTGGGGTCCACGCAGCACCTCGACGCGCTCAAGGTCGAGGAACGGCGAGCGGAACATCTGCGCGCGACCGAATGACACGCCATCAATATAGGTGCCGACCGACTGCTCGAACGCCTGGTTGATGCCGGAGCCGATGCCGCGAATGAACACGTTCGTCGAGATGCCGGTTTCCGTGACGTTGAAGTTGGGCACGAGGAACTGCAGGTCCTCGGCCTTCTGCACAGTCGTCTCAATCAGCGCATCACCGGTGACGGCAGAAACCGAAACCGGGACATCACTCAGTCCCTGCTCTCGATACGCCGCGGTGACCACGATTTCTTCGAGCGAGCGACGATCACTGCTGTCATCGTCCTGCGCCAAGGCCGGCGCCACAAAAGAAACCAGTGCGAGCGACAGCGCGCTCTTGGATAAAAGCTTCATAAATTCCCCCTAGAATTGCATAGCACCGGCGCATTCGTGCCGGTCGCGGCATAGTTTAACGTTAGTTTCGAGGAATTTTGACTTTTTCTGCACCCAATGCGTTCATTTTCGACGAAATTGAGTACTTTTGGCTTGGTGAATCGCAGGGCTTGCGGAGCAGTCATACAGAAAAGCGCTCGCCCGGCATTCGCGGCAGCGGTGCATTGGAGCCTGCAATACATGGTGCCCGGGGCGGGACTCGAACCCGCACACCCTTTCGGATAGCGGATTTTAAGTCCGCTGCGTCTACCAATTCCGCCACCCGGGCAATTCCCGCGCATTATAGGTCAGGTCGCGGCACGGTCCAGCCCGGAATTTATGTAAAGAATCCCGTGTTCGGACCGATAAGCCACTCTGGAGACAGGTTTTTCCAGAGGACTCAAGTGGCGTTACTCGACTGCTACGAATGCAACCAGCCGGTATCTACCAAGGCGTTTGCCTGCCCGCATTGCGGAGCACCGGCGGAATCCGTGTTGTCCGGAGAAGCGCTGCCCGTCATCGCACCGCCGCCACCCCAGGACTACGCGCCCGCCGGGCCTGCAGTCGAGTGGCCAGGACACAAGGTGCATGCGGCGACGTTTGCGGCGCGTTCCTATTTCACGATCGGCGGTCTGATCGCGGCACCGATCACACCCTTCCACGGCATGGATGCGCTGATGATCTACCTGACCCAGTACCTGCTACTGGGACTGGGTGTTGCGCTGCTCGCCTATGCCTATACGGCGAATCCCCGTGACAAGAGCGTCGAGACCGTGATGATCGTTGGCTGGGTCTACGTATTGATTGTCGGGTCGGCAATCGTTACCGCGAATATCGTCAGGTTCTTATAGCGACGAATCGTCCGCGAAGGATGCGAGTCTCCGTTCATCCAGATCGATAAGCCGGGTCTGCGACGCATCTCAACAACGGTGATGGCCGCCGCGCACTCGTTCACGCGAACGCGGCGAGGAAATGCTCGTTCCGGGCCTCTTATGCCGATTTACATTGCGGGCCCGAGCACTCAAAATCGAGAGCCAGGGAACAAAAAGAAGACTCATTGGGCACCTCACCAATAAAGAGATCCGGCGCACCCGTCACGCCGCCTTCCGTTACGACGTCAGGTATCGCTGATGGATGAGAGACTGCTCAAGCGGCGCATCCAGATCGCGATCTCGGTGTCGATCGCGGCCGTGCTGCTGTTGGTCATCCAGTTCGGCAGGCCTTCACCCAGCGGTCTCTGGATGTCGACGCTGTACGAATCGATGCATGTACTGCTGTTCGGCTTGATCGCCCTGTGCGTCATCGTCGCGACACCACATCACTGGAAGCGACGAAAGCGCCTCGCGTTCATGATTGGAACGGTCTTCGCGCTAAGTCTCTTAAGCGAGGCGGCGCAGATACCACTTGACCGAGACGCGTCAATGGAAGACCTCATAGCCGACTGGCTGGGCGCTGCCGGATTCGCGTCGATCGCGATCGCGTTCTCAAATAGTTTCCGAATGTCAGGCGCAGTCCGCAAAGCACTGGCCGTCGGCGGTATCGCCGTCCTCACCTGGGCACTGTTCCCGCTCGCGAAGGTCTCGGCCGCCTACATCGAGAGAAACCAGCAGATGCCGGAACTCGTCAACTTCGACGCGCGGTTCAACAGCACCTTCATGCGAACGCAGAACGTGACGTTGACGAGACAGTCCCGGAGCAGCTCAGGCGGAACCTCAGCGCACGTGCTTCTCGAGGACGGCCCCTGGCCCGGCGTTCTCTTCCACGATCTCTATCCCGGCTGGCACGACTTTGAGGCACTGGTCATCGAACTCGAGAACCCTGAGGCGACCGTGCTGAACCTGAACGTCCGTGTCGATGACGATGAACACCGTTTCGGCGAGCAGCATTACAGCGACCGGTACAACCTGCCGTTCGAACTGCAGCCGGGCGTCGAGACACTGCGCATACCGGTGTCCGACATCGCGGACGCGCCGGCCAAGCGGCAAATGGATCTATCGTCGATTGACGGGATTGTGGTTTTCGGAGTCCGGAAGGACGCGGGACGCACGTTCATCATTCACAGCATCCGCCTGGAATAGCAGGCAGACTTCGACTGACATGCGTCGGGACTCGTCTACTCGCCCAGATCGAAGTTCGCGCGCAGGTAGACGGTAATCGCGTCCTCGACGAGACTGCGAAGTGTCGCCTCGACGTTCTCTTTCTTGCCCATGCCTATCGTGCCGAAGTCGAAGTCGTAGGCAATCGGAACGCCGTCTTCAGTGATGCTCGAGAAGTTCACCGAGATCACAAAGACAGGGTTGGTCTTGGCGGGCTTCAGGCAATAGACGGTGACGTCGAGGAACAGGTCCTTTTCTGCGCCCAGACTGACCGGCTTCACCCGACTCCTGACCAGCACACCTTCAACAAGCTCGGTGGTCTCTTCCAGCGTCATCGGACAGTTCTCGTCCGAGTAGACGAATACGGCCAGCTCGTCAGGATTGTCTTTTTCAAGGACCGTAGGCAGCCACTCCGGAACCTCGGCGTTGGCCGCGTGGCCGAGCAACAGCAAGGCCACTGCAATGATGCACTTCTTCATGATGTCTTTCGCGAGTCAGTGTGTGCCTGAAGCAGATTATTCCATGACGCGCGGTACGCCAACAGCAGCACATTCCGTAACACCAAGGCGGCTGGGCTCCAGGCTGGAACCAGCCGCCGTCAAAGAGCGGACCCTGGTGTCCTACTGCGATGCGCTTCGATTCAGCGAATTCGTATCCAGGATCACGTCGAAGCCCTGCATGTTGGCCGGGATAACAACGACACTACCTTCGTTCTCAGCGAATTCATGCAACGCCTTGTTGATCTCGTGCTGCAGGTACTCCGCCGTCAGGCTCTTGTTAATGATGCTGTTCGCCTCAGCGATACCCTTGGCGCGTTCGATCTCGATCTCGGCGTCCTTCTTCGCGATCTCGACCTGCACCTGCTTCGCCTCGAGCCGCTTTTCTGCCTCGACGGCTTCGCGAATGGCCGCTTCGATGCTCGGGTCGGTATTCAGTGCGCGCACGACAATACGCGTGATGTAAATGTCGCCGGAGTCCGACTGGTTCAAGCGGCCTTGCAGTTCCTCGAGCACCTCGTTCTGCAGCAGCTCACGCTGCTTATGTAACTGGAGACTGTCGATCTCGGAGACCTTCTCGTAGATCGCCGCACGTGCCTCACGGAATACCAGGCCGTAGGCAGGCAACCACACGCCATCGGAACCTCGGACGGCGGATGCTGCGTACTTCACGAGCAGCTCAGAGATTCTCTCCGGTGGTACGCGATAGAAGACGGAAACGTCGAGATCGCGGAGCGACAGATTGTCAGCGGCCTTCGGCTTCAGGTCGTCGATATCGATGGCGATTTCCTTCGCGCTGAATTCCTGCTTGCTTGTTAAAAGCGGAGCCTTGAAATTCAGTCCCTGAAGCTGTTCCGTATGATTGACTTTGCCCAGTGTTCGCTCAACGGCCACGTTGCCGCTCTCCACGGTGTAGGCCGCGGAATACAGTAAAAACAGGCCGAGGAACGCCGGAAAGACGTACCCAAGAAAGCTGAATCGCCTCATATTTATCTCCCTTATTTGCCTAGCCCAAAACGCGTTTTCAGTCAGAGATATGGGGACGATTTCGGATTTTTGCAGGGCCGATAAACTGAAAAAACCAGGAATCAGTCGATGCCGAGTCTCTCGTGCATGATCGGGCTCGTCGTCGTGTACTGGACATGCACTTTCTTATCCGGCTCGACGCGCGCCTTGATCGCAAACGCGGCGAGTGCCGCCTCATGGAAGCCGCACAGGATCAGCTTTTTCTTTCCCGGGTAATAGTTGATATCGCCGACGGCATAGATACCCGGCTCGGAGGTCTCGAATTTCTCGGTGTCGACATTGATCGTCTTGCGGTTGATGTCTAACCCCCAGTCCGCAATCGGACCAAGCTTGGGGGCGAGGCCAAAGAATACGAGCACTTGGTCGACCTCGACCTCGACAGCATCGCCCTCCTTCGGCTGGATCGTGATCGACGACACCTGGCCGTCTTCACCAGTGATGGCCGACGCCTTGGCGCTCGTGATCTCGTCCATGACACCGTCCGCAACGAGCTTTTTCATTTTGGCTACCGAGTCATCCACGGCGCGATACTCGTCACGGCGATGCACGAGCGTGATTCTCTCGGCAACATCAGCGAGTTCGAGCACCCAGTCGAGCGCTGAATCACCACCACCGAGAATGGCCAGCTTCTTGCCGCGAAACTGCTCGGGGTCGCGAACGCGGTAATGCAATGACTGGCCCGCAAAGTCCTCAGCACCCTTGACGTGCAACGGCCGCGGCTGGAAAGACCCGACACCAGCCGCAATGACCACAGCTTTAGCCGTCAACTCCGTGCCCTTGCTCGTCTTAACGAAGAACGTATCGTCCTCATTGCGCTGCAGGATCTGCACTTCCTCGCCCAAATGAAAACCAGGCTCAAACGGCTCGATCTGTTTCATCAGCGAGTTAGTCAGCTCATCCCCCGTACAAACGGGAATACCAGGAATGTCATAAATAGGCTTGTCCGGATACAGCTCCGAACACTGCCCACCCGGCTGACGAATAGAGTCGACAACTTGAGCCTTGAGTCCGAGCAGTCCGAGCTCGAAAACCTGAAACAGGCCGCACGGCCCTGCACCAACAATAACAACGTCTGTATGAATCACGGGGTCCCTCCTAGGGGCAGAAATCTATCGCAGTTCCGCCGCCGATACATCAATAGCAACTTCGACTCATTTCGGCTGAGCAAGAATTCATAAGCTCGGAACCGAACCCACTTCGCCCGCCCAGTCCAGCAGTTGCATACCGACTATTCGCGAAGTCACCTCGAGTGCGGAATCTTGAACAGAAGACCTCAGCTGCCGGTCTTTTCGCCCGACCCTCAGAAGCCAAGGGCTAGGGTCGGAATCGAACCTCGCTTAGACGCGCGCCTGATTCCCAGATCACCTCACAAATCAAACCGACAGTAGGTTGACCACAGAACTAGGACTAGCACCGTGGCTTCGGGGCTGCTACCCGAAAACAAATAGGCCACCCTAGCCACGATTCCGACCTCTCCAAATGAAAAAGCCCCCTCAACGAGGGGGCTCATTTTATTTGGAGGCTAGGGTCGGAATCGAACCGGCGTCCACGGCTTTGCAGGCCGCTGCATAACCACTCTGCCACCTAGCCAGAGCGAGAGGCGGAGTATACCGACCACCCGGAGAGAATCAATCAGATACGTCCGTTTACGGCACCCAGGCGTAGCCGACTTTCATGAACCAGGTTCGATCGTCGATTGTCAGCCGGTCCAGATCATCGTCATCGACGCGACTGTCGGAGTAACCGAGGAAGAAAACTGTTTGCGGATTGAGCTTCCATGAGTACAACAGTTGGACACCAACGTCTCGACTACGCCGATCGACCTCGTCCCTGTACACGTCCGGATTGCGCTCGACATCCTGCATCTGCGTTGTCAGCCGCAGGAAGCTGCGTCGACTGAATTGCCACGTGGCTCGAAAATCGTAGACGGCCGCATCGAAGATCTGTTCGCCGTCCATAGTATCCAGCTCGACAAACGACGCGTTGAACGACAGCAACAGGTGTCGGTTCACGTTCCAGCTGACGGAGGGATCAATTCTGAATTGCTCTCCGAGCCGTGCGTTGGCGAAGTCAATCTGGTCGCTCCACCCCAACGACACGCCTGCCTGGAAGCCCGCGAACGGCGTGAACTCGGCTTCGATGCCGAATCCTTCCTCTTCGAAAAGAATGTCTTCGAACAGCCGATCTCTCGTGAATGCCTCAACCTCGAACTCCGACTGCAGTGTCGCAGCGATTTCGAATTCCATCTCCACCTCACGCTCGAGGAGTCGCCCATCCTCGTCATGCGTGATGTCCCAGTCACCGGAGACTTCGAGCTGGTTGTACCAGTCGTCCTCGTCGCCAATCCAGCGGCGGGCGCCCCCGACGATCTGGGTCGCCGCATCGGCACGCGTAATAAAACCGGAATCGGCCCGGAAGCCGGAACTGAAGTCGCGGTGGCGCGCGTAGAAATTCCAGTCCCGTGAGCGGTAGTTGTAGCCGGCAACCGCTGCATGCCCCGTAAAGCTGTCGACCGGCTGGTCGTTATCAACAGCGATTTCCGTCGGGTACGCGGTGTCAGAGTACAGGTACTGGCCCAGCACCTCATGCTGCTCAGTGATGCGCCAGTTCAGGTCCAGGCCCGCTACCCGGTTGTGGTAGTCAGTGGCATCGCGGCTCGTCCACAATGCGCCGACCGAGGATGCGTTGCCGAAACCACGGCTATAGCGGCCGACCAGGGCATGGTTGGATTGCTCAAGCACGTCGCTGGAGGACCCCTGCGCGCCCGGGAACAACAGGTTGGTGACATCATCCTCGGCGGCGAACAGGCCGTAGGTATGGTCACCGCGTTTTCCCGTGATCTTCGCGCCGACACTCGGGTCCGCGATGGTACGTGTAAACACCGCCCGGAGCGGCGTGCTGAAGTAGTCCGCATTCTCCAGGAAGAACGGTCTGCGCTCAGGGAAGAACAGCGCGAACTGGTTATTGACGTCGAGCTGGGCAGCATCGGCCTCGACTTGCGAGAAATCCGGATTGATCGCGAAATTGGCCGTCGTGTCCGGCGTGATGCCCCACCGAATGCTGACCCCGACCTCGGCCTCCGTGCCGCTACCGTCCAGCAGCACGACACCCGGCTCATCGGTCATCTCGTTGTTAGTTGCCGTCAGGGTCGGCACAACCTGCAGGTTCCGTGACGGGCGAACACCGGCAAAACCTCGGATCTCGCCGATCTGGCAAAGCCCGCAGCCAAGCTCCCGGTCGAGTGGGCTCCTGGCAAGGCGCAGTGTGTCTTCGCGCGGATAGAAGCGCAGCAGGTTGAACCCCCAGGTCTGCTCGCCGTCAGTGAGGGGAAATGACAGCTGGCTGAATGGAATACGCATCTCGACCACGTAGCCCTGGTCGGTAATCGTACCGGCGGAATCCCAGATCGCATCCCACGCAGTATCTTCGTTCTTTCTGACGTCGTCGTTGGTCAGGTCCAACTGGATGCCGAGCGGGTTCGAGAACAATTCGAACGACCGGCGGCCGTCGTTGTAGGTATCGAGGACAACACCGACCAGGTCGTTGTTGAAGACAGAATCCCGATCCCTGAAGAATGCACGGATTGCGTCCGGGTCCGGATCCCGTGCGTCGAAGGCGATGTAAAGGCTCTTGCCGTCTTCGATAAGCAGGGCCGTCGTCTGCACCCTTGCCGGTATGTTCTCTCCCGGACGAGTCTCGACTTCCAGAGTCAGGCGGGTCGCCGACTGCCAGGCCGACTCATCGATGACACCGTCAATACGGATCGAATCGGCCGTCTTCGGCAGGCTGACGACCTGGGACCACGCCGGTACGCTGACCAGCAAAGCGGCGGTGACCAGGAATGAAAGAAGACTATCTGACTTCAACGAACTAACCTGCGAGGCGAACGCGCCCCACCAGAATCCGACTATAAAGAAAGGCGGCACGAGGCCGCCCTTCTTCACTCACTAATCGCACCTCTAACCGCTGACCGGGTTGGCCTCTGCGTCCAACTCGACGATTTCGTAGCCCAGCTCCTGAAGCTCCGGCAGGATCGTAGCCTTGTCGCCGACGACGACGATAACCGCCTCTTCCAGCGACATATGCTCTGTCGCCAGCCTGTCCAGCTCTTCCTTGCCGACGGAGGCCAGGATCTCATTCTGCGTCTGGATGAAGTCCGTCGGCAGGTCGTACTCGAGGATCTGCGACAAAATGTTGATCTTTTGCGATGGCGTCTCGTAGCGGCGTGCATCGCGCTGTCCGAGCGCGCGGCGCGTGAAGGACATCTCTGTCTCGGTCAGCCCATCGGCAACGACGCCCGAGATCTCCTTTTCGAACTGGATGATGCTGTCGGCTGTGGCGTCGGTACGCACGCCGGCCTGCGCCGTGAACGTGCCGTATTCCTGGTTGCCGGAGAAGCTGGAACGGGCACCATAGGTATAGCCCTTGTCCTCTCTCAGGTTCAGGTTGATGCGGCTGTTGAAGGCACCGCCCAGCGAAAAGTTCGCGAGTCCCGCCCTGTAGTAATCGCCATCGGCGTCGAAGGTCATGGATCGTTTGCCGATGCGAATCTCGGACTGTGCGGCGCCCGGCTTGTCGACGAGGTAGATCTTCGTTTCGCCAATGTCCGGGAACGGTGCAAGCTCCGGACGCGTGACTTCGTCGCCTTTCCAGTCTGCGAAAATCGCGAGTTTCTCTTTGAGCTCGTCTTTCTCGAAGTCGCTGACAACAACGATGTCGGCAATAGACGGCGAGTAGTAATCCGCGTAGAACTGCTTGACGTCGTCCAGCGTCAAGGCGGCAACCGACTCTTCGGTACCTACGTTCAGGTAGGAGAACGCATTGTCCTTTCCGAATAACAGCAGCTGGTAGACCGTGCTGGCCGTCGTTGCCGGCTGGACTTTCGACGTGCGGATGCTCTCGATGGTCTGCGCCTGCAGTCTATCGAAATCTGCCTGGTCGAACTTCGGGTGCAGCAGCTTCTCCTTTGCGAGCTCAAGCGTCTTGTCGAAGTTCTCCGACAGGCTGCGAATGGTCAGCGTCGTGCTGCGGTTGCCAGCGCCGACGAAGACCGATGCACCGAGCTTCTGCAACTCGTTGCTCATTTCTTCGTTGGTGTAGTTTTCGGTCGCTTCGTTCAGCATGGCCGCCGTCATTGCCGCCAGCCCAAGCTTGTCGAGCGGTTCGTCGCGCTGCCCCACATCGAGCTGCAGGCGCAGCGCCACGGTTGGCGTTTCCTTGTTCTCGGCGCCCAGCACGGCAATGCCGTTTTCGAGCTCACCGCGCCAGACCGTCGGCAGCTTGATCGACGGATTCTCACCCTCACCCGGCATGATGCTTCTGTCGAAGTCGTCGGTCGCGCGACGAAACACGAGATCGTCCTCGGTGATTTCCTCATACTCCGGCAGCGTGCGTACGGGACGCGGGAACGTGTCTTCCCGCGCGATTGCGTCTCCCTGGCCTATCGGTACGACGCTCTTGATGACTGCCGGTGCACCCGCGATGTACTGTTCGTAGACGCGCATGACGTCTTCCTTGGTCACATTCTCATAGCGGGCAACGTCCTCGGCCGCGAAATTCGCGTTGTCGGTGATGGTCTCGTAGAACGCGAGCTGACTGACCTTTCCGGCCACGCTCTCCAGGCGGAAGACCATGCTGGATACGATGCTCATCTTGACCCGGGTCAGATCGTCGTCGGTGACGCCGCGCTCTTCAAACTCTTTCAATGATTCGAGGATGATGCTTTCGAGGTCTGCCAGCGTCTTGCCGGACCGCGGATTGGGCAGCGCCTGCACCGAGAATGAGCATGAGAGCTCGCCGCAGCCGTGCCCGGCCGCTGCCTGCACGGCGTAGCCCGGTTTGACGAGATTCTTATACAGCAGCGATGTCTCGCCCTGCCCCAGGATCGACATCAGGACATCCAGCGGCGCCTCGTCGGGGTGGTAGAGGTGCACCGTCGGGACGGCCATGTACAGCAATGGCAACGCGACGTTGTCTTCCATCGATAGGTAGCGATCGCCATCGAGCGTTACTTTGATCTTTTCGGGCTTCTCGACTTCCGGGCCGCGCGGGATCGGTCCGAAGTACTTCTCGACCCACTCGAGCGTCTGCGCCTTGTCGAACCTGCCGCCGATGGTCAGCACCGCGTTGTTCGGGCCGTACCACCGAAGGAAGAACTTCTTGAGATCGGCAAGGCCGACGCGGTTCAGGTCCTCGATGTAGCCAATCGTCGACCAGGAGTAAGGGTGGCCTTCCGGGTACAGCGCTTCACCCACGCGCTCGAAGACACGTCCATACGGGCGATTGTCGACACGCTGGCCGCGCTCGTTCTTGACCGTCTCACGCTGGACCTCGAATTTTTCCTGCGTCACGGCGTCGAGGAAAAAGCCCATGCGGTCGGCTTCCAGCCACAGCATCTTCTCGAGCTGGTTGGACGGAACCGTCTGGAAGTAGTTCGTTCGGTCGGTGTTCGTCGTGCCGTTCAGCGTACCGCCCGATTCGGACACGATACGAAAGTGCTCCTCATCACCCACGTTTTCGGAGCCCTGGAACATCATGTGCTCGAAGAAGTGGGCGAAACCGGATTTGCCGACTTCCTCGCGACCCGAGCCCACGTGGTAGGTGATATCGACGTGTACCAGGGGATCGGAGTTGTCTTCATGCAGGATGACAGTCAGGCCGTTGTCCAGCACGTACTCCTCGTAAGGAATGCCGATGCTGCCGTCAGTTGGAGCGGGCACTGTCTCGACGAGCGTGATGCCCGCCGGCAGCGTCGTGACTTCTTGCGCCGATTCTTCGGCGGACTGGCAGCCGGCGACGCCTAGCAGCGCAACAGCCAGCAGTGAGAACGTTCCGTTTCTCATACAAACCCCTGAATTTTCTGGTTTTCGATTGATGAAATCAGACCGCTATAAACCACAGGGTTCCAAGAGTTTTCAAGCCGAGCCTCTCGAGGTCGTTACTTCCTGTGATCGCAGGCACCGCTGCTTCTGCCAACTTCGGTGGGTTCGCATTGGGTCTAAGCTTCGATGAACCGCAAGAATTTGAGAAGTTGAACTTAAAAACCGTATATTTTTTAATATTTTAAAGGTCTTTTATAATCTTCTTTGTTACAACAAGTCCGCCGCGGACTCGTGTGCTTCAACCCAACCAACCCGCGAAGCGTCCTGAATCAAAGCGGACTGTACCCTGCACCGCGAATCGAAAATTTTTGTAACAAACCCGGTGTTGCGGCTGTCTACGTCACTGATTGGCAGAGAACTGCGCGGCAGGTGGGGAGCTATCGCGGCTGATCGTCACTTGTTGCATGGAGATTGGATATGACGCGGGAAGACTGGCTCGAACTCGCCAAAGGCCCCATCGACAGCAGCCGCATCGATGACCTGGAAGCGCTGGCGAAGGCCCATGAGAACCTCGCTTATCGCTATCGAAGTGCGGCGAGCTTGCTGAGGCAAAGGGCGAACGAAAATACTGCCTTACAGAAGCAGCCGATTGAGACCGACAACGACCGAACGGACGGGTCCCACAACTCCACCGGCTGAATCAGACACCCCATCAGGGCGGCGGCCCGACGATCCACCCCTCCAGGGTATCGACGTCCCCGGGGATGCCCCAGTTCGGTTGCCGCATACTCCAGGCGGCCTGAACGGCGCACAGCAACGCATCCAGGTGATCTCCCTGCGGATCATCCGCCAGCGATCCAGGTGCGACGACGACAAGACCCAAATCCTCACCAGAGTCCGTCAGTGCTGACAGAATCTCCTGCCTCGCCGCCTGGTGCTCCACGCTCTGCTTCTCCCGCGTATCCTGTTTGTACGGCCGTCTGCCGATCATTCGTCGAGCCAGGACGCCCGGATAGGCCTCCAGCGCGACTCGCTGACTGTCACCGTCGACCAGCGGAGGTACGTGAACACCCGACCGCAGCAGCCTGGGAGCGCCCTCATAGAACATCAGGGCAACCGGCACACCGTAGAGCTTCTGCGAGCTTACGGCACCGGATCGAACATCCGTAGCCCGTCGATGCTCCTTGTCGCCGGGCGCCCTGTCCCGCCGATAGTCATCGAGCGCTCGGCGGAAGTCGGGTCGAGACAGCCCTCCGACGTGCTCGATATAGCCGGTCCAGCTCGAGGGCCAGCCGATGTTATCAATGAACCGGCGCGCCTGGCCGAACGGGAAATCACAGCCGGCCACCCACGGGCCTGGCGCAGCCAGGAATTCATCAAACTGCTCGAAACGGGTCCACTCGTGCAGGGCCTGAAAGACGAGGTTCTTCCCTTGGAGCTGCGCCTCGACGCAGGTGATGGGCTTTCGAGCCGTCGGTCGGCTCGTGAAATCGATGCCGAAGACCTTCCTCGCGCGGATACTAGATGCCATGGGATGCAATCTGCGCTGCGGATGACAACGCTGTCAGAACTGGGTAAATTTCGGCGTTCATACTTTTCGGGGAGCCGAACATGAGGTTCAGCAGTGTATTTCTTCGCCTGACATTCGCAAGCACGATGCTTGCATTAGTCTCGGCCTGCGGTGGCGGAGGTGGCAGCAGCCCCGCGTCCGGACTGGAGACTTCGGCCACGGTCCCGCCTCCAGCTCCACCCCCGGCCCCAACCAGCAACGTCAATATCGACAACCCGACGCTGACGGTCGCGAACAACACGCCTATCACGCCCGGCGGTGGCCGGGTGCTCGTCTGGGCCGATGAATTCAACGGTGACCGGCTGGATCCCGAGGTCTGGTTCTTCGAGACCGGTGACGGCAGCCAGTACGGCATCCCGGGTTGGGGTAACAACGAACTCGAGTGGTACCTGCCCGACAGCGCGGAGCTCGACAACGGTGTACTCAGAATAACGGCTCGCCCCGAGAACGTCAGCGGCAAGAACTATACGTCCGCCCGCATCAATACCCGCGATCGCTTCGCCTTCAAGTACGGCCGCATCGAAGCCAGCATCAAGCTGCCGGGCGGACAGGGCCTGTGGCCGGCCTTCTGGCTACTGCCGCAGGACGATGTCTACGGTACCTGGGCGGCGTCAGGCGAGATCGACGTCATGGAAGCCGTGAATCTCGGCGGCTCAGGCGGCAACACGGTGCACGGAACCATCCATTACGGCGGCCAGTGGCCGAACAACGTCTTCACCGGCGACGGCTACAACGTCCCGACCAACGCTCAGACCAACTTCCACACCTACGCTCTTGAGTGGGACGAGAGCGAGATGCGCTGGTACGTCGACGACGTGCTGTACCTGGTGCAGAACAGCTGGTCGACGACCAGTGCGAGCTACCCTGCCCCGTTCGACCAGCCGTTCTACATCCTGTTCAACGTGGCGGTCGGCGGCAACTGGCCCGGTTCGCCGAACGGCAGCACGACGTTTCCGGTCAGCATGGAAGTGGACTATGTACGCGTCTACTCGGGCAGTTGAGCGTCGAGAATAGTCAGATCTGAATCTCTTAGAAGAGGTGCCGCGACACGCTCTGTTGCGGTAGTCTTTGACCAACAGATCCTAATGTCGCCGGAGCAAAGCATGTTCTCCCAAGTCGCAATCGTCCTGATCGGCCTCTTCCTTGTCGTAGTGGGCTTGGCGAGCGGCGACTATCTTAACGTCGGGCTCGGTCTGATGGTTGCGGCATTTGCCGGCACGACGCTCTACAAGTTGCGCTCGGGCAAATAAGTTCTCGTCGGCCGACGAGAGTATTGGCATTATCGGCAAATGATCCAGCTCCCCGAGCAAGAACCCTGCGAATTCTGCGAGGCCATGGCCGGCAGAGACCCAACCTGGGCCGTCATCGACGAGTGCCCACTGACTGTCACGGCCATCAACCCATCCCAGTACGAGATCGGTCAGTGTTGTGTCATCACCAAGCGCCATGTGCCAACGATACTCGAACTCAACGAGGTCGAGTCTGCCACTATTATCAAGGCCGCAAAGCGTGTTGCGGCAGCATTGATGAGCCTGTACGAACCGCTCGGCATCCTGACCTTCCAGAACAACGGCGTGTACAGCGGCCAGGAGGTGCCTCACTACCACTTTCACGTCATACCCAGGCAGCCCGGCAGTGATTGGGGTATAGGGCCGCCGCAGCTCGCCATGTTTGACGGCGCGGGGCGTGAGAAAGGTACGACGCACGATCCGTCGGGCGATGCGCAGCGGCGACAGCGCGTGCGGGTGTCCGTTGAAGCGTTGCACGAGACCGCGGCGGCGATTCGTGCCCATTTGCCCGGAACATAGCTATCGGTTCGACGAGACTCCAGCCGTTTATCCTAGGGAGCGGGAAACCCAGCGCGTTAGGCGTAATCGAGAATAACGCGCCAGATCGGCAACGCGATGAACCACTACGGACTCAAGAACCATGACCAGGTGTTAACCTGGCCCACTCCAAATACAAAAAGGCCGCTCAAAGAGCGGCCATTGTTTGTCTGGAGCGGGAAACCCAGCGCGTTGGACATGGCGCGAGAGAGCGCGCCGGACCGGTAACGCGATGAACCACTACAGACTCAAAAACCATGACCAGGTGTTAACCTGGCCCACTCCAAATACAAAAAGGCCGCTCAAAGAGCAGCCTTTTTGTATTTGGAGCGGGAAACCAGGTTCGAACTGGCGACCTCAACCTTGGCAAGGTTGCGCTCTACCAACTGAGCTATTCCCGCGAGGGACGAGAATTCTATCGGTTGCCGCCGAACTGTCAAGGGACAATGCGCGGAAAACCGGCGAATCCTGATTCAGTTATAGGGGCTAGGCGCCTTCTTTCAACATCGGCCAGGCGGCCTTCAGGTAAGCGTACATCGAGTAGATGGTCATGATTGCCGCTGCAATCAACAGGAAATAGCCGATTTTATAGATATCCAGTCCGAACATGGGCTGCTGCCAGACCATGAAGGCGATACCGAACATCTGCAGCGTCGTCTTGATCTTGCCCGAGAGCTGAACCTTGACCGTGGCCCGCTCGCCGATCGTCGCCATCCACTCACGCAGGGCCGAAACCGTGATTTCACGGCCGATGATGATCATCGCGATGATGTCTTCCCACAGGCTCGACTGGGCCTGGACGATCAGTACCAGGACGATCACGACCATCAGCTTGTCTGCCACAGGGTCCAGGAACTCGCCGAAGCGGGACATCTGGTTGAACTTGCGGGCTACCCAGCCATCGATCAGATCCGTGACCGCGGCGATGCCGAACAGCACGGCTGCTACCGGGCGTGCGTTCTCGAACGGAGCGAAGAAACAGATGACGACGACGGGTATGGCCGCTATACGAAACAGCGTCAGTATATTTGCCAGATTGAGTTTCAACTCGGGGTCCGTTCAGCCGTCCTGGTGCAGGCTATTGTATATGGTTTCGGCCAGCGTTCGACTGATACCGCGAACTTTCGACAAGTCATCGACACTCGCACCAACGACCCCATGCAGGCCACCGAATTGCTTCAGCAGCTCGCGGCGCCGCTTCGGTCCGAGCCCGGGAATACTCTCGAGCGTCGACGTCTTGCGCGCCTTCGCGCGCCGTTGGCGGTGGCCGGTAATCGCAAAGCGATGTGCCTCGTCCCGGATCTGCTGAATCAGCAGCAATGCGCTGGAGTCCGCCGCAACGTCTAGCGGCGTTGACTCGCCGGGAACGAATATGCGCTCAGCGCCCGGCTTGCGCGCCCTTCCCTTGGCAACACCGACCACGTTGATCCAGTCGAGTTCGAGATCCCTCAACACTCGCATTGCCTCGGACAACTGGCCCTTGCCGCCGTCGATGAACAGCACGTCGGGCACGGCAACCTCGCCTTTCCTGATGCGCTCATAGCGACGCCTCAGCGCTTCGGCCATCGCCGCGTAGTCGTCGCCTTTTGCCTCGGGCGTCAGGTTGAATCGGCGGTAGTCGCTCTTCAGCGGTCCCGCCTGGTTGAAGACGACGCAGGAAGCGACGGTCGCCTCGCCCGACGTGTGGCTGACGTCGAAGCACTCGATACGTTGTGGCGTCTCTTCGAGACCCAGGATCTTGCCGAGCGATTCGAACTGCCGTCGGATCGTCGCGTTACTGGCAACCTTCAGGCTGAGCCCTTGCTCCGCATTCGCGTGGGCCAACTCGAGCCAGCGCTTCCGGTCGCCTCGAACCTTGTCACGAACCTCGACTTTGAGACTCATGCGCTCGGACAACTGTTCGCTCAACAGCTCACCATCGGCGATCGACATCGGCAGGATGATCTCAGGCGGAGCATCGCCACCGAGGTAATACTGGGACACGAAATCGTTCAACAGACGCTCCGGCTCCGTCTCACCGGGCACGCGCGGAAAGTGGTCGCGGCTACCGAGGACGGCGCCGTTGCGTACGAAGAACACCGTGACGCAGTGAATGGCCTGGTTAGAAGCGAAACCGATGATGTCCAGATCCTTGCCCGAGTCGCGCGACACCAGCTGGCTCGACTCGACCTTTTTCAACTTCGCTATCTGGTCCCGGTATCGAGCGGCCTGCTCGTAGTCCTGGATTTCCGCTGCCGCCTCCATTCGCTCGACAAAGCGATCGATGACCTCATTGTTCTTGCCCTCGAGGAACTGGATGGCCGCGTTGATGTCCGCTGCGTACTCTTCCTTGCTGACGAGGCCAACGCACGGCGCCGTGCAGCGCTTGATCTGGTATTGCAGGCACGGGCGCGAGCGGTTCTGGAAGTAACTGTCCCGGCAGTTGCGGATCATGAAGAGCTTCTGCAGCTCGTTGAGCGTCTTGCGAACCGCGCCAGCACTCGGATACGGCCCGAAGTAACGGCCTTTGCGCCGGCGCGCGCCGCGATGGAACTGCAGCCGCGGAAACTCCGCGTCGGTCGACACGAAGATGTACGGGTAGCTCTTGTCGTCCCTGAGCACGACATTGAACTTCGGCCGGTGTTGCTTGATCAGGTTGTATTCGAGCAGCAGCGCCTCGGCCTCGGTGTTGGTAATTGTGACCTCGACCCGCTCCGTCGCCTTCATCAAAGCGGCCGTCTTTGTCGACGACAGGTTTTTCTGGAAATAGCTGGAGACGCGCTTCTTCAGGTCGGCCGCCTTGCCGACGTAGAGCACCTTATGCTTCTTATCGAGCATTCGGTACACGCCGGGCAGGTGCGTCAGGCTCTTTAAGAAGGTCTTGTGGTCGAATGCCGTCTCTTCAGTCATGGTCAGGCCTCGAGCAGTTCCCTGGCCTTGCCGAATACGTCATTGAACATCTCGGCAGTCAGCCGTCCGGTGTTCGTGTTGTAACGGCTGCAGTGATACGAATCGAGCAACTGATGCGGGCCGAGCTCGGCGACATTGCCATGGCCGAATTTGTAGTCGGCCTGGCGACGTCCGGTAGCCTTGACGACGGCGCGGTGTGCGATGCCGCCCAGCGCCAGGATGACCGAGCCTCCCGCGAGCGAAGCGATCTCGCTTGCGAGGAAGTCATTGCAGGTGTTGATCTCGGCGCCGACCGGCTTGTTGTCCGGCGGCAGGCACTTCACGGCGTTGGTAATGCGCGCATCGAGCAATCGCAGGCCATCGTCGACGTGCAAGGACTCAGGCGCCGTTGCAAAACCGTGGCGGTGCAACGCCTCATACAACAAAAGCCCGGCGTGGTCGCCGGTAAACGGCCGGCCGCTGCGATTGGCGCCGTGCATGCCGGGCGCGAGTCCGACGATCAGCAGTTTCGCCTGTGCGTCGCCAAACGGCGGCACCGGCCGGCAGTGGTAGTCCGGGTACTTCTCTTTGACGTCATCGAGGAACGCCGCCAGCCGCGGGCAACGCCTGCAATCGACATCGAACGTGCTCCCGGACACCGGGCTTAGTCTTTCGCCTGCATGTAGTGAATCACGGCCTCGCCGAATCCCCGTGTTCCGACCAGCTTGGCGCCGGGCATGATCTGCGCGAGCTCCTGCACAACATCGTCCTTGTCTTTCGGCCGGTCTTTGCGAACCGGCTGTTTCATCGCGCGACGGAGACGTGCGAGGTCAAAGGTCAGCTGGCCATGCGCGATCGCACCCGCGACGCCGCGCATGATGTTGTCGGCCGCCTCGGTCCAGCCGAGGTAGCGCAGCATCATCTCGGCAGACAGGATAAGCGAGCCGGGGTTTACGCGATCCTTGCCGGCGAACCCAGGCGCGGTACCGTGCGTCGCCTCGAAGACGGCCACGGCGTCCGCAATGTTCGCACCCGGCGCGATACCGATACCGCCCACCTGTGCCGCGAGTGCATCAGAGATGTAGTCACCGTTGAGGTTTAGCGTAGCGATAACGTCGTAGTCTTCGGGGCGCATCAGGATCTGCTGCAGGAAGTTATCGGCGATGACGTCTTTTATGACGATCTCCCTGCCGGTCTTCGGGTTCTTGAAACTCATCCACGGGCCGCCGTCGATCTCTTTGGCGCCGAACTCGGTTTGCGCAAGTTCATATCCCCAATTGCGGAATGCACCCTCGGTGAACTTCATAATGTTGCCCTTGTGCACCAGCGTCACCGACGATCGGTCAGTGTCGATGCAGTGCAGGATCGCCTTGCGAATCAGGCGCTCGGAGCCTTCCCGGGATACCGGCTTGATGCCGATGCCGGAACTTGCCGGGAAACGGATCTTGTTGACGCCGAGTTCCGACTGCAGGAAATGAATCAGCTTCTGCACCTCTTCGGAGCCGGTCGGGTATTCGATGCCGGCATAGATGTCCTCCGTGTTCTCCCGAAACACGGTCATGTCGACGAGCTCCGAATCCGCCATCGGTGTCTGTACCCCCGGGAAGTACCGGATCGGCCGGACACAGGCATACAGGTCCAGCGTCTGCCGGATCGTGACGTTCAGCGAACGAATGCCGCCGCCGATCGGTGTCGCCAGCGGACCCTTAATCGACACGACATAGCGCTGCAGTGCATCCAGCGTCTCCTCGGGCAGGTATTCATTCTCGCCATAGACCTCGGTCGCCTTCTCGCCGGCGTAGATCTGCATCCACTTGATCTCGCGTTCATCGCCGTAGGCTAAGTCGACCGCGGCCTTGACGACATCGAGCATGACCGGGGTCACGTCGATGCCGATGCCGTCGCCCTCGATAAACGGAATAATCGGCTTATCGGGTACGTTCAGAGTATGGTCTGGATTCGCGGTGATAATCTCGCCGTCGGCGGGCACCTCGATGTGTTCGTAATGCATTGCAGGACCTATCGTTAAATTGAGGGGCGAAGTTTACCCAAATACCGTGCCACTACTCATCCTGAATAAGCCTTTTCATGTCCTGAGCCAATTCTCGAGCGACGGCGGCCGCCAGACACTGGCGGACTTCGTCGCAACAAGAAATGTCTACCCGGCCGGCCGACTCGATTTCGACAGCGAGGGCTTGCTGCTGCTGACCGACGACGGTCGTCTGCAGGCCGCGATCTCCAGCCCAAAGGCGAAGGTCGATAAGTGCTATTACGCCCAGGTCGAGGGCTCACCTGACGAGCCGCAACTCGAAGCACTGAGATCAGGCGTCAAATTGAAGGACGGTCCCGCGAAGGCGCTGTCGGCTCGAGTCATCGGGGAGCCAGTCGACCTGTGGCCGAGGAACCCGCCAATCCGTTACCGCGCGGCTATCCCGGATACCTGGGTTGAGCTCTGCATCGACGAGGGCCGAAATCGGCAGGTGCGCCGGATGACTGCGGCGGCCGGCCTGCCGACGCTGCGGCTTATTCGCTGGCGTGTGGGTCCCTGGACGCTACGCGGATTGGCTCCTGGACAACACCGGGAAATCTCCAATACTGAAGCGTGGCGGGCGCTAAAGGCCTACCGCAGGCGCTGACAACAGAGATCAGGCGCTCTTGAACTGCGACTTGTGCAGGCCCGAGATCCGCATCGCGATCTCCATCGCCTGCTCGTAATTCAGGCGCGGGTCAACCGTCGACTTATACGCACGCGCGAGGTCACCATCGGTCAGCCCGCGGGCGCCGCCGGTGCACTCGGTCACGTTATCGCCAGTGAGTTCAAGATGAACGCCGCCCAAGTGACTGCCCATGGACTCATGCACACGGAACGAAGACTCCAGCTCCGACAGGATGTTATCGAAGCGCCGCGTCTTGACGCCGTCAGGCGTGCTCTCGGTGTTGCCGTGCATCGGGTCCGACACCCACAGCACCGGCGACCCCGTCTCCTTGACCGCCGAGATCATCTCCGGCAGGTGGTCCTCGACGGACTTGGCGCCGAATCGGTGAATCAGCGTCAGGCGACCAGGCTCGTTATTCGGATTAAGCACACGAATCAGGTCCTGCAGCCAGTCGCGGGTCATGCCGGGACCGATCTTGATCCCGATCGGGTTGGCGATGCCGCGGAAGAACTCGACGTGAGCACCGTCCATCGCCGCGGTGCGCATACCGATCCACGGGAAGTGCGTCGTCAGGTCGTACCAGCGCTGCCGGCGATCCAGGTAGCGGGTCTGCGCCTGCTCGTAGTGCAGGTGCAGTCCCTCGTGCGCGGCGTAGATGTCCGCGCGACGCGTCTTGTGCACCGGGCTGCCCGAAATCGTCTCGAGGAAGTCGAGCGAGTCGGAGATCGACGCAACGATCTTGTGGTACTCGTCCGCCATCGGTGAGTGGCCGACCCAGCCGAGGTCCCAGTATTCCGGGTGATGCAGGTCGGCGAATCCGCCGTCAATCAGCGAGCGCACGAAGTTCAGCGTCAGCGCGGCCCGCTCGTAACCACGCAGGATCAGGCTCGGATCCGGCACGCGATCCGCGCTGGTGAACGGGCTGCGGTTGACCAGGTCGCCGCGGAAGCTCGGCAGCGACTCGCCGTTTCGCGTCTCAATGTCTGCCGAGCGCGGTTTCGCGTACTGGCCTGCCATGCGGCCGACGCGCACGACCGGCTTCTTCATGCCGAACAGCATGACGAGACTCATCTGCAGCAGGATCTTGAGCTTGGCGACGATGTCCTCAGACGTGCACTCGTCGAAAGTCTCGGCGCAATCGCCACCTTGCAGTATGAAGGCCTCACCACGCTGCGCGCGTGCGATCTCGTCCTTCAGAGCGTCAACCTCCCACGAGGTCACAATCGGAGGCAGCCGACTGAGGTCGGCGACGACGCGCTCCAGCGCCGCCTTGTCCGGGTAGGTCGCCTGTTGCGCTGCTACTTTGCTTTCCCAACTGGCCGGGTGCCAGTCCGTTGCCGCTCTATTTCTGCTCACGTTTCTTTCCGCGCTTCGTCCGTAAAAAAAAGCGCCTGATGGCGCCTGAAATCTGACTATGCCATGCGATTTACGGCATCACAAAAGTTTCTGCTGCAATTTCACATGAAATCAGTTGCTTATGTCCACTTTGTCAGAAAGGCCCTCGACAAGGTCTCAAGTCGATGTTCCGGGCCGCGGTCCCGTAAGCGAAAATTTCCGGGCGCTAGCGCTTAATGGTATAGCGGCCGCGCCTTTGGCTTGGCACAATGCGCGCCGGATGACCGCCGGGGATGCAGTTTGCAGGCGGTGGATTTGGGGACAATGACTATGCACGAAATTCTGGTTTTAGGCGCCGGCAAGATTGGCGCGTTGATTTCCGGTCTGCTGGCAGAAAGCGACGACTATCACGTCCAGCTCGGTGATGCGCGCAGGGGTGCGGCAACCGAGGTCGCCGAGGCCCACAAGCTGACGAGTATCAAAGCATTCAACCTCGATGCAACGGATGCCGAAGCGCTGTCCCGTCATGTGCAAAAGCACAAGCCGATCGCCGTTATTTCCAGCCTGCCCTACTACTGCAACGAAGTCGTTGCACAGGTCGCACGGGATCACAACCTGCACTACTTCGACCTGACCGAGGATGTCGAGGTGACCGAAGCGGTCCGCAAGATCGCCGAGGGCGCAGAGACTGTGTTTGTTCCGCAGTGCGGTCTCGCACCGGGCTTCATCAGTATTGCTGCGAATGAGCTGATCCAGCACTTCGACGAACTCAAGTCCGTCAAACTGCGCGTCGGTGCGCTGCCCCAACACCCCAACAACGTCTTGAAGTACTCGCTGACCTGGTCAACCGACGGCGTCATCAACGAGTACGGCAACATGTGCAAGGCGATTGTCGACGGCAGGGAAGTCGACCTGATGCCGCTGGAGGGTCTCGAGGAGATCGAGATCGACGGCAAGCTCTACGAGGCGTTCAACACCTCTGGTGGCCTGGGCTCTTTGGGCGAGACCTATGGCGACCGCGTCGTCAACATGAACTACAAGACGATTCGCTACCCGGGCCACTGCGAACAGATGCGCCTGCTAATGAACGGCCTGAAGCTCAACCACGATCGCGATACGCTGAAACGCATCCTCGAGAACTCGGTACCGCAGACTCTGCAGGACGTCGTGATCATCTATGCCGCGGTTACCGGTTTCCAGGACGGCGAGCTGCGCGAAGAAAACTACGTCAACAAGATCTACCCGCAGCAGGTCGCCGGTCGACTGTGGTCGGCGATCCAGGTGACGACCGCCGCCGGCATCTGCAGCGTGGTCGACCTGATTCTGAATGGCGACCGCAACTACAGCGGATTCGTCGCGCAGGAAGAGTTTCAGCTCGAGGACATTCTTAATAACCATTTCGGGCGTCTGTATGAACAGGGCGGCACGAATATCACGTCGGCTGAACTCGTCGCACGCGGCGAGACCGGCCACCAGCGTGCCAAGAAAGGGGCGAAATAATGAAAGACATCCTGACATCACTCGGCCTGGAGGCAGACAACCCCGGTACCTGGGTAGGCGCCGAAGCGCTGACCGATGAAAACGCGCCGTGGATCGAGTCGATCAACCCGACGACCGGCGAGCTGATCGCCCGCGTGCAGTCCACGAGCGAATCGGACTACGAGAAAGTGCTGCAGGCGGCGACAGAGGCATCGGTCGAGTGGCGCAAGGTGCCCGCTCCGGTTCGCGGCGAAGCCGTGCGCCGGCTCGGCGATGAGCTGCGCAAACACAAGGACGCACTTGGCAGCCTGGTCACGCTCGAGATGGGCAAGATCAAGGCCGAAGGCGACGGCGAGGTGCAGGAAATGATCGACATCTGCGACTTCGCTGTCGGGCAATCGCGCATGCTGTACGGCAAGACGATGCACTCGGAGCGTCCGGAGCACCGCATGTACGAACAGTGGCATCCGCTGGGCGTCGTCGGCACGATCACGGCGTTCAACTTCCCGGTCGCCGTCTGGGCGTGGAACACGGCGCTTGCCGCCGTGTGTGGCAACGTCAGCATCTGGAAGCCGTCGCCGAAAACGCCGCTGTGCGCCGTCGCCGTGCAGAAGATCATGAACGATGCGATGGCAGACCTGGACCTCCCGGTCATCAGCCTGTTGTTCAACGATGCCGATAACAGCCTCGCGCAGAAGTTTGTCGACGATCGGCGCGTGAACCTCGTGTCATTCACCGGCTCGTCCGCCGTGGGACGCCAGGTCGGCGTCCGCGTCGCGGAACGAATGGGCAAGAGCCTGCTGGAACTCGGCGGCAACAACGCGATCATCGTTGACAAGGATGCCAACCTGGAACTGGCTATCCCGTCGATCGTATTCGGTGCGGTCGGCACGGCAGGACAGCGCTGCACGACGACGCGCCGCGTCCTGGTCGAAGAATCACGGCTTGACGAGTTGAAGGCGTCTCTGGTCAAGGCCTACAAGCAACTTCGCATCGGCGACCCGCTGGATCCCGACACGCTGGTCGGTCCATTGATCGACGCGACGTCCATCGACCGGGTGCAGGCCTCGATCGCTGCTGTCGAGGCCGCCGGGGGCGAGATCCTGTGTGGCGGTGACAAGATCGAGCGGCCCGGCAACTTCATGACGCCGGCGATCGCGATCGCGAACAACGACTGGGACATCGTGCAGCAGGAGACCTTCGGCCCCCTGCTCTACCTGATCCCGTACAAGACGCTCGACGATGCGGTCGCCATGCAGAATGGCGTCGCCCAGGGGCTGTCCTCGGCGATCTTCACCGACAACCTGCAGACGGCGGAGCGCTTCTTGTCGGCGGTCGGATCTGACTGCGGCATCGCCAACGTCAATATCGGAACCTCCGGTGCCGAGATCGGCGGTGCGTTTGGCGGCGAGAAAGAAACCGGCGGCGGCCGCGAGTCGGGTTCCGATGCCTGGCAGTCCTACATGCGACGCCAGACGAATACGATCAACTGGGGGTCCGATCTGCCGCTCGCGCAGGGACTGACCTTCGACCTGTAGGAGCGCGCCTCTTAAAAGATCTAGGACTTGCTGCGCACAAGCTCGAAGCGGCAGGATTCGGCGCCGCTCGCACAGCACTGACGCTCAGTCACCGAGTAGGTACCGCCGACCAACTTGCTGAACAGTTGGGTGAACACGGCCGCGTGCCATACACAGATGGGTTGGCTGGCACATTCCCCCCTGACGATAGGGTTGCCGATGATCTCGAATGTCATCGGCGGCTGGCGGTGTACCCTGAACTCGCCCGAACCAGCGAAGGTCCACGCATGGTCGGCGATGGAACGGCTCAGCATGTCCTCAGCCACCGGGCGCGGCAACAGCGCCAGGATCGCCCTCGCAAAGGCGGGAATCCGGTTCGCGATGATGTAATCCGCCGCACCCGCGCCGGCATCTCTGGCGAGTTCCGCCGCGACATCCGGGAACTGGCGACGAACCGCCTGGTGGAACTGCGCGGCGAGCCCCTCCTCGATCATCTCCGACCCATCGGGTACCCGTTCGAGATGCTCTGCGGTCAGGAATTCATCCAGTGCCGATCTTCCCATCGCTTTCTCGAGGACCGGGAGGTACTGCAGTATCGCGTTGGGCCCCACCCGGGCAATACCGACGCCGCGGCTGGCGGCGGCCGACTGTGTCATCGCTGCGCCTCCGTTTCGTTCGCCCTGGCCAGATCCTGTTGCGTCATCTGCTGGTCGCCCCCACCACAGGCCTTGATCGAGTCAACCGGGATCGCCGTCTCGGTAACCGCTTCGGTACCCAACCCATTGGCCTTTCGCTTCACCCGCAGTCGCTGTGCCCGGTCGGCTGCCGCCTCCCAGTCTTCAAGCTGCGCCTTCGCGATGCGCCGGGTCCGATCGAACTTGAAGTCCACGTTTTTCTTCGACTGCGGTCCCCAGTAGCCCACTTTGCCGAGGTCGTAGAAGGTCCGCTGGAAACCGGCTTTCAGGAAGGCCTTCAGGCAACCCAGCAGGTAACGACGCCTGAAGCCGGTACCGCGCCATGGGTAATGGAACAGCGCCTTCTTCATGTAGAAACGCCGATAGTTGTTCATAACCCGGTCGAGCAGTTCCTCCCGCTCCATCGACGCGGGCTTCATGATCGGCGTCACGAAGTTGTACCTGGAGAAGTCAAAGACCTCGACCTTGTCGCCCAGCTCCTGGTAGAGCGGTGTGAACGGCCACGGCGTGTACATCGCCCAGTTGGCAAGGTCCGGCTGCCAGTCCCAGGCCATCTGGTAGGTCTCTTCGAGCGTCTCCGGCGTCTCGTTGTCGAGCCCGACGATGAACTGCGCCTCGACGAAGATGTCAGCGTCTCTAAGCAGCTTGATCGCACGCTTGTTTTCGCTGACCTTGGTTTCCTTGTTGAACCGGTCGAGCTTGATCTGTGCAGCCGCCTCGGTGCCCAGGGACACGTGCACAAGACCGGCTTTGCGATACAGCGGCAGCAGCGTTTCGTCACGAAGAATGTCGGTGACGCGTGTGTTGATGCCCCACTTGATGCGGTCCGGCAGACCGCGCGCAATCAGTTCCTCGCAGAACTTGATGAATTTCTTGCGGTTGATCGTCGGTTCTTCGTCGGCAAGGATGAAA
>JAAUYD010166066.1_pt1 | contig 27196 bp, 27 predicted proteins | sample 7278101 | NCBI WGS metagenome assembly JAAUYD01 (sample SAMN14350128, study PRJNA611818) | marine sediment metagenome | isolation source: surface marine sediment (0.6m) | place: French Polynesia: Moorea | collected 2018-08
GCGACGGCGCCGAGTGCGAGGAGGAGCAGGGGCGGCACGATGAGGCGCTGGCGCATGGTGCTAGGACGTCGCTCGTCGACCGCGGGTTCCTCAGCCGAGCGCGGTCGTGAGGTCGGCGATGAGGTCGGCTGGGTCCTCGAGGCCGACGCTGACCCGAACGAGGCCGTCGGTCACGCCGGTCAGCTCTTGCTCGGCGGGCGTCAGGCTGGCGTGGGTCGTCGTCTTGGGGTGGCAGACGAGCGTCTCGGGCCCGCCGAGCGATGTCGCGCAGCGAGCGACCTGCAACCGGTCGATCAGTGCGCGGGCCGACTCGGTGCCGCCTGCCAGTTCGAAGGCGAGCACGGTGCCGTGCTGGCGCATCTGGCGCTTGGCGAGATCGTGCTGCGGGTGCGACGCCAAACCCGGGTAGTGGACGGTGGTCACCGCCGGGTGCTGCTCGACCCACTCGGCGAGGTGCAACGCGGTCTCACACTGGTGTGCGGTCCGCACGGCCATCGTGCGGACGCCGCGCAGGGCGTTCAGGGCGTCGAACGGCGACGCCATGGCGCCGTGCAGCACGCCGTACCCCCAGATCGCGTCGATCAGGTCCTTCTCGCCCGCGATCACCCCGATCGTGGCGTCGTTGTGGCCGGCGATGCCCTTCGTGGCCGAGTGCACGACGAGGTCGACGCCGTGGGCGAGCGGTTGCTGACCGAGCGGCGTCGCGAACGTCGAGTCGACGACCGTGAACGGGCCCATGATCGAACCGAGCTCGTGGAGGTCGCACAGCTCGAGGCGCGGGTTGGACGGCGTCTCGGCCAGGACCATCGTGGTCTGCCCGGGGCGAACGGCGGCAGTGAAGGCGCTCGGGTCGGTGCCGTCGACGAGTGTCACCTCGATCCCGAGCCGTGCGCACGGGCCCTGCACGAACGCCAGTGTGCCGGCGTACAGCTGGCGGGCGGCGACGATGTGGTCACCGGCCGAGCACAGCGCGAACACGACCGATGCGAGGGCGCCCATCCCCGAGCCGAACGCCATGGCGTCCTCGGCATCCTCGAGCTCGGCGACGGCTTCCTCGAACGACCGCACGGTCGGGTTGGCGTACCTGCCGTAGAACTCGTCGGCACGGAGCGCCGTCGCGCGCCGGTGGGCGTCGTCCATGCTGCCGGACTCCCAGACGCTCGACGCCCACAGCGCCGGCGCGAGCGACGAGGCGCTGGCGCGGCGGCCGGCACGGATGGCGGCCGTGCTGGGCTTCACCGGGCGTTCGTCACGCGACACAGAACTCGTTGCCCTCGGGGTCGGCCATCACCATCCACCACTCGCCGTTCTCGTCGACGCGGCGGATCTCGGTGGCGCCGGCCTCGCGGAGCTCGGTGATCTTCGTCATCCTGGCGTCGTCGGTGCGACCAGCGCGGACGTCGAGGTGGACCCGGTTCTTGACGGTCTTCTTCTCGGGCACCCGCAGGAACAGGATCCGCGGGCCGACCTTGTCGGGGTCGACGATCGCCCCGATCGAGCCCGCCGGAGGGACCGGTACCCCGTTCGACCGGAGGAAGTCCTCCCACGACAGGTAGCCGGCCGGCGGTGGTTCCTCGACGTAGCCGAGCGCGGTCGACCAGAAGGCGCACATGACGTGCGCGTCCTGACAGTCGATCGTGATCTGGAACGGCGTCCCCATCGGTCGTACGGTACAGCCATGGCCATCGGCAGCCTGAACGAGATCGTGTTCGACTCCTCAAACCCCGAGGCCCTCGCCCGTTTCTGGCAGGCGCTGATCGGTGGCGAGGTCGAGGTCGAGGGCGACGACTGGGCCGCGCTCGACGGCGATGCCGACGGGTTCTACATCGTGTTCCAGCGCGTTTCCGAGCGGAAGTCGGCCAAGAACCGCCTGCGCCTGAACGTCGACGTCGACGATCTCGAGTCGGCCACCGACGACGCCGAGCTGCTCGGCGCCCGCAAGATCGGTGGCACCGACGACCACGGGAACGGCACGTTCCAGGTCATGGCCGACCCGGATGGCAACGAGTTCTGCCTGCTCGCCACCTGACGCCGCGCCCGGCAACCCGGCCCGGGGCGGGTCTCAGCCCCGCAGCCGCTCGACGATCTCGTCGTGGAGGTGGCCGTTCGAGCTGATCGCCGCCGGGCCGAGGTGGGTCCCGTCCCCGAGTCGGTTGGTCAGGCGACCGCCGGCCTCCTCGACGACGACCTTGACGGCCGCGATGTCGTACGGCGCGACGCCGACCGCGTCGATCGCGACGTCGAGGCCGCCTTCCGCGACGAGGCAGTGTTGCCAGAAGTCGCCGAACCCGCGGGCTCGCCGCGCCTGCTGGGCGATCGCCGCGAGCTCGCCCGTGAGGCCCAGCTCGTCCCAGCCGGCGCTGAACGTCACGCTGACCTGCGCGAGGGCGAGCTCGGCGACGTCGGAGACCCCGATGCGCCGACCGTCGACGTGAGCGCCGTGCCCGCTGGCACCCCACCACCGCCGGCCGAGCGCCGGCGCCGAGACGACGCCGACGACCGGCGCGTCGTCGTGGGTCAGCGCGATCAACGTCGCCCACACCGGCAATCCGCGCACGAATCCCGACGTGCCGTCGATCGGATCGACGATCCACCGCCACGGCGATCGGGCGTCGCCTTGCAGACCGTGCTCTTCGCCGAGGAATCCGTGTGCCGGGCGTTCGGCGAGCACGCAGTTCGCGAGCAGTGCCTCGGCCTGCCGGTCGACCTCGGTGACCTCGGTGCGGTCGTCCTTCCAGCCGAGCGTGAAGTCGGCGCTCTCGAACCGCGGCAACGTGAACCCGTCGGCGGCGTCCGCCAGCGACAGCGCGAAGGCCAGCTCGCCGTCGAGGTCGTGCGCCATCGGCGTGCCGTCAGCCATCGAGCATCGGCAGCCGGCTAGCGGGCGTCGAGCTGCGCCCGGACGCTGGCGGCGATGCCGGTCGCGTCGAGACCGAGGCGGGCGAGGATCTGGCGTGGGTCTCCGTGCGGGACGAACCGCGTCGGGATGCCGAGGGGGTCGATCAGGACGTCGGGCGAGAGCGCTGCGATCTGGTCGGCGATGGTCATGCCGATGCCACCGTCCCGGATGCCGTCCTCGACCGTGACCACGACCCTGCACGACGCGGCCGCCTCGATCATCGCGGGGTCGATCGGAGCGCACGACCGGGCGTCCCACACCTCGACGTCGATGCCCTCGGCCGCCAGGGTGTCGGCGGCCTTGAGGGCGTGCTCGAGCATCCGCCCGATCGCCAGGATCACGGCGGCGCCGTCACCCGGTCGAGCCAGCCGGGCCGCGAGACCGGATCCCACCTCGGATTCGGCGACCTGACGCGCCGAGCCGCGTGGGTAGCGGATGACGACCGGACCGTCGTCGGCGAGGTCGACGGCGTCGTCGAGCATCTGGTGGAGCTCTTGGGCGCTCGATGGCGCGAGCACGCGCATGCCCGGCACCTTGGCGAGCAGCGCCATGTCGTACACGCCGTGATGGCTGGCGCCGTCGGGTCCGGTGATGCCGGCGCGGTCGAGGCAGAAGACGACTGGCAGACGGTGCATCGCCACGTCGTAGACGACCTGGTCCCAGGCCCGGTTGAGGAACGTCGAGTAGATCGCCACCACCGGCCGTAGACCCCACATCGCCATGCCGGCGGCGCCGGCGACGGCGTGTTGCTCGGCGATGCCGACGTCGAAGCAGCGGTCGGGGAACCGCTCCTCGAACGGGAGCAGACCGGTCGGGCCCGGCATCGCGGCGGTGACCGCGACGATCCGCTCGTCGCGCTCGGCGACCTTGATGACCCCCTCCGCGAACGCCTGCGTGTAGCCGGTGGGCACCGCCTTGGGCGGACCGTGCAACGGGTCGAAGACGGGCGCGTCGTGGAGGTGCTTCTCGTCGTCGTCCTCGGCGGGGGAGTAGCCGCGACCCTTCTGGGTGAGCACGTGGACGATGATCGGTCCCTCGACCGAGAGCTCCTCGGCGTTGCGGAACGCAGCCTCCATCTCCTCGATGTTGTGGCCGTCGACCGGGCCGACGTAGCGCACCCCCAGCGCCTCGAAGAACGACGGCGGCTGGAGGAACTCGCGGACGCCGGCCTTGAACGCCTCCATCGCCTTCTCGGCCTGCGGGCCGACACCGGGCAGGTTGTGCAGGAAGTCCTCGAGCCGGCGCTGCCGCCGCACGTACACCGGGTTCAGCCGGATGTCGGTGAGCGCGTGGGCGAGACGGTCGGTGAGCTTGTCGGGGATGCTCGGGTGGTGGGCCCGCTCGTCGACGCCCTGAGCGTTGGCCGACAGGTTCGAGACCGTAGGCGCGTAGCTGCGTCCGTTGTCGTTGAGGACGATGATGACCTGGCGCTTGCTGTGACCCAGGTTGTTGAGCGCCTCGTAGGCCATGCCGCCGGTCATCGCACCGTCGCCGATGACGGCGACGATGTGGCGGTGATCGTCGACGCCGGCGTCGCGGGCGATCGCCATGCCGTACGCGTAGCTGAGCACCGTCGACGCGTGGCTGTTCTCGATGTGGTCGTGGCGGCTCTCTTCGCGGCTCGGGTAGCCGGACAGACCGCCCTCTTGGCGGAGCTGTTCGAACTGGTTGCGCCGGCCGGTGACGATCTTGTGCACATAGGCCTGGTGGCCGGTGTCCCACAGGATCGCGTCGGTCGGCGACTCGAAGACGCGGTGCAGCGCGAGCGACAACTCGACGGCGCCGAGGTTCGAGCCGAGGTGACCGCCGGTCTCGCTGACGGCGGCGACGATGAAGTCTCGGATCTCGCCGCCGAGCGCGTCGAGCTCGGCGTACGACAGGCCGCGGAGGTCGGCGGGTTCGTTCACGCGCTCGAGGAACATGTGTCGGTCACGCTACCGGTGACCCAGAGGGCCTGCGCATTCAGCTCGCCGTTCCCGACGCCTCGGGCCGTCCCGGGGGAGAGCGCGGGCACAGAGGCGAGCGGGGCCCCGGATGCGCGGCGTCGACGGCGAGGTCTCGAGGCGCCGACCCCGAGGGCCTCGCGCACTTCCGGTCCGGCCCGTCGGCGGAGCCCGTCCCGAACGGTCACCGGACGTACGCTGCGACCATGACGCGGATCGAAGGACATGCCGGGCAGCAGACGGTCGCAGCACTCCAGCAGTTCGGCACCGACGTGATGTTCACGCTCAACGGCGGTCACATCTGGCCGTTCTACGAGGCGGCGCGCGATCGCGGCATGCGCGTCGTCGACACCCGCCACGAGCAGTCGGCCGCGTTCGCGGCCGAGGCCTACGCCAAGCTGACCCGACAACCGGGTGTCGCTGCGCTCACCGCAGGGCCCGGCGTCACCAACGGCGTGTCCGCCGTGACCTCCGCGATGTTCAACGGCTCACCGGTGGTGGTGCTCGGCGGGCGGGCGCCGTCGGCTCGGTGGGGCGCCGGCTCGCTGCAGGAGTTCGATCACGTGCCCGTCATGGCGCCGATCACGAAGTACGCCGCCACGGTCGGCGACGCCGGTGTCGCCGGCCAGCAGGTGCACGAAGCCACCCGCACCGCTACCGAACCGCATCGCGGACCGGTCTTCCTCGACTTCCCGCTCGACGTCTTCGGACCGTCCTCGGGTGAGATCCCCTCGGGTGGCGCGGCGAGCGGCCAGGCGCCCGATCACGAGCTCGTCGAACGACTCGCCCGTGCCGTCGCCGGCGCGGAACGTCCGGCGTTCCTGGTGGGCAGCGACGCCTACTGGGACGGCGCATGGGTCGAGCTCGAGGCCGCCGCCACCGCGCTCGGGGTGCCGTGCTTCTTCAACGGGCTCGGACGGGGGATGCTGCCGGCCGACCACCCGCACGCCTTCCTGCGCACCAGGGGCATGCTCAAGCAACGCGCCGACCTCGTCGTCGTGATCGGGACGCCGCTCGACTTCCGGGTGGGCTTCGGCACGTTCGGTGACGCCACGGTTGCCCACGTCGTCGACGCCGCCTCGCAGGTCGCCGACCACGCCGAGGTGCTGACCGTCGTCGGCGACATCAGCACCGTGCTGGCAGAGATGGCGAACTTCGCCGGCCATCGACGCGACCACGGGCCGTGGATGAGCGAGTTGCGCGATGCCGAGTTGGCCGCGGTCGCTGCCGAGGTCCCCCTGCTCGAGGCCGAGACCGAGCTCATCAAGCCGACGCGTGTCTACGGCGAGCTGCGCAAGCGGCTCGAGCGCGACGCGGTCGTGATCTGCGACGGCGGTGACTTCGTCTCGTACGCGGGGAAGTACGTCGAGGTGCACCAGCCGGGCGGCTGGCTCGACACCGGCCCGTTCGGCTGCCTCGGGAGCGGTCTCGGCTCGGCGATCGCGGCCCGCGTCGTCCGGCCGGACGCACAGATCGTGCTGATGCTCGGCGACGGCGCCGCCGGCTTCTCGCTGATGGACGTCGACACGCTCGTGCGCCACCAGCTGCCCGTCGTGATGGTGGTCGGCAACAACGGCATCTGGGGCCTGGAGAAGCACCCGATGCAGGCGATCTACGGCTGGGACATGGCGTGCGACCTGCAGCCCGACACGCGCTACGACGACGTCGTGAAGGCGCTCGGCGGCGACGGCGAGACCGTCACCGAACCCGGGCAGGTCGGCGCGGCGCTCGACCGGGCGTTCGCGAGCGGCGTGCCGTACCTCGTGAACGTGATGACCGACCCGGGCGACGTCTACCCCAGAACGAGCAACCTCGCCTGAGCGCCGCGGCGTCGGCGTCGCACACGCGGCCTCACCGTCGACCCGCGGGACGGGCCGCCGCTGGGTCGACGCGTCGACCCGCTCGTCACCACATGCCGTCGCAGATCGAGCCGGGAGCGGGGATCACCGACCCGTCGGCGGTGATGTCGACGAGCTCGAGCTCGGCGCGGAGGAAGCCGATCAGATCGGCTTCGGTCGCCGGCAGCGCGCCGTCGTGCTCGATCAGGTACGCCTCGATCGCCACCTCCATCGTGCGGCGCGACCGGGTGCACTCCTCCTCGATCGCCACCGAATCGCCGTCGGTGTCGCGCGGCGGCGTCAGGTCGATGCCGGCGCACTCGCTGCCGGCGACGGCGGCCGGGGCGCCGTCGACGAGGTCGAGCCGTTCGTCGAGCTTGCCCAGCAGCCCGGCGTCGACGAGATCCTGCTCGGTCGGCTCGGCGGCGCCGGGGAACTTCGCAATGTACGCCTCGCGTGCGACCACGAGTGTCCGTGCCGAAGCCCGGCAGGCGCTCGTGAACTCGGCGACGGTCGGGTCGACGCATCCCGAGCCGGCGACCGGCACGAGGCGATCGTCGGCCGTCTGCCAGCGGCCAACGGGTTGGTCGAGGAACCCGTCGAGCTCCTCGAGCGCGCCGGGGCCCTCGCCGCGTTCGGCGGCGAAGCGCTCGACGCCGGCGTAGATGACCGCCAGCTCCCTCGCGCAGTCGGGCCCGCCGACGAGGTCGACGTCGGCAGCGCTGAACTCGGCGTAGATCTCGTCGGCATTCTGCAGCGGCTCGGTCGACGTGACGATCTCGGCCTCCGGGATGTCGGCGGGCACGACGCCGCAGCCGGGGTCGGCTGGGACGAGTGCGCCGTCGCGGACGTCCCACAACGTCGATTCGTCGCGGAGGTACTCCTCGGCGACGAGCGCCGCCTCGTCGGGCGCCGGTTCGCCCTGCATCACCTCGTAGACGTCGAGGGCGGTGCGCAGGGCCGACGCATCCGCGTTGCACGCGGCCGGGTCGGCCTGCTCGATCGCTTCGAGACCCGGCTCGACGACGGCGTCGCGGAGGGCGCCCGATTCCGTGCCGTCGACGGACGCGCACGACGCGACCGCAAGCGCTGCGGCGGCGGTGAGTGTCAGTCGGCGCGGCAGCACTTGGACATGAACTTCTCGACGTCGATCATCACCCGGGTGACCTTGCCGGCCGCGATGAGGCCACCGGCATCCGACGCCGTGACGGTGAACGTGATGCGGCGGCCCTCGATCTTCTCGAGCTGGGCCTCGACGGTGACCTCGGCGCCGACGGGCGTCGGCTGGAGGTGGTCGATCTGCACGCGCATGCCCACCGACGACTGGCCCTCTTCGAGCACGCCGGTGAGCGCATCGACGGTCGCTTGTTCGAAGAGGGCGACGAGGCGCGGGGTGCCGAGCACGTCGACATCGCCCGAACCGAGCGCCACCGCCGTGTCGTCTGCACTGACGATGAGCTTCGCCTCGCCCTTGAGACCCACCGCTACGTTCACCGCGCGACACGCTAACGCCGCGCGCGCCCCCTTTGTCGAACACTCCGTGTGACGGTTGCGTGACGGTGGGAAGTACCGGAGGAGGGTGTCTCGAACGCCCCACGAGACACGTAGCCTGAGCCGATGATCGCGCAGGATGTCATCGAGCGGACGCTGGGCCGGGCACTCACCACGGGGGCCGAGTTCGCCGAGGTCTACGCCGAGGACAAACGCAACACGTCGGTGGCACTCGACGACGGCAAGATCGAACAGGTCACGTCGGGACGTGATCGCGGCGCGGGCATCCGGGTGATCAACGGCGAGACGACGGGGTTCGCCCACACCAGCGATCTCACCGAGCGCGGCCTCGCGGCGGCCGCCGAAGCAGCGGCGGCCGCGGCCAGCCGCGGCGACGGCGGCACCCGCACCGTGGCACTCGAGGCGGCGGCGACCCGCCGGGTCAACGCCGTGGCCGAGTTCCCCGAGGTCATCCCGAAGGCCACCAAGGTCGAGCTCCTGCAGCGCGTCGACGACGCGGCTCGGTCCGCCGGCCCTGCGATCGTGCAGGTCTCCGCCGGCTACGCCGACAGCCGGAAGCGGGTGCTCGTCGCCAACACCGACGGCGTGCACGTCGAGGACGACGTCGTTCGCATCCTCGCCCGCATCAGTGCCGTGGCCGACGGTGACACCGGCATGCAGACCGGCTTCCAGTCGATGGGTCACACGGTCGGCTGGGAGGTCTTCGACCCGAGCTTCGAGGGCTACGTCGACCTCGACGAGCTCGCTCGCGACGCAGCCCGGCAGGCGATCGTCAAGCTCAATGCCCGGCCCGCTCCGTCCGGCGAGATGCCGGTGGTCATCAAGAACGGGACCGGCGGCGTGCTGTTCCACGAGGCGTGTGGGCATGGCCTCGAGGCCGACCACATCCAGAAGGGCGCCAGCGTCTACGCGGGCAAGGTCGGCGAGCTCGTCGCCAGCCCGCTCGTCACGCTCGTCGATGACGGCACGATGGCGGGCGAGTGGGGCACGCTCGCCTACGACGACGAGGGCCACGCGACGCGACGCAACGTCCTGATCGAGGACGGCGTGCTCACCGACTACATGTGGGACTACCTGCGCTCGCGCAAGGACGGCCGAGCGCCCTCCGGCAACGGTCGTCGCCAGAGCTACATGCACCTGCCGATGGTGCGGATGACCAACACGTTCGTGCTCGACGGGGCCGACGACCCTGACGAGATCGTCGCCTCGACGCCCCAGGGGGTGTATGTCAGTCACCTCGGCGGCGGCAGCGTCAACACCGCCACCGGCGACTTCGTCTTCGGCATGCGCGAGGCCTACCTGATCGAGGACGGGCAGATCACCGAGCCCCTCCGCGAAGGCAACCTGATCGGCAACGGGCCGCAGGTGCTGCGCGACATCGATCTGCTCGGCAACGACTTCGCGATGGGCAATCCCGGTACGTGCGGCAAGGACGGTCAGGGCGTACCGGTCGGCGACGGCCAGCCGACCCTCCGGGTGAAGTCGCTGACGATCGGCGGGACCGCGGCGTGAGCCCATCGACCTCCGACTCGGGCGCGGAGCTGTTGGCGCTCGCCGACCGAGTCGTCGAGCGGGCTGTGCCGGGCGAGCAGGTCGAGGCCTTCGTCGCCCGCGGCGGTGACACCGAGATCCGCGTCTACGAGGGCGAGGTCGAGCACTTCGTCGCCGCCCAGTCCGAAGGTGTCGGCATCCGCGTGCTGCGCGACGGCCGCACCGGCTTCGCGTACGCCGGCACGCTGTCGAGCGAGTCGATCGAGGAGGTGCTCGCCGAGGCGCGCGACAACGTCCAGTTCGGCACCATCGACGAATGGGCCGGCCTCGCCGAGCCCGACGGCGTGCCGGTCACCGACCAGGCACTCTGGAACGACGAGCTCGCCGACTTCGACACCGACGCCAAGATCGAGCTGGCGAAGGAGCTCGAGCGGCTGACGGCCGCACACGACTCGCGGATCCGGATCGACGACTCCAACTACGCCGATGCGTACGGCGAGGCGGCGGTGGCGAGCACGACCGGCATCCGGCAGTGGGGTCGTGAGAACGGGTGCTACGTCAGCATCTCGACGTTGGCCGACGACGGCGACGAGACCCAGACCGGCTTCGGCTTCAGCGTCGGCCGCACGCCGACGGCGCTCGACATCGAACGGGCGGCCAAGGACGGCGCCGAACGCGCGACCCGGCTGCTGGGTGCCACGAAGCCGCCGTCCGCGCGCACGACGGTGGTGCTCGACCCGTTCGTCACCGCGCAGTTCCTCGGCATCATCTCCTCGACGCTCAACGGCGAGGCCGTCGTCAAGGGGCGGAGCCTGTTCCGCGACCGCCTCGACGACGAGGTCGCTCCCGCGTTCGTCAACCTGATCGACGACCCGACCAACCCGCTCGCCTACACGGCCACCGACGTCGACGGCGAAGGGCTCGCAGCGCGCCGGAACGCACTGATCGAGGGTGGCGTGCTGCGCCGGTTCACGCACAACTCGTACTCGGCGCGCCGGGCCGGCACCGTCTCGACCGGCAACGCGACCCGCGGTGGCTATGCCGGCACGCCGGGGGTCGGGGCGCTCGCGCTGTCGCTCGAACCCGGTTCTCGATCGCAGGAGGAGATCATCGCCGACATCGACGACGGCCTCCTCGTGCAGAGCGTCACCGGCATCCACTCGGGGGTCAACCCCGTCAGCGGCGACTTCTCGACAGGCGCCGCCGGCCTGATGATCCGCAACGGCGAGGTGGGCGAGCCAGTGCGCGAGTTCACGATCGCGTCGACGTTGCAGCGGATGCTGCTCGACATCGTCGAGATCGGCAACGACGTCGACTGGTTGCCGATGCGTGCAGCCGGCGTGAGCCTCGTGATCCGTGACGTGACGATGTCCGGCGCGAGCTGAACGGGCTTCGCACGGGCTGGGGCTAGCAGCCCTCGCCTCCCGGAGCTCGGCTGCTCGCTTGGCTGGGCTCCTCACCTCCCTGCCCGCGCGGGTGCGGTCGACTCCAGTGAAATGACTGGCTTCGCCTGACCGAGCTCGCTGTCTTCGCTGCGCTTCGACGCTGCGAGCCCTGCGGGCTCGGCCCACCTCGGTATTTCGACGCGGTCGGGCGGTGAGATGGGCGTCGGTGGGTGGCTCTGGCCCGCGGAATCGTCGTTCGTTACCAGCTGGCGGGGCCGCGGACCTCGAGGCCGTGGCCGGCGGCGAGGGTCGAGTCGAGGACGACGTGGCCCGGTCGGGTCATGCCCGACTCCTCGATGGTGGAGAAGCGGAGTCTGCTCGCGTCCCAGCCGTGCCGTCGCGCCGTCATCGTGGCGAGCTCGGCGCGGCTCAGCGGGTCGGGGCCGGTGAGGTTGAGCACGCCGCTCGGCTCGGAGCGGTCGGCCAGTGCGACCAACGCGACGGCCAGATCATCGACCAGCAGCGCTGAGCGGACCTCGTCGGTGAAGAACGTCATCGACGACGTGCCCGAGACGGCGTCGCGCACGGCTCGTTCGTGCCCGGACAGCTCGTGGACGCCGTAGAGCAGCGACGTCCTGACGATGACGGCCGAGGGGCACGCCGCGGCCACCTCGCGTTCGGCGTCGGCCTTGTCCCGTCCGTAGTCGTGCACAGCCGTGGGCTCGTCGGAATCGGTGTACGGCGTGAGGCGACCGGCGAACAGCGCGTCGGTCGAGACGTGCACGAGGCGGGCGCCGCACCGTGCCGCTGCCGACGCGACGTGACGGCTGGCGTCGACGATCGAGGTGCGATCGTCCTTGCGATACGCGGTGTGGATGATCGCTGCCGGCTGCCGGCCGGCGATCATCTCGTGGACCGATACGGCGTCGCGCAGGTCCAGCGACCGCGACGTCGGCGCGATCACCTCCCACCCCTCGGACGCCGGGCCGTCGACGATGTGGCGCCCGAGGAACCCCGAGCCACCCGTCACGAACAACCGGCGCGGATGCCTCATCATCACGATGGTACGGCGGTACCGTCCGGGGGTCATGCCGATCCTCCATGCGATCGTCCTCGGCCTCGTGCAGGGTCTGTCGGAGTTCCTGCCGATCTCGTCGAGCGGCCATCTGCTGCTCGTGCCGTGGTTGCTCGACTGGAACGACCTCGACGATCCATCGGTGAAGAAATCGTTCGACGTCGCGCTGCACCTCGGCACGTTCGTCGCCGTCGTCGCGTACTTCAGGCGCGAGCTCGTCGTGTACGTCAGGGAGGGCGTCCGGCTGCTGTACCGGCGCGAGCGACCCGTCACCGCGGAAGGCCGCATCGCCTGGCTGCTCGTGGTGGCGACGCTGCCGGCAGCGGCGGTCGGTGCGTTGTTCGAGGAATGGATCGACGAGCAACTCGGCACGCCGACGATCATCGCGATCTCGCTGATCGGCTTCGGTGTGTTGCTGTGGTGGGCGGACCGCCTGCTCGGCCGCCGCACCGTCGACGAGTTCAACACCCGCGACGCGCTGCTCGTCGGCGCGGCGCAGGCGCTGGCGCTCAACCCCGGCACGTCGCGATCGGGCATCACGATCACCGCGGCTCGGCAGATCGGCTTCGATCGTGACTCGGCCGCCCGGCTCAGCTTCCTGATGAGCATCCCGGTCATCGCCGGCGCCGTCGTGCTCAAGGTCGGCGGGATGCTCGCCGATGGCGTGCCCGACGATCTCGTGGTGCCGATGATCGTCGGGATCGTCACCAGCGGCATCTCGGGCTGGGTGGCGGTGTGGGGCACGCTCCGCCTGGTCAGGACCCGGACGTTCACCCCCTTCGTCGTGTACCGGATCGCGCTCGGCGCGCTGGTGCTGGTGGTGGTCGCAGCCGGCTGGCGCTGACGCCGCGCCTGCGTCAGGGCCGGAGGAGCAACGTCAACGAACCCGCCTCGGCGGCGGCCGGGAGCAGTGGGGCCGCGTCGGCCGGTACGGCGACCAGCGTCACGTCGTCGACGCGGGCGGTGACGACGATGTCGTCGGCGATCACGAACCCGTCGCTGACCGCGACGACCCGGTCACCGACGCCGGCACTCGACGGCGGCGACTCGACCACGGGGACGGCGAGCCAACCCGGCGGCACGAGCGCGGTGGGACCGTCGCCGACGGCGACGTCGTGCGTCATGACGATCTCGCCCGCTGCGATGTGCTGGCGCGCGATCGTGCCTGCGACGTCGAAGTCGCCGTCGATGACGGCGCCCTCGGGGACGACGGCGTCGGGCAACTCGACGAGCTCGGCCGCGACCGGCTCGCCGTGGCCGACGGCCCGCGTGGCCATCCAGACCGACGAGGTCGACCCCCACGACGCCGCGGCGGCATCGACTCGATCGAGTCGTTCGAGCACCGACGCCGACAGCGCGGCGGCGACGACGAGCACTGCGAGCCAGTGGAGCCACGGGTACCTGGCGACCACCCTCCGTACGGCGACAGCTCGACGCGCCGCGGCGAGGCTGCGAACAACGGACATCTCAACCCTCCCTGACAGACAGGACGAGGGGAAGTCGGCTGCGGGTCAGGTTATCGCCGGGACGGCCAGGGCGAGCACGCCGCGGAGGCGCGCGACGTTCTGGCGCATCACCTCGAGCACGGCCTCCATCGTGACCGGCTCGTGACCGTCGACGCCGGCGTCGTAGTCGGTGACCAGGCCGACGGTAGCGTACGGGAGGCCCGCCTCGGCGGCGAGCGCGGCCTCGGGATAGCCCGTCATGTTGACCACCGACCAGCCCATCTGCCGGAACCAGGCGCTCTCGGCGCGGGTCGAGAACCGTGGCCCGTTGATGACCACCATCGTGCCGCCGTCGTGGACCGTGACGTCGGCTGCTCGTGCGGCGTCGACGAGCACCCGTCGCAGGTCGGCGTCGTACGGGTCGGCGAACGCCTGATGGTGCACCGAACCCTCGTGACCCGGCGTCTCGTCGGAGGCGCCGACGTCGTGGTACGTATCGGGTCGCCCCCACGTGCGATCGACGAGCTGGTCGACGACGACGAAGTCGCCGGGGTGGAGGTCGGGCTGCAGGGAGCCGCAGCTGCACGGCCCGACGACGGCCCGGACGCCGAGCGAGGCGAGCGCCCACACGTTGGCGCGGAACGGGACGCGATGCGGAGCGTACTCGTGGTGACGGCCGTGCCGGGGGAGGAACGCCACCCGACGTCCGGCGAGCTCGCCGACGGTGATCGCTCCCGCCGGCTCACCGAACGGCGTCGGCATCGACACCTCGACGGCGTCGTCGAGCAGCTCGTAGAAGCCCGAGCCGCCGATGACGCCCACCTCAGCGCCCAGGTCGGATGCCCGGTCGCTGAGCGGGATCAGCATCAGTCGGAGGACGAGGACGAGGAGGCGCCCGAGCCCACCGAGCTCGAGCTCGACGACGAGTCGCCCGAGGAGGACGAGTCGCTCGACGACGACGAATCCTTGGAGGAATCCTTGGACGAGCCGTTGCTCGAGCGGCTGTCGTTCTTGTAGAAGCCGTCACCCTTGAAGGTGACGCCGACCGGCAAGAAGACCTTCTTGACCGCCATCGTCTCGCCACTGTCGGGGTGGACGGCCTCGGTCAGCGTGTCGTCGGCGAACGACTGCTGGACCTCGATGGTCTCGCCCGTCTCGATGAACTTGTACACGTACGTCGGCATGACACCAGCAAGATATCGGCGTTCGCGGGCGACGAAGCGGGTCGGACGCCTGGTTCCGCGGTCGGCCCACGGGACCGGCCGGCAGCGACCGCAGGGTGTTCGTGGTCACCGCCGTGCCGGTGTCCTATGGTTCGCGCCATGCTCGTGCGTAGCGCCGTCATCCCCGCCGCGGGTCTGGGCACCCGCTTCCTCCCGGCGACCAAGGCGGTCCCCAAGGAACTGATGCCGATCGGCGACACGCCGGCGATCCAGATCATCATCGACGAGGCGCTCGGTGCGGGCATCGAACACATCGTGGTGGTCAGCAGCCGAACCAAGCCGGCGATCGAGCAGTACTTCGCGCCCGACGACGCCCTCGTCGCGACGCTTCGCGAGAAGGGCAAGGACGATGTCGCCGATCGGCTCGCGGCGATCGGTCGCGACTGGCGCGTCACGATCGCGTACCAGGACAACCCGCGCGGCCTCGGTCACGCGGTCGGCTGCGGGCGTGAGGCCGTCGGTGACGAGCCCTTCGCCGTGCTGCTGCCCGACGAGCTGATGGGTGACTCGTCGCTGCTGGCCCAGATGAACGGCGTGTGCTCGAGCAGCGGCGGCAGCGTGGTCGGCGTGAAGGAGGTGCCACGCGACCAGGTCAGCTCCTACGGGGTGCTCGCACCGTCGGCGCCGATCGACGAGGCCGGCGTGATCCCCGTCGCCGACCTGGTCGAGAAGCCGCCGGTCGCCGAGGCGCCGAGCGACTACATCATCATCGGTCGCTACGTCCTGACGCCCGATGTCTTCGACGAGATCGCGAACCTCGAGCCGGGGAGCGGCGGCGAGCTGCAGCTCACCGACGCGCTGCGGGCGCAGGCCGCGCGTTCTCCGTTCCACGGGGTGCTCGCGCGGACGTCGCGCCACGACACCGGCAACCCGCTGGGGTTCCTCGAGGCGTCGATCGCGTTCGGGCTTCGCGACCGGTCGATGGGTGACGAGCTGCGAGCCCACCTCGCGTCACTCGTCGTCTGAGCGAGCCCGCGATCGGGTCGCCCGCGTCGCCGGCGACTCAGTGCAACCGTCTGCCGACGCCGTCGACGTCGTGGGGCAGCCCGTACGCGTCGACGTCGAACTCGACCCGCTCGTCGCCCAGCGAGACCGCCCATCGGTGCTCGGCGAGACGTTGGTAGCCGTGGTGGGCGCGCACGACCCCCAGGTTCTCGACGTCGATGTCGAGCGCGGTGACGTCGCTGGCGTGGCCGACCTGGAGCGGGAGTCGCCGGATCGGGAGCGCGAGCGCGAAGACGCTGCCCCCGACGAACACGTCGTGGGCGCCGTCGAGGTCGGGGCGGTGCGCGCCGTTCACCTCCCCCCACCTGCCGCGCCCGTCGGTGCCCAACCAGAGATCCGGCTCGTCGAGGTCGCGGAACAGCAGGAGTTGTCGGACCTGCCACAGCGGGGACAGCCGAACGACGTAGTCGACATCCTCCCGGTCGAGGTGGACGACGGCCGTCCACGCCTCGTTTTCCCACCGCAGTGCGAGCGACTCGGTGTCGCCGCCGTCCCACCGGGTCCATCGCGCCTCGAAGCCGTCGGCGGGAAAGGCGAGCAGGTCGGTCACGGGGACAGTGTGCCGGGTCGCGCCCGATCCTCCTGCGCTGACGTCGAGGTGGGTTCGCGACGGCACGGTTGGGGCGGCCCCGAGCGCCCGGCGGTACCGTTCGGCGGGTGAAGCCGCTCGAGGAAGCCCAGACCTTCGTGATCGGGTCGTGCCCGCCGATGGCGGCGACCGACGTGGAGTTCGCCGACGCCGAGGGCCTGGTGCTGGCCGCCGACGTGTCGGCGACCGAGCAGGTGCCGCCCTTCGACAACACGGCCGTCGACGGGTACGCCGTCGTCGCCGCCGACACGGCGACCGGCGAGGTCGAGCTCCCCGTCGTGGACGAGGTGGCGGCCGGAGCCGCAAGTGATCACGTCCTGCAGCCGGGTGAGGCGATCCGGATCATGACGGGTGCGCCGATGCCGGCGGGCGCCGACGCAGTCGTCATGGTCGAGGACACCGAGCGCGTGGGCGACGACCGCGTGCGTGTGCGCGCCACCGTCGAGCCGGGCGCGGCCGTGCGGCGGGCGGGCGACGACGTGCAACCCGGCGACCTGCTGTTCCCCGCCGGCACGGTGGTGACGCCGGCGATCGTGGGTGTGCTGGCCAGCATCAACGCCCGCACGGTCAGCGCACATCCGCGGGCCAGGGTCGCGGTGTTGTCGACGGGCGACGAGCTGGTCGAGGACGGCCGCCCGCTGGCGCCCGGCGAGATCCGCGAGAGCAACCGGCGGATGCTCGCCGGGATGCTCCGCGAGACGGGTTGCGACGTCGTCGACCACGGCACGGTGCGCGACGACGAGGCCGAGCTCGAAGGGGTGCTCCGATCTGCGGCAGCGGAGTGCGACGCGATCGTCACCAGCGGTGGTGTCAGCATGGGCGACTACGACGTCGTCAAGGCGGTGCTCGGCCGCATCGCCGACATGACGTGGATGCAGATCGCGATCAAGCCCGCCAAGCCGTTCGCGTTCGGCACCATCGGGGGCACGCCGATCTTCGGTCTGCCGGGCAACCCGGTCAGCTCGATCGTGAGCTTCGAGATGTTGGCCCGCCCCGCGTTGCGGAGGATGATGGGGCACCGCAAGCTCGCCCGTCAGAGCCTCGTCGCGATCGCCGACGACGACCTCAGCCGACGCCCCGACGGCAAGGTGCACCTGATGCGGGTGCTCGCCGGCTTCGAGGACGACGGCCGCTGCCACGTGCGGTCGGCCAGGGCGCAGGGCAGCCATCAGCTCGCTGCGACCGCCCTCGCCAACGCGATCGCGGTCGTGCCCGACGGCGACGGCCTGCCCGCCGGCGCCGAGGTCGCGATCGTCATGATGCAGGGCTGACCTCGGCCCGCCCTGCTGTCGGCGGGCCGGCCGCCCGAGCAGACGGATGGCGGCCGACCACCGTAGGCTGGGCCGATGTCCTCGGGGGCCCATGCGCGTGACCTGGTCGATCCGTTCGATCGCGTCGTGCGCGACCTGCGGATCTCGGTCACCGACCGCTGCAACTTCCGGTGCACGTACTGCATGCCGTCCGAGGGCATGCAGTGGATGCCGCGGTCCGAGATCCTGACGTTCGAGGAGATCGAGCGCATCGCCCGCATCTGCGTCGAGCGGTACGGCTTCGACGGCATCCGGCTCACCGGCGGCGAGCCGACCATCCGGGCGCACGTCACGACGCTGGTGGCGAAGCTCGCCGCGCTCGGCGTCGATCTCGCGCTCACCACCAACGGTGCCACGCTGCGCAACAGCGCGTTCGACCTGCGCGAGGCCGGCCTGAGCCGCATCAACATCAGCCTCGACACCCTCGACCGCGAGAAGTTCGCGCAGATGACGCGTCGCGACGAGCTCGACAACGTGCTGGCCGGCATCCAGGCCGCCAAGTCCGCCGGGTTCGACCCGGTGAAGATCAACGCGGTGGTCGAGCGCGGCGTCAACGACGACGAGGTCGTCGACCTGGCGCGGTTCGGCCGCGACGAGGGCCTCGAGATGCGGTTCATCGAGTTCATGCCGCTCGACGCCTCCGACGAGTGGCAGCGGGCGAAGGTGGTCGGCCAGGCGGAGATCGTCGACATGATCGCGGCGGAGTGGGCGGTCGAGCAGCTGCCGGCGCGCGGCGCGGCGCCGGCCAACATGTGGCGATACGCCGACGGCGCCGGCAAGGTCGGGGTGATCCCGACGGTCACCAACCCGTTCTGCGGCGATTGCGACCGGGTCCGACTGACGGCCGACGGACAGTTCCGCACATGCCTGTTCGCCACCGACGAGTTCGACCTGCGCGACGCCATGCGCAGCGGCGAGACCGACGACCAGCTCGCCGCACGCATCGAGGCGGCGGTCGGCACCAAGTGGGCGGGGCACCAGATCAACCAGGTCAACTTCATCCGTCCGCAACGCTCGATGAGCCAGATCGGCGGCTGAGCGTGCGCCGCACGGCAGCGGTCGCAGTGTCCGCCGCCGTGCTCGGCATCGGCGCAGTCGTCGTCGCCGCGATCTCGGCGATCGACGAGCCCGCCACCGTCGGCGAGCAGGCCGACCGCGTCCTCCCGCCCGGGCCGAGAGTCGGCGGCTGCCCGGTGTTCCCGGGTGACAACGCGTGGAACCAGGAGATCGCCGACACGCCGCTCCACCCGGACTCCGACGCGATCATCGCCCGCATCAACTCGTCGGGCGGCACCCGACTGCACCCCGACTTCGGCGAGAACCCGGACTTCGGCATCCCCTTCGTGGTCGTGCCGGCCGACCAGCCCGAGGTGGCGATCGAGTACCGGGCCTTCGGCGACGAGAGCGATCCCGGGCCCTTCCCGATCCCGCTCGACGCCCCCGTCGAGGGTGGCGCGGGTGCCGGCGGTGATCGTCACGTGCTGGTGCTGCGGTCGGGCACCTGCGAGCTCTTCGAGCTGTACCGGGCGTTCCGGTCGGGCGGTGGCTGGGCCGCCGACAGCGGCGCCCGGTTCGACCTCACCTCGAACGACCTGCGCCCGCTCGGTTGGACGAGCGCCGACGCGGCCGGGTTGCCGATCCTGCCCGGGCTGGTCCGCTACGACGAGGTGGCCGCAGGGGAGATCCGCCACGCGATCCGCATCACCTTCTCACGGACCCGTCGCGGTTACGTGTTGCCGGCGACGCACTTCGCCTCCGATCGCACCGACGCCGACCTGCCGCCGATGGGTCTGCGGCTGCGACTGACGTCGTCGTACGACACGTCGGGCCTGACCGGCCAGGCCCGGGTGATCGCGGTGGCGATGCAGCGCTACGGGGTGATCGTCGCCGACAACGGCTCGAACTGGTTCTTCCAGGGTGCTCCCAGCCCCGGCTGGGACGACGACGATCTCGGCCAGCTCAAGGGGATCCCCGGCTCGGCGTTCGAGGTGGTCGACACCGGTCCCGTCCTCGGCACGTGAGCGTGTCCGGCGGGGCGGATCGCCCGGGTCGGGTGTGCGCCGCGCACTAGCCTCGGCCGTGCATGAACGACGACCTCGAGTTCACCCATCTCGATCCGCTCGGCCACGCCCGCATGGTCGACGTCACCCCGAAGGAACCCTCGCACCGGCGTGCCGTGGCGCGCTGCAAGGTGTTCATGAAGCCCGAGACCACAGCAGCGATCGCCAACCGCGAGGTCAAGAAGGGCGACGTGCTCGCCGTCGCCAGGGTGGCCGGCATCCAGGCCGCCAAGCGCACCGCCGACATCATCCCGCTGTGCCACCCGCTGCTGGTCGGGGCGGTCTCGGTCAGCTTCGACATCGGCGACGACCACGTGGCCGTCGAGGTGTTCGTCGACACGGTCGATCGCACCGGGGTCGAGATGGAGGCGCTGCACGCCTGCTCGACCGCGGCGCTGACGATCTACGACATGTGCAAGTCGGCCGATCGGGGCATGACGATCGGCGAGCTCGCGCTCTGGGAGAAGACCGGCGGGCGGTCCGGCACGTACCGCCGGGCGGAGGACTGACCGTTGCGTGCGCCGGCGGCGTGGTCGCCCCGTGAACACCGGGTGACGCGGGTGTGACGATTGCCACGTTTCGCGTTGCCAGATCTGTTACGAATGTCGTAGAATCGTAATGAAACGTTGTTCTCCGACTCCGCCGCGGTGTTGCCGCCGCCGTCACGTCGAGACGACGCCGCTCGCGTCCCTGCACCCAATCGAAGGATTCTGAAACATGGGCGAACTCGTCCTGCTGGTCATCGGAGCTGCCTGGGCAGCCGTGCTGATCCCGCCGCTCCTCCGCAGTCGCATCGAGAACCGGCCCAACTCGTCGGTCACCGACTTCCGCCGTCAGCTCAACAAGCTCGAGAGCACGGTGCCGAGTCGCGCCGGTGCGCCGATGCGCGGCATGGCCCGCCCGCTCGCGCAGACGCCGCTGCAGCGCCCGGCGGCCGGTGGACGCCCCGGCATGCAGCCGGCCCAGATCCGTCGCAGCGCCGGGCGCAGCCACGGTGGCCGCACCGCGACGCTCGCGCCGCCGCACCAGCCGACCCAGCGCCGCCGCACGCACGGCGACCCGACCGGCGGGCACCCTCGCCCGCACCACGAGCAGGGTCAGCAGCACCGCCAGACCCACGTCGCCCGTCACGGCATGTCAGCGGCCGAGCAACTGCGTCGTCGCCGCTCGAACGTACTGTTCATGCTCGTGCTCGTCGCCGGCAGCACCCTCTTCCTCGCCGCCACCACCCAGGCCGCGGCGATGCTGTACCTGTTCGCACTCGCCTTCCTGGCGCTGTGCGGGTACGCCTACCTGCTCTCGCAGGCCCGCCAGCGGGAGGCCCAGAGTTGGCCGACCGACTGGATGCACTCCTGACGATCCCGACTCGGCGCCGGTAGACTCACCGGCCGACACACGGGGCTGTAGCTCAGTTGGCAGAGCGCGTCGTTCGCAATGACGAGGTCAGGGGTTCAATTCCCCTCAGCTCCACTCTTCGGGATTCGGGCGAGTGACCGCTGGGCCGGATCGCCCCCGAATCGCTCCCTGACCCAGGACGTCCGACAGGGTGCGTCGACGTCCGCCGACGTCGATGGAGCGTTGCTCCGAGCTCGAGGATGACTCGGCCACGCGCACGCGTATCCGGTTCCGTGGGGACGACGACTCCCGCATCGAGGTGCGGGGGAGCCGACGGCAAGGTCGAACACGCCATCAGCTGACGAGACTCGCGACAGGCCGACGCGACGGTGGCCGACGGGTGGAGGGACGGCATCGGCGATGAACGCGTCGGGCATGGGCCCAACAACACGCGACCGGGTCAGACGCCCCCCGGTCGATGACCATCGACACACGCGTCACGCCAGGTCAGGGACTTTGGTCCCAACGCAAAGTGACCTACCTCTCACCGACCGTGACGTTGTCCCCTGAACATTTGCGCACGCAAGGGAACATACTCGGATCAGCACTTCGTGAACGGTTTCACGAAGTGACCCCGATCAGAAAGGGTTGCCAACATGCTCAGGAAGCCGCTCGGGCTCCTAGGAGTCTTCATGATCATCGTCGGGATCGGCTACTTCGTCGGTGCCGGCTGGGCGTGGACCAAGGTCGACGCCGGCTACAACTCGCTCGAGGCGTTCAGCGCCGCCCAGAACGTCGAGCTCAACTACAACGACGACGGCGAGCTCGTCGATCGCGGCACCACCGAAGGTGCGCAGGCGATCATGCAACTCCTCGAAGACGACTGGAACTTCCCGGTCGTGATGGGCGCCGGCGGCCTCGACCCCAACGACCCCGTCGTCAACAACCAGAGCGAGTACATGTACCAGATGGCGACGATAGTCTACCATGTGCTGCACGGCGAGCAGACGGTCATGCTCGACCAGGCGGGCATCGACGCCGCGATCGAGTCCGGCCAGCTCGGGGCCGACGGCACCTACAACGGCGTCGTCAGCGCCTACCAGGGCCAGGTGCTCGAGCCCGGCGCCTACACCGTCCCGGTCGACGGTCGCTACTGGACCGGCTTCAACCGCATGGACCTGCTCGACGGCCCCGCCCGTAGCCAGGCCTGGAGCGGCACCGCCCACGCACTCGTCGGCGAGCTCGGCGTCGGCGCCGTCACCCACAGCACCCTCCAGCTCTCGCTCGGCGTCGTGTTCCTCCTCCTCGGTCTCGGTGCGATCTGCACCGTGATGGGCGCCGCCTTCGTCTGGCACGTCCGGCGCGAAGACGGCAAGCAGATCCCCGACACCGTGCCCGAGGCCTTCCTCACCGAGACCATCGAGGGCAAGGAGTCCGCCACGGCCTGACGGCCTCCGAAGTCGACCACACGTCCCATCAGCGTCGGTCGGTCCGCCACGACCGACACCGAGCAACCCGGGTGGGCCCCTCTTCTGCAGGGGCCCACTCGGGTGTCTTCGCGTCGGGAGCGCGAACAGGACACGACCGACGCGTCGCATCGAAGCGGCTTCGCGGTTCCCTCAGCTCCCCTCCGCAGTCGAGTTCCTCGTGCGTCGGCCGATGGCGCACGCTCACAACGTGAGCTCCTGCGAGTCGGTGAATTGGGCCCGGGCAGTCGGTGGGCCGATGGCGCTTGCGGGAAGCGACGCCGTGTGCGCATGTGGGTGGTGTGAGGACGAACCCCCGACGCTTCGCGATCGGGGCCGCGCTGCTCGCAGCAGTCGGTGCCTGCGGCGGCTCCGCCGACGAGACGCTGCCGCGTCCGGCGGCAGCACCGGCTGCGTCGACGACGTCGACGACGTCGACGACGGACGCTGCGACCACCACGACGGCCGCATCGACCACGACGGTCGCCGTCGAATCGGCGGGCCCGGCGCCCACGACGACGTCGACGACCACGACGACGACCTTGCCCGGCGAGCCGGTCGACGTCGCCATCGCCGGGACCGTGGCCCACGTGCCGGGCGTCGCCTTCGACGAGACGTTCGTGGTCAGGACCCTCCCGGGCGACGAGCAGCCGGAGGCCGCATCGCTGCCGGCGCTGACGCCGCTCGTGTTCACCGGCCGCGCCCAGGAGATCGACAGCGGTCGGACGCAGGTGCCCTGGGTGGAGGTCACCGCCGGTGACGTGACCGGGTGGATCTCCCAGTGGTCGCTCGTCTACCTCGGCGCACCGAGGGACATCACCGACGAGGTCGTGTCGGCGATCGGGATGCAGCCGACCGCTCCGACGATGCTCGAGCTCGGCCAGATGGTCCTCGACGCCGACCCCGAGACGCCGCCCCCGGATGTGGTGCTCGCGGCCGCGCCGGGCGACGGACCGACCGCCGAGGTCGTGTACGACGTGTTCCCCGACGAGGCGTTCGGTGACGACGCCGCTCGTGGTGCTCGGCTACGGGTCACAGGTCGCCAGGTGCCCGCCGACGACCTCCCGGAGACCGCGTTCGCCGCCTCGGTCGAGTACGAGCTGGTGTCGGTCGAGGCATCCAGCCTCTGCACCCGTGGCGTCGATGCCGCGACCGGGGCCTGCATCTGACGACGGCCTGCGGAACGCCGTCGGCGCGCCGCCGAGCCGGTACTGCGGCCGCGTCGATCAACCGGCCGACCCGGACGGCCCGCCGCCGACTCGCGCGAGTGCGCCGTCGAGCTTCTCGAGGGCCTCGTCGCAGTAGGCGTCGTCGACCAGGAGGCCGAGCTTGAACTGGAGGACGCTGCGGTCGAATCCGGCCGGCATCGCCCACAGCCCGGCGCGGTAGAGCTCGGCGGCCATGACGAGCGCGCCGTGGTCGCCCGCGAACCGGAGTGCGAAGATCACACCGAGCTGCCGGATCTCGACGAGGTGGGCATGCCGCTCGGCCAGCTCGTCGAGGCCGGCGCGCAGGCGGGCTGCGTTCCGCTCGACGAGCTGCGTCGTTGCCGGACGGGTGGCGATCTCGAGTGCCGTGAGGGCGATGCGGCAGCCGAGCTCCGAGCCGCCGAAGGTGGAGACGTACCCCCAGCCGTCCTCGTGCAGCCAACCGGCGGCATCGGGGGAGAGGACCAGCACGCCGATCGGGTAGAGGCCGCCGCCGAGCCCCTTGCCGGTCACGAGCATGTCGGGCTCGGCATCGAAGTGCTCGATCGCCCACAGCCTGCCGGACCGTCCGAGGCCGGTCTGGACCTCGTCGACGAGGAGCAGGGTGCCGTGCTCGTCGCAGAGCCGACGCGCCTCGGCGTAGAAGCCGGGTTCGGGGATCGGGAAGCCGGCTGTGGCCGGGAGTGGCTCGGCCATGAAGAGGGCGACGTCGTCATCGCAGAGGGTGTCGGCGAGCGCGTCGGCGTCGCTGAAGGGGACCCGCACGAAGTCGTCGTCGAACGCGCTGTCGAAGAAGCGGGCGTGGTCGACGTCGCCCGCTGCGCCCGAGAGGCCGGAGCGGCCGTGGTAGCCGCGCTCGAACGAGACGACCTTGCGGCGGCCGGTGGCGCGGCGAGCGGACTTGATCGCCATGTCGATGGCCTCGCTGCCGCTGGGTGCGAGCACGCTGTACTGGAGGTCGCCGGGCGTGAGCTCGGCGAGGCGCTCCGCGAGCAGGGCGCGTGCCTCGCTGGGGAAGTGGTGGTTCCCGACGTCGAGCGTCCGCACGGCGTCCACGAGCTCGGCGACCAGCTCGGGGTTGCGGTGGCCGAAGTTGAACGTGCCGCCGTTGAGGTGCAGATCCTGCAGCTCGTGGCCGTCGACGTCCCAGATGCGGTACCCCTCGCGGCGACCGATCACGAGCGGTACGCCCGCCCCGAGCCACGTCGCCACGCGATGGGGCATCAGGTAGTCGTGCGAGCGGCGGAGGATGTCCTGCTTGTGCTCGGACATCCCGGCGAGGTGCCGCTCGAGGTCCGGTGGCATCGGGGTGGCTCCCATGGGTGTCGGGCCCTTCCGTGACTCGGACGAGATCTGTTCCATGTGTACCACTCGCGGTCCGGTTCAGGCGCCCGACTCGATGTCGTACAGGGTCCAGATGAACCACTCGTAAGGGCGTCGACGCACGGTCTCCTGCCACCACCGTTCGACGGCCTGCAGGCGCTTCAGGCGCGGGAACGTCGCGACGTCGTCCTCGTAATGCCGCTGCGCCTCGCGGGCCGTGATCGGCCGGTCGAGGTCGATGCGGCGGTTCAGCGCGGTCAGCATCGGGTCGACCCACGCCGTCAGGCCCTCCCGGATCAGGTTGGCCACGATGTCGACCGCCACACCCCGCGGCTGCGACCACCGGTCGATGGTCGCGGTGAGCTCCCGCATCGCCGACCGGCGGGCGGGGGCCGGGATCATCTTGGCGAAGGGCCGCATGTCGAAGCGGAGGCGTCCGTCGGGGGTCCACAGGAACGGTGTGCCGACATCGACGAGCGTCGCCGTCGCCCCGTCCCACGAGAAGTTGGTGACCTGGGCGTCGATGCTGAACGTCGGGTCGACGACGCCGAGAGCGTCGGCCACTGCGGCCAGGAACGGGTGATCGGGGTCAGGTTCTGCCGCCGCGAGCACCTGGTTGCCGAACGAGGACGGCTCGAGCATCGGTTGCACGACGTAGCCGACGACACCGCGCGGATGCTCGGTCGCCATCACCGTGGTGTCGGGGATCGCCAGACCGCACGCCCGCACCCGGTCGACGTACTCGTCGACGAGCGATGCATACCGCCGGAACTCATCGTCGGTGAACGGCGTGATCCGCTTGCAGGCGAACCGGGGTTCGTCGAACGGCCAGCCGAGCGCGATGGTGATCTCGCCGCGGCCGACGACATGCAACGTCGAGTCGTCCCGGGCCCGCAGCGCGTCGGCGACGGCGGCCTCGAGCGCCGCGAGCTCGGCCTGGCTCATCTCGATCTCGTGCATTGGCCGTCACCCCTCTCGGCCGTCGAACCGGACGCTAATACGGGCGCACTCGGCCGAGCGTTCCCAGGTCGGCGGCTCGGTCGTCGAGGGGCCCGGTGACGTAGGCCCCTACCGCGTTCGGGGGCGTCGGAGGAGGATCGAGACAGGGTCTCCGAGCCGAACGTGTCGCTGCTGCCGGCCGGGGACTCGACCGTGGCCCCCGTGCCGTGAAGGAGGCAGTCATGGCCATCTCAACCCCGCCCGAGGCGCGTCAGACGCAGGCAGGTCCGAGACAGCGCGCGGAGCCGTCGCGATCGGAGTGGGTCGCGGACCGCGAGTTGCTCCGGTGGGGCGGGGTCTCGGGACTGGCAGGTGTGGTCAGCATGATCGGCGCGATCGTCGTCGTGGTCGCGCTCGGGCTGCCGGACGCGTCCGACTCCGAGACGCTCACCGACTTCGCCGACATCGAGTCGGGCCGCATCGCCGAGCACTTCTTCTACCTCGGCGCGCTGGTGCTGTTCGCCCTCCACGTGTTCGTCCTGCATCGCGTACTCAGGGCGACCCACCAGGCCGCCGCCCTGTTCGGCACGGTCACGGCTGCGTTCGGGTTCGTGATCCTGGCGGCCAGCTCGGTGCTGCACATGTCGACGTCGCCGCTGTCGGACCTGTACACCGATCCGGACACGCCCGCCGAGGACCTGCCGGCGATCGAGTACGCCTGGCACGGCGCCCAGAGCGTGTTCGACACGATGCTGGCGACGGGCCTGCTGCTCGTCCCGATCGGAATCGTGCTGCTCGGCGTCGCGATGTGGCGAGCACCGGCGTTCGGCTCCGGCGTCGCCACGTTCGCCCTCGTGGTCGGCGCGGTGGGCACCCTCGGAGCGGCGATCGAGATCGTCGTTCCCGGATCGGACGTCTCCGCCGCCAGCGTGTTCGCGATCGTGCTGTTCCATCTCGTCACGGGCTGGTGGACGTTCAGGCTCGGCGACCAGGAGCGCGTCCAAGTCGCCAGCGACGAGCCGACCCCGGTCGGTTGACGACACGGACGCCGTGGTCCGACGGGGCCGAGCGATGGCCGCTCGCCCGCCGGCGGGCGACCGGGCCCTCCCGCCGAGACGGGCGGACGATGGAGGTGGATCGAGACGGAGAC
>JAAUYD010007237.1_pt1 | contig 27191 bp, 28 predicted proteins | sample 7278101 | NCBI WGS metagenome assembly JAAUYD01 (sample SAMN14350128, study PRJNA611818) | marine sediment metagenome | isolation source: surface marine sediment (0.6m) | place: French Polynesia: Moorea | collected 2018-08
AGAAGCCTTCTGGACATTATACGATGCGGAAAATTTCTTAGATCGTACCTATCGTTGTTTCTTGAAATTAGGAGTTCCCAAATGTCATCCCCCTTTTAAGTTTCCGAGTTGGGTTGATTTACGGGCTTTAGCTATTGTTGTTTGGCGACAGGGATTTAAACGGAACACTCGTTGGAAATTTTGGCATCATTTCTTTGGGATTCTTAAACACAATACCCCTGTTTGGGAACATTATCTAACCGTCTGCGCTCACAATGAACATTTTTTAGAATATCGTCAAATTGTTCGAGATGGAATTGAAAAACAGTTACAAGAATTTAAGAGTAGAGAGAAGCAAAAAACCCTTCAAAAAAGTAAATGCTAAAGAATATATAGCAGTTCCCATATTTGTGAGGTACAAACTCTTCTAGTTTTAGGAGTTAGGAGTTCGGGAGGGCAGGCTTCGCCCGATGCTCCCCAGCAGGAGTTCAGAAGTGGAGATAGTTAAGCGGTCTGGACGAGCCAGTAATCCAAAATAGTGATGTTTGGAGAATCCACTCACTTTAGGGAGTGGAGTATGTCAACCAACCATTGGCCCTGCGGCCATAATTTCAGCAGGAACATCGTGAAATTGTTTAAAATTAACCTCAAAACGATGGGCTAATTCTATAGCTTGTTGTTGATAGGCTTCGGCATCATCCCAAGTATTTTGAGGATCAAGAATACGATGAGGAACTCCTGTGACTTTTTCTGGCACTAAAACTCTGAAAATGGGATGGGGATGATAGTTAACCCGATCTAATTGTCCATTTAAAGCTGCTGTGACCATCGCCCTTGTATGTTTAATGGAAATACGATGACCGACTCCATAAGGACCTCCAGACCACCCCGTATTAATCAAAAAGACATTAGTGTCATGGTGTTGATCCAGTCGCTTTCCTAACATTTCAGCATACACCGTGGGGGATAAGGGGAAGAAACATTGACCAAAACAAGCAGAAAAGGTCGCTTGAGGGGCGGTAATATCCCGTTCTGTTCCAGCAAGTTTACTGGTGTATCCGGCCAAAAAATGATACATGGCCTGTTCTTTGGTCAGTTTAGCGATGGGAGGTAACACCCCAAACGCATCGGCCGTTAAGAAAAAGATGGTTTTGGGATGGCCTCCCATAGCGGAAGTAGAACAGTTAGGGATGTAGCGCAATGGATAAGCAGCGCGGGTGTTTTCCGTTAAACGACCATCGTTGTAGTCAGGTATTTGGGTTTCGGAGTCAATAATGACATTTTCCAGGAGGGTGCCAAACTTAATAGCAGCCCATATTTGCGGTTCGTGTTCTTGGGATAAACGGATGGTTTTGGCGTAACATCCCCCTTCAAAATTAAAAATGCCAGACTCTGACCAACCATGTTCATCATCTCCAATTAAATGACAGTCAGGGTCAGCAGAAAGGGTGGTTTTTCCCGTTCCTGATAGGCCGAAAAAGAGGTTAGTATGACCTCTTTTATCAATATTAGCTGCACCGTGCATGGGTAAAACATCCCGTTTGGTCATGAAGTAATTCATCATTAAAAAGACGGATTTTTTCATCTCTCCTGAGTAACGAGAACCGCCAATGATGACTAATCTTTTTTGTAAATGAACTACAATAAAGGCTTCACTACGAATGTCATCGGTTTCGGGATCGCCGTGTAATCCTGGGACAGCAATAACGGTAAAATCCGCTTGATGATTATTTAATTCTTGGGGTGAGGGTCGAATAAATAATTGATGGACAAAGAGATTTTGGGAGGCGAGTTCGTTAACAATACGCACACCACAACGGTAATTGGTATCAGCCCCAACATAACCATCAAAAATGTAAATATCTCGTCCTTGAAGATAGGCGATGACTTTTTGATAGAGTTGGTTAAATTTGGCTTCAGAAATGGGAACATTGTGCTGATTCCAGTCAATTTCCGCTTCACTGCTGGACTCTTTAACAATAAAGCGATCTTTAGGAGAACGACCTGTATATTGACCGGTTTCTACTAATAACGCACCGTTATCAACTAGGGTTCCTTCTCCTCTGATTAAAGCGTGTTCAACTAATTGGGCGATCGGTAAATTGCGATAGACTCGACCTATATTATGAATGCCTAAATTTTCTAGACCATAAGTAGGACGAATGATGGCTTCTTCGCTGTCATTGTCTAGGGTAGAATTACTTGCATAATTAGGTTGAGAAGATAGAAAAATATTTTGCTGAGAGGGATGAAAAAAAGCTGTTTTTTGTGTGTTAAGATTAACCATGCTTACAACCCCTATTTTCTATAAACGATTGAGTTTCTACTTCTCTCAATGGAAGGTGTCTTAATCTTTTTTTCTTAGTTATTATCCCTTTAATTATCGTCCAACTCGCTTCCCATTGACAAAAGAGTTTTTTCAAGATTTTTTTCCTACCTATAGTTTAGTCCATCTCATTGAGGTAGAATTTTTAACTGTTACAAAATTTAACCCTTTGGCTTTTTACATTTATTTCTCCTAAACACAATTTTTGACTTGTTTTTTATTCGTCAGTTAATTATAGAATTTAATCAATTAGCAATATATAAGTTAGTTACAAATTTTTGAAGAAGTTAATAATCATTAATATTTTTAAAATTCAAATCCTTGACTAACTATTTTGCAAAACACTAATTGTTTGAAAATTTTTTCAAAGGATTAGGTTGAATATCATTATCATTGGGCTTTTTCCTGGGAACGATAGTAATGTAGGGATCTAGTAAACTATCATCAACCCACCCTGAATAATACTTGACAGTGGTAGAATTCTTAGTGAGTTTTATTAAGTCTAATTCTCCTCTCATCGTATAAATTTCAGGCCGTTGTTTGTCAGGATTTTTCCAGGTACTAATTCCCCCCGGTCCACCTCCGAAATAATTTAAGGAGACTCCATCAAAAGGACGAATAAATTTATTCCCATTCCATAACCAATCTTTTCCTGGCCAATAGACCATTGCTTCCCATGAATTGGCTTTATATTCTTTATCATACCTCTCTTTCCACTCCATTACTCCACTATTTTCTAAAGTTACTGAAAAATCAGAATCATAAACAATTTCATAACGGCCTTTTTCTCTTTCATAATCTTGAGGTGACCACCATAAAACCTCAACAGGTTTGTTATTTTCGCCAGCATTGATAGTTGTTTCTGGGTTAGTATTTAATAAGCTCTTGTAAATATCTAACCCTTCAGTGAGAAGCTCAGCTTGCAACTTAAATTGCCAACATTTCCAACTATTTTTTTGTTCTATTTTTTGCCATTGTATTTGACAGATTCCATTTCCAGTTGCTACCCATAACTTATCTTTTTCGATCTCTAATTTATGGGGGATAATACCAACTAAGTTACTGTTTCTAGCATGGTAAGACTTCAATGATTGATTATTAAGGTTATAAGAAATCAGTCCCATTCCTGGTAAATAAGGGTTTCCTTCTCCACTGGTTTGAGTGGCTAACCATAGAATAATTTCTGTATCTTTATTACTGATTTGTAAATCATTAATTTGTTGTTTTGCTAGTTGCGAAGGCTGAATAATGTTTATTTTATCAACTTGAGTATCGTAGTTAACAATAGTAGCAATTCCCCCGTTTCCTTCTCCTTGCTCTGAAGAAACTGACCAATAAAATTGATTATTATTAATTACACTAGCTGTGATTTTTGGTACACCTAATTGAATACCAGCTTGTTTCTGTTTAACCTGTTTTAATGTATATAAAGTATGTTTTTGTGGTTCTTCTGCTTCTGGGATAATTAATTCTAAGATAACTTTTTCAGCTTCCACCTCAAAATCAGGAAAAGGATTAGGATACAGAAGAACTCGATATTGATAGGTTTTATCTTGCCAATCAATGGTTTGATAAGGGGGATTAACTAATTCTTTAATGGCTTCTTCATAATTTTTAGCAGGTTTTTGTTCAGGTTGGTAATTCCCTTTTTTAGTGATAAAAGTTTGATTATCATCACAAAAAATAAAATCATAATCCTGGGTTTGAAACGTTATTATATTATCAGAAACTTTAATATTTAATGTTTTTAATTTCTCGAAAAAATCCCCTTCCTGTTTAACAGTAAACTTAGGATGTGATACTGGAGGAGAGGGACAATTATTTTCAGCATTATCCACAAATTGTTGCAGATTAGTACAACCCACAAATAACCAAGTTAAACTTATAAAGGGAATAATTGATTTTAAATTCATGGAAAACACACCACATTAATGAAGTTTGAAGTTAGAAGGGTCTTGGGATTTTAAATGGTCTTATTTCTAAGATTATCCAAATAAGTTACCCATTTAGCTGCTAAATCAATCTCAGTAAAGGGAATTTTAATTGAAGATTGATTATTATCCATAAAACTAAACTTTATAAACGGTTTACCTTTATTGGGTAAATCCCCTAAATCCACCAATTTATCATTAACCAACAATTCGATTTTGTCAACATCATTTAACAAAAATTTAGGCAAAGCATCAGGAATAGAACGACTGGGTTTTCCCCAAGTAATTTCTTTCCCTTTAACACCAATAATGGCATAAATATCATACTTAGCTTGATCAAAATTTTCAGCCCACACCCGATAAGCTTCTAACTTTTGATATTCATTCCAACCACTCCAAGCTAAAATAAAAAAGACCACTAATAACGATAACCAAAATAAACCTCTTGCCATTGTTTAATTTCCTAAAACCTCAATGAATATTTTTCTATTTTAAACGAATAAACTGTTTAAACAAAAATGATAATTACCACTTCATACAAGAGGGGGTATCAATCAGACCTCAAATTATGGTAAATAAAAATAATGAAAATGATCATTCATCGTAATCCTTAAAAGTTAATGAAATTAAAACAAAGTTTTTGGTCTGATGTCCTATCAGCACTGGAACATTGGTGCAAAAAAACAATAGTCACTATAATGGTAGTGACTTTATCTATTAGTTTATGTGGGGCGAGTTGGAATCAATTTGGCACAGATTCAGTCTTAATTAGCGTTTTAGCTCAAGGAAATGCCATTACTGACCCCAACGCCATTCTGAGATACGCTTTACCCATCGACAACGAACCTATCCGTAAAGTCCAAGACGCGATCGAAGATATTTCCAATCATCTCAGAGGAAAACGCTGGCCACCCATCGCTAAAGATGTCAAAACTGCATCCTTTGTCCTCACCCTACGCAGCGATAAAATTATTGAGGGGGTTCCTAGCGATCGCCAACCCCAAGCAGAAACAATCTTAGAGAATATTAAGACAGAAGTCAATGAACTGCAAGAAGCAGTGGAAAATAAAGATAAAGAACAAGTTTGGCTCAAAAGACGGGCTATTCTCGATAATATTGGTGAGATTGAAGCTCTAATGGTGGAAGGTTTTCCCTTTCAAGTTCCAGAAGAATACGCTAACTTACCCCAGTTAAAAGGACGGGCTACCGTTGCAATTGAAACTACCAAGGGAGATCTTACCATTATCGTCGATGGTTATAATGCCCCGATCAATGCAGGAAACTTCGTGGATCTCGTTCAACGAGGTTTTTACGATGATTTACCCTTTATCGATCTAGAAGATAGTTTCGCCATCCAAACCGGTGATCCACCAGGAGAAGAAGAAGGATTTATTGACCCAGAAACAGGAGAATATCGGGCGATTCCTTTAGAAGTGCGAGTTAAAGGAGACGAACAACCCATTTATGGGGCTACCTTGGAAGAAATGGGCATTTATTTACCTGATTTAGTCCTTCCCTTCAATGCTTATGGTGCCGTTGCTTCAGCCCGTCCTAGTTTAGATCCCAACGGGGGATCTTCACAATTTTTCTTCTTTAAATTTGACAGCGAATTAACCCCTCCAGGGTTCAATTTAATGGATGGCCGTTATTCCGTTTTTGGCTATCTCGTTGATGGGAAAGAAGTATTACAAGAACTGACCAAAAAAGATAAAATTATTTCAGCAAAAGTAATCGATGGTCTAGACAATTTCGTTCAACCCCAAAATAGTTAATCTGACAGCCTATTCCAAGAGAAAAACCTCCTATATTTAGGAGGTTTTTGTTAAACTAATTAGATTTAGTTGATTTTAGAAAATATAATGCTTAGCAACCCTAAATACTCCCTCCCTCTAGATGTTTTTAGGAACTGGTATTATTGCTAAAACTAGAGTTATTCTTATTCAGCAATATTATTATTTTGGTCTTGCTTTACCAACTGCCATAATTCAGTTTTTACCTGATATACGGGTTCTGTTTTGTCTATCCATTTGTATTTTTTTGCTATTTTATAGCGATTATCAAGAGTAAGTAAATAGTCTAAACTTCTTCGTGAATTAATGACAAATATATTGTTAAACTTGTTGGGAATATTATTAATAACTTTGCTGTTGGACTTCTCGTTTTTCTCAATCAGGTTACTTGAAGTTATTTCTGGCTGAAGTTGGGTTTTTGGTTGAAGAACATAACTTAAACTGACTAAACTATACCAAGGAGAAATAACTAGAGGGGAGTCGGTTTGATTAATAATATGAGCAACTTGGGGAGTATGAATATCAGTATACTTATTCCACCATGTTTCCGCCTTAGAACTAACAATACAAGAAACCACTCCAGCTGTAATAATCGCAGCAGTAATCATTTGCCAAATTTTTTGTTGCCATATTTTAAGAGAATTTGAAGCTATCTTAGCAGAAAGTAGATAAGCAACAGACAACTGGCATCCTAAAAAACAGGTAAATAAATATCGAGGAATGCCAGAACGTCTTCCTCCTAATATTATGTCTGATAAAGCTAATGATAAAAATGTTGTTCCTATCAAACTAAACAAAAACAACCACACTCTAACTGGAGTATGACGAACAAGAAAGTAAAATGAATATATCAATAAACTTGACAAAAGAATAATGATTAGTTGTAAGACTAAATTTCTCTCAGTGAAACTGTAATTGAAATCTACAAAAATTCGACTAAAATTAAGCATCCATGTTTTGAGAAGTAAAGTTAAAGAAAACTCAACTTCAGTCCAGCTAACATTTTTCTTGAACTTAGATAATCCAGAGATAATGACAAAAAGCCAAGGAGCAAAAATAACAAATCCTGTTGCAGAAGCAATACAATAATTAATAAAAGTCCGACTAAGTCGAAAACCTTCAATAATAGTGATGTATAGTGCTTGTGAAGCTATTACTAGGATAAAGAGTGTGTGAGAATATAATCCCAAAACCAGAGACAATGTATAAACTCCCCAGTACAACTTATTATTAATTCTCATCGCTTTTAATAAAGCTGCACTAGATAATAAAATAGTAACTATCCACAGACTATACTGGCGAGATTCTTGAGCAAATAGAACATTTAAGGGGGAAATAGCAATTAAAGCTATACTTATCCATCCCACTAACCTCCAATTAAACAACTCCATACAAAGCCAATAACCACAAGGAAAAGCAAGCAGACTGATGACAGCCGACAAACTTCTGATCGTTGCTACTGAATATCCCCATAGTTGCACCCAAAATCTTGCCAAGAGAAAATACATAGGAGGATGTTCAGGAGAACCTATTAAGGCGTTTAAAGTATCCCCTAATTTTTTTTCAGAATTGGGCTGCTGATACTGCTGTAATTCTTCTATCCCAAGCAGTTGACCGGGTAATACGACCTTCTCCTGAAATTCTGTCCAAGTATAACCAGAAATTCTTAGAGAAGTAGAATTTTCATCAGCCCAGTAAACTTTTTTGTCAAGGTTAGTGAAACGAAAAAATATTCCTAAAACAATGATAATGACCAAAAAAAGATGCCAATATTTTATTCTACTTTGTCCAATTTTTGTAAACATGACTTGATTGCTAAGGTTATACGGTAGATTTGCCATTAAGTTCACAGTGATTATAACCGATAAAGAAGAAAGTCTTGAATTGTTTTTGATTATTATCCTAGTTATAATTTCTGTTAAATCTCTATACCGCTATAGCATCAACCTACTTAAAGAGAATAAGTGATTTAATATTAAAGATAGTTATGGTTCTTGTTAGTAGGTGGGTTTAATCATTCTTTTCGTCCCCCTATCTTTCTAAATGATGAACAAAGTATCCTGAGAAGGCTGACAAAAGAGATTATTAAGAAAGAAATTTAAGGTTTTTTGTTTAAGTAATCCTCGCGTCACGGCAATTTCTCCAAACTTAATTTTAAGGTGTTGTTGTAAGGCCAATATCTCTTCAATATCTTCTTGGTTTAATAAAGCAGCTTGTTTTAAATACTCACCAATAGGATATTTTGCTCCTTCTTTTAAACAGTTGATCCATTGTTCGGCAAAAAAATCAACGGTTTCTTGTTTTAACCACCCTCGTAAGGCTAAAATCTCACCGATTTTCTGATGCTGATATTTTTGTTTATCCATTAAGACTGTTGTTAATTGTGCCTCACTAATTAAATCAGCATCTCGTAAAATTTCTCCCAATAGAGGATTCCAATAGGTTTTAGGAACAATAATATGAGGAGTAGAAAGAATGATGTTAGATTCAATTTTCATCGATTTTTTGTCACATAAATACGAATCAAGAAAGCTCTTAAACCATAATAGGTATGAATTTACATCATCGCTGTGATTTGAATTACACCAAATGACTGTTTACTGTTCACTAAAAATTGATAACTGTTCTTCTCCTGTTTTTCCCAAATGTTGATAAGCTAAACCCGTTACAACTCTTCCTCTGGGAGTACGGTTAATGTAACCAATTTGTAATAAATAGGGTTCATAGACTTCTTCAATGGTTTTAGTATCTTCTCCTGTCGCTGCTGCGATCGCGTCAAGTCCCACTGGACCCCCATTAAACTGTGTCATCATGGTGTCTAAAATAAGGCGATCAGTCCAGTCTAACCCTTGGGGATCTACTTGATAAATATCTAATGCTTCGGAGGCTAATTCTTGGGTAATAGTGTCAAATTTTTTGACTTGAATATAATCTCTAACTCTTCGTAGTAAACGGTTAGCAATACGGGGAGTTCCTCGGGAACGTCGACCAATTTCTAGGGACCCTGGTTCGGTAATTGCAGTCTTTAATAATTTAGCCGTTCGTTGAATAATTAGGGCTAATTCTTCGGGTTCATAGAATTTTAACCGTTGAATGAGGCCAAAGCGATCGCGTAGGGGAGAGGTTAGAGATCCAACTTTGGTGGTTGCCCCTACTAGGGTAAACTTAGGGAGAGGAATACTACGGGTTCTTGTTGCTTGTCCTTTACCAATGGTAATTTCAAGACGATAATCTTCCATGGCAGGATAGAGTAATTCTTCTGTTAAACGGTTCAATCGATGAATTTCATCAATAAATAAGATATCCCCTGGTTTTAAGTTTACTAATAATCCTGTAATGTCTCTAGGTCTTTCTAAAGCAGGGGCTGCCGTAATTTTACAATTCACCCCCATCTCTGAGGCTAAAATCAGGGAAATGGTGGTTTTCCCCAGGCCAGGGGGTCCATATAATAGGAGATGATCCATCGGTTCATTGCGAGTTTTAGCTGCTTGGATGACAATGGATAAGACATCTTTGAGGTCTTTTTGTCCAATATATTCATCAAAAGAATGGGGACGAATACTTTCTTCTAAATTATCTTGTTCTTGATTAATTTTTGTGTTGGTTAATCGTTCTTTTTTTTCGGGTTTAGGGTTAGGATTTTGCTCTCTTTTAATAGTCATTTGGAAAAAATTACATCATTTTCTTTATTTTACTACTTTGATTGATGTAATGTTGTAATTTATTGAATGATTTGACTTATGAAAATAAGCTATGTTTCACTGTCTCTTTCATTTTCATTTTGAAAATATTAAACTTATCTTTAGTTGAAAATCCACCATCTTTGTGAAATTTTTTATATATATTTTCATTTACTTCGTTAGATAACTTGATAATTTTTCTCTCTTCTGGCAAAGATATTGATTGCTTTAGTCCTATAAATTTAGTAACATTTTCTAAGTCATTAAAATCATCAATAATATCTTCATATTTAATTATCATTGGTTTAATTTTATTTCTTGAAATAAATAAATCTAACTCTTGTTCTTCTTCATAAATAGAATAAATAATTTGCCTAACTTTCTTATGTGAATAATCTTTCTCTAAGTCAAAAACTTTTCTTTTTGATATATTATTAACTACACTGCAATTACAAAAAGATTAAATATATGAAACGCCTATAGATTATACTACAACACTAGTATACGGTCAAGGTTTTCACGTTTAATTATTTAACTCTAGTATTCGTAAATTATTTGGATATTTAATTCTATTGATGTTTAAAAAAGCTATTATATTGTTGTTCATTAATTCTTCCTGCTTCGTATAATGTTTCAGTAATTTCAGAAATGGTTAACACAGCATAAGCGTTATATCCTTCATTTTTTAGTTTATCTTTAACTCCTTGTTCGTGATCGATAAAGACAACAATATCTTCAACAATCAACCCTGAAGAGGTTAATTTTTCTGCTCCTTCTCGGACACTTTTCCCTGTAATTAAAATATCATCAACAATCACAACTTTTTCTCCTGCTTGAAAATGTCCTTCAATTAAACGACGGGTTCCATGTGCTTTGACTTCTTTTCTTGGATAAATCATAGGATGATTTAACATTAAAGATAATCCTGTAGCTGTGGGTAAAGAACCATAAGGAATTCCTGCAATTCTATCAAAACTTAAGTTCTTCAAAATATCAGCATAAGCAGTCAAAACTTGATGGAATAATTGAGGTTTAGAGATAATTTTCCTTAGATCAATGTAATAAGAAAAAGTGGATCCTGATGCTTGTACATATTCCCCAAATAGTAAACAACCGATATCATACAATTGCAAAATTAAATCTTGATGAGGATGGGAATTTAGTAAACAGACATTAGGACTCCAAAGTTCACAATTTTGTAAATCCTGAGTAATACTTTTTCGATATTGATTAATATCTTGATTGAGAGTTTTAACTTTTTCTTTTAAGGTTTCAGATTTCAAAAAATCTTGAGGGATAGGAATCAATACCCCATCTCCTGTAGGCGTTAAAGCAGCTTTGAGTATTTCATGAATATCATTCCCTTTACTCCAAATACTCCGCATTAAAAGTAATCTTTCAGGAGCAAGAGAACGGATTTTTTTGATAACCTCTAAGTTCGTGGTTCCTACTTCTAAAAATAACTGTTCTGGGGTTGCCCACGTTTTCGCTTCTTTGATAACTTGTAGATAAAAAGGAGCTTCCTCTGTCGGATATTCTTGTAAAGCAACGGCGGAAGGATTAGAAGTATGACAAAGGACAAAAACCCCTTGATCCAGATACACTAAAAACGGTGCAATATGATCTTGTCCCGCGTAAGGACTGACCGTTACTGCATCAACTTGCCACTGTTCAAAAATGGTTTTAGCAAAAATGGTGCTGGTATTAATATCCCCATGTTTTGCGTCTAAAATAATCGGAATATTATCAGGAATTGCTGCAATAACTTTTAATAATAAGTCTAATCCTTCGCTGCCTAACGCTTCATAAAAGCCTAAAGTCGGTTTATAAGCACAAACTAACTCTGCTGTTTCTTCAATAACCCATTTTAACCAAGTTTCTAAGGCAATGATTAAACTTTGTTGCCCTTGATGGGTATCTTGGCCTTGAGGCATCATTTCTGGGTTAGGATCAAGACCGAGGATCAATAAAGTGTCATTGCTGGTGATCCGTTGGGTTAATTTCTCAAAAAAATTCATAGCGGAAAGTTAGCTGTAGAATAGGACTGATTTTACCCCATCATGACCCACCTTTCTTTTATGTACCCTTGCAACCTCATGAACACAAAAAAGACAATCATTAATTCCTTATTCCGATTATTATTGAGTTGTTTGTTAGGGTTAACCCTATCCATGACGGCAGTGTTCCCCGGTTTAGCTCAAACAGCCATTGATCAGACGATTTTAGTGGCGAATGATCCCAATTCTCGCATTAATTTACGATCAGGACCCACTGTCAATTCTGCATCATTGGGTTATGGTTTACCAGGGGATCAAGTCAGTTTAATCGACTTTAATCGAGGATCAGGGGAGGGTCCAAGAGTCCCTTGGATTAAGGTAAAATTCAGCAAGTCCGGAGCGATCGGCTGGATCAGAGGGGATTTTGTCAAAACAGATATTACCATTCTAACCGCCAATGACCCCAACTCTCGGATTAATCTTCGTAACGGCCCCAGTGTTTCCGAGGATTCCTTGGGCTATGGATTAGTGGGCGATCGCGTAAAAGTTTTAGAATGTCAAACAGGGCCAGATCAAAATCGAACCCCCTGGGTAAAGGTTCAATTTCTTCAGTCTCAAGCTATTGGTTGGATCAGAGGGGATTTTGTCATTGTGCCTCTAACCTATTGTTAAGTCTCGTTGGAAAATTTAAAAGTATGGATTTAATTACGTTACAAAATTTTCTCGATAATAGCTCTTTTCTATTGTTATTTTTAACCATGCTCATTTATTGGGCAGGGGCAGCTTTTCCTGGTTTAACCGGGTTGCCTACCCTCGGAACAACAGGGGTAGCGATCGCTAATTTATCTATGGCGACTCTTTTAGGGGCCCGCTGGTTAGAAGCGGGTTATTTTCCCCTCAGTAATCTGTATGAGTCCTTATTTTTCTTAGCTTGGGGTATAACAGCCATTCATCTGGTGGCTGAACATATGAGTCGCAGTGCCTTAGTTGGGGTGGTGACAACCCCCGTAGCGATGGGTATTACAGCCTTTGCGGCATTGTCTTTACCCCCAGAAATGCAAACCTCTGCCCCCCTGGTTCCAGCGTTGAAGTCTAACTGGTTAATGATGCACGTTAGCGTCATGATGTTAAGTTATGCAACCTTAATGGTGGGTTCCGTATTAGCGATCGCCTTTTTGGTGGTGACTCGCAACCAAGACATTGAACTGAAAGGGAGTTCTGTGGGAACAGGAAGTTATCGGGATAAATTGGGACGAGAATTACTCAATAATAATCATAAAAAACCCACGGTCAGTTTAGGGCAAAGCAATGGTAATGGGGGAACAGCCGTGTTAGAAACCGTTGCCATTGAATCTCAACCCGTTACCCTTTCCCCTCAACGCCTCAGTTTAGCGGATACTTTGGATAATATTAGTTATCGTATTATTGGTTTAGGGTTTCCTCTGCTCACCATTGGTATTATTGCCGGAGCCGTTTGGGCCAATGAAGCTTGGGGATCATATTGGAGTTGGGACCCCAAAGAAACCTGGGCGTTAATCACGTGGTTGGTGTTTGCTGCTTATCTTCATGCGCGGATTACCAAAGGTTGGCAAGGCCGTAAACCAGCTATTTTAGCCGCCAGTGGTTTTGTGGTGGTTTGGGTGTGTTATTTAGGGGTTAATTTATTAGGGAAAGGGTTACATTCTTACGGATGGTTTTTTTAACCTATCAGATAAGCATTGCTTTTCTTTACTGGAGTTTAGAGGCAGGAAGGCTGTTAAAAATCAAACAAGATAGGAGTTCAAAGTTTGAACTCCTGAACCTTTTTGACCCACTTGTTGGCTAATTTCTTGATCAATGATTATTTAAGCAGCTTGTAAACGATAATTAGCTTCACGCCAACAACGGGGAAGGGGTTCACCAGAGGGAAAAGTTAATTCTGATTTGAGAAAAGGTTCTGGATCTTGCATTTCTTCTCCACAGTGATTTCTTCCCACAATTTTAGTTTCGCAGGGGTCATAAAGATGATCCACGTTTAACACTTCAATTACATCTCCACTGGGCTTATGTTGCAAAAACATAGATTATCCCCCCATATATTCATATTCTACTCAATTTTGGTATAACATAAATCAATTAGAATATAGATAAAATACAATAAACTGTTGCAAAACTTCTCTTACTTGTTAAGAATTGAAACATTATGAGTTTCTTCCGTTCTATTTTTTGTATTTTTTCTTTAATCAGGTAAAATTCTACCCAAGCTTTAATTCTTCTTGATTTCCATTTTTATGTTTAGAAAATTTCCTACGTTGGAAAAGAAACCCCCGTTAATCTAACACTGGAATTCTATTGCTCAAGAAGCCCCTGAAAGTTAGCAACAGAACCAATAGTGATCGCTCGTCTTAATAAAGTTTTCAATAACTCCAAATCCTCAATTTGATTAATTTTCTCGACTAATTCATCGGGTAACACCTCAAAGCGAACCTCTAGCACTTCAATGACATCCTCCCGTTTTTGTTGGAGAACACCCTCAGATATTCCTTCCTGACGCGCTAACCGTTCAACACTGGTAACATAGGGCATCTGTAAATCCTCCTCGAAATTCCTAATTTCCTGTTTAAATTCACTTTCGATGGACTCTGGTAAACTCATCATCCAATCGATCAGCCTGAATAATTCTAAGATATCCTGTCTGCTGTATCCCCGTTGATACAAACTTTTGGCGATCCTCAATTTTCCTTCATAACGACCAGATGGATCTTGGTTCGTTTGCTGCGTGGTTAAATGGGCAGCGACAATCACCGCAAAAGGATTATTATTGGCTACACTCTCGCTTCTACCTTTATAATCCAGCAATTTGACCGTAGGAAACAGAAAATCAACCCGACATCCCCATAGTTCATTATTATATCTATTGGGTCGCCAAGAATCTTGGTCATCGGCTAACACTGCTAAACTGACCACAGACCGCCGATACATATCAAAAATGCGATAATTATAGACATACATTCGTTCAGCAAAGTCAGAGGATGCCTGACTCTGGATTTCAACATGAATGAGTACCCAGATTTCAGCCCCATCTCTTCGCCAAACCTTAACTAATTTATCCGCTTCTCTACGACCCATTTCAGCATCCCTGACCACCTGTTGGAATTCCTTGTCTAAAAATTCATAGCCTCGACTCCAATTAATGTTGGCATCAATTTCAGGGAAAAAGAACCCCATAAACGGTTGAAAATACAGCGATAAAGCTTCTTTCCAAGGATTATCGTAATCGGCACGTTGTTCTGTCATTAAAGCACCAAACTAGAATAGAAGTTTAAAATATTTATTCCTTGAGATTGCCTTTATTCCTGTTGATTAAAAAATCATCATGACTCAATAGAGACTGGATTAATTTTAACTTTGGGTAATTGTAGAAATAGAGTAATCATTAATGTTCCCATATAAGCAGTTAAAGCTGACCACAATAAATGATTATTTTGCCAATAATAAGATAAACTTGCTAGAGGGGAAAATCCGACAAAAAAGGCAATCAATACCCCATTTCTTAAGATAGCACCTTCTTTTAAGCCGATAAAATACCCTTCTAACATAAACGCCGTTGCTGTTAAACATAAAAGAGGCAATAACCATAAAGTGTATTGTATGACTGTTTGACTAATTTCTTGGTGATCAGTTAATAAATTAAAGATAGTTTCAGGAAAAAGAAAGGGAATAATGGCAAAACTTGAAGCAATTAGCAAACTATTAATAATAGAGACAACTAATAAAGGCATAATTTGTTCAATGGTTCCTTTTCCTTTAAAGTTTCCTGTTAACGTTTGAGTGGTCATTCCTATTCCTTGAACGGTAAATTGACTCAAGAGGGCAATTTGTAATAATAAACCATTGGCTGCTAACATTTCAGTTCCTAACAATGCACTTAAATTGGTGAAAATCGAATAGGCAGAAATGAGAGCAAAAAACCGAATTAAAATGTTTCCTTTTAAAGCAATAATTGATTTCAATTCTTGTTTATCTAAAACTTTTTTGATGATTCCTGAAATTCCATGCCATTTAACACTGATTATCATAAAAATAACAGCAACAAATAAGGCTAAATATTGACTAATAGCGGTGGCTAAACCTGCGCCCATACTTCCCCAACCCCAACGATAAATCATCAGGTAATCTAAACCAACATTAGAGAAATTACCTACAAAAGATAACAAGAAAATAGCTGCTTTCATCTCTCTCCCTAAGAACCAACCAATGAAAACAAAATTGAGTAGAACTGCTGGTGCGCCCCAAATTCTAGCATGAAAATAATCGATTCCTGATACTTCAATATCGGGAGAACCCGATAATAGTGTAAAGCCTATTTTTTCAATCGGATATTGTAAAATAATTAGAATTAGAGCAATAGTTAAAGCAATTAAACCACTGCGTAAAATGGCCAGTAAAATTCCTTCTTCATCATCCCTTCCCACTGCTTGTGCGGTGATAGCATTGGTTCCAGAACGAATGAACTTTAAAACTCGATATAAATAGTCAAAAAGAATACTTCCAAGAATGACACCAGCTAAGTAACGAATGTCCTCTAAATGACCTAAAAAAGCCGTGTCACATAACCCTGCTAAGGGAACCATCATGTTAGATAAAACACTGACTGAAGCGAGGCGATAAAAACGAGGTAAAAAGCGACGATATTTAACTGGAAGAGCGAAATTCATACAGATAGTTTGTTGTTATCTCTGACTAACAAATCTATCATTATTATACTCAATAATCAACATTTACCGCTAGCTAGTATTATTAATATAATACCGACAATAATCAGTACAAAGGGAAATAAAAACCAGACTAAATGATGCCCTCCTTCTTTAATACTTTTCCTAACAACCTTTTTTTTCTTGAATAAACCACTTATTGAAAAAATATTAGAAATAGAAATATCAGATCGAACTTGATTATATTCTTTCTCTGCACTCTTTTCAAGATCGTCGAGGGATTGAGGTGTTTTATGATGATTGCACGATTTATCTAATGCCTCTTTGATCTTAGATGCTCGTATTCTATTACGCTGATAACGATCTGTATAAGCAACAGAAGACAAGAAACCAAGGATACCAAGAACAATTAAACTAATGCATAAAGGTATATCATTACGACAAAGGTTTCCATCATTTGTCATTACACCAATAATAGCTGCTGAAATAGCTAACATAAAATTATTAGCAGTTTCTCTGGTTGATTCACTGTGTCGTGCGTGTTCTCGATAATCTTGGTATACTGATAAGTAAAATTCTTCTTGTCCCATTCTTTTTTTCTCCTAACCCATTCTTTTATTCTACGTTATAATTTATTCCGATCCATTAAATAATTATTAAAAAGTAGCAAATCATTGTTTTATGAAACCCATTCAAGTCTCAGAAATTGAATACGTTGATGTAATTGTTGTTGGTGGTGGTATTGCTGGAGTTTCCATTGCTGAATTTTTAGCCCGTCATAGTAATTTGTCCATTAAACTATTAGAAAAAGCCCCTCAAATCGGTACGTTAGCATCAGGAAAATTAGAAGGATGGTATCATACAGGCGCGTTATATTCAGGTCAAGATGACGCTCAGACTTTTATTAATTGTGTCAATGGAGTTGAAGATTTAATTAATTTTTATACCCCTTATTTTACTGAGCAATGTAACCTTAATTTAATCGAAAAAGAAGATAATTTTTTTAATCCTGCTATTATTCCTAACCCTAAAGGTTGGTTTAATGATGCACCCGTTTATTTAATTCATCCCCAAAAAGATGCCCCAGAAATTCGTTCATCTCGCCTCAAAAGTGATGCCATACAAATTAATATTCAACGCAATAGAGTTTTAGGAAGATTAGAAGTTGCCTACGGAAAACAACATAATTGGTCAGTAAATAATCAATGTTTAGCTCCAACTTATGGACAGGTAGAAAATTATGAAGGTTTAAACTGTTCCCTAAAAAATTCAACAGAAACCATCCGTAATCTTTGTCGTCAGTTTGATTTATCTTATAATGTAGAACCCTCTAATTATGACTTCCTTAAAACCCTGGATTGTTCCATGCACACCAGTCGAATTTTAAAAGATTTGGTATCAAGTTGCTTAAGTCGTGGAGTAACATTTGAAACAGGAATAAAAATTGAAAAATTATTGATTGATAGTTACGGTAAACTTAGAATTAAAAGTTTGCTATGTAAGACTAAAGAAGGACGTTCAAAAAGACTGAAAGCTAAGTTATTTATTTTTGCGGTTGGGGAAGGATTTGAACCCTTTTTAAAAGATTTACAAGTGAGGGCAAAATTAAAGCGAAGTCGTAGCGCAATGGTGGTCGCTTATCCTGCTTTAGTGGATACTAATTTTGTCAGAATGTCAACGAAAAATCGCTTTCATTTTAATCATTTTGTCCAACAGCGAGAACTAGGAGATGAAAAGTATATTTACTCTTTATTAGCTGATTCTGGTTATGCTAATGATGATAGTGTTGATGGAGTTGATATTGAACCCATTTTAGAGTCAGCAGAACGGTATTTTGGAAAAGACAAGTTATATAATCGTCAACTATATAGCTATGAATGTGTGAAAACCGAATTTATTAGCCAAGAAGAACAAAAACGACGGTATAGTTATTGGATTGAATCAAATTCAGATAGTAATTATTTATGTGTGTTACCTGGTAAATTTTCTTTCTTTCCCACAGTTGCTTATCAAGCTTATCAACGGATAAAAACGTTAATGGATTTTGAAGAAATTCAACCTAAATCTTCTTTTGACTCTAATGTAAATGTTGAAGCAAAGGCCAATCAATTAGTGGCTGAATCTTATCCTATGCAAATTTTTCTAGCCAATTAGATAGATTTCATATATGGCATTTCTATTTGAGAAATGAACAGATGAGATAGGCTTATTTCAGACAAAATATTTTAAATTTATCAATTATTGGGATAAATAGTGGTTAAAAGGATATGACAAGGATTTTTTCATCTGTTTTTTTACCATTTTAGCCCAAGTATCAAAATCAAAGTTCTCTGCTAAGGGATCTAGAGATTTTTGCGGTTGTTGATTTTCTTCAACCATAGGTAAGATCCCGATTTCTACTGTTTCATTTTTCATTAAATTGTCCTCATATTCAACAAATATTATATTTAATTATTATATCTCTTCTGGCCATAAAACAAAAGTTAATCTAGAGTTAACCTAAACTTAGAGAATACTTATATTACCATTAAACTAATAGACTTTTACTGCTAATTCATATCAAAGATTAAAATTTTTGAAACTTTATATCTATTGTTTCTCTAAAATTTTACAATACAGCAAGCTTGAAGAGGCGATCCTGAATTATTTAAGCCCATTATTGATGATTTACTTTACCATGATCCCTATCTTTTGTTGGCGGATTACAAATCTTATATTGAATGTCAAGAAAAAGTATCTCAAGCTTATAAAGATCAAGAAAACTGGAGTAAAATGTCCATTTTAAACGTAGCGAGAATGGGTAAATTTTCCAGCGATCGCTCTATTCAAGACTATTGTAATAAGATTTGGAATGCCAAACCAGTTTCTATTGACTTAAAAGATTATGTTCAAACAGAAGCACAACTCAATGTTAATCAATTTTAAGCAGTGTTGATGCCAAAGGGAAGATTTTAACTTCCCTTTTTTTGTAATTAATCAAAGACTAATAATTTTGTTACGATTATTCTAGCTAATCTATAATCTATCAATTAACTAAACCTTAATGTTGTCAGTTATGAAAGTTGCTGTTTTTAGTACCCGTTCTTATGATCGCCAATTTTTAGACGTTGCCAATCAAGCAGCTAACTCTCCCCATGAATTGGAATACTTTGAAACTAAATTGAACGAAAAAACAGCATCTTTAGCGAATGGGTTTTCCTGCGTTTGTATCTTCGTTAACGACGTAGCTAATGCAGCCACTTTAAAGAGTTTAGCTGAACAAGGAACTAAATTAATTGCCCTACGGTGTGCTGGATATAATATGATTGATATGCAAGCAGCTAGTGAATTAGGGTTAAAAATTGTCAGGGTTCCAGCTTATTCTCCCTACGCAGTTGCCGAACACGCAGTGGGGTTAATTTTGATGCTAAATCGTAAGTTAAATAAAGCTTACAATCGAGTTAGAGATGATAATTTTACCCTGGATGGTTTATTGGGATTTGACTTACATAACAGTACCATCGGTGTCATTGGTACTGGAAAAATTGGCACCATTTTTGCTCAAATCATGCAAGGATTTGGGTGTCATTTATTAGGGTATGATGTTTATCCTAATGAACATTTTAGTGGGATAGCAGGGGCAAAATACGTTGATTTACCTGAATTATTAGCAAAGTCTGATATTATTTCCCTTCACTGTCCCTTGTTACCTTCAACCCATCATCTTATTAATCGAGATACCATTGAACAAATGAAGCAAGGAGTGATGTTAATTAATACAAGTCGTGGACAATTAGTTGATACCCGTGCTGTAATTGATGGTATAAAAACAGGTCAAATTGGGTATGTCGGGTTGGATGTGTACGAAGAAGAGGAAGATCTGTTTTTTCAAGACCATTCTGATAACGTTATTCAAGATGATACGTTTCAACTCCTACAGTCTTTTCAAAATGTGGTAATCACCGCTCATCAAGCTTTTTTCACTAAGAATGCTTTGACTGCTATTGCTCAAACTACTATTGATAATATTAGCAGTTGGGAACAAGGGACTGAGTTAACCAATGAAGTCAAATTATCATAAATTTCCATAAGTAGTCCGACATAAATATAGTTATGTGTAATTTATTTTGTGTACTTACTTAGATACGGTTATCCTCCCTTCGGATTCTTATCCAAGAAAGCTACAATCTGATTTAAGAACTTTATGAAAGTTAACATAAGAGGAAATACTGATGATGAGTATGATAACCATCTTAATCTTTCTTTGGGGACTCGTGGCTATTGCGGAGCGACTAACTCATGAATCTCGATCCACCTAAAATATACTGAGTTCATTCTAAATCAGGAATAGTATAGTAGAGATAGATGGAGTTGAATTCTCTATTGTTGATGGAGATAAACAATTATGATGTTACCAGGTTTATGTTCTGCCCGTAGTAAGACCCTATTATGGACTGGTATTACGTTAGCTATCGTTGCCATTTTATAGTTTCTCCTAGGAGAATCTTATTTTAGCTTTCTGCGTCTATTGTGTTATTCTGTAGTTTATTTATTGTGATCTAGGCATATCCTCGATCACACCATTGGCAGTATAACAGGGTGGAGGATTGAATTAAAGATGAATATTTTGGGCATTTCTGCCTATTATCACGATAGCGCAGCAGCTTTAGTTCAATCGGGAAAAATTATTGCTGCAGCCCAAGAAGAAAGGTTTACACGGAAAAAACACGATCCTAAGTTTCCGAGGAATGCCATTGGTTATGTTTTAACAGAAGCTAATCTTTCCCTAAGAGGGTTAGATTATATTGTTTTTTATGAAAAGCCTTTAATTACCTTTGAAAGACTCTTAGAAACCTATATTACATACGCGCCTCAAGGGTTTCGTTCTTTTGTTACAGCCATGACAGCATGGCTACAAGAAAAATTATATTTAAAGACAGTTTTAAAGAAAGAATTAGCTAAGTTAGCTAACTGTACAACCACTCAACTTCCCCCTTTATTATTTACAGAACATCATCAATCTCATGCCGCTTCTGCTTTCTTTCCCAGTCCCTTTGAAACCGCAGCTATTTTATGTTTAGATGCTGTAGGAGAATGGGCAACAACTTCTTTATGGTTAGGGGAAGGTAATCAAATGATTCCTCAGTGGGAAATCGACTTTCCTCACTCTTTAGGTTTACTATACTCTGCTTTCACTTATTATACAGGATTTAAAGTCAATTCTGGAGAGTATAAATTGATGGGTTTAGCCCCTTATGGGGAACCCAAGTATACGAATTTAATCCTAGAACATTTAATTGATATTAAAGAGGATGGAACATTCCGCCTCAATATGGATTATTTTAACTACGCAACTGGTTTGACTATGACAAATCGTAAGTTTGCTCAACTGTTTGGTCAACCCCCCCGAAAGCCAGAAAGTCAAATCAGTCAACGGGAGATGAATATTGCTGCATCTATTCAAAAAGTTACAGAAGAAATTGTTTTAAAATTAGCCAATGCTGCCCACAAAGAATTAGGGATAGATAATTTATGTTTAGCTGGAGGAGTTGCTTTAAATTGTGTCTCTAATGGAAGGCTTTTACGAGAAGGAAAATTTAAAGATATTTGGATTCAACCAGCAGCAGGAGACTCAGGTGGTGCCATTGGTGCAGCGTTAGCAATTTGGCATCAATACTTAGAAAATCCCCGTTATGTAGCTCATTATGATGGAATGCAAGGAGCTTATTTAGGTCCTCAGTTTAGAGACGAAGAAGCCCAAGAATATTTTGATGATGTTAGAGCTAATTATGTTTATTTAGAAAACAGTGAATTGTTTAGCAAAGTAGCAGAAATTTTAGCCCAAGGCAATGTGGTGGGTTGGTTTCAAGGACGGATGGAATTTGGTCCTAGAGCATTAGGAAATCGCTCTATTATCGGTGATCCTCGTAATGAAAAAATGCAGTCAGTAATGAATTTGAAAATTAAATATCGAGAGTCATTTCGGCCCTTTGCTCCTTCTGTTTTAGCGGAAAAAGTTAACCAATATTTTGAATTAGATAAACCCAGTCCTTATATGTTATTAGTAGCAGAAGTTAAAAAAGACTTACATATCCCTATGACTGAGGAACAAAAACAATTATTTGGTATCGATAAATTAAAAATTCCTCGCTCAAAAATTCCCGCTGTTACCCATGTTGACTATTCAGCAAGGGTGCAAACTGTTCACCGTCAAACTAACTCCCGTTATTACCAATTAATTAAACAATTTGAAGCATTGACGGGTTGTGGCGTTCTAGTCAATACTTCCTTTAATGTTAGGGGAGAACCCATTGTTTGTAGCCCTGAAGATGCCTATGGTTGCTTTATGCGTACAGAGATGGATTATTTAGTGATTAATAATTATTTATTAGAGAAGTCTAAACAACCTCAATGGCGAAAAGATGAATCTTGGAAAGAAGAATTTGAACTAGATTAATTAACCAAGGAGGTAAAAAGATGTTTCATGAAATACCTAAATTAGATAAAAGAGGGTTAGGGGATTTTGGCTTATTAATGGCTACCATTATTGCCTTATTATTTGGCTTAATATTACCCTTATTATGGGGTCATAATTTACCTTTAATTCCCTGGATTATTGCGGGCATTTTAGCTAGTTTAGCCCTATTGATTCCTCAATCTCTTTCCCCTATTTATCAAGGATGGATGAGAGTTGCTCAGGTACTTGCATGGGTAAATAGTCGTCTTATTTTGGGGCTTATTTTCTTTATCATTGTGATACCAATGGCGATGATCATGAAAATAATTAAACGAGATCCCCTTAACAGAAAGTTTGAAATTAGATTAGAAACTTATCGCATTTCTAGTCAAATTAAAAATAAAGTTAGTATGGAGAAACCTTATTGATGGAAGGATTTATTGAGCTTTTACAAGATTTATGGGGCTTTTTAAACGAACGTAAAAAATATTGGTTAGCCCCATTAATTATTACTTTAGTATTATTAGGTGCTTTAATTGTTTTCACTCAAGGATCAGCGATCGCTCCTTTTATTTATACTTTATTTTAGTGAAAACAGACAGTATTTTCTATCGATTATTTCAGTCATTTCCTAGCTTCTTCTTTGTACTTATCTAGTTTTAGGAGTTCGGGAGTTCGCGAGGGCAGGCTTCGCCCGATGCTCCCCAGCAGGAGTTCAGAAGTTGAATATATAGGTGTACCTCATTTCTCCATATACAAAAAATTTTGCTGCAAAACCTCTGTAGATGTTACTTCAATCAGAATTTTTGGGAAAGATAATATCGTAGTCTAAATCCTGGCCATATTTCAGTGCAATCTGAGCAACTATGTCCTTTAATCCTATCAAATACCTTGATGGCCAAGCCAGTCTACTCGTACTGAATCCTAACTGATGCGTAATCTGTGACTCCAGAGGATAAACCCTGATGAACAAAAAGACTGATACTCCTATTACTTCACTCTCCCCAGACTCTCATAAAGACGTTCCTTGGTGGAATCGTTCCGTCATAGGGGAAGATAGTCTTGTAGACGACTTGCTGGGAAAGCTTAGTAAACAAGAAGTCTCAGAAAGTGCGCTATTTTTGCATAATCGGGAGATGACGGACCTTAAAGTATTTGCAAAAACGGCTGAAGCCATTGATAACGAAAAATTTGGACAAGATGAGTTTTTAGTCTTTGTCAAAATGCAGTATCTACTGCGTAAAGGAATTAATGAATATCAGGGACTCTATGAAAGTTTGCAACTACTAAAAGCGGCCATTGACGCTAAAGATTGTTTTATTTCTATTGACCAAGCAGAGTTACGGTATCGTGGGACAAAACAGCAAGAATTTTATAACTTTGTGGAAAGTTTATTATTAGATCATGAAAATACCAAAGTGTTTCGAGAACAAATGCAAATGAGATTGGCTGATGTTCTCCCCCAAATTAAAACAGAAGAAGGAAAAACAGCCTTACAAAACTATGTTAAATATATTGATCAATTATCGGATAACGAATTAGGATTAAAATTATTGTCCCGTTTCAAAGCCTATCAACTGGGGGACTATTCTATTTTGCGGGTCATCTCTGAGTTGATTCAAAGTTTAGGTAAACGGGATTTATTAGACTTCAAAGGGTTAGTGTCATTGGTTAGAGTTAATTATGAAACCTTTGAAAAATTACGGGACATTATTGGACTCTCTCAACGACAAACTACTCCCGAAACCTATGGGTTAATGATTCAGTTTATTGCTTTATCCAATCGACATGGTATTTCTCATTTGAAGTTTGATGACTTAATTAAAGTGATGCAAAAATGGTACAAACCATATCAAGCTATCATGGGTATTCGTCAAGAACATCCTCCCAGTCAATATAAACAACCCAAAGCGTTCAAAGAGGCTATTCCAGGGGTAGAAATTTACGAAAAGTATAAAAAATGGTTGACAGATAAGAAAACAGGTATGGTCTTTATTGACTTTGGGGATGAAAACTAATTTGACATAATTAATTAAAATATTTTATAATAAGCGATTGTGTGTCTGATTCGGTGCTCGGATCAGGTTATGACATTCCTAAAAGCACAAAGCATAATCATTAACGGTTTTAACTTTGGGCTACCTGTACGGCAACTAAACTAAGGACAAAATTATGAGCTACGCTATTATTGAGGCGGGGGGAACTCAACTCCGTGTTGAACCAGGCCGTTTTTATGATATTAATCGTCTCAGTGCTAATGAAGATGGTTCTTATGTCATTGATAAGGTCTTATTGATTAACAATAACGATGAAATCACCATTGGACAGCCTTTTATTGAAGGGGCAACCGTTGAAGGAACGGTTATGGAAGAACGACGCGGACGGAAAGTAATCGTTTATAAAATGCGTCCCAAAAAGAAAACTCGTAAAAAACGGGGTCATCGTCAGGAATTAAGTCGTTTAATGATTAATTCTATTAGTCTCAATGGTTCTGTTATTTCAGACACAGCCTCAGACACCACAGAAGAAGAATAATCCTACAATAGACTTAATATTACAACAGAGATAAAGCATTATGGCTCACAAGAAAGGAACAGGAAGTACCAGAAACGGACGGGACTCTCGGGCCCAGCGACTCGGGGTTAAACGTTACGGTGGCGAAGTGGTCAAAGCGGGTAATATTCTCATTCGCCAACGAGGAACAAAGGTTCACCCAGGAAACAACGTTGGACGAGGCAATGATGATACCCTCTTCGCTTTAATTGACGGAGTTGTTACTTTTGAATATAAAACGAAAAGTCGCAGAAAGGTCAGCGTTTACCCTGTAGCAGCAGAATAACTTTACTTGATCGGTGGGCAAGCATTTTAGACACTATGATAGCTTTAAATAAGTGCCTCTTTTGCCCACCGTACAGGTTTAACGAAAGTGTTGGCAGAAGTCGTCATCTATAATTTAGAAATTCTGAATCCGCTTTAGAAAGTAGATAATCATACGGAGTGAGTGTTTATAAAGATCTTAGGGGAACGCTCCAGTCTTAATTCCCTAGTAAGTTTATGCCAAAATCATTGAATCTTGACAAACAGCCAATTTTTATTTAATTTCTATTAAGTTGAAGTGATTTTACTAATTTTTAAGGTTATTATATTAGTCTAACCTTAAACTGTACCTGAATAATATCTGTTTAAGGGAAAACATGGTTGTTTAGAAAAATTCACTAGGATTAGGAAATGCCAACTCAGCAATGTAAACAAGCATATTTTAACCTTGATAAGATACAAAAAGCCCATTTTTTTAGTTGGTTATGTGAAGGTAGAAAAATCCGTGAAGGAAAATATATTATTTTTAATATTTTTAACGAAAAGTATATTGAATCAGATTTATTTGCTAATTTATTAAATTTGATTTCAGAATCTTATCAAGAGGAACTAGAAAAAGGAGTTTCTTCCTCAGAAGCTGTTAGAACTTCTTATAAAAATGCTTGCAAAAAAATTTGGAATAAACACCAACATAATTTATATTGTCAAGGAGCAGAATCTGAGGTTAAAACCGACACTTTATTGCATCACGTCATGTACTTGGAAAAAGTTCAAACTATGGTTTCTGAAGCACGAAAGTATCCTGGGAGCTTACAAACAAATTGGGAAGATTTTTTAGACGTAAGCCTGATAGACCAAACTGGGCATATTTTAATGAAAATCAAGAAGATCAAGATCCTTTAGCTAATCTTTCTGAAAGTGATTGTCTAAATACACTTGGTTTACCTGATATATGGTATGAGCGTGGACTAGATCAAAATCACCCTAAAGCACCTTGGCGAATTCGGTATCGGCCAAAAGAAAGTATTACAAGGCATATTCCCACAATTGCAGATACCTTCTTCCGCTCTTCGAATCCGTACTTTCAAGTAACGAAAGACGCAAGATGGGGATGGACAAAACCAGTTACACAACCGAGAGGAACACAAGGAGTGCCTGAGTTGCTTTTCGCTGTCTTTGTCAGAAAGAGGGACTAGAGGCGATTGGAAAATACTTTCCCATGTTTGTTGCCGCCTCATTTCGAGCGGGTATGAAAGTGCTTGTCTACTTAGAATTAAAACAAGTAAAGCGAGATTATTTTAATAAGTTCCCCCAGGAAATTAATTTACAGCTAAACATTGCTCTTAAACAAATCAAACAACAGTCTCAAGAGCAATATGAATTTGTTTATAGAGAAGCAACTGAATTAAATTTAATTGTTTCAACAACAATAGAAGCAGCCCTTTCAAGGTGTTGTGATTATTCTCAAATTATAGTTAGGTAAAAGAATCTATGTTGCTAATCTAGGAAGTAGGGAGAATGATTCTAGGGCAGGTATTTGA
>JAAUYD010065857.1_pt1 | contig 27175 bp, 25 predicted proteins | sample 7278101 | NCBI WGS metagenome assembly JAAUYD01 (sample SAMN14350128, study PRJNA611818) | marine sediment metagenome | isolation source: surface marine sediment (0.6m) | place: French Polynesia: Moorea | collected 2018-08
AAGATGGTAGAGGCATATGCAAATAAAGGCAAAAAATATGAAGAACGGGTTGAGGCGTACAACGAAAGGGTCAGACAGGTAAACGCTAAGCTAAAGAAAAGGAAGGAGACTCAGTAAACCACGCCCTAACCTTCCTATAAACCAAATCCAAGATAACTGCTCTGCCGGAAATTACCGGCGGAGCAATTGAACTCATAAATGCTGCATCCGGCACCAAGACCAATCCATGTAGCGGTCATATCCTCTTTTCAGGATCTTTCTCCTTGACATTCCACGCCAGTTCCCTATTTTTATTCAAATAATTTAATTTGATGAAAATCAGATCATATTAATTGAAGAAATCGAGGAGGTGACTTCATGGCTGAAACAAACGGTGACGCTTCAGCAAATTTTGAAAAAGCTTTACAAATTGGTCGACCGCCAAATGTGGTTAATTGCTTTCCCAATTCAAGAGCCCTAATAGTGAGTGGAAAATTTATTGATAGGGCCATGCTTGCCAAAGGCGGGGCCATTGCCATGGCCGCTAACGGCCGGAGTAGTTTTGTAATCCGTGGCGCTTTAAAGGCTGCACAAAGAGCCAATGCAGCCCTAATCATCGAAATCGCCAAATCTGAGGGGGGTGCGAATGCCTATTGCGCTGTAAATTATTGGAATATCGCTCGCATCGTGGATGCTATATGCAACGAATTGGGGATTACGATTCCGGTGGCTATCCATGCCGATCATTATGGGTTAAAAAACGACCAGGATGTGACTGCTGCCAAAACTGAAATACCAACTTTGTTTGAAGCCGGCATCACATCAATAGCCATTGATGCCTCTCATATGCCGGATGACAAAAATCTCCTTGCCAATCTTGAGCTCTACCCTTTTGTTCCGAAATGGGCCGGACTGGAAACAGAGATAGGTGAAATTAAAGGGAAAGAAGGCCTGTCAACAGTTGAAGAAGCTATGTTTCTGATTCAAGGTTTAAATGCCCATGACATTTTCCCGGACTGGATTGCCTTGAATAATGGGACAACTCATGGCATTGAGGCCAGCGGTAAAGGTATTCAAGTGGAGCTGACCAGGCAAATTCACGATGCCTTAGAAAAATACAAGGTTTCCGGAGCACAGCACGGGACATCCGGCAACAGCTCAGATCGCCTGCGGGAAATAGCTGCAAAAACCAGATCCACTAAGGCAAATGTCGCCACCGCTCTCCAGATGATATCATGGGGTATAGAGGTCAACGACTATGGAAATGCACAATTGGATAAAGAGGACAATTTTATCAAAGTAAGTGATCAAGGTGTGACGGATTCTATGTGGTCTGAAATGGTTGCTTTTGCGAATGATCAGGGTTGGAAAGGAGGCAACTATAAAAAACTCAACCTGCCTTTTGAAAACAAATTACTGGGTCAGTCCGTCGAGATTAGAAACCGTATGGTCAAAAGGGTTGATGACTTCGTGTATAATATGCTCGTCAATGTCCTTAATGCCAAAAACACTGCTCCTCTGGCAGTGGCTGCTATTCTTGAAGCCGGGTCCTATGATCCCGGCCCAAAGGCCAGTCGGATCGAAAATCCCGCAGAGTGGACGCCCGAAAAGATTGTTGAGCGAGGTGCTTTAATCATCAGTGACAAAGGACCAGAAGGAGATTTTGACGATTAGCCGATAAAACGATATTGTGATATAATTCCAGCCACTAGGACGCCAAAATAAATTCAAATATGACAAAAACCTTTGTGGCCTAGTGGCTGAAACACCAAAATAGATTGCACTGATTTGGAAAACCTGAATTCTTCATGCTTCATTATGATCTATATCAGTTTTAGATGGAACCAAGGTTGTGCAATCGGTTTCAAATCGATCTTTCATTTTTCTTAACCTTCCTGACACGATAGCTGACAGATATTCAGTTTTTATAACCATTATTTCAGTAATCTACAAAGAATCTTCTGCACTATCCTCTCTCATTATTTCATTTTTTTCTAAAGTCGTTGTCGAATACTGCCGATATGTAAGTCAACAAGTCAGGAGGTTTTAGAGATGTTTGTCCATAGTTACCAGATGCACAATGTATTAAATGTATACAGCAATAAGCTCAGACACAACATTTCAACGAGAGAGCAAATTTCATTTGAAAAAGCATCAACTCAACGAGTCAATTTGACTTCAGAGGGAAAACGAAATTCCACCATCGAAAAAGTCTCAAAAGAAATTTTCGATAAAATCGTACGGTTCGGGTCACAAACCGGCACATCCCTACAGGGGTCAGATGAAGCTAAAGAAAGTGTGAAAAATGAGAATGGATTGGTCAAACCAAGCAAATCAGGCTTCGTTTATAATGTCATGGATGCTGTCAATGGAAAAACGACCAACGCAGTTTCGGTGGAAGATTCAGAATTTTTAATCCAGAGGCTCGATCAAATGTCTAAAGATACGATAGCAATAAAAAAAAGAGATACCGGAATTCAAGATAAAGGAGAAATCGACAATCCGATATCAAAAGCTCGCGGAGTGAAAGAATCCTTACCTGCTAATCTTGACACTGGATAAGGATTAAGGAAAAAGGGGGATATCATGATTAACGCAATTGGTGAAGCTTCGATGCAACAATTTGTGCGGCCAGGTTATAATACAGAGACCATTACCAAGGATCTAGCGGTTCAGAAGACGGAAAAGGTTAGAAAACACCGTCCGGTGGAAAAGGGAGACGACGGTCAAAAGCCTGAAATGAATTTGCAATCCGAAGGCAAAATGAAAACTCGCAACAGCTTTATTGATGGAACCCTGGTAGTTGAGAAATACGATGAAGACGGCAATTTGGTAAAAAGAACCCCTCCGGGTTACCTGCCCATTGGAGAAATGGCTTAAAATAGAAAAGCCCGCAATCCTAATTAAACGAATCCGGACATAACCGATTAGGAATGAGGAGAAAACACATTGATAAAAGCGAAATTGGTTTTTAGCTTGTAATCTCGGTAGATAGGGATTATCCAGGTTTTGCTTTCATCTTTGGAAATACCGCCATGGTTGAGCTAAAGAAAGGGCGATTGGTTATGCTGGTTCACTCGCGCCATTGAGCCGATCCATTCATTAGCAGTGGCAGTGAATTCATAGTCTATCAAACTGTTTTTTCACCCTCTCCCAAATCCTTGCTTTTTCATTTAAAGGAATGCTCTCAAAATCCCGCTTACTCTGGGCAACCAGATTTTCTACTTTTTTAAATCGCATTTCAAATCTTTTATTAGAACCTGCTAGTGCGGTTTCAGGATGAACTTTAGCAACACGTGCCAAATTCACCAGGACGAACAGAATATCGCCAAATTTCTGCGATAATTGGGAATGATTCGCTTTATCTGTTGAAGCTTTCAACTCACGTACTGTTTGTTCTGCATTCTCACAAGCCTCATCAATTTTTGCCCAATCGAATCCACTTTTGGCAGCACGGTCCGAGATGCGAAATGCGCGCATTAAGGCAGGAAGTTGAACCGGTACGGAATCAAGGGAGGATTGCATCGATTTGGTCTTGTTCTCACTTAATTTAATTTTATGCCAATTTTCAACAACTTCATCACAACTGTTTAGGTTAGATTCACCGAATACATGAGGATGGCGTCGAATCATTTTACGTGTGATCGCTTTGACGATATCTGACAAATCGAATTCTCCACGTTCCTCAAACATTCTGGCAATAAACACGATATGGAATAAGACATCGCCGAGCTCTTCGAGTATTTGTTCCGTTTTACCGGACTCGATCGCATCGGCTAGTTCAAATGCCTCTTCAATCAGATAAAGGCCACCATCAGTCGGCGTCTGTTTCTTATCCCAGGGACACCCATGATTTCCCCTCAGGGTTTCGACCAGCTGGATGAGTGCATCCATTGAGGTAAGGGATTCCTCTAATTCTGAATTTCCCATGTTTTTCTTAATATCTCCAACTTGGCAGTATAACTTTGTTTCATGTCCTTGGATACCACTTTCGCCATTTTCTCCGATACCCAGGAGATGTGGGGGGCCAACATGGAGTTTTTAAGAAACGCAGATCCTTTGGGGAGGAACGCAGTGAAGGTGATAAGTAGAATGGAGGCGATCAGGATACCTTTAACAAGGCCGAATCCAACACCGCAGAGGCGATCGACCCAACCCAAAAATGCAATGTTCAAAAGATACTTGATGATAATTCCCAAAATACCGACAATAATCAGGACACTGCAGAATATAATTAGAAAACTCAGTATGTTAAGATAAGCAGTTTCTTTGATCAGACCCGACAGCAGTTGTCCAACGGTCGGGTAATAGGTAAAAGCTGCATAAAAACCGCCCAGTGCACCGATGATGGACGACACTTCTTTGACCAGTCCCCTGAAAATGCCTCTTACAAGGCTATAGCCTAAAATTACTATAATTATGATATCAAACGGATTCATAACTATGAATTTATGTTTATCAAGCAGTTGCAGAAAAGATAGCAGTTAATCGGCTGGATTAACAAAGCATGCATGGCGAGTCAAGGTATTTTTCTTTTTTAGTGTCGAATACAAATTGGCGTTTGCATTCCATCAAATAGATATGATAAAAATAGCCCTCGTGTTTGACAGCAATCCGGGGCACTGAATCATTTTTAAAAATGGTGGATAATTCTCGATACAAACAAACCAGTCTTGATTTTGCGGACATTAATCTGGCTCAGCAGCTTTTCGGTGAGCACAATAATCACCTGAGAAGAATTGCAAAGGCCACGGAGGTCACTATCAATGCCAGGGGCACCACTGTTTTTATTCACGGAGACCAAATTGCCACCACCCTGGCCGGCAATATCCTCAGACAGCTCTACGGTCTATTGAAAGAAGGTTACCCAATTCATGCCAACGATATCGACTATGCGGTAGGAGCCCTAAGCTCTGATGACCAGTTAAAATTAAAAGAAATTTTTCTTGACAAGGTATATATTACATCGAAAAAAAGCGCCGTCACCCCTAAAAGCAAAGCGCAAAAAGAATATATAGACGCCATCCGAAACTATGATATCGCCTTTGGAATCGGTCCAGCTGGAACCGGAAAAACCTATCTGGCAATGGCGATGGCGGTCTCTGCATTATCTAAAGGTATTGTTAGTCGTATCATCTTAACCCGTCCGGCGGTGGAGGCGGGAGAATCTCTGGGATTTTTGCCGGGTGATCTGGCTGAAAAAGTCGATCCTTACTTGAGGCCGCTTTATGATGCGCTCCATGACATGATGAGATTTGAAAAAGCGGCGATGTTGATGCAAAAAGGAGTAATAGAGGTTGCCCCCATCGCGTTTATGCGGGGACGAACGCTCAATGATTCATTTATTATTCTGGATGAGGCCCAAAATACAACAACCGAGCAGATGAAAATGTTTTTAACCCGCATCGGCTTTAATTCCAAAGCGGTAATCACAGGGGATATCACCCAAATCGATCTGCCGGCTGAAAAAGTTTCCGGACTTGTGGAAACCAAAAACATACTACAAGGCATCGAAGGAATAAAATTTGTCTTTTTTACCAAAAGGGATGTAGTCCGGCACAGACTGGTGCAAGAAATTATTCGAGCCTATGAGGAGCTTGAAGCCGGCAAGGTAAAAGCAACGTCCGAGTGACAGACAAGGACGGGTGGTGAGACATTCAAACAGATAAATAGAAAATTCCCAAATGGACAAAAGCTAAATTACCATTATCAAGAAAATAACGTACGTTAAATTTAAACCCCGCTTATAGATGAGCATTGTAGCTGGAACAAATTATATCTGAAGAATATGAGCAAAGATAGATATAGCGGAGCGGACAGTAAGTTCAACGACCATGATCGGCGGTTTCGTTGGGCAATATTGGGTACCGTAACAATTCTATTTTCGATAATCCTCTTCCCCAATCTGGTTATCACAAGGCATCAGTATACTTTGGGGGATGTAGCCGAAAGAGATATTAAATCTCCTCGGGACTTCTTTGTTGAAGATCAGGCGGCGACTGAGATTTACCGTCAACAATCGGTAGATAAAGTCCTTACGGTTTATGACTATGATTCCGATCTTGCCAGGGTATTGTCCAGAAATGTCGAAGCCGTCTTTGCAGAGATGAGAACGACTTCTGATGACCACCCCAACGTCGAAACCCGCGTAACGGCTTTACAAGAAAATTCCGGCGATAAAGTGGATATTGTTAAAGATCCGATAAAACCTGTCATTTCCGACCGGCGTGAGTATTTGGAAGAAAAGCTTGGTATCCGGGTAAACGAGGGAGCTTACAGGGCGCTAGAAAAAGTGCAATTTTCCAAAGACATTTCTGCCCTGATCAACCGAATATTACAGAAAATATTGAACAACGGGGTTGTGACCAACAAGGAAATCCTACTGAAAGAATCTGAAAGAGGCATTATTTTAAGAGACGTCCGCACCAAAAATGAACAAGAACTGCACCAGCTAAAAAAACTATATGGCCTTGACCAAGCCAAAACAATGGTCCGAATTGTCGGCCAACCGCTGCTTGCTGATCTGGATTACAGTCTTTTAAACCTTGTGGTGGATTTTGTTCAAAGGCTCATCCAACCAAATATTACCTTAAACCGCAACGAAACTCAGGAACGAAAAATCGAGACAGCGGCAGCAATTAAGCCGGTACTTCACAAAATCAAAGCAGGCGAAATGCTTCTGCGCGAAGGGGAGCTTGTCACTGAAGTCCAGCTGTTAAAGCTCCGAGCCCTTGAGACCCAAACTAAAAAAAGACACTTATTTATATCAAGTGTGGGTGCAGCTATGCTGTTAATAAGCTTGCTGATAACCACCTATATTGTCCATTTAAGTCAGCTGGGCCGGTTGCCGACGGAACATAATAAAAGTCTGCTTTTTATGGCGAGCGTATTTTTAATTTTTTTCTTTCTTGCAGAGCTAAGCTACAAATTATCAGAAGTTTTGACACAAAACTCAGCAATTCCCATCCATATGTCCTCGATGTGGTTTGGAATTCCCCTGGCTGCGGCTGCCATGATAATTTGTGTTTTTATGGGATTGACGATCGCAATACCATTGGCGGTGGTTATAGCTGTCTCCTTTGCAGTCATATTTGAAAACAACCTGACAATTTTTCTTTTTTTTCTCGTCAATGGCACCATGGCAGCCTACTGGATAAAGCATTGTAGGGAACGCAAGGTCTTTATCATAGCCGGTGTTAAACTCGGCATCCTCAATATCTTGCTGGTGACCTCTATCGATTTATACGTAGTTGAATTCTCAAATGCCAAACTGCTCTGGGACTGGACTTTTGCCTTTATGGGCGGACTTGGCGCAGGCATTGTCACAGCTGGCATTGTCCCGCTGGCTGAAATGGCATTCGGTTATACAACTGATATTTCGCTTCTTGAATTGGCCAGCCTTGATCGACCCATTCTGCGCCGGCTTATGATCGAAGCGCCGGGCACCTACCATCACTCTGTGATCGTCGGATCGCTTGTGGAAGCAGCGGCAACTGAAATTGGCGCGAATCCCTTGCTTGCAAAAGTTTGCGGATACTACCACGATATCGGCAAAATTAAAAAACCACTCTATTTCATCGAGAACCAGGAAGCCGGCATCAATAAACATGACAAATTGGCACCGTCGATGTCCAGCTTAATTTTGATTTCCCATATCAAATATGGCGTTGAAATCGCTAAAGAAAACAAACTCGGCCAGACTATCATTGACAGCATCCGGCAGCATCATGGAACCAGTATCATCCAGTATTTCTATGAAAAGGCCAGACAACAAAAAGGAGAAGATGCTGTTAGTATTGATGATTTCAGGTACTCCGGCCCAAAACCGCAGACCCGCGAGACCGGTCTGGTCATGCTCGCCGACGTGGTTGAAGCTGCATCGCGGACATTGGATGATCCAACACCCTCCAGAATTCAAAATCTCGTCAAAAATCTTTTCAATAGTATATTATCAGATGGTCAACTCGATGAATGCGAACTGACTCTCAAGGATCTGCACAAAATTGCCCGAAGCTTTGACAAAATCTTAAATGGTATTCATCACCATCGCATCGAATACATTGAAAAAAGACCAGCGGCTGGCACACACGGCAGGGGAAGGACTGGAAATGGAAATCCTGATAAAAAACCGGCAAAGCTCGTACGAGATTTCGCTGGAAAAAATAGAGCAAACGGTGAGGGTCATCTTAGACGCGTTAGATTGCCCTGACGGGGAGATTTCCATTCTCATTGCAGATGATCCGGCAATAAAAGAATTAAATCGAAAATACCTAAACCGTAATAGTCCGACGAATGTCATTGCATTTCCGATGCGTCAAGGCGAATTTGCACACTTGACTCCGCAACTTCTTGGCGATGTGGTAATATCAACCGATATGGCGGCAAGGGAAGCAAAATCCTCCGGCATGAGCGTAGAGCAACGGTTTAAAGAACTGCTCGTTCATGGCATTTTACATCTATTTGGTTACGATCACGAAACCTCAGCACAGGAAGCCCGAAATATGGAAATCAAAAACCAAGAGTTGTTGAAACTAATTTAAAGGGGATTACATCGATGGCCGGATTAGCAGTAAAAATCGACCAGGTGGCTGCCCTGAGGAACACCCAGAAAAGTCAGTCGCCAGACCCGGTGATAGCGGCAACCATGGCGGAACTGGCCGGGGCCGACGGCATCACCGTCCATCTGAGACTTGACCGTAAATATATTAACGATAGAGACGTTCGCATCCTGCGCAGTGTCATCCAGACCAAACTCATTATGGAAATGGCCTCAACTTCCGAGATGGTGGGGGTGGCTCTGGATATCAAACCAGACTTTGTCACCATAGTTCCTGAAAAGCGTGAAGAATTCTCAGCAAATGGGGGGCTCGATCTTATCGTACATCGCGCCGATATTTCAGATACGGTCGCGACGCTGCAAAACAGCGGAATACCGGTAGGCCTCCTGGTGGACCCGGAGCCAGAACAAATAAAGCTTGCCCATAATATCGGCGCATCTGTAGTAGAGCTGCAGACCATGGCTTATAATGACGCAAAGAGTGCTCAAAAAAGACATCAGGCGTTTTTACATATTGTTGATGCCGTTAAGCTCGCCCATAAACTAAAATTCAGTGTTAAAGCCGGACGCGGGTTGTGCTATAAAACGATTAAAGTATTCCAAAAAATTGATGAGATCGATGAATTCAGCATCGGCCACAGTATAATTTCGCGGGCTATTCTTGTTGGTATGCGAACAGCGGTAGCTGATATGAGGAAGCTGATTTTGGCGCTGTGATAAGCTTTAATTTTGCTTTTTTGAGTTCAAGAAGCCATACATCAATGCCTCAACGCACCGGCATGGTTCTGTTTTTATCGCCATGCGCAAACTCACCGTTCTGAATATATTCCAGAGATAAATTTATCCTAAAGCCATAGATATTATATCGTGGAGTTTTAAATGATACTTGTTACAGCAAATGAAATGCAGCAGATGGATCGACGCACCATCGAATCTTTCGGCATACCCGGCCGGGTACTGATGGAAAATGCCGGCCGAGGGGCTACCCGTTTTTTTTTAGAACGATTCTCAAAGTTAAGCTATAAACGGGTCGGTGTCATTGCCGGAAGCGGAAACAATGGTGGTGACGGATTCGTCATAGCTCGTTACCTGATGCAACAGGGTGTTGCAGTAAAGGTATTCCTTTTATCTTCGAGCAACAAGGTCAAAGGCGATGCAGCGGCCAACCTGCAGCTTTTAAAGCCCCTTGATATCCCGTTGATTGAAATCCCAAATGAAAAGGCTTTTTCGGCCTATCGATCCGTTATGGCGGATTTGGACATCTGGATCGATGCGATTCTCGGGACCGGTTTGAACTCGGATGTCAGAGGATATTTCAAAACGATTATTGAGTTTATAAATAAACTTAAAAAGCCAGTTTTTGCCGTCGACATTCCATCAGGACTGAATTCGGATACCGGACAACCCTGTGGAACCAGTATACGTGCCAGTGCAACGGCAACCTTTGGTTTTGCCAAAACAGGCCACATGATCTATCCGGGGGCGGGCTGCACCGGTCCGCTTGAAATCGTCGACATCGGTATACCCCCGCACATCGTTAAGGATGTGGCACCCAAACAGTTTCTGTTAACGCAACAACACATCAAATCTCATCTGAAATCCAGGAATGCAGAAGCTCACAAAGGCATCACCGGCCATTTGCTGGTAATCGCCGGTTCCTCCGGAAAAACCGGCGCCGCCTCAATGACAGCTATGTCTGCCTTACGTGCCGGTGCCGGTCTCGTGACACTGGCAACAGGACAAGGTTGTCACCCAGTTGTTGAAGCCCAAGTCGTTGAGGCAATGACAGAACCGCTGCCGGAAAACCCTGATGGCACCCTTGGACTGAAAGCCCTCGACGCCATACAAAAATTGATACCGGGCAAGAAGTGCCTTGCAATCGGACCAGGTCTTGGTCATACACCTGAAACCGAAGAGTTGGTATGCAGACTTATCAGAGAAAGCCAAATTCCAGTGGTGCTGGATGCCGATGGCATTAACAGCCTGAACGGAAACATTAAAATCCTTAAAAATTCACATTCACCGATTATTTTGACACCGCATCCCGGTGAAATGGCCCGTCTTTTGGATATCGGCGTCCGTAAAATACAGCAGGATCGAATAAAATGTGCTCGTGATGTTGCAGTTGACCTTGATATTCATGTCGTCCTAAAAGGCGCTCGAACGGTAATCGCGCATCCGGATGGACGGGCCTTTATAAACACCACCGGCAATCCCGGCATGGCCTCGGGGGGTATGGGAGATGTACTCACCGGAATTATAGCTGGGCTCACAGTCCAGGGATTTTCCCTGGAATCTGCTGTTCATGCCGGTGTGTATTTGCACGGGGCTGCAGCCGATAGTCTGGCTCGATCTATAGGCCCTTTTGGGTACTTGGCAACTGAGGTCATGAATAGGATTCCCGGTGAAATACAAAAAATAATTGTCAGCGAACACAACAAAGCTTTGAACCGATTGTAATTAAATTGTGATCCGATTAACAATAAAGTTGTAGGTACATAACTTTAATGGCAATTAAACCGTTGCGAATAAAAACCTATACTTCAAATGATACCCGTAAGCTTGGCAAAACAATTGGCCTCAACATCGAACATCCTCTGGTCATCGGTCTCTGTGGCGACCTAGGCAGCGGTAAAACGGCCTTTGTACAGGGCTTGGCCGAAGGACTTGACGTTCCACCCGGATATTACATCACAAGTCCGACCTTCACATTGGTCAATGAATATCCCGGCCGTTTGCCTTTGTTTCATATTGACCTTTACCGTTTGGAAGGCATGAGCGATCTTGAAGATATCGGTCTCGACGAAATACTATATGATCAGGCCGTAATAGCGATCGAGTGGGCGGATAAAATGTCGGCAGGTTTGCCTGAGGACCATGTGAACATAAAATTTGAAATTCTTGAAGACCATACCCGCGAAATTAGCCTTATTGGTTCTGGACACCAGACAGCCAATTTGATAAAAGCGCTTGAATTCTTGCTGAAATAAACAATCAGATTAAATGGAAACATTCGGCCAAACAACTTGGACTTAATTTTATTCGGTTGCAGAAACCTAGCGGCGGTCGAAGCGTGATTTAATTGCTGCCTCGGATCTGGAACTAACCATGGTGGTGAAAACATGAGCTTAATTGTACAAAAATTCGGCGGAACATCGGTGGCGGATCTCGATCGTATCCGACATGTGGCCAAACGTGTTGCCGCAACTTACGATCAAAACAACGATGTGGTGGTCATTCTGTCGGCGATGTCCGGAATTACTGACCAATTGATAGACATGGCCCGGGAAGTGACGGAAGCACCTGACAGTCGGGAACTTGACGTTCTTCTGGCGACCGGCGAGCAGACGACATCAGCCCTTTTGGCTATGATGCTAAAATCTATGAGCTATCCTGCTCAGTCGTTACTGGGTCATCAGGCCGAAGTGGTGACGGATTATTGCTACGGAAATGCTCGCATTGTCGACATTAGAGCCGATCGAATTAAGAGTTTGTTGCAGGAGCGTCACATTGTCGTCATCGCCGGATTCCAGGGCTGCGATCCGGAAGGTAATATCACCACCCTGGGCCGGGGTGGATCCGATACCTCGGCCGTGGCCATTGCAGCGGCGCTCAATGCGGACATCTGTGAAATTTATACCGATGTGGACGGTATTTACACGGCAGATCCCAATATCTGCCAAAAAGCCAGAAAACTTTCAGCAATTTCTTATGATGAAATGTTGAATATGGCCAGCCTGGGCGCCAAGGTGCTGCAAATTCGTTCAGTGGGATTCGCTAAAAAATTTAATATTCCCGTGCATGTTCGATCATCGTTTAGTGAAGAGGAGGGAACCATGGTTGTCAATGAAAATTCAGGCATGGAGCGACTCGTCGTATCCGGTGTTACCCATGATAAGAACCAGGCACGCATCACCTTGAAGAAGGTTCCCGATCAACCCGGGATTGCGGCCAAGATTTTCACCCCCATCGCCGAGGCCGGTATTATCGTGGATATGATCATTCAAAATACCCGGGCCGAGGGCCAAACCGATCTAACCTTTACTGTTCCGAAAGTTGAGTTTAAACGGGCACTTGAACTGGAAGAGAAAATTGCCAAGGATATCGGTGCCGAGGAGGTATTCAGTGATGAAAATATTGCCAAAGTATCGGTTATCGGTGTCGGGATGAAAGACAACTCCGGCGTCGCATCTACAATGTTTCGTGCGCTTTCCGAAGAAAACATTAACATTATGATGATAAGCACATCGGAAATCAGAATATCTTGCGTCATTGAAGAAAAATATGCCGAACTCGCTGTGCGGGTGCTGCACACTGCTTTTGGTCTGGACAAAGAAGACTGAAGCTCATACTATTTATTTTTTATGAAAAAATTTAGCCCTGACCAATTGATATTTGCCCTAATATTGGGTGTGATTATTCTTGGCCTAGCCCTTTATCGAATGGTTAAATAGTGGCCGCGATTTCTTCTGCAACACGCACGGCGGCTGCCTGGATATTTGATGCATCCCGTATCGGCCTTCCGATAACCAGATAATCTGCGCCGTTTCCAACGGCCTGAGCTGGTGTCGTCACCCGTTTCTGATCGTCCTTTCCGTCAAGTGACCATTGAGGGCGGATCCCCGGTGTAACCGTGATAAACGCCTTACCAAAGTTCGCTTTGAGCATAGCTGCCTCAAGTCCGGAGCAGACCACCCCGGCACAGCCGGCCTTCTTTGCCATGGCGGCCCTTTGTAACACCAGTTCGGATAAATTCTGGTAAAAATCTGGGCGGAATCCACCGGTTTTAATATCATCTGCGGTCACGCTGGTCAGAACCGTCACTCCTAAAACTTGAACCTTGCCCTGGCCGCTTCTTACCGCGGCTTCGATCATCCTTGGCGTCTCACCGCAGTGCACAGTCGTGAATTTAATATCAAGCTCGGCAATACCGGCCATGGCACGGGAAACGGTCGCCGGTATGTCATGCAGTTTCAAGTCTAAAAATACACCCGCCGAGCCAGCAGAATTAATGAACCGAACGATTTCAGGACCCGATCTGATAAAAAGCTCTAGACCCACTTTAAATAACCCAACGTAATCGGCCAGACGCTCAACATAGAATTTGGCTTCATCCGCAGATGAAACATCCAGCGGAAAGACAATATAATCTTTGGCCTGTCTCATTTAAAACTCCTTTTCGATTGAGGATACGGCGTGGTTTCCGCTCAGATTAGGTTTAAATTTGAATGTTGAATTTCGAGGTACGAATGTTCAAAGGATCAAACAAAAATAGGATACATTAATTCATCATTCGTCAATCCTAGATTGTCATTCCCCATAGCGCTCTCTTACCCAATCCATATATTCTCCGCTCTTAATCCGTTGTACCCAGGGTGCATGATCTAAATACCACTGAATCGTTTTTTTGAGACCAGTTTCAAATGATTCTTGGGGACTCCATCCCAATTCTTTTTCTAATTTGCCGCAGTCAATTGCATATCGCAAGTCATGGCCGGGTCGATCATTTACAAAGCTGATGAGATCCCGGCGTGAGGTTCTATCCGTCTTCGGAACCATTTCATCAAGTAAATCACAGACCAGCGTGACTGTCTCGATATTGGCCAATTCACAGCGGCCACCGATGTTATAAGTTTGGCCGCGCACACCATTTTTCATTATTTCCCAGACGGCCCGACAGTGATCTGTAACAAACAACCAGTCCCTAACATTCCGGCCATCCCCATAAACCGGCAGGGGTTTATCTTCCAGAGCGTTCAAGATCATCAGAGGGATTAATTTTTCCGGAAACTGGTAGGGTCCATAGTTATTCGAGCAATTAGAGAGGGTTACCGGCAGCGAGTAGGTTTTATAGTAGGCCCGGACGAGATGGTCCGAAGCGGCCTTGGAAGCTGAATAGGGGCTGTTCGGTCTGTAGGGAGTGCTTTCGGTAAAATATCCTTCAGACCCCAGAGAGCCGTAGACCTCATCCGTGCTAACATGATGGAAAAGTTCCAAATGATCTGAATTCTGGCGCGAGATTTCCAGAAGATTGAAAGTCCCCTCAATATTGGTTTTGATAAATGCATCCGGCCTGACAATCGACCGGTCTACATGTGATTCGGCAGCAAAATTACAAACAGCATCGATCTCATAAGTCTCGAAGGTTTCGGCCATGGCGGCTTGATCACATATATCCGCTTTAACAAATATGTATCGCTCAGGATGAAATTTTTCGATATCAGCCAAATTGTCTGGATTGCCGGCATAGGTAAGCTTGTCAACGTTGATAATTCTTCCCTCATACTCGGAATCCGAAAACAGATATCGAATAAATCCGGTTCCGATAAACCCGCATCCACCGGTGACCAAAAGATTTTTCACGTAACCCCCAATCTGTAATATTTTAATCCAAAGAAAAAATACCAAAATGCTTTTTCACCAGCATTGCTGCCATCACCAAATTAGACATAAGTCTTACCTTAAATTCTAAGAATCATAAAGGATTTTCTCCGGCACGATAAAAAATCTGTTGAAATAATCAACCAATCTATGTATAAATAAATTTGTAGTATTTACAGACAAATAAAGCGATGTAACATTCAAATATGATGGGTATAAAGCCCGATAATTCAATTCTTTTGATCCGCGCATTCCGGACTCATGAAAAATTAAGATAATGGTATCCAGTAGTCAGCAAAAAATGTTGCGAAAGCTTCCCGGGGTGGACCAGATATTCGAGATTACCAGAACGATGCCGTTTATTGAAAGTGTCCCGAAATCGGTAATCATCAATAGCATCCGTGACGTATTGGAGAAAAGGAGAAAACGAATTCTTGCCGCGGATATGGACGGCCTTGAAGAAAGTTTGTCTGAAACCCAGATTATTGATTCGGTCAAAGAAACCGTTGAAAAAGCGATGGCATTGAATCTGAGACACTTGGTCAATGCCACCGGTGTGGTCGTCCACACCAATCTGGGCAGATCTCTGCTTCCGGGAGACGTCGTTGAAAACATTTCGCGGATTGCCAGCCATTATTCTAATCTGGAATATGACCTTGTCGCCGGCAGACGCGGCTCTCGATACAGTGTTATAGAGGACATTATCTGTGAGATCAGTGGTGCACCGGCAGCTTTAGTGGTCAACAATAACGCTGGTGCTGTTTTGCTCTGTTTGGATACCATCGCCTGTGGACGGGAAGTCGTTATATCAAGAGGCGAGCTGGTGGAAATCGGCGGATCTTTCAGAATCCCTGATGTTATGGCGAAAAGTGGTGGTATCTTAAAGGAGGTCGGCACCACCAATCGTACCCACATGGTGGACTATGAAAATGCAATTAATGATAAAACCGCTCTGTTGTTGAAGGTGCATCGCAGCAATTACAGCGTTGTCGGCTTCACGGCAGAAGTATCATTGAAAGAACTCGTTGAGATGGGTCATCAGCGGGACATAGTGGTCATGGAAGATTTGGGGAGCGGCACGTTCATCGATTTTTCTAAATACGGCTTGATCAAGGAGCCCACCGTTCAGGAATCGGTAGCAGTCGGTGCAGATGTGGTCACATTCAGCGGCGACAAGCTTCTTGGAGGTCCCCAGGCGGGAATCATTGTGGGCAAGGCGCAAATACTTGAGCGGATCAGGAAAAACCCTTTAGCCAGAGCACTTCGGATTGATAAGATGACCCTGGCGGCACTTGAGTCCACCATACGTCTTTATCGGGATGAAGAAAAAGCAGTTCAAACAATCCCTACCCTGCGAATGTTGACAATGAACATAGACGAAATTGAACATCGCGCCTTGGAGCTGTTGACTAATTTAATGAGATTAGATGATTCCCGAATTGGAATCGATCTTGTTGATCTTTCTTCGAAAGCCGGTGGCGGTTCATTGCCGTTTCTCGAATTGCCGAGTAAATGTCTGAGGATAAAGATAGACGGGCTATCTGCCAATGTTCTGGAATTAAAAATGCGAAACAATTCGCCTCCGATTATCGGGCGAATAGAAGATGATGCCTTTATCATCGATCCCAGAACATTGCGAAATGAAGACCTGCCGATTATTCTATCGGCTTTTAACCATGTGTTGAAAAGAGCATAAGTATGAACGATGAAGTAAATGCGGTATCTCAAAGCCGCGGATCTGCACGAAATTTTTTGTATTCAAAAACAGACACCGGCCGAATCCGGGATCTAACCAATGAAAAAGCGGTAGGCATCCATGAGGTTCTAAGAACATTTTTCCCGGAGCTGCGAATTGAAAAGAGTTTTACTGATTACGCTATGCAACGACTAGAGGCTGTCACAGAATTTTCAGCCCTTGCAGTTGGGGTGGATCAGACCCGGAAGCAAGAAGAGGAATATTCCGAAACCGGCGCATTTGACGACCATGTTGAAGTCGCTGGAATTCTGGAGACGATTTGTCAGGAAAAAAACGGTTTATGGGGGATCCTCGAACCCGCGTTATTCGGGTGTATTTTCCCCGAGACAAATGCGTCGGAAGGTCTCGGATTGGCACGGGACCTGCAGGACCGGCTTGCCGAAAAAACGGAACCATCGGTTACCATCGGAATTGCATCCTATCCAATCATTACCTTCAAGAAATCCGATATGATTGACAACGCCCGAAAAGCGCTTGAGCATGCTGCCTTTTTCGGACCTGGCAGTACGGTGGCCTTTGATGGTGTGAGCTTAAATATCAGTGGCGACAAGTTATATGAAAATGGGAATATTCAGGGGGCCATCGACGAATTTAAACTGGCTCTCTTGTTAGATCCTTCTAATGTCAACGTGCACAACAGTCTCGGCGTCTGCTACGGTCTGCAGGGAGAATATGAAGCGGCGATTGAGGAATTCAAGACTGCTGCGTCCATCGACCCTCAGGAGTACATGGCGATGTTCAACCTAGGGTTGGTTCACACACTCAAAAATCAGCCCGAACAAGCCTTAGATTTTTTTCTCAATGCCGATAAAATCAATGGTGATGTATATGAAGTCGCGTTTCAAAGCGGAAAGCTTTACTTTGAGTCGGGTGCCTTGAAAAAGGCCAGGCCGTACATAGAACGTGCCGTTAAGCTCGATCCTGATTCGGGGGCGGCCCATAGGTATCTGGGTGAATGCTATGCAGCCGAAAATATGATCCGTGAGGCCATTACGGCCTATAAAAAGGCCATTCGCCTTAACCCACACGATGCCGCAAGCATGTCAGCGTTGGGCTGCTTGTTGGATGACCAGGGCGAAAATCCTGAAATTACGTTGATGTTCTGTCGCGAAAGTGTCGGTATATCACCTGAAAACGGTCTTTTCCGCTACCGCCTGGGTCAGCTTTATTTTAAGCAAAATCGCCTTGACGATGCCTTAGCAGAGTACAAAAAGGCAGAACAATTCGGTTTTGATGTTGCAAGCGATATCCAAAAATTAAAGAACCGGCTTTCAGCACTTTAAAATGTGGGCCAAAGGAATTTATTGGATATTTCAACAAATCCGCTCAAGAGAAATAGTCTCCACTATTTAAATCCTTGTCAAACAGGGCCATAAGAACAATAGCATCCTCCAAATTAAGGATCACCATGCCTATAAAATTCAATCCGATCGACCTAAGTGGCGTACAAACCTACAATCTTTCCGATCGAAAAAGCAAAGTAGCCGCAGAGGATTTTGGCAAAACCTGGCAAAAGGGTGCTTCCTACCGGACTTTTCTGGATAGGCTACCGAACATCCTGGCAGCCGGTCAATTGAAAAGCGTCGTGTCTGCCATCGTTGAGGCGCATCGGGCCGAGCGTACAATATTGTTCGGCATGGGTGCCCACGTCATCAAAGTCGGTCTAAATCCCATCGTTATCGATTTAATGGAACGTGGGCTGATCACCGGTGTCGCCATGAATGGCGCCGGTATCATCCATGATGTAGAACTTGCCATGGTCGGCCGAACATCAGAAGATGTCGCCGCTGCTCTAGATGATGGTACATTTGGGATGGCCAAGGAAACTTGTGGGTTTCTGGGTGAAGCTATCCTGTCAAGCCACAAACAGTCGATCGGTCTCGGCAAAGCCGTTGGGCGCAGTATCCTTGAGAAAGAACTGCCACTAAAAGAAAATAGCATTCTTGCGACCGGAGCGCGCCTGGGGATACCCGTGACGGTTCATGTTGCCATCGGCACGGATATCCTCCACATGCACCCCGGGTTCGATCCTCAGGCAGCAGGCGCCGCCACTCACCTGGACTTCCGGTTGTTTGCATCCATGGTGGCCACACTTGACAAAGGCGTTTATCTAAATGTGGGATCTGCGGTAATTTTGCCGGAAATTTTCTTAAAAGCGACCACGCTGGCGAGAAACTTGAGACATACCCTTGAAAACTTTACAACTGTCAACTTGGATTTCATCAAGCATTATCGTCCGATGACAAATGTCGTCAACCGACCCACAGCCAAAGGTGGACGGGGAATCAATCTGGTCGGCCATCACGAAATTCTGCTACCGATGATCGCAGCAGGAATTATCGAGGAAATAGACTAGGATTGAAGAGCCTACCATGGCAGGGGTTCATCGTGAGGGGATTCAAAGCTGGCCGCTTGGCGGATGACTTCCGATGATCGATGTTCAATTGCCAAATCTCATCCTCGATTAGCTGCCTTGATTTTAAACCACAGATGATTATCATCTAATGTCTGAAAACAATGTTCAAAAGGAGGGTATTGAATGCCCATATACGAGTATCATTGTGAAAAGTGTGGGGAGAATTTTGAGTGTTTGATAATCGGTGATGATTCACCTGAATGTTCTTCGTGTACCAGCAAAAAGGTCAAAAAACTCATGTCTGCCTGCGGTTTCGTCAGCAAAGGCGGGGGGGGTGAAACCGTTTCATCGTCAGCCAGCTCATCTTGCAGCGGTTGCGCAGCCAGCAGCTGCACAGGGTGCGGTCACTAATGCGTAAATCCCTAAAAATAGGAACTAGAGCCAGCAAGCTTGCCATGTGGCAAGCCAATTGGGTTAAATCGACCTTAGCCAATGCATATCCCCAACAAACCATCGAATTAATTACTATCAAAACCAAGGGCGATAAAATTCTGGACGTGCCACTAGCCAAAGTTGGTGGCAAGGGGCTTTTTGTCAAGGAAATCGAGCAGGCCTTGCTCGACGGCCGGATTGATATAGCCGTGCACAGTATGAAGGATATGCCGGCAGAAATTCCCACCGGACTTTGCATCGGAGCAATCCCACCGCGGGAGGATTCCTCAGATGTTTTAATCTCAAAAGAAGGTCATCTTTTTTCAGAATTAAAGCGAGGCGCAATTGTTGGAACCAGCAGTCTGCGACGGGGTGCCCAGATTCGTCACCAACGGCCGGACATTCAAATAGTACCGTTGCGAGGCAACGTAGAAACCCGTCTGAAAAAGCTGCAGACAGAAAATTTGGATGCAGTGGTACTTGCAGCAGCTGGTGTAAAGCGCTTGAATCTTGAGCATCGTGTCACGGAGCATCTGAATTCAGATATCATGCTCCCGGCGGTCGGTCAGGGTGCTTTGAGCATTGAAATACGACAAAATGATCCAGACATTCAGCCCTTAATAGAAGTGCTGGATGATCCCGAGACCCGGGCCATTGTCAGGGGCGAACGAGCCTTTCTAAATTACCTTGGTGGCAGTTGTCAGGTACCCATCGCCGGTCATGGTGTCATTGATCAGAACATATTTAAACTCACCGGGTTGGTAGCCGATCTCGATGGTTCCCGCATACTTAAAGCGACATTATCCGGTTCAGGTGATACGACTGAGTCCGTCGGGATCACTCTCGCGCAACAATTGTTAGACCGGGGAGCCGATAAAATTTTGGAACAATTACAATCAATGGAATCCGCAACTCATGGAAGCTAAGGTATATCTGGTCGGAGCAGGTCCTGGGGATCCAGGGTTAATTACCGTCAGGGGTAAGCAATGTATTGAAAACTCCGATGTGATCATCTACGACTATCTCGCCTCCCCTGCCCTTTTAGACTTCGCTTCACAGGATTCGGAACTTATTTACGTCGGTAAAAAAGGCGGGGATCACACCCTCGCTCAGGATAAAATCAATGAACTGATTGTGGAAAAAGCCAAAAAGGGGGCCACTGTATGCAGGCTGAAAGGCGGTGATCCATTTATCTTCGGTCGGGGCGGTGAAGAAGCTGAAGAATTGGTGGCCAACGCTATCCCTTTCGAAGTGGTTCCCGGCGTGACATCCGCCATTGCAGCGGCTGCGTATGCGGGTATCCCCCTGACACATCGAAAACTTACCGCGACACTTGCCTTTATCACCGGTCACGAAGATCCCCATAAAAAAGAATCCAACATTGATTGGGAGTCACTAGCCGTCGGGTTCGGTACCCTGGTATTTTTTATGGGAGTAAAAAATCTACCGGATATCACACAAAAATTGATTGCCAACGGCAGATCACCTGAAACCCCGGTGGCCCTTGTGCGTTGGGGGACAACACCACGTCAGACAACAGTGACCGGCACACTTGGCAATATATCCGAACGGGTTAAACAAGCCGGTCTAAAACCACCGGCCATCATTGTTGTCGGTGAAGTCGTTCAGTTAAGAAAAGCCCTCAAATGGTTTGAAAAGCGCCCTCTTCTGGGAAAACGCATTGTTGTCACGCGTGCCCGGCAGCAGGCCAGTGATTTAACCAGGCGCTTGCACGGCCTGGGTGCTGAATGCCTTGAATTTCCAACCATAATGGTGGTCGCCCCCAATGATTTGGCAGCTCTGGATAATGCGGTTCAAAATTTAACCAACTATGACTGGATCGTTTTCACCAGTGTCAATGGTGTCAAATTTTTCTTCGATCATTTGTTTGGTAAAAACAAGGATGTTCGTGCGCTTAGCCATTTACACACTGCCGCTATTGGTCCGGCCACCGCTGATAAGTTGTTCGAACACGGGTTGAAAAGTGACATTGTGCCCCAAAACTATCGGGCGGAAGCCGTGGTTGATGCTTTTCGTAAAATATCGTTAAAGGGAAAAAAAATTTTACTCCCCCGGGCCAAAGAAGCCAGGCCCATCCTGCCGGTGGAATTGCGTAAAATGGGCGCTGAAGTCGATGAAGTGACCACCTATCTCACAAAAAAACCCCCGGTCAACACCGATCTACTCATCAAACATCTTGAAGAAAAAAGCATTGATCTGGTTACCTTTACCAGTTCTTCAACTGTTCAAAATTTCAAAGACCTTCTTCCCCCAGAAACAGCCGAACAACTCATTCAAGGTATTACCTTTGCAAGTATCGGCCCAATAACAACCGAAACGGCAATAAAGTTGGGCTTTGAAGTCCCAATTACAGCAACATCTTATACCATCCCCGGGTTGTGTGAAGCCATTGTCAATTACTACAGCAACGATAATAAATAGCCGGCTGACAATGTTCCGCAATAACATCATCCCCTAATAACAACTCTGCAAAATATCAGAAGTTTTGATAGATATTGACCTTTTAACAATTTCTGATATACATTGATCAACTTCGGCGCTGATGGCCGGGGCCATCGACGGATGCCGATTACGATCGTCGGATGATACATCTGAAGAGCGGGTACACACCACTCCCCTGTATAAATTGCCACAGTATCAACTGATGCGCAGCAAATATTTTATCTATATTAGTTTCAGGTATTTAGCATGAATGATGTTTTAAATAGCCTGCCGCTGCTGGTCGATGAAATCAAGTCCATGAGGGACTCCATCATCACCAACATCGTTTTAATCGGTCAAGTCCCCGCACCGACATTCAAGGAAAAGAGACGCAGCAGTCTCTTTCAGGAGCGCTTGGCCGAGTTCGGCGTCGATGAAGTGACCACAGACGGCTACCGCAATCCCATTGGAATTATTAGAGGAACCTCCCAGGAAAAGCCGCCCATTTTTGTCATCGCGCACTTAGATACTTTTTTTGAAAGAGACATCGTTCACAACTATACTATTCGGGAAAAAACCATCACCGGACCGGGGATACTGGACAATTCCCTCGGTGTCGGGGTTTTGACCTCCCTCCCGATCATTTTCGATAGACTGGGAATTCGTTTTGAATCAGATATTGTATTGGCGGGAACAATTCAATCCATTGGAAAAGGCAATTTGCGCGGAATTCGGCATCTGTTAAAAACCTGGCCCACCCCGATCCGGGGAGCGATTTGCCTGGAAGGAGTTGAGCTTGGTCGCCTCAACTATTTTTCAGATGGAATGATAAGAGGGGAAATCGTTTGCAACATCCCCGAAGAAAAGGGCGTGATGTATAAATTCACCCCGAATGCCATATTGATTCTTAATGAGGTTATCAATGAAATTCTGAACCTGCGTCTGTCCCAGAGACCTCGGTCACGCATTGTCATCGGTAAAATCGTGGGAGGTGCCAACCATGGCAAAATAGCCTATGATGCCACCCTGGGGTTTGAAATTCGTAGCGATTCTTATAAAGTTGTCAAATCGATTTACAGTAATCTCAAAGATATTGTCGACGGAATCGGTCATGAAAATGAAGTCGACCTGAATATAAAAACCATCAGTAACCTGAAAGCTGCCCGATTGAAATTTAACCATCCCCTGGTAAAAAGCACGGCCGCGGTTCTAAAGGCCCTAAACATCAAAGCAGTGAGCAAATCAACCGAATCGGCACTGTCGATTTTTCTTTCGCGAAAAATACCTGCGGTGACTCTCGGAATTACCCATGGGGAAAAAAATTATACGAATCAAGCTACCATGGAAATTGAGCCCATGTTCAAAGGAATTGCTCAGATCATCGGCGTGTTAAAAGCCATCGACGGCGGGGTCTGCGATGAACAATAACTGGCTCAGAGAAAACACCTTTCATTATTCCCAGTTCGGAGATCTTTCCAGGCTGGTCGACGAAAAGCAAGAGAAAGGTCTTAAAATCTCTTTGTGTCTGCCGACATTAAACGAGGAAAAAACCATCGCCAAAGAAATCATTATTATGAAGTCGGAGCTCATGGCCCGCTTCCCTTTGGTGGATGAGCTCGTTGTCATAGACTCAGGATCAACAGATAGCACCGTTGATATCGCCAGATCTTTTGGTGCAGACGTCTATAATGCCGATCAAATTCTTCCTGACCTTGAATCATTCAAAGGCAAGGGTGAAAATCTGTGGAAAGCACTTTATATAACCTCGGGGGATATCATTGTTTATATCGATGCGGATATCAAAAACATTCATCACCGATTTGCCTTCGGCCTTATCGGTCCGCTGCTGAGGTATGACAAAATCAAATACGTCAAGGCGTTTTATGACCGTCCGATCTCCATCGGCAAAAACAGAATCAGGCCCACTGGCGGGGGCCGTGTTACGGAATTGGTGATCAGGCCGTTGTTTTCCCTTTTTTTCCCCGAACTCACCCAGTTTCTTCAACCGCTTTCGGGCGAATATGCCGGATTCAGGGAGGTTTTTGAGCAAATCCCTTTTCCGATCGGATACGGAATAGAAACCAGCATGATCCTCGATATCTATGAAAAATGGGGTTTGGAAGTTATGGCCCAGGTAGATCTAGACCGGCGAATTCACCGCAATCAGGACACCAAAGCCTTGGGGAAAATGTCCTTTGCAATATTGAAAACCTTTATTAACCGTCAAAAAAGATTAGGTTTAATCGATTTGAGGATCAACCTTTTTGATGAAATCATTCAGTATAATCTTGTCGAAAACCAGTATCAGCCTGATATTTCAAAAATTGCAGGTCTTGAAAGGCCTCCAATGGTTGAGATACCGGCGTATTGTAAAAAATTTAAATCCAATCAAAACTAGCTGGTTTAACCAGGTTTTTTCAAGAGGATGAGCAAATTTGGCTGACTTAAAATTGATCGATCCCTACAACCGTCATTTGAATTATCTGCGGATATCCATCACCGACCGGTGTAATTTAAAATGTATCTACTGCGTACCCCGTGATCTTGTCCCCAGACTTTCCCACGCAGAAATCATGACATATGAAGAAATTCTGCGATTGGTGAGAATCGGAATTAGATTGGGGATCTCAAAAATCAGGGTGACTGGTGGCGAGCCTCTGGTGAGAAAAGGAGTGTACGGTTTTTTAGCCGATTTAAGCGGACTTGATGGATTAGCGGACCTATCGTTAACAACCAACGGGGTCACTTTGAAAGACAACCTTCATAAGATTAAAGCTGCAGGTATTAATCGAATCAACATCAGTCTGGACACACTCGACCGGAAAAAATTTGAGCGAATCACTGGATTTGATCGATTTGATCAAGTTTGGCAGGGCATTGAAATGGCCATGGAAATGGGATTTCAGCCCATTAAGCTGAATATCGTTGCGTTAAACGGGGTCAATGATGATGAACTGGCAGACATGGCACGGTTATCAATGCGTTTTCCGTTGCACATTCGCTTCATCGAATACATGCCAATTGGCGAATCTCAAATAGGCAACGGGCCACTGCTTCTGGCCCCTGAGATCAAGCAGCGTATCAGCGTGTTGGGCAATCTCATCCCTGTTCCCAACACCCTGAACGATGGACCTGCCCAGCGCTATCATTTTGAGGGAGCTGCCGGAGAAATCGGATTCATCCACGCATTGAGCCACCATTTTTGCGACCGATGCAATCGGCTCAGATTGACTGCACGTGGCCAGCTCAGACCGTGCCTGCTATCCGATCATCATGAAGACGTCAAGGGTATTATGAGATCCGGTGGAACCGATGAACAATTGGCGGAAGTTTTTTTTAAAGCAGTGGACCACAAACCATCCGATCATAACCTTGCTGTTCAAAAGCAATGCGCGGTCTGCAGCCAGATGAGTTCCATTGGCGGATAAGAAAAGCCTGAGCGGCAGTGGTGGGAGGCTACATTTACTCGCACAGAATCTGCATGCGGCTCAGGCTAACTATGAATCCCTTTCCAATATATTGCGAAATTAGAAAGTAGCAAGCATTGAATAGGGACTTTATTTTCTTTATCGAGTGGATTAACAGGCCGAAAACAACAGGTCAAGCATTATTTTGAATGCCGTCATTTTTTGTTTTAAGTTTCTTCCAACCACAAGGCGCATTGGACGTAAAAAGGAGTGAATACATCAATGGAAATTAAATTAGTCAAGATCGAAAATCCGGACAACTTAAACTTGATATTAGGCCAATCTCATTTCATTAAAACGGTCGAAGACATCTATGAAACAATGGTCTCAACAGTTCCCATGGCGAAATTCGGCCTGGCATTCTGTGAAGCTTCGGATGTGTGTTTGGTACGGCACACGGGCACCGACGAGGAACTGGTTGACCTGGCCCAAAAAAATGCCTATGGACTTTCCGCCGGTCACAGCTTTATTATCTTCATGAAAGACATGTACCCTGTGAATGTCTTGAATTCAATTAAGAATGTTCCGGAAGTATGCCGAATTTTTTGTGCGACTGCCAATCCTGTCGAAGTTATCATTGCAGAAACAAAACAAGGAAGAGGCATTCTCGGCGTCATCGATGGTTTTTCATCCAAAGGAATTGAAAGTGAAGATGATATAAAGGGTCGCAAGGAATTGCTACGCACCATCGGATATAAGCAGTAATACTATCCATCAACCGTTTTAGGATTCAGAAATTTATTTTAAAGACTTGGCCACCACTAAACGGTGTACCCCAATCTATCATTTTTTTGTTTTCAACAATTCATGATAGGCTTTGGTGAGATTGACAAACTCATCATGAGCACCACCCTTATCCGGATGCAATTTCATCGCCTTTAACCGGTAAAGGCTCGCAATCTCCTTACGGCTCATCTTTTCCAGCATTTCCCGGGATTCGCCAAATGCCGTGCTAGCCCGTTTCAGGACATACGCAATATTTTTATATTGCGCGCGATGATCCCTGTGGCTATTCATGAACTGACGGATATAATCTTCAATAAAAGACCTAGACGAGTATTCATGATCAAAAAACATCAGAACATATCGGATAAGATAGCGATGTAAATTCTTGCTGGTTTTCATGCCGGCCCAAAAGGTGGAATCCGCGTTCAATCGGCAAATCTGCTCGATAAAATGGGCGTCGACCTCATCCGGGTTTAAGGCCTGTGGGGTCTTCCGGATGTAAGCACCCAAAAAAAACTGCTCAATTTCAAAAATTACATGGGCATAGATTTTATATTCCCGGGGTGACAATTCGGTTTCCATAACCATCAGGGTCTGCTCAATTTCGTCCCTCGATTTGTTGTGCAATATTCGAAAAAAATTTACAGGTAAGCGGCCAATATCTCGTTGATCCGTACGACCGAGTTTCAAATAGTGCATCCTGCGTTTGTCGAACATGTGGAGCCGGGATTCTATTTTTACTGCGGGTTTTCTTTTAACGCGGTTGGCATAGTGTCGCTTTTCTCTGCTGCGATAGGGTTCCAGCACCCGTCTAATTTCCGGATCAACGAAAGGCCAGAAAATGTCTTCAATCTCATCCGGATTGGCCTTGGCCCCCATTTTGGTAATGTGCTCTTCAATTACCTGATCGATATAAAACGCGTTTCCCCCAGGATAAACAATATAACTGCCGGGGTCGTCACCTAATTCGAGAAGATCTTTGCTCAAGAATTGACCCGCTTTCCGGTATGATTCCCGGATGATATACCGGACTTGCCCGTCTACTTTTTCAAGCGCAAGGTACAAAATTTATCCCCTGG